>Ga0310810_10007824_pt1 | contig 12247 bp, 8 predicted proteins | sample NCmetagenome_FD_207641 | JGI IMG/M metagenome (GOLD analysis project Ga0310810, IMG submission 207641) | Soil microbial communities from experimental microcosm in Duke University, North Carolina, United States - NC | ecosystem: Engineered > Artificial ecosystem > Soil microcosm > Unclassified ... | reverse complement strand
CGGAGAGATTCGCGAACCCGAAGCTCGCGTCGACGGTGCCGCTGACATGTCCGGCCAATCGGGGCGCGTTGAACAGGCGCGCCGGATCGAATCCGCGGAATTCGCCGTTCGCGCGCCCGCGCAGTCTGTCGTCCGCGATGTGCGCCTCGTAGGTCATCGTCGGCAGCGTTCCTCCGAAGATCTCCGAGTCGGTCGCCGCGCCCGCGGCATCGACCTGCATGTGATCGAGGGTCGTTCCGCTGCCTTTCACGTCGTAGCGCGTATTGATCCGGCTGTCGTATTCGGGCCTGGCGAGCGCCGCGATCTGAAACGCCTCGCCGACGCGCCGGAGGTTCAGGTCGCGCACCTCGCCGCGCGACGCATACGTCAGCGTCGCGACACGAGGCTGCCCCGTCTGCGTCGTCACCGTGAATGCTCCCGTCGTGCCCGCGAGAATCGTGCCTCCCGCAATCGTGGACTGCGCCATCGTCGCCGTCCCCTCGACCGCTGACGTCCGGCCGAACGTGCCGGTCACGTGGTACGCGGTGGCGTTCAGATTGGTCGCGATGCGCGGCGCGTTGACCTGGCGCGGGAGACTCGCGAGATTGATCTGCGACGCCCGGCCCGTCAGATCGATTCGGGTCGGCTGACCGGCGGGACCCGGAATCACGATCAGCCCACGCGCCGTGGCGCTGCCGCCGTACGCGTTTGCGCGGCTGTCCACATTGAGCCGGCGGCCGGCGATGTCAGCCGTCATCCGCACGCCCGTGGCGCGATAGCCCTCGGCGACGACGGACGGCCCGTCGAACGCGAGATGGCCGCGCAGGCGATCGACCGCCGGCTGGGACGCCGGGGCGCTCGCCATCCGGATATCGACCTGCGCATGTCCGGTGATGTCGCTCCGGTGCAGAGGGCTCCTGACGATCGGCGCGAGATCCAGGTGCTGCATCGTCACGTCGCCGCGCGCGCCGAGATCCGGCGTCTGGAGATCGGCCACAACGGTGCCGCTCACCGTACCCGCTTCCGACTTGACGTTGAGCGCCATCCGCAGGCGATCGAGCACGCCGTCCGCTTTGACGTCGAACGCCGGATGCACGTCATAGCCCGCGACGGCCGGGAGCACGCCGGCGAATTCCGGCAGGGAGAACTTCGGAGCGGACGCGGTCACTTCCAGCGATCGCGTCGTCAGATAGTTGTGAATCACGCCGTCGATCGTGACCGCGCTGTCCGGCGTCTGCAGGAACAGCTTCTGAACGTTCAGATCGTCGTCTCGCGTGGCGAGGCCGCCGCCAAGCTTCGTCACCGTGAGATCGGGCGCCTTGCCGACGAACGACAGCCGATCGAGCGTCAGGCTATAATGAACAGGCGCGTAGGCGAAGCCGGCCGTGACATTCAGCGCCTCGATGCGGCGCGGTATTCGGAACGACGGCGACGGCGCGCGGTCGTCCACCGCGGCGCCGCCGTTGACGATCTCGATGTCCGGAAGCGAGATCGGCGCCCTCGGGCCCTGCCGGTTCGCCTCCTGCTGCTGACGCTTGACCAGGCTCGAGAGATTCCAGCCTCTGGCGTCATGCCGCGCCAGCACGAATGGCTCGTCGAGGCGGATCTGCCGGACGGTCATGCCCTGCGACATCAGCTCGGCGATGCTGTATTTGATCTCGAGATGCTTGATGGTGACGATGCGCTCGCCGTTCACGTCGATGGCCACGTCGCCGAGCTGGACGCCGTAAAACAGATCGCCGCCCAGGCTGCCGATCGAGACGTCGCCGTTGACGTATTGCTTCGCTTCGCGCACGACGAACCGGCGCAGCCAGTCGCGGAACCACGGCGTCTGCGACACGATCAGCGCCAGCGCCAGAATGCCCACCATGAGCGTGCCGACGAGCGCGATGATCTGCAGCGTGCGCCGCAGGTACTTCTTCGCCGGACTCATACGCTTCTGCAGCATGACCTAGAACGCCTGGCCGATCGAGAAATGAATCCGGAAGCGCCGCGGCTCGGGCTTGCCGTTGATCAACAGCCCCGGAATCGGATTCAGTTGATACCCGAGGTCGACGCGCAGCGGGCCGATCGGCGTGGCGTAGCGAAGGCCCGGGCCAACGTCGTACCGCAGGTCGTTCAGGTTGAAGTCCCACGCGTTGTTCCAGACGTTGCCGGCGTCGGCGAACAGGACGCCGGTGAGGTTCCCCCACAGCGGCGCGCGGACCTCGACGGAACTGTCCACCATCGTGTGGCCGCCAATCGGCAGTCCGGCGTAGAGCGGCGAGACCTCGAAGCGGCCCCAGCCGCGCAGGCTCGTCGCGCCGCCCAGGAAGTACCGTCTGAAGAACGGGACCTTCAGGTTCGTGTCGCCGAGGAGTGTGCCGATCGATCCGCCGCGCGCCTTGACCGCGACCAGCGCGCGGCCGCCGAGCGGCAGGTAGTACCGTCCCTCGAGGATCGTTTCGAGGAAATCGAAATCGCCGCCGAGGAGCCGCCCGGCCTGCTCGACGTGCGCCGTCAGGCTGTAGCCGTGCTGCGCGTTCACGGTGCTGTCTGCGGTGCTCCGGTGAAAATCGAGATCGAGCGAGGAGAGCGTTCCGCGCCCTTCCCCGGTCAGCGGATCCAGACCCAGCGCGAGCAGGTTCTTGTAGAACGTCGGCGTGTTCAGCGCGAGCTCCGATACGCGATAGCTCTCGAATTCACGGGTGTAGGTCAATGAAATCGTCGTCGATGCCGAGCGCTGCGACGCCGGGCCGGCACGCGCCAGCACGCGTTCCACCGTCAGACGGCCGCCGTTGGTGTTCTGCGTGAACGCGGGCTCAGAGTTGTGCCAGGACTGCGCGCTCGCCAGCAGATCCAGACGAGGGCCGAACAGATAGGGCTGCCGGAAATTCGCCCGCACGCCGCGCGTCAGGCTCGAATACTTGCTCTCGATCTCCATCGTCCGCGCGGCGCCCAGGAAATTCACGTGGCGCCAGTCGATCGACGCGCGCGCGTTCTCTTCGCTGCCGTACCCGAGGCCGAAGTTGACCTTCTGGTGCTTACCCTCGGCCACCGTGACCTTCACGGGCACGACCGCCGGCTGCTCGCCTTCCGGCACTTCGGGCTCGATGTTCGCGAACTGGAACGTCTGCAGGTTGTAGAGCCGGCGCTGGCTTTCCTGGACCTGGCTCAGACGGAACAGGTCGCCCCGGCGGAACGTGAGCTGTCGGCGGACGATCCGATCGCTGAGGGTTTTGTTGCCGGCGATCGAGACGTCGCCGTAGTGCGCGACCGTCCCCGCCGTCGCCGTCAACGTGAGGATCCGTGAATGATCGCTGCTGCCGGCGCGATCGGTGAGGCGCACGGTCGCATAGGGATACCCGTGGTCCTTGACTTCATCCAGCGCTGTCTCGCGGCTCGCCTGCGCGAGCGCGCGGTCCAGAGGGGCGTGGACCTTCAGGGGAAGCTGGTTCTGGAGCGCCGACAGGTGCGGCGCGGGGATCGCGTCGAACCCGTTGAACTCGATCTGTTCGACGAGGACGGGCTGCCCCTCGTCGACGTTGAACGTGACGGCCACCGCATCCTGTTTGTCGTTGAGCTTGACGTCGAACGATCGCACGCGCGCGTCCGGGTAGCCCCGGTCCTTGTAAAACGCGACAATCCGCTTGAGATCGGCCTCGAACTGCTCCCGGTTGAAGAAGTGCTTCGTCCCCCAGGGCAATCTGGAGCTTTGGACGGTGGCGAGGGCGGACTTCAGTTGCGCTGTTTTGACCGCCTTGACGCCATTCAGTTTGACAGTCGTGACACGGATGGCACCCTGCCCGGCGGTGACACAGCCTGACAGCGAAGCGAAAAGAGCGAAGATCATCAGCGGACGGGATTGTCGGGACAGCAAACGGCGCACGTGATGAGGTGCAACCACATCACGTGCCAAGGTGGGGGGTCTACTCGCGGGTGATTTCGGGTTTTCCGCCTGTGACGGAAAGCATGATCCCGAGGCCGACGGCAATTACGAGGCCGATCACGACCCAAATCGGCGACACGTGGCGCAGCACCCCGCCATACCACAGCGCCGCGAGCGCCCCCAGCAGGAGGATGAAGTAGCCGATCAGATACATGTTGATGAAACGCATTTGGACCTCAATAAAAGACGGAAGACGGAAGGCGGAAGACGGGAAGTACTTCCGTCTTCCTTCTTCCGCCTTCCGTCTTTTCTTCTTACCGCACTAGTCTGACCACGAGCGCGGCGCGTCGGTTGAGCCGCCGCGTTTCTTCGCGCGCGTTGTCGTACTTCGGCCGCTCCTCGCCGTAGCTGATCGTGCGGAAGCGATCTGCACTGATCCCGCGGCTGACGAGGTAATCCTTGACTGAGTTCGCACGCCGCTCGCCCAGCGCGAGGTTGTATTCGGCCGTGCCGATATTGCACGTGTGTCCTTCGATCTCGACGCGCACGTCTGGATTCTGCTGCAGCACGCGCACGGCTTCGTCGAGGGTCCGGACCGCCTCCGGCCGCAGACTGTAGCGGTCGAAGTCGAAGTGGACATCTTCGAACACGATCGGGGCCGCCGCTGGCGGCCTGACGACCTGGATCGTGACCGTGTCGCTCGCCGTCTTGTTGTCGGTCGGGCAGCGGACGGTGACGGTGACGGGCACCGGACCTTCCTGCATGGGAGCCGTCCACGGCGTGCTCTGAGCCGTACCATTCGTGAACGTGCCCGCGGGGGCGCTCCACGCGTACGTCACGCTGCACCCAATCGAGTCGTTCGGCGTCGCGGTGACCGTCGACGTCTTGCCCACTTCAACCGTGCACGGATTGCAGGCCGCCTTGACCGACAGCTCGTGCGCCGGCGCCGCGGGAGGCGGCGGCGGGGGTGGCGGAGGCGGCGGCACGTACACGCGGACGCCGGGGTGATAGCCGATGCGGCCGACGATGTCCATCTTGTCGCCCGCGCCGTTGGTCGGGCCCGTGAGGAACTGGTCGCGTTTGTCCATGTTCAAACGCCACGTCCAGCCGACGCCGGCGAACACGCCTTTCGCACTCTGCCACGTCAGCCCGAGACCGAGATCGACGGGCGACTTGAGAGTCGAGCTGAAGCCGACCGGCAGGAACGACCCATCGGTTGCGGTCAGTAGGGTCTTGGTGGCGATCGAGCTCTTCGAGTATTTCTCGCCCGTCAGCTCGGCGGTGAATCGAAGCGACTTCCGCGACGGAAAGCCCGCGCCAAAACCCCAGCGGAACCCGTTCGTCTCTTCGACTTCGGAAGGCGCGCCGCGAACGATGAACCCGGCGTAGCCCGAAACCTCCGCGCGCTGGTTGATTTCCTTGCTCAGGATGCCGTCGAAGGCAAAATCGGCTTTGCCCGTGCCGGCGCCTTCGTCTTTCTTGTCGGTGGGCAGCTTGACCATCGCGCGCAGCGCGAACGCGGCCGGCTGCTGGCGGAATTCGGATGTGATGTTCCACTTGCCGCCGACCCACAGATCGCCGAGCTGATTGCCGCTCCACGTATCCTTCATCAGCGGATTCTGCGGGACGACGCCGCCGGCCCCGGGGATCGACGACAGGAAAAGGGGACGAATGTCGCGATCCACGCGGCTGACGAGCACCCACGATCCGAAGATCTCGGCGCGATCGCCGAGACCGACGCCGAACGTGACGGGCCAGTTCGAAACGTCGGTGAAGCCCTGGTTGTCGTCGAAGTTGACGCGATACGCGCTGAAGGACCACTTCTTGCGCGGGAGAACCTCGCCCGTCGGGACGTACCACAGGCCGGTATCACCCATGAACGTCGTCGTCGCGGGACGTGTCTGCACGTCGCCCGACATCGTGTTCCCCGTGCTCGCCGTCGTCTGGCCTGAAGTCCCCGCCGGCGGCGTCGTCTGCGGCGACGTCTGTGACGGGGTCTGGGCCGCGGCACCCGACGCGACGGCCAGCGTCAACGTGGCGGCGATCACTACGCGATTCAACATACGCACATCTGCCTCCGTAAACGAACACGCCGGGCGTCCCCGGCCCGGCCACCGACGCTTATTCGCTAATGGCGTCGGCCATCGATCCCTCGGGAGTCGGGGGCTCCACGAGCCGTCCGCGTCCGCCGCGGCTGATCTGTCCGCCTTTGCGGCCCGCGTTGCGCGCCTCGTCCGAGGTCCATTCGTGCGCCGTGCCCTTCTGGTGCGCGGCGCGTCCGCCCTTGCTGGCAATCTCTCGCTGCTTCTCGGGCGTCATCGAAGCAAAACCGCGGCGTTCCTTGCGCTCTCCGTTGATCATCGTCTAAATCCTTTGCAACATCAGCATGTTTCCGCGAGGTGGCGTCGACACCTGCTACCGACGGGCTGCTGAATCAAACCCTGTGCCAGAGCCAGGGGGCATTGGACGGACGAGTCTTCCCGCAAGTGACTGAATAACGTAAGGATAGCAAGGACACCGTCAGGGGTGCGTAGCCGTCTGACGGGAATCGCTACACCCGGAGAGGCTGCACAATACATGAGGTACGAGATGAATTAACATGGGTCAATGGCCCCCCGTACGGTTTTCTGCAAGAAGCTGCAGCGCGAGCTGCCCGGACTCGACGCCGCCCCCTGGCCCGGCGAGCTCGGTCAACGCATCTACGACAACATCTCCGCCGACGCCTGGAAGTTGTGGGAAGAGCGGATGAAGATGATCCTCAACGAGTACCGGCTGATGCCGTGGCAGAAGGAGGCGCAGCAGCTCGTCTCGAAGCACATGGAGGAATTCTTCTTCGGCGAAGGGGCGGCGCTGCCGCCCGGCTACGTTCCCCCTCAAGGCAAGCAGTAAAGCTCCCTCGACACGTCGAACGCCAAACGGATGTGAGCATTTTTTACAGAGCGCTCGGCGTCCGAAGGCGTCGCGCCCCGCGCGAAGATGAAGCCCAGATAACTGCCCGCTTCCGGGAGCGGCTCCAGCAGTTGCCCGATCCTGGCCGCGATCCGCACATCGGTGACCCCCGGGACCGCCCGTGCGGCCTCCTCTCCCGCCACGCCCTTCAGCAGTCCTCGCCGCGGAATCGGGATCATCATCACGGCCGCTCCATGGGACTGCACCCGCACGCCCTCGATCGTGTCTCCCGCCGCGTGGCGCAGGAGCACTTCTTCGAGCGAGGCGTCCCCCTCGAAAGCCAGCACCCGCGAACATAATCCGCCGATCGGGCGCGCCGCGACTTCGAGCACGTAGATCGTTCCGTCGGACGCGATGCGGCACTCCGCGTGGAGCGGGCCATGCCACAATCCGAGCGCGCGGCTGGCGCGGTCGACGTGATCCGCCACCCGCTCCTGGACGCTCGCCGGCAGGCGCGAGGGCGTCACATAGATCGTCTCCTCGAAGAACGGGCCATCGAGGGGCTCCGGCTTGTCGAAGATCGCGAACACCTGCAGACGGCCCGCCGTCAGGACCCCTTCGATGGCGAATTCCGCACCGTCGACGTAGCGCTCGACGACGATGTGATCCTCCTGTTTCGCGCGCGCGGCCCGAATCTGCGGACGCGCGAGCAGGGCGCGGATGCGCTCGAACGCGGCGACGAACTCCCTGTCATCGTTGACGCGAATGACGCCGCGGCTGCCGGACAGACCCGACGGTTTGAGGACGACGGGGTAACCGAGGTCCGATGTCCGGGGTCCGAGGTTCGAGGGTCGGGGTGCGAAGTTCGAAGGAATAACCGCAAAGGGCGGAGACGGCAGCCCGGCGGAAGCGATCGCCGCGCGCGACAGGCGCTTGTCGGTGCTGGCGAGGGCGCCCGCGACCGAATGCCATGGGACGTGCAAGGCCTCCGCGGCGCGGGCCGCGAGGACCACGGGCCGATCGCCGACCGCGATTACGCCGTCGATCGGCTCCGTCCGCGCGCGATCGACGATGGCGTCGACCGACGCGAGCGGGTCGTGAAACCGGATCGCGATCGCGTGATCCTGCCAGGGATCCTCCAGCTTGTGACACCGATCCGTCGCGAACACCAGCTCGATCCCGAGCGCGTCCGCCGCGTCGTTGAACGCTCGGAGCTGGTAGCCCGTCGTGTGCGAACAAATCAGCACTCGCATGTCACTCGGTCCCCTGGTCCCCGACACCCGACACCCGACACCCGACACCCGACACCCGACACCCGACACCCGCCCTCCGACCTCCGACCTCCGATCTCATATCAGAGCCACCTGCTCTGTGGTGGGCTCCGCTCAACAGTACCAGGGCTCGTTGAGATACGGGACGGCGGCGCGTGAGAGAAGCGGCGCCCGCGACGGGGCCGCGAGCGCGGCGGCGGCGTGCGCAATCTCCCAGACCCGGGCGAACATTTCGGTCCGCGGCGCGTTCAGCCGCGAGCCGACCAGCGATTCGAGCTGCCGCTGGAGCGCGTCGACGCGCGGATCGGCGTGCGTCCAGATGTGCGTCAGCGATCGCGAGTCGAAGCGCTCGATCCGCGCGCGAACCTCGTCGAGCTCGAGCATGCGCGATCCCTGCGGAACGAGCAGCCGTATGGCGTATTGGATCGGCGACACGGCCGGCACGAGGCCGAGCCGATCGATTTCGTGCAGCATCGCGCAGTAGCTCCCGGGCGTGGTCCAGGGGGTGAAGGCGACGAACGTTGGGGACAGCGCGAGCCCGATCGCCGCGCAGTGCGCGGCGACGGCCACGAAATCGTCGTGCGTATGCCCTTTCTCCAGTTTCGCCAGCACCACGTCGTCGAAGGATTCGACCGCGCAGGTGACGAACGCGCAGCCTGTGTCGCGGAGCGTTGCGAGCGACGCGCGCTGCTGCAGGAGGTGCTCCACCTTGATCGTGACGTCGTAGCTGACGCCCGGGCACTCGCGCGCGAGCGCCTCGACGATCGCGAGCGCGTGCGTGGGACCGTTGAAGAAATCGGGGTCGCCGAACGTGATGTGCTCGGCGCCGGCGGCAACCTGCGCGCGGACGTCCGCCAACACCACGTCGCGCGGCACGACGCGGAAGCGTCCATCGTACACAGGGACGATCGGACAGTGCCGGCAGCGGTGCTTGCAGCCTCGCGTGGCCTCCGTGTAGCCGACGACCTTTCGGGCCTCCCCGACCTGGAGCGAGGCGTATTTCGCGAGCGGCGGCAGGTCGGATCGATCGGGCCGGATGAATCTCACGCGCCCGATCGAGGAGGCGCCGTCGTGAGGTGAGTCCGAACCTGGCGCCGCCGCCAGCGCCAGGAGATCGTGCTCGAACTCCGGCCCGAGCACGGTCCGCACGCCGCCCGCTCGCAGGATTTCCGAGTTGAGAGGCGCGTAGAGGCCGTACGCGCAGATGTGGGCCGACGGATTCAGCGCGCGGACGCGATCGATGATCGGCAGCGCGAGCCGCGTCGCGGTGTGCATCGGGAGGTACAGCGCGATGAGATCGGCGCGGCGGACGTCCGCTTCCGCCAGCTTCGTGCGGGTCAGATCCACGCACCGTACATCGTGCCCCGCCCCGCGCAACCACGCGGCCGCCGACGCAAGGCCGAACGGCTGCCGGCCCAGGTCATAGGTCGAGATGAGAAGAACGCTGGTCAATGCTGAATGCTGAATGTCAAGACACATCTCTATTGTGACACCTTCGGCATTCAGCATTCAGCATTGATGAGGCTCGCCCTCAGCGCGCCCACGGAATTTCAGGGGCGCGGAAGAAATTGATACCGATGGCCGTCCACCGTGGAGCCTGGGCGCCGAGCCGCTCGCGGAACGAGTCCCAATCGTGTCGCGCCGGCGCCGACCAGCCAACTTCGGCGATCGCGGCCAGCCGCGGCATCGCGAGGAACTCGACGTCCCGGATCGTGGCCGTCGTTTCGGACCAGAGCGGCGCCTCGACGCCAAGGATCGCCGCGGCGGGCGCCTCCGGCACGAGCGTCGCCGGATCCCAGTCGTAGGCCGTACGGATGGGAATCAGGCCCGCCCAGTTCAGGCCGATCGCCGTGCCGGCGTCGTATTTCATGTCGAGATACGCGCGATTGCCGGGCGACAGAATGAGATGGGGCGCGCGGGCCAGCTCCGCGTGCGCGGCCTCCGGGCGCCAGTGCTGCACGATCGACGAGGGGGAGAGCGCCGTCGCGGCTACCTCGTCCCAGCCGATCATCGCCTTGCCGTGCGCCTGCACGATCGTCTGGACGCGCTCGACGAACGCCCGGTACTGCTGCGCCGTGAGCGTCTTCACTTCGTCGCCGCCCATGTGGAAATACGGGCCCGGCGTCAACGACGAAATCTCTCCGACGATATCGTCGATGAACCGATACGTCTCTTCCTTTTCGACGCAGAGCGCGCTGAAGCCCACGTCCGTCCCGGTGAACACCGGCGGCGCCTGCCCGGTGCAGTTCAATTCCGCGTACGACGCGAGCGCGGCGTTCGTATGTCCCGGCATGTCGATCTCGGGGACGATCGTCACGAAGCGATCCGCGGCATAGGCGACGATGTCGGCGTACTCGGCCTGTGAATAGAAACCGCCGGGACCGCCCCCCACCGCGCTTCGCGCGCCGGTCTCTGTGAGCGCGGGCCGCTTGCGGATCTCGATGCGCCAGCCTTGATCGTCGGCCAGATGCAGGTGCAGCCGGTTCATCTTGTGCAGGGCCAGGAGATCGACGAAGCGCTTCACGTCCGCCGCGCCGAAGAAATGCCGGGCGACGTCCAGCATCGCGCCGCGCCACGGGTAGCGCGGCGCGTCGCGCACGTGAACCGCCGGCAGCGTCAAGGGCCGCGCCTCCTGAAACATGACGGCCTGATACTCCGTCCAGTACGGAAGAAGTTGCCGGATCGTCTGCACGCCGTAGAACAATCCCGCGGGGGCGCGCGCCTTGAGACTCGCCACCGGGCCTGCCGTGTTCAGATCGTACGCCTCGTCGCCGGCCGGCGCGGCCGGGTCGATCGTCAACAGAATCGCCGGTGTCGCGCCGGTTGCCTCGCGGCCTTTGATCGGAACCACGACCCCGGTTGCGCGCGCCAACAAGGTCGAGAGCATTCCGCCGATGCGCCTGACGGCGGGATCGTCGGACGTCACCACGATCGTGGTTCGTTGATCGATGGACACCCCGTCGCCGGACAGAGACTGCGCCTCGATCGCCGCCGGCAGGATCCGCGCGATCGGCGACACCGCCGACGCGCCCGGCGGCGCGTGCGGTTCCTTGACCCGCGGCCCGCGCGCGCACGCGCTCCCGACGATCAGGACCAGCGTCAGACCCGCACCGATTCTCCACATCTTCTCTGCTCCGATACCCGATACCCGACACCCGATAGGTTACACTCCGGAACGATGACAGGTCCTGCCGGCGTCACCGACCGGGGGTTTTTCGGCCATCCGCGCGGGCTTTCCACGCTGTTCTTCACCGAGATGTGGGAGCGCTTCAGCTACTACGGGATGCGCGCGTTCCTCATTCTGTACATGGTCGCGCCCGTCGCTGCCGGCGGACTCGGGTTCAGCGACGCGCACGCCGCGTCGATCTACGGCACCTACACCGGAAGCGTCTGGGCGGCCGCGATCTTCGGCGGGCTGATCGCCGATCGTCTGCTCGGCCAGTACCGCACGGTGCTCGTGGGCGGGATCATCATCGCGGCCGGACACTTCACGCTCGCCTTCAAATCGCTTCCCTCCTTTTATGCCGGACTCGCGCTGATCGTCCTGGGCACGGGGTGCCTCAAGCCGAACGTCAGCACGCTCGTCGGATCCCTCTATACACAGGGTGACAAGCGGCGCGACGCCGGGTTTTCCATCTTCTACATGGGAATCAACCTCGGCGCGACGCTCGGACCCTTGATCGCCGGTTATCTTGCGCAGAACGTCAACTGGCACATCGGGTTCGCGTCGGCGGGCGTTGGAATGACGTTCGGCCTCGTCCAGTACGTGCTCGGACGCCGGAGGTTGGAAACGGCGATTGCGCGGCTCGACACCCCACAATCACCCGGCGGCGGATCCGTCGATGCGAACGAGCGTGCAAGGGCGTTCGGCGGAGCGACGCCTCCCGATAAGAGAACGGAATGGAAGCGCATCACGGCGATCGTCTTCTTCTTCGCCGCGGCCGTTGTGTTCTGGGGCGCGTACGAACAGGCCGGATCGACGCTGAACCTCTTCGCGGATCGCTACACCCGGCTCGAGATGTTCGGCTTCAGATTCCCTTCGTCGTGGTTTCAGTCCGTGCAGCCGATCTTCGTGATCGTGTTGTCGCCGATCTTTGGCTGGCTGTGGCTGCGGCTGGGACGCCGCGAACCATCCGTGCCGGCAAAATTTGCCTTCGGACTCCTCTTCATGGGGCTGGCATTCGCCGTCCTGATCCCCGCGGGCTCCATGGCCCAGAGCGGCGCGGGGATCCGCGTGAGT
>Ga0310810_10007823_pt1 | contig 12248 bp, 10 predicted proteins | sample NCmetagenome_FD_207641 | JGI IMG/M metagenome (GOLD analysis project Ga0310810, IMG submission 207641) | Soil microbial communities from experimental microcosm in Duke University, North Carolina, United States - NC | ecosystem: Engineered > Artificial ecosystem > Soil microcosm > Unclassified ... | reverse complement strand
CCTCGGCCTGATTGCCAGTGCCGTCACGCCTGTACTGACCCTGATCCTGCTCCTCACGATGGGACATGCCCCGTTGCTCGGATGGGGCACCATTTGGCAACTCGTCGTGATGAGCGCCGGGGGCGCCCTGGTCACACCGGTCTTCTTTGTCTTGTTCGAATGGCTGCACCGGGCGCTGGCTCATGCCCGTATTACCGAATCCAGCTTCCGCCCGGACCGCGAAATCAGGAGGGGACGATGAGTCCAAAGTCCAATGTCCAACCTCCAAAGTCGGCCGAACGCGCAAGTCTGTTAGCGAAACCGAGCAGTGTTTCGATGGATTGGGACGGTTTGCCGGCGAAACTGAGCGCGTTGAATGTCCACAAGACGACCGTGAGCTCTACCCTCTCCCTTTGGGAGAGGGTAAGGGGGAGGGGAATTGAGTTCAGCATTGCACAGAAAACAAACCAAAGTAACCAAACTTTTCTGAGGCCCAAGGTCCAGGCTCAGCGTCAACTCGCGAGCGTGACCGACTTTGGACTTTGGACCTTGGATTTTGGACTTGAATTGAACGCATGCTAGTTTTCGATCAACTGCGAAAAGATGATCCGCCCCTGCGCGTGATGGCGCTTGTTGTGCTCGGCGGGCTCGGCATCCTGCTGGTTGGTTTGTGGTGGGTGCAGGTGGTCTCGGCCCGCGATTACCAGGAGTCGCTTGAGACCCAATCGTTTCGCACGGTACGGCTATGCGTTGGCGGAGAACCGGCCGGCCTACAACATCAGCCTGTATCTCGAAGAGCTGCGCAAACCCTTTGAAGCTGCCTATCTGCAAGAACTCACCAAGGCGCGTACGGAACAAAGCCAAAATATCGACCGGAAGGAGAAGGAATTGCGCCGCGGCCTAACCAGGCAAGAGAAGAAGGCGTTTTTGCTTTCGACTGCTCAAAAAGCAGTCTTGAGGCAAGAGGCGCGTTATGAAGTCGCCAGCAATGTCGTAATGCAGATCAGCCATCGGTTGCAGCAACCCGTCCGTTTTGATCTGACCGATTTTCAACAACATTACGAGGCCCGGCTGGTTCTGCCCTTGCCCATTATTGAAAATCTGGACCGGACAAACATAGCTCGATTCGAAGAGCAATCCACCAGTCCGCTCGGTGTTGATTTGGAGGTGCAATCGACCCGCGTTTATCCTTACGGATCTCTAGCGGCGCACATCCTCGGACGTCTCCAGCCCGATAACAGTTCCGTTGAGGGCGAAGAGGCCTTCTTTTCTTATCGCTTGCGAGATTATCGGGGCGTTCTGGGCATCGAGTATGGCTTCGATAAGGAGCTGCGCGGGATGGCTGGGGCCAAATCAGTCCTGGTCAACAACGTCGGCTACCGGCAAACGGAAAATATCTGGAGCCCAGCCGAGCCCGGCCGCGACGTGGTATTGACGATTGATCTCGAGGTCCAACGCGCTGCGGAACGCGCACTCGATGGCGCGCGAACCACTTACACCGGACCGGTCCGCGGCGCCGTAGTCGTGATGGACGTCCGGTCGGGTGACATCCTAGCCATGGCCTCGAGTCCGACCCTCAATCCGAATTCCTTCATCCCCAAAGTTAGTCACGAAGAATGGGAAAGGATTCAGCTGGTGCAGGCCGAGAAGAATCGCGCGACCCAGATGAACTACGCGCCTGGATCGATTTTTAAGACGGTCGTTGGCATGGCTGCGCTCGAGGCCGGCCTCAATCCGTTGGAAGAAATCTCCGTCGCGGAAAACCCGAAGCAACCCGGCAAAGGCTATATCGTGGTGCGCGGGCGGCCTGTCCGCGACACAGCACCACCCGGCGATTACAATTTTCGCAAAGCACTTAAACTCTCCTGCAACGCCTACTTTATCACTAACGGGCTCCGGGTGGGTCCTGAAAAAATTATTAGGCTAGGCGAGCGGCTGCATTTTGGCGAACGCTTCGGTCTACCTACTCGGCAAGAGGCGCAGGGCTCCTTCCCCAGTCTCAAACGGCTTAGCTCCGGCTGGACCGACGGGAACACCGCCAACCTGAGCATCGGCCAGGATCCCGTCCTGGTCACTCCGCTCCAAATCGCGGTGCTGATGTCAGCTATTGCGAACGGGGGCAAGGTTCTGCAGCCACGTCTCGTAAGCCGAATCCAAACACAGACTCCAGCCGCAACCGACGACGTTGTCTTTCCATCGGGTCAGGTCCGCGACCACCTCGGTGTCAGCGAGCGTTCTCTCGGAATTCTGCGCGAAGCGATGCTCGCGGATACTGAAGATGGTGATGGCACCGGCAAGCACGTGCGCGATCACGAGCCCCTGCCCGGGTTGCGCATCTGTGGCAAGACCGGCACCGCGCAAATCCAGGACATTCACAATGTTAAGACTGGTCAAACGACCTGGTTTGCGTCCTTCGCGCCGTACGAGGCTCCGCGCTGGGCCGTCGTGGTTATGATCGAAGATGGAAAATCCGGAGGGGATACCTGCTCCCCGGTCGCGGGACCTGTCTATGCCGCTTTAATGAAACGCGACCAGCGTGCTAGCGCCAAAAAAGACACTCTGGCGAAAGCGCAGTAATTGAGCGAATACCTATGTTTGATGCCAGCTTAAATGAACATCAGGCACGCCTGGACAAGGTGCAGATCGTCGCCTTGACCGGCTTGATGTTGCTTGGCGCGGCGTTCGTTTATAGCGCCACAATGGTCAGTGAAAGCGCCGCGACCCTTTCCTGGTTTCGCCAAAGTTGGTTCCGGCAAATTGTATGGTACGCCCTCGGCACCGGAGCCGCCGCCAGCATCTGTTTGATTGATTACCGGGCATTGGCCCGTTGGGCATTTGTGGTCTACTGGGCAACCATTCTTCTGCTGGTGGCAGTGTTGATTCCAGGTATCGGGACCACTCATGGGTGGGGAGCACGACGCTGGATCGATCTTGGATTTTTTCAATTCCAACCGTCGGAGTTTGCCAAGCTGGCGTTCATCCTCGCCCAAGCTCACTTCCTCAGCCGCCCCGTTGATGAACTGCGGATACCACTTAACTTCGCCAAGAGCCTCGGTTTGCTGGTTATTCCTTTCCTTTTGATCATGAAGGAGCCGGATCTGGGCTCGGCACTGGTCTTGCTTCCGACCGCGTTGATCATGATGTACGTGGCGGGCACACCCAGGCGATTTTTGCTCCGGTTGGTCGGCGGCGTTGGAGTTCTGGGCGCGCTTTTCCTGGTGGATGTGCTGTTTGCTCCGCCGAATTGGCAGATTTTTAAATTGGAAGATTACCAACGGCGTCGGCTGCTGGTGTACTTCGATCGATATACTCCGTCTTCCGATGCGTCGAAGGCGGACAAAGAACGCCTGCGCAAGCAGCAGTTTGATGATTCGCATAACGTGCGACAGGCGTTGATATCGGTTGGTTCAGGCGGGCTGACCGGTAAGGGCTGGCGGCAGGGCACCCAAAATGCGTTGGGCTATTTGCCGCGCGCCGTGGCGCACAACGACTTCATCTTTTCCGTGATTGCCGAGGAAAAGGGATTTGTCGGCAGCGTGGGTGTGCTCACGCTTTATGGTTTGGTTCTGTTCAGCGGGATCAGAATCGCCGGTCAGGCGCGCGATCGCCTCGGCCGACTGGTGGCTGTCGGTGTCGTTGCACTCCTCTTCAGCCACGTCTTCATCAATATCGGCATGAACATTCGGATTATGCCCGTGACGGGCGTCCCACTGCCGCTGCTCTCATACGGCGGGTCATCAGTGTTGGGCTCGTTAATCGCCATGGGCATGCTCCAAAACGTTTATATCTATCGAAAGGCTTATTAAATGAGCGAAAGAAATTTTTCCCGGCGGCGCCGGGGAGGCATGCGCTTCCGCCCCAGCGGCGGCTTGGGCCATGTCCAACAGCGCCCGGACCGGGATGCAGTCCAAGCCCGCGCGGAAGCCACCGGTGATCAAACCGTCCGCGAACGGGTCTATGAACGCCGCCATTCCAATGAAATCGAGAGGGCAGAAAATATTGCCGCGGGACTGCCGCCGGAAGGCACGCCCCAACAAACCTCGAGTGAACCCGGAGTGGGCAAACGAGATTTCCGCGAACCGCACCTGGAAACGCCGGCGGAGGTGCAGGAGCCAAAACCCTTTGAACCGGTGCCGGTGACGGAGCCCGCCAAGGGAATTGTCGAAAGCATCAAGGCGGCCGCCAGCAACCTGGTCAAAAAAGTCCAGCGGCTAATCAAACCCATTAAGCGCGCACATAAGGAAGTCATCATCAATGCTGAGACGCTGGAAACGCGCGTGGCGGTTCTGGAAGAAGGCAAGCTCGAGGAATTTAATATCGAGCGGACGACCGAGGAACGCCTGGTCGGCAGCATCTTCAAAGGCAAAGTGCGCAATCTCGAGGACGGCCTCAAGGCGGCTTTCGTCGACATTGGTTTCGAGAAGAATGCGTTCCTGCACTACTGGGACATCGTGCCGAGCAACTTCGACAGCGGGGTCGAGATCGTCGAACGTGAAGGCAAACGCCGCGATAAACCCAAAATCACACAGAAGGATATTCCCCGCGTGTACCCTCCTGGAAGCGACATCATTGTCCAGGTGACCAAGGGCCCCATTGGCACAAAAGGGCCGCGCGTCACCACCAATATTGTCTTGCCTGGCCGTTACCTGGTCCTGCTGCCCAATTCCGATCAGAGCGGCATCTCCCGCAAAATCGAGAATCAGCAGGAGCGACAGCGCCTTAAAAAGATCCTACGTGAACTGACTATTCCCGAGGGCATGGGCGTTATCATGCGAACGGTCGGTGAAAGCCAGCAAACTCGCTATTTCGTGCGCGACCTCGCGTTGCTGCTGGAGGAATGGCAACAGATCCAGGATCGGATCCGCGGACAAAACATGGCGACCTGCGTCTTTCAGGAGCCCGATCTGATAGAACGCACGGTTCGCGACTTTCTCACTGAGGACGTCGAGCGCATCGTGGTTGACAGTCAGAAAGCTTACGATCGCATGCGCGAGATGATCGCGAAGATCTCAAAGCGTTCCTCCAATAAGGTAAAGCTTTATGCCGAACCACAACCGATCTTCGACCGGTTTAATATTTCCCGCCAACTGGAGAATGCGTTTTCGCGCCAGGTCCATCTCAAGAGCGGTGGTTATATTGTGGTTGATGAAACCGAAGCTTTGGTAGCCATCGACGTCAACACGGGGCGGCACAAGGGCGGCAAGGATCAGGAATCCTCGATTCTGAAAGTCAACCTGGAAGCCGCTGAGGAAATCGTTCGCCAACTCCGCCTCCGAAATATGGGCGGCCTCATTGTCCTCGACTTCATCGACATGAAATCCCGCCGCGATCAGCAGCAGGTCTATCAACGCATGAAAGAAGGACTGCGACGCGACAAAGCCAAAACGCACGTCTTGCCGATCTCGCAACTCGGCCTGATGGAAATGACCCGCCAGCGCCACTCCGAAAGCGTGCATGCTTCGGTCTACGATGATTGCCCGTATTGCAAAGGCCGCGGGAAAGTAAAAAGCGCGCTGACGATGAGCGTCGAGATCCAGCGCAAGCTGAGCGAAATTCTGAAGAAACGGTCCCGGGATGAATCGGATTTTCAACTGCGCATCGCCGTCCACCCAACCGTCCTCGAACGTTTGCGCACCGAGGACGAAAAACACATCCAGGAGATGGAAAAGCGTTATTTTGGCAGACTGCTTTTCCGGCCGGATCCGGCACTCCATGCTGAGCAATTCAAGATCGTGAATGTGGCAACCAATGAAGAGTTGGCGAGCGTGGGCGGATAGAATAAGACGAACACAAATAGAATGACCATGAAAACAACCAGTGTGAGTCTTTGTACCGCGTCGGCATTGCTCGGCTTTCTTTGCGGTTGCGGGCAGTCAAAGCCGGAAGCGGCTGCCGCAGATGAGAAACCCGCGACAGTTGTAGCCGCGCAACCGGGGCCGGCTGCGCCGGTGCCATCAGCGACTCCGGCTGTGCCGGCACCAGTCACGCCAAGCCCGCCATCGACGCCAACAACGCTTGCCGCCCCGACTGTTGCCGGAGCTCCCTCCGCAGCCCCAACGCAAACCACCGCGCCCGCAACCGAGGCCGCGTCTGAATTGGTCGCAGCCGCCAAAACCCAAGGAGATAGTGTGCTGAGTTCTGTGGGGAATGATCTGACGACAAAGGTCAAGGAGTTGGTCGCATCAGCTGCCGGCAATGACGCGCTGAAGTCACAGCTTACCGGTTCGCTAAAGTCGTTGGCGGGTGGCAATGAGACTAGCGGTTTAGGCACGTTGTATCAGACCGCACAGTTGACCGGCCTGACCCCGGCTCAAATAAACCTGGCGAAGGAGGTCGGCAACCTGGCTACGGCGTACGTCGTGCAAAGGAACTTCGCTTCGCTCGATGGGGCCCAAGGCGACGTCGCAACGATCGTAAACTCTTTGCGGCAAGGAGAATTTGCACCCGCAATTCCAGCGGTCCAGAAGATCGCGCAGAACGCCAGCCTGACCCCGACACAAAAGCAACTGCTGGCGTCCATCGCCGATAAGTACGCCCCCGGCATCTCCAAAGCCGCAGGCACGCTCACCGATGGGCTGCAGAAAATTCCGGGGCTTGGCGGCAAGTAAGCTGGTCTCATAAACGGTGGGGCCCGCTCGCCGAGCGGGCCAGGGCCGTCCAGACTACTCATCAGCAAAAATCTGCCGTGGCTGGGTCTGCAAGTGGGCAGCAATTTCGGAAAGAAACGTCGACCCGAACTCGGCCAGCTTCTTTTCACCGACGCCGCTGATCCGAATAAAATCTCTTTCGGTAGCGGGGTAATCATGAGCCATTTGTCGCAAGGCCACGTCGGAAAAAACAATGTAAGGCGGCACGCCCCGTTCGTCTGCCAAACGCTTGCGGAGCTGTCGCAATCGCTCGAATAACACCTCGTCGCAACTAATATCACCGATCCTGCGCACTTTTGGTTCCGGCCCGGCGACTGGGCGGGTCAGGGTCACTCGCTGACGTTGTTTTAGCAAAGCCAGGCCCTTGGGTGTCAGCTGTAAAACGTTGAATTTGTCCGCCGCCTGGCTTACCAGGCCCAGTCGAACGAGTTCCCGTCCGATCGTCTTCCACTGGGCGCGAGAGTGTTCCGGGCCGATTCCATACGTTGAGAGTTTATCGTGATGCCACTTCCGCACATTCTCAGTCTCGCCGCCCGTGAGGACCTCTACGATTTGGTTCAAGCCAAAGTCGAAGCCGCTCTGTTGGCGGACGCGGTACACACAGGAAAGAAACTTCTGCGCATCGATGGTGCCGTCATAGGTACCGCGCGGTGAAAGACAGTTGTCGCAGCCGCCGCAATCGCCCTGCGCGAACTCTTCGCCGAAGTACGACAACAGCTCACGGCGGCGGCACGAAGAACTCTCGGCGTAATGAACCATTTGCTGCAACTGTGAATGTGCGATCTGGCGTTCCTTCGGATCGGATTTCTCGTCAATGAACCGGATCAGTTTGGCGACATCTCCCACGCTGAATAGCAGCACGCATTCGCTGGGTAAACCATCACGCCCCGCGCGGCCGGTTTCCTGGTAATAGCCCTCGATGTTCTTTGGCAAATCATAATGCACGATAAACCGGACGTTGGGTTTATTGATTCCCATGCCGAAGGCAATAGTTGCGCAGATTAGCCGGACCTCATCGCGCAAGAACAGTTCCTGGTGCTGCGTGCGTTCTTCCGGGGCAAGACCGGCATGATACGGGCGAGCCTGAACTCGCTCCTCGCTCAGCCGCGCCGCAAGTCTTTCGGCCGTCTTGCGGGCCTGGCAGTACACAATGCCGCTGTCGCGAGGGCGCGCCTGGATGAATTCGAGCAGTTGTGAGAAAGCATCCTGTTTGGCAAAAACACGGTAGGTCAGATTGGGCCGGTTGAAGCTGGCAACATAACAACCCGGCTGACGCAAGTGCAGGTGCATGATGATGTCCTTGCGCACCCGGTCGGTCGCGGTCGCCGTCAACGCCATAACGGGTGTGGTCGGAAACAGCTCGCGCAGCTTCACCAGCTGGCGGTATTCGGGCCGGAAATCATGTCCCCATTCGCTGATGCAATGGGCTTCGTCAATGGCCAGCAGATTGAGCTTCCACCTTTGCAGGTCTGACAGAAAACCGGAGAGCATTAGCCGCTCGGGCGCCACATACAACAAGCGATACTGGCCTTGATGTAAGCCGCGCAAGCGGAAGCGTGACTCATCACTCGTAAGGGTGGAATTGAGAAAAGTCGCCGGTACGCCGCTGGTCCGAAGCCCGTCCACCTGATCCTTCATCAGGGCGATCAGGGGCGAGACAACCACGGTCAGCCCCGGTCTGACCATCGCCGGCAGTTGAAAACAGAGCGACTTGCCCCCACCTGTCGGGAGCAGGGCAAACACATCCTTACCCGCCAGGGCATCGCTGATGATTGCCTCTTGCAGCGGTCGAAAGGAGGTAAAACCAAAATACTGCTTCAGAAGCGGTAGCAGCGAACAACCAGAACTCTCCATTGAGAAAATTGCCCTCGGGCTAGCGCGCCGGTGAGAAATCTGTCGGGGCCATCAATGTTGACTGCACGCCATCCTTAACGGTTAGAGAGCCGTTGGCCTCCGACTCGGCCTTTACCTTCACCCACTCAGGGTCCGCCCGGAATGCCTTGAATGAAGCCGCGCATGCTTCCGGGTTCCTATGGCTCAGGACGTAGATGAGCTTCTCGCCCGCGCCGTCCTTTTTCTCCGTCGGCACGAAATAGCCGAATTGGCCCATGCCGTGGCGCTTGAAAAGGGCGGTGGTATGGTCCCGGAAACGAGCCAGCAAATTATCGAGCTTGCCGGGTGTGGCTTGATAAATTCGGAGTTCGAAAACGCGCGGCGGATCTGCGCGTTCGGGTTTTACCGCCGGCGAAAACTCGGTCGGTTGCATGTAAATCGATTCGACCTTCGCAACCAGCTTTCCGTTCTTCTCCGATTCCTTCGCCACCTGCTGCCAATCCGGATCGGCGAAAAATTCCTTCCACGACTTTTCGCACGCCTCGCGGTTTGGATAAGCCAGCAGGTAAATGAGTTTGTTTTCGCTGTTCGTCAATGGCACCCAGTAGCCGATATTTTGAATGCCGTGCTTTTCGAACAATGCGGTTGTGTGGTTTTTGAATCGGGCCAGCAAGTCGTCCAGCTTGCCCGGAGCCGCATAGTAAGTCCGCATTTCAAAGAACCGGTTTTCCTGTGCCAGACCGGTTGAGAGCATGCACGCCCAGATAAGCGCCAAAAGCGAGAGTTTCATAAGGATGACGTGTCCATTCGTTTGCCCTATGCCACCGCGAAAATCCGGTTCTGTCAACGGATTCTTGTAGCGCCTTGGTCGAGGGCGCCGCGCCAGTGTCTTGGAGTGCACTGCTGCCGCGGCGCTTTAATGTTCATGGTAATTGCCGGTTCAAAGGAAGCGCCACCAGGGGAGGAGCACTCGCGCAGTTTGTTTACATCCCGATCCAGGAATTTCCCAGTAGTCAACAATTGTGCGGCTCGGGTAAAAATGTCCACATGGCTTTGGTCGAGGTCCATACACAAGCCGCGATACCTCTCACAAAACGCGATTCGCCGTCTTCACCATTCCTGCTTCTCTTTCGCAACGTTCGTTGTCTCCGTTTCATCTAACACCAAAGCAACAACTGACCACTATGATGACTATCCTGCAATTCCTGGTTGCCTGCGCGGCCACTCTGGTGGAGAAGGTCTTTATGATGGACCAGCGCGGTACCCAACCGCAAACGGCTCGAGTCCCAGTTAGACCTTCGCGATCGGAGAGGCTTGCGGAACCGGTTCAGCGAGAAAGCCAATAATAAACAGCAACCCAAGGCAGTTGTGGCCGCTAACCAACTGCAGCATTGTTGAAACTTTTTTAAAGGCGAGTCAGCCGGGAAACCGGTTTAAAGGCGACTTGTCACCAACCAGCCAATTGTGGCCAAAGGGGTCGATGAACCCGCCCTGCTGGTGCATGCCCCAAGGTGCAGCATGGTTTTCTATGTTACCCTCGGTCGCACCCGATTCGACGGCACGAGCAATCAGCTTGTCTGGTTGATCGACGAATAACTCCACTCGAACGGTTGTTGTGCCAATTTCCTTGGGATTGGCAAAGCGGCCAGGTACTGGTTCGTGCAGGAAAAACGGTGCGCCATCGATCTCCAAGCCGGCGACTGAGCCCAGGCTCCACAACAGGCGCGCGCCAAGCGCCTTGTGGTACCAGGCGACGGCCTTTGGCGTGTCGGGCACCGCCAGCATGAGCGAGATGGTCGTTTTGTGCATCGCTGAGTTTAGAGTGTCTGGTTGACTTAAGTTGTGTAGTTCGTTCCATGGGTCTGGTCAAGGCTGCGGCTAGTCGGTCAAGCGTGAGCCGACTGAAAGTCGGCGGTACAGCAGAGTGAAACTCTGCGCTACTATCGAATCGCATCGTAGCGAACCGGCAGGCATACTGGGCACAACATCTATGAAGACCCTCAAACGTTGCAGATTCCAGAGTATCAAGCCGTATCTCTACACTTGGTTGTTGTTCGTGCCGTTGTTCGCCCCCGCCGCTTCGCCTATACTCCCAGGCGTCAGTGCTGCGATGCGCAAGGCGGCAGACGATGGCGAAATTTCCGGCGCCGTCACAATGGTGGTCACTAAAGACAAAATCCTTCACTGCGACGCGACTGGGCTGGCCGATATCGCGCGGAAGGAACCAATGACTCAAGATACTCTGTTCTGGATTGCCTCGATGACGAAACCGGTCACAGCTGTGGCCGCGCTCATGCTTCAGGATGAGGGCAATCTGAAAGTAACGGACCCGGTGGCGAAGTACATCCCCGAGTTCGCGGCACTCAAAACACCCTCGGGAAAGGGGGCCAACCTGACTATTGCCCAACTGCTGACGCATACTTCCGGACTTGGAGAAGGCTCCCGAGAAGCGCTGGCGCGGGCAAGGACCTTGGCCGATCTCATTCCGATCTTTGTGGCAGCCCCGATGCAGTACGAGCCAGGGGCCAAATGGAGCTACACCCAATCCGGCATTAACGTCGCCAGCAGAATCGTCGAGGTTGTCAGCGGCCTGTCTTTCGATGTCTTCCTCCAACGGCGTCTCTTCCATCCGCTCGGCATGACGAACACGACTTTCTACCCAAGCCAAAAGCCCGGATTGCACCTGGTAACTGCTTACAAGAAAAACGCCACGACTGGCGCGCTCGAAGCCGTGCCTCCGCGCAGTGACTTTGGCGCCGAAGGTCATCCGCCTTTAGGCAACGGCGGCCTTTTCTCGACGGGCCCAGACTACGCGAAGTTCTGCCAGATGCTCCTCGCCGGCGGATCGCTCAATGGCCAGCGCTATCTCAGCCCTGACGCGATGAAACTGCTGATGACCGTCCAGACCGGAGACTTGCCAACCGGCTTTATGCAGTCCGATAAATTTGGCAACCACGGCACCAACTACGGTTGGGGCATTGGCACGTGCATCCTCCGAGCTCCACATCCGGGTGTCGCCGCAATGCTCTCACCGGGAACTTTCGGTCACGGCGGCGCATGGGGAACTCAAGCCTGGATCGATCCGTTGCGCGGCGTCGCTTTTATTCTCATGGTTCAGCGGGCGGATTTTCCTAACAGCGATGCGAGCGAAGTTCGCCTTGCGTTTCAACAAGCCGCGGTGGATGGCCTTGCAAAATGATAAAATCCTGATTTTAGCTGCGCAATATGAGAATCCGTCCCGTTTTGTCATTAAGCCGTTGGCCTTGGATATTGAGCACGCTCGCCTGTTGTAGCGCGGCTGCTGAAACTACCACCACGCGGCGGCACATCGATTTTCCTGACCAGCGCCTGAGTGTGCACGGGTTGCCTTGGTTTAAAGAAGATGAACCCGCCTTGCGCCGCCTGCCGTTGCGTTTGAAAGACCGGCTTCGTCCACCGGTTTGGGATCTTGCCCAGGACCCAAGCGGAGCCCGAGTTCGGTTCCGAACGGATTCGACCACAATCGGATTAGCAGCCGAGAACCCGGGGTTTTCCAACATGCATCATATGGCCAGTGTTGGGGAAAACGGCTTTGATCTGTACGTCGGCTCTGATTATTTCGGCAGTGCGTGGCCGGACAGCACCGGCAAAATCGCAAAGGAATGGAGAATTGGGCGCGAGCGGAAGATGCGGAGCATCACACTTTATCTGCCGCTCTACAAGCCGGTCAAAATCAGTGAATTGACTCTGGATTCAGATGCGTTGTTGGAGCCAGCTCTCCCTTACCCAGTTGCCAAACCTATTGTCTAC
>Ga0310810_10007822_pt1 | contig 12249 bp, 8 predicted proteins | sample NCmetagenome_FD_207641 | JGI IMG/M metagenome (GOLD analysis project Ga0310810, IMG submission 207641) | Soil microbial communities from experimental microcosm in Duke University, North Carolina, United States - NC | ecosystem: Engineered > Artificial ecosystem > Soil microcosm > Unclassified ... | reverse complement strand
CGGAAAACCCGAAGAGCGGCCCTTTCAGCACCGCCGCGAGGTTCAGATCGTCTTCCGGCAACAGCAGAAAATGCCCCAGCGCGATCAGATCCTGCGCCGCGAGCTGCTCGGTCAAGACGAGCCGGTCCGCGCCGGCGACCGGCACGTTTCGCTCTTTCAGCGCGCGGATCAGATCGGTGACAAACAGATTGCGCCGCCGCACGAGCACCATGATGTCGCCGGGCCGGATCGCGCGGCCGCGCGATTCGAGGCGCTCGCCCTTCCGGAGCCAATCGGCGATCGTCGCGGCAATCGCGTTCGCCAACCGCGTCCGCGGCTCGACGCTACGCTGCCGTGCGCCGGCAAGCGCCGGCACATCGAGCTCTTCATCGGGGTCGGGCATCACCGGCGGCCACAATTCGACGATTCCGGCATGGCCCTCGCGCGCCGCGACATGCCGGATAGCTGCCCCGTCGAGCGCGACCCCGTCCGCCGCCGCGGTACCGTATCGGAACACCGCATCGACCGCGTTCAACAGCGGCTCCGTCGCGCGAAACGAGATTTCCAACGGCACGGTGCGCCAGCGCTGCTGTGCCGCGGTGACGCGCGTCTCGAAATGCTGACGCATCGCGACAAAGGCGCGCGGATCGGCGCGCTGGAAGCTGTAGATCGACTGCTTGGCATCGCCGACCGCGAAAACCGTGCGGTTGCGCTCACGCCCGACGCCGCCTTCGCCGGTGAAAAACTCGTCCGTGAGCGCCGCGACAATCGCCCATTGGTCGGGGTTCGTGTCCTGCGCCTCGTCGATCAGGATGTGATCGAGTCCGCCATCGAGCTTGAACAACACCCAGGGCGCGATCCCCGGCTCGCGGAGCAATTCGAGCGTCTTCAGCACGAGATCGTCGAAATCGAGGAGCCCATGCAGTCGCTTGCGTTCTTCATAGGTGCGCAACACGGCGTCCCCGAGCCGGATCAGCGCGATCGTCGCCGCGACCAGCATCGCCCCGGCGCGCTGCTGCGTGAAGCGCAGCACGCGCTCCGCCTCAGTATTGAGCACGCCGCGCATATCGCCGGATGCCCGGTCGTTCGCGCCCTTCGTGATCAGGTTCTTGATGATCGTGCCTTTGTCCGTCAGGAACGCACCGGCATAATCGTCGAGCATGTCGCGGCGTCGCTCGGGCATGTCGCACCAGCGCGCGACGATCTCGCCGCGCTCCTGATCTTTGGACGAGCCCACAACGAGCGCCGAAGCGGCGGCGTACAACCCTGCCTCGTCGCACGCGCCCGCCGCGCAGAATGCCTCGATCAGCTGATCGGGAGTGACGTTCTCGGGCACCCCGAACGTAGCAGCGAGCCGCCGCCGCAATGCGGCCTCGCCCTCGGCAAGCGCGGCGCGCAACTTGCCGCGCTCGGCGGTCATCGCTGCCAACAGGCCGGTGAAGCGGTCTTCCTGGATGTAGCGCGCCACCACCGCCAGCGCCTCGGCAAGAAGCGGAGCGCGCTCGTCACGCGCCTTGGCGATGACGGTTTCGGCGGCCTCGGCCAGCGCCTCGGCGGCGCCGCGCTCCTCGAGGACGGCAAACTCCGGCGGCACGCCGGCTTCGAGCGGAAATCGCCGCAACAGCGACTGGCAGAAGGCGTGGATCGTCGCGATCTTGGCGCTGCCCGGGCTGTCGAGCACCCGCGCGAAAAGCTGGCGCGCGAGTGTGGTCTCATCCTCGTCCGGCATCCGGCCGATTAATGCGCCGAGCTCTTCGGCGAGCGCGCCGGGGAGCATCGTCGCCCAGGCGGCGAGGCGCGCATTGACCCGGTTAGCCATCTCGGCGGCCGCGGCGCGGGTGAAAGTCAGGCACAGGATCCGCGCCGGATCGGTGCCCGCGAGCATCAAGGCGAGCAGCCGGTCGGTCAGCACCTTGGTCTTGCCGGTGCCGGCCGAGGCCGACACCCACACCGACGCATCGGGCCCCAATGCCTGGCGCTGGATTTCGGCGGCTTCCCCGGCTCGATTCATGGGGACGCGGCTCATAGCACCTCGTCCTCGGGGTCTTCCTCGAGGCGTTCGAGATGCTGGTAGTCGGAATAGCGCGGCTTCCAGCGCAGGATCGGCACCGGCAGATACGGCGTCGACGGATCGTCGAACCGGGCGATGAGCTCGCAAACCTTCGCCAACGTGCTGTCGATCAGCGCGGCGGGGTCTTCTTCGCCGAGCGGCTTTCTCTCGCCGGCCGGCTCGCCGCCCGACAGCCGCCAGTATTCGAGCGCCTCCGGAGCACCAGTCACGCCCTCGAACCCGCCCTCCCGCGCGATCGCCCCTTCGAGCGGCAATTGCACGGCGATGCCGTTGTCGATTTCCGGCTTCGACGGCAGCGTGCCGGTCTTGTAATCGAGGATCGCGACCCCGCCCGAGCGCAGGCAATCGATGCGGTCGGCAATCGCCGTAACGGTGAACGCGCCGGCGGGCGCCGGGATCACCAGCTTGCCCTTTGTCTCGGTGAAGCCTTCGGCGATATCGGCGCGCCGCCGCGTCTCCTCTTCGACAAACCAGCGCGCGATCCGCTGAAAGCGCGGCCACCAAAAGGCCCAGGCTCCCGGCCGCGACAACAGCGAGGCGAAGCAGTCCTGAGCAATCTCGATCAGCGCCGCTTCGGGATCGGCGGGCAGCTCGCGCGGGTATTGCTTGACGAATTTGGCGAGCGCGTCGTGCACACTGTTGCCGAGATCCGCCGCGCCCGGCTCGGCGTCGAGCTCCTTGAGCGCCCGCAATCTGAGGATATAGCGAGCGTAGACCGCGTAGGGATCGCGCATCCACATCTCGATCTGCGTCACCGGCAATTCGCGCGGCCGCGCCTTCACCGGCGGGCGTGGCGCGACGGGCGGCAGCGGACGCCTGCGTTCGGGCACATCGAGGAGCGCCACCGCGTCTTCGATCTCGGACTCCGGTGCGAGCGCGCCTTCAAGCCCCGTCGCGCGCAACACCGCCTCGAGCCGCAAGAGCCAACGCGAGGGGATCGTCGGGACGCCCTCGCGCCGGGTCGCGCGGGTCAGCGCCACTTTTGGGGCGCCGATCGCTTCCATGAAATCATGCGCCGCAATGCCGATCGCGCGCTCCGGCATGGCGATGCCGAACTCTTCGCGCATCTGCCGCGACATCCACGGATCGAAGGCGGCCGGTCCCGGCCAGGTGCCCTCGTTTAAGCCGCCGAGCACGACGAGATCGGCCTGCTGCAGACGCGCCTCGACGAGCCCCCAGATCGCGAGGCGCGGATGTCGCCCAAAGGCGGGGCGCACGACGATGCCGGAAGCAAGCGTCTCGAACAATGCCGGGTAATGCCGTGCCGGGATCGGCGGGAAATCGCTCGCAGCGTCGATCAGCTCGTGACAGAACCGCGCCGCCGCTTCGCCGTCCGAATCCTGCCACAACCGGGCGATCCCGCTCTCCTCGTCGCTCGCGGCGAGCCGCTCCGCCGCCGCGATATGCGCCGCCGCGATCTCGGCGATCGTCACCGAGTCGCACGTCAAGCATTCGACCAGCTCGCCGAGGCAGCGTTCGAGGCGGTCGACAAACCGGTGCAGCGATTCATTCTTGTCGTCCTTCGGGCCGAGCGCCGCCCGCAATCCGGCAAACCCGGGCGCCGGGCGCGGCCCGCGGATTTCGCCTTCGAGCCGCCGCGCGCGGTCGCGGAACTTCTCCGGCGCCCAGCCGCCGGCCGCCAGCGGATGCTTGAGCGCGGCAAGCAGCGGCACTGGCGCGAGCCCGCTCTCGGCGGCGTCGAGGACGAGCCGCAGAAAGGCGCCGGGCGGTGTGCGGTTGAGCGGCAGGCCGGCGGAATCGTCAATGTCGATGTCCCAGCGACGTAATTCGGCGGCGACGCGGCGCGCCAATTCGCGGTCCGGCGTGACAAGCGCCGCCGTCGCTGCGGGCGTTTCGAGTGTGCGCCGCAACAGCAGCGCGATCGTGGCTGCCTCGTCCTGCGGGCTTGCGCAATCGTAGCGCGTGACGCCGGCAAGCGTCTCACGCGGCTCCGGCGTGAGCGCGCGCCAACCATCAGTCATCGCCGCCGGCAGCAATGCCTCGCCAAAGAGCCGCATCCGGGCCTGCCGCGGCAAAGCCGCCGCTGGCCCCTGCCAATCCCGCACATCCGCGGCAGACAGTTCGAGAAAGCGCAGCAACCGTGCGATCAGATGCTGGGGATGCGCCGGGTCGTCGGCAACCGCGTCCCACAGCGCGGGATCCACGCCGCGGTCGAGCCCCGGCAGGATGACCGCGCCCTGGTCGAGCCACGCAACGACGCCGAGCAATTCGTCGAGCGCCGGAAAACCGCCGACAAGCCCGGCCGCGATGACGGGGTCGCGCGGCGGTGTCTCGCGCCACAGCATCGCCTGCCGCCGCAACAGCAGGTTCCGCCGTTCGGCCGCATCGAGCGCGGCCTCGTCGGCGAGAATGCCCGGCCACGTCCGCGGCAGGATGTCGAGAAACTGCAACACCAGCTGCCAATGAGCGGCGAGATCGTCCGGCGCCAATTCCCGCAGCCGGCTGAAATCGGCGCCGTCGATCGCCGCCGCGTCGAGGAGGCGCGCCAACGCCGTCGCCAACGCCGCCGCCTGGCCGGGTAGAAGCGGGTTGCCGCGCTCTTCGCCCCAGCGCAACACGAGCTGCGTCAGCAGCAAGCGGCGGCGCAATTCGGGGATCGCCGGCGGGATCGCCAAGGTCGGATCGTCGGCGCCCTCGCTGCCGCCGAGCGCGATCTCGTCGGCTTCGAGATCGCCGATCGGCCGCAATCGCGGCAGCAACAGCGGTGCGCCGGCGCTGCCTTCCTCGCCGGACAACCGCAGAAAGCTTTCGCGCAACGCCCGGGCGGCGCGGCGGGTCGGCAACAGCACGGTCATGCGCGCCAGGCGCAGCGGATCCCCCGCCGCCTTGTCGAGCAGGCTGCGCGCCAACACGCCAAGAAACGGCCGGTCCGGCGCGATCGTATAAACGTGCTGCATCAACAATATGCGTCCTTCGACACGCGCCGCAGCTTCGCCTTGGCGCTGCTCAGGATGAGGTCTGTTCGTGATGGCACAAAGAAAATTACCTCATCCTGAGCGCGACCCCCGACTTGTCCGGGGGAGCAGTCGAAGGACGCACAGCGCCGATCTTACCGCTCGATGCGATGCGAGGAGAGGCGGGCGCGGGTCGCGGCGAGGCCGTCCGGCGTCCCCACATGATACCACTCGCCGTCATGCACGATCGCGTGCAGCCGCCCGGCCTCATCGGCCCGGTCATAGACGCGGTTCAGCGAAAAGCGCTTGTCGGCGATGCCGTCGAACAGGCGCCGGTGCAACAGCTGAACGCCGGTGAAGATGTAGGGCGCGATCTCCTGCTCGGCGCGGCGCCGCGGCTTGCCGAGCGGGTCGAGAAAATAATCCCCGCGCCCCTCATAGCCGATCGCGCCGGTCGTGCGCTGCAACAGCAGCACCGCATCCATGCGCGATTCATCGAATGCGCCGGCAAGCCGGGTCAGCGCGTAATCCTTGCCGTCGAGCCACAGGACATCGCTGTTGACGACGAAGAACACATCATCGAGCAGCGGCAGCGCTTTCATGACGCCGCCGCCGGTTTCGAGCAATTCTTCTTCGCGCGAGATCTCGATCTTCGGCTGCCGCCGCGCCGCGAGGCGGTCGACGATCAGCTCGGCCTTGTAATGCACATTGACGACGGCGCGCTCGACCCCGGCAAGGACGAGCCGGTCGATCGCATGATCGAGCAAGGTCTGGCCGCCCAGCTCGATCAGGGGCTTTGGCACGGTCTGGCTGATCGGCCGCATGCGGGTGCCGAGCCCCGCGGCCAGCACCATGCCGCATGTCGGAACGGAGATCATCCGGCCCCCACGGCCGGCACGATCCGTGCCGCTTTTGGTAAATTCCGGTCGAGCCAGTCGGCGACCGGCCGCAGCACCGGCTCGCGCAGATCCTCTTCGAGGAGCCGCCACACCCGTGCGATATGGCCGAGATATTGCGGCTTGCCGTCACGCCGCCACAGCCGCGTGAAGATGCCGATGATCTTGCAGTTGCGCTGCGCCGCGAGGATCGCCGCCGAGCGCCGGAACCGCGCCGGGTCGAGATCGGGGAATTGCGCGAGGTAGCGCTCCGTCATCGCCCTGCGCAGCGCCGCCGGGACGTCGCGCCGCGCGTCCTCGAGCAATGACACGAGATCGTAGCTAGCGGGGCCGCGCACCGCGTCCTGGAAGTCGAGCAGACCGCAGCTCTGAACCGCCTCACGGCCGGGCAGCAGCATCAGATTGTCGACATGGTAATCGCGCAGGACGAGCGTCGGCGCCGGCAATTCGGCTTGCGGCAGCACCTCGCGCCAGCGCGCTAGATAGTCGGCCTGCGCCTTTTCGGGAGGCGGTGTGCCAAGGACGCAGGGCGCGTACCAGTCGACGAGCAGCCCCGCTTCGGTCAGCAGCCGTTCCTCGTCATAGGGCGGCAGAGCGGGCAGCCTTTCGGCCTCGACGACTCGGTGCAGCGCCACGAGCGTATCGATCGCCAGCGTATAGAGCGCGGTTTCGTCGGCGCCTTTCGCGAGCAGCTTTGTGTAGGTGTCGTCGCCGAAATCCTCGATCAGCAGAAAGCCGTTGGCGCGGTCCTCGGCATAGATCTCGGGGGCGCTGAAGCCATGCGCGCGCAGGATGCCGGCGACCGTGACATAGGGCCCGACATCCTCCTGCGGCGGCGGCGCATCCATCAGCACGGCGCGCCGCCGGCCATCGAGGAGCCGGTAATAGCGGCGGAACGAGGCATCGCCCGCCAGCACCTTGGGCGCGTTCTCGGCCCACCCCAGCGCCGCGAGAAACCGGGCCATCGCGCGCCGGCGTTTGTCATTCTGAATGGCGGTTCCCCCTTCCGCCATGTCACGCCCCCGCGAGCATGGCGAGCCGCTCGGCCCATTCGGCGCCGGCATCGATGCCCACCCGCCGCGTCTCGGGGGTAGCACCTGGCTCGAAGGTGATCTGGAGCCGCCGCTTCGGGATCAGCGCGCCAAAGCGTTCCGGCCATTCGATCAGCGACACGCCGTCGCGAAACGCATCCTCGATACCGAGCTCCCAGCCCTCCTCGGGGTCGCGCAGGCGGAAGCCGTCGAAATGCCAGATCGTCAGCTCGGGCGTCTCATAAATCTGCACCAGCGTGAAAGTCGGGCTGGGCACCTCTTCCCGGCGCCCGGCGCGGGCGCGGATAAAGGCGCGGGCAAAGCTTGTCTTGCCGGCGCCGAGCTCGCCCTTCAGCGCGATGACATCGCCGCGCCGGGCAAGACGCGCCAAGCGCGTGGCAAAAGCCGCCGTGGCGGCTTCGTCAGGCAGCTCGATAACGGTCATGATCCCCCGTTCCCTTGTATATCCTAGAGGTCACAAACCGCAAGATTTGCTTAATCACAGGCTGCATCGGCCCGCCGTAATTGCCCGCGCCGTATGCCGGTGCTAAACGGCCCGGCGGCAAACCCGTTCACGACGAGAGGCACTGTGCCGGGACCCTCGGCCGAGACCCAGAATTGCGACGTCGCGATCATTGGCGCCGGGCCGGTCGGGCTCTTCGCGGTGTTCGAATGCGGCATGCTCGAGATGCGCTGCGCCGTCTTCGACGCGCTCCCGGCGCCGGGCGGGCAATGCGCTGCGCTCTATCCCGAAAAGCCCATCTTCGACATCCCGGGCTATCCGCGAATCGACGCGGCGGAATTGGTCGAGCGTCTCACCGAGCAGGCCGCGCCATTCAAGCCGGAATTCTACCTGGGCGATGCGGTGACCCGGCTTGAGGCGGCGGAGGGCGGATTTATCGTCGAGAACCTCGCCGGGGTGCGATGCGCTGCCCGCGCCGTCATCATCGCGGCTGGCGCCGGCGCCTTCGGCCCCAACCGGCCGCCGCTCGCCGGCATTGAGGCCTTTGAGGAGACGAGCGTTTTCTACCTCGTGCGCCGCCGCGAGGATTTCCGCGGCCGCCGGGTGGTCATCGCCGGCGGCGGCGATTCCGCGGTCGATTGGGCCTTGTCATTGGCCGAGATCGCCGACCGCGTGACGGTCGTGCACCGCCGCGGCAAGTTTCGCGCCGCGCCGCAATCGGCGGCCAAGCTGCACCAGCTGGCGGAGGAGGGCCGGATCGATCTCGCCATCCCCTATCAGCTACACGCGCTGGAAGGCGCGGCCGGCCAGCTCTCGGCCGTCATCCTCGCCGATCTCGCGGGCAACACGCGCCGGGTCGAAGCCGATTGCCTGCTTCCCTTTTTCGGGCTCGCCACCGATCTCGGCCCGCTGGCATCCTGGGGGCTCGACATCGACCACAACCGCATCCGCGTCGATCCCGCCACCTGTGCTGCCTCACGCGCGGGGGTTTTTGCGATCGGCGACATCGCGTTCTATCCGGGGAAGCTCAAGCTGATCCTGTCGGGCTTTGCCGAAGCGGCGCTCGCCGCGCACGCAATCCACCCGCTGGTCCATCCCGGCGAGGCTTTGCACTTTGAATATTCGACGACAAAGGGCATCCCGGGCGGGTAGCTCGCTGGGAGTCAGACCGGCGAGCCGGTGGTGAGTGTCGCGGGCTGCGCGGCGGCAGCCGGCGCTATCGCCGCCGGCAGGTGACACGAAATCGTCGTGCCGGCGCTCGGCCGCGACTCGATCTTCACCGACCCGCCATGCAATTCGATGAGGCTCTTGACCAAGGACAGGCCGAGCCCCGCGCCGGATTCGCGCGCCTGCGGGTCGCCGCGCTCGAATTTCTCGAAAACGCGCTCCTGATCGGCCGGCGGGATCCCGACCCCGGTATCGGTGACCGCCAGGATCAATTCGCCGCTGCTCCGCCGTGCCTCCAGCCGGATCGACCCGCCGGCCGGCGTAAACTTGATCGCGTTGGAGATCAGATTGAACAGCGCCTGCTTGAGCCGCCGCTCATCGGCTTCGATCGTGCCGATCTCGCGCGGGCAGCGCAATGTCAGTGCCAGGTCGCGGTTGCGCGCCCGCTCGCGTGTCAGCGTGATGACCGCCTGCAGCATCGCACGAATGTCGATCGGGCCGGTTTCGAGCGCCATATAGCCAGCCTCGATCGTCGCCAGATCGAGGATGTCGTTGATCAGCGACATGAGGCGGTGCGAGCTGTCGAGAATGCCGCGGCTATATTCGAGCTGCCGCTCCGACAGCTGACCGAAATACTGGTTCGCCAGGATCTCGGCAAAGCCGATGATCGCGTTCAACGGTGTGCGCAGCTCATAGGAAACATTGGCGATGAATTCGCTCTTGAGCCGGCCGGCGGTTTCGAGCGCCTCGTTGCGCTCGCGCAACACCCGCTCGATCCGCGCCGTGTCGGTCACATCGAGGCAGGTGACAAGCACATTTCCGTCGGGCAGCGGCACCGTCGCCAGCTGCAAGACCGAGCCGTCGCGGCGGTCGAGCAGCCCATTGGTCGGCTCCTGCGCGGTAATGTTGGCGATGATCTGCTGCCGCATCGCCGGCCAGTCGCCGCCATCGTCGTAATAGGAGCGGGTCGCCTCGACGACATCGCTGATATGCGGCTCGCCCTCGAGATCGGTCTCCGACAAGCCCCAGATCTTGCGATAGGCGGGATTGTGCAATTTGAGGCGGCCGTCGCTGCCGAACAACGCAATCGCCTCGTAGAGATTGTCGAGCGTCTCGCGCTGCACCTCGATCAGCGTGTTGTAGGAGCGTTCGAGAGCCAGGCGGTCGGTGACGTCCTCGTAGACGAACAGGAGACCACCCAACGGGTGCGGCGACATCGACACGCTGAGGGTGCGGCCGTCGGGCAAATGCATCAGCTCGTGCTGCGGCTCGATCAGCGAGGTGAAGAGCCCGACCTGCTGCCGCTTGAACATCCGGAAATCGGCAAATTCCGGAATGCGCCGGCGCTCGCGCAGGCGCTCCAGAACCTCGTCGAGTGAGGGATGGCCGGCGAGCCAATCCTCCTCGACGCTCCAGAGCTGCGCAAAAGCCGAGTTGAAAAAGCTGAGCCGCTTGTCCGGGCCGTAGATCGCGACAGCGGCGTGGATGTTTTCGAGCACTTGGCCGTGCGCGTTGATGTGCCGCGCGAGTTCGCTCTCGGCGCTTTCGAGATCGGTGCGATCGACGGCAAACCCGATCGTCCCGCCGGCGCCGTCGGGCAGTTCGCAAACTTCGAGGAGGCGGCGCGAGCCGCCGATGACGATGTGTCGCCGTTCGCTCTTGATCGTCCCGGCCGCTGCCGCCCGGGCCAAGGCCCGCGCCTTCTCGCGGCCCGCTTCGGCGGCGAGCTCGCGGCCATCGCCGAGCACCGTCTCGCGCAGTGAATCGAGCGCGCCGGCATAGGAATTGTTGCAGTCGATGAGCCGCAGCGTGCGGTCGCGGCGCCACACTGGCAACGGGATCGCGTTAAAGGCCTGGCGCAGCGCCGCGGCCGCCGCCGCCGCGGTATTGCCGCTTAGTTCGGCGGCGCGCGCCTGCGACACATCGCTCAGCCACAACACACTGTCGCCGCTCGCCGTCAGAGCTCCGTCGATCCTGTATTCCGGGCCGTCCGTCAGGCTGACCCGCTCGGTAAAGGGCGCGCCGCTCTCGCGCAATCTCCCGACCACGGGGCTGACCCGCGCGGCGTCAGCAGGAGTAAGGGCCGCCAAAAAACGGGAATAGGGCGCGCCAGAGCCGCTGCCCGGCACCGCCCCGACGGCAATCTCCTGGCTGCCGTCGCGCCGCCACCACAGCGCGGCGACCGGCACGGTGTCGAGGACTGCCGCCAGCGCCGCCCGGCTTTGTTCGATGGCATCGCGGGCGAGGAGCGCCTCGCGCAACCGCGCGCGCGCACGCAGCCACTGCGCCGCGGCAAGCGCGGCGATCAAAAAACCCAGGATCGCGACGACTTCGATCACGACGCGCCTGCCCCGCGGGCGGCGATCTCACATCGAGCCGGCCCGCACCCCCGTTCGGCCGATCATCGGTCGTTTTGGTTAAAAAGGAAAGAAAAGACCCTGTGTGCGCCGGCTTCGGCGCCGCAGCCCAGCGGAAACGGGTGTGCTCCGGGCGGAGCCCTTAACTGCCCATTTCGCCGCCGCGCTTGCCAGTTCTGTATACGATGACAATATACGCCGATGATCGACTGGATGCGGGTCGAAGGGTTTGATTGGGATGACGGAAACAGTCGCAAAAGCGCCGACAAGCACGGCGTCAGCCAGGCTGAGGCCGAGCAAATTTTCTTCAATGACCCGCTACTCGTCGTTGAAGACACAAGGCATAGCGAGCGCGAGGTTCGGTTTCATGCATTGGGTCATAGCGACGCCGGGCGTCTTCTGCACATCACCTTCACGCTGCGCCGGGGCGACACAATGATCCGGGTCATCTCAGCGCGCTCGATGCATCGGAGGGAACGAAGCCGCTATGAGCAGGAAAGTTAAGTCTGACCCGCAATTCCGCGACGAGGCGGAAGAGCGGCAGTTCTGGGAACATCACGATTCGACCGAGTATGTCGATTGGAGCAAGGCCGAGCGCGTGCGTTTGCCCAACCTGAGACCGTCGACAAAAGCGATCTCGTTGCGCTTGCCGCTGATGCTGTTGGAGCGCATCAAGATCGCCGCCAACAAGCGCGACGTCCCGTATCAGTCGCTGATCAAAACCTGGCTGACCGAGAAGGCGGATTCGAACTGAGCGCTGAGGCTCGTCCGAAGCCCCTATAGCAATTGCCCGGCCTCCAGGCCGCGCTCCTAATACCGGTAATACTCGGGCTTGAAGGGGCCGGCCGCCGCCACCCCGAGATATTCCGACTGATACGGCGTCAAAGTGGTCAGCTTGACGCCGAGCTTGTCGAGATGCAGCTGCGCGACTTTCTCGTCGAGATGCTTCGGCAGCACATAGACCTTGTTTTCGTATTGGCCGTGGTTCGTCCAAAGCTCGATTTGCGCCAACACCTGGTTGGTGAAGGAGGCGCTCATGACAAAGCTCGGATGCCCGGTGGCGCAGCCGAGATTGACGAGCCGCCCCTTCGCCAGAACGATGAGCCGCTTGCCGTCGGGAAAGACGACCTCGTCGACCTGCGGCTTCACCTCGTCCCAGACATAGTTGCGCAGCGACCCGATCTGGATCTCGCTGTCGAAATGGCCGATGTTGCAGACGATCGCGCGGTCGTGCATCTGCCGCATGTGGTCGAGCGTGATGACATCGGTGCAGCCGGTCGCCGTGACGAAGATGTCGGCGATCGGCGCCGCCTCCTCCATCGTCGTGACCTGGTAGCCTTCCATCGCCGCCTGCAGGGCGCAGATCGGGT
>Ga0310810_10007820_pt1 | contig 12249 bp, 11 predicted proteins | sample NCmetagenome_FD_207641 | JGI IMG/M metagenome (GOLD analysis project Ga0310810, IMG submission 207641) | Soil microbial communities from experimental microcosm in Duke University, North Carolina, United States - NC | ecosystem: Engineered > Artificial ecosystem > Soil microcosm > Unclassified ... | reverse complement strand
CGCGAACTTGGCGTAGATCTGCTTGATCTTCTCTTCGCCCCACTTCACGGCGCCTTCCAGGTCCAGCTTGTCGGTGCAGAACTGGGCCAGGGCATCCACCATCACGAACTGCTGGTAGACCTCGTCCGCGGCCGGGGTCAGCTGCCCCGGGTAGCCGGTCGTGAAATGGTACTCGGCGTCCTGCTCGAGCGGCTTCAGCTTCGGGTCCTCGCTGATGACCGGGAACGGCGGCCTGGCAAAGGCCTTCATGAACGGCATGTTGTAGCCGGTGCTGGCCTTGGCGGCCTCGCGGTAGTTGTCGACCAGCGCCTCCAGGAAGGCCTTGGCGCCGTCGGCGTTCTTGCTGAACTTCGTCACGCCGTAGGAGCGGCAGTTGGCGAACGAGCGGCGCGCCACCGGGCCCTTGGGCGACAGTGACACGTAGATCTTGTCGGCCAGCTCCTTGTTCTGCCCCTCGATCGTCCGGTACGCGCTGATCGGATTGTGGATCCAGGAGCCGCGGCCCGAGGCGAGCAGGCGGTTGTTGGAGGCGTCGTCCCAGGCCAGGACCTCGGGCGTCATCGCCTCCTTGTAGAGCGCCTTGTTGAACTTCAGCGCCTCCCGCGTCTCCTTGGAGTTGTAGGTGATCGTCTTGCCGTCCTTGGCCACCTCGGAGGCGCCGTACGACCACATGATGGCACGCCAGGAGGCCCGGGAGTCGTCGTGGTGGGCCAGGCCGATGCCGATCGGGAAGCCCTTGGCCTTCAGCTTGGCTCCCCCCACCCGCAGCTCGTCCCAGGTGTCCGGACCGTTGGGCATCCCGATCTCGGTCCACAGATCCTTGCGGTAGAGGCCGGGGAAGTCGATGAAGAAGTCGGGGACCGAGTGGTACTTGCCGTCGGCGGTCTTGCAGTAGTTCTCGGCCAGCGGGGTGAAGCCGCCGTGCTTCTTCGCAAGCTTGTCGCACAGGTCCTGCACGTCCATGAGCGCGGCCGACCACTTCTCGGTGCCGGAGCCGACGAGCTGGACGATGTCGTGACCGGACTGGGTGGCGATCTCGGCCGCGATCTTGGCCGGGATCTGCAGGTGCGGCACGTGATCGATGATCACGTGGATGTTGTTCTTGGTCGACCACTGCTCGGCGAACGCGTCGACCCACTTGTCGTAGGCCGGCACGAAGTGGGTCCACGCCAGGATGCGGACCTCCTTGGCTTGCGCCCACGCCGGGCGGATCCAGGCGTGCGGCGCCGCGACGACGCCGGCGGCGGCCGCGGTGGTGGTGAGGAATTGCCGTCTCGAAAGGTTTGTCATGCTCTCGCTGTTCCTCCTTGTCACCGTATCAACCCTTCACGGAGCCGGTCAGCCCCGTGACGTAGTACTCGACGAAGAACGAATAGACCAGCGCGACGGGGATCGAGCCCAGCAGCGCGCCGGCCATGAGCTGGCCCCAGAAGTAGATGTCGCCGCGGATCAGCTCCGACACCACGCCGACCGGTACCGTCTTTTTCTCGGGCGAGGAGAGGAAGATCAGCGCGTAGATGAACTCGTTCCAGGACAGCGTGAAGGCGAAGATCCCTGCGGAGAGGATGCCGGGCACCGCGATCGGGAAGATGATCCGGGTCATGGCGCCGAAGCGGGTGGCGCCGTCGATGCGGGCGCACTCTTCCAGCTCCTTGGGGATCGTCTTGAAGTAGCCCATGAGCAGCCAGGTACAGAACGGGATGAGGAATGTCGGATAGGTCAGGATGAGCGCCCACGGCGTGTTACCGAGGTGGAAGCTGCGGATGATGTCGGCCAGCGGGATGAACAGCAGGGTGGGCGGGACCAGGTAGGTCACGAAGATGGAGGTCCCGAGCATGCCGGCCATGGGGAACCTCAGCCGGGCCAGCGCGTAGCCGGCCAGCAGCCCGCAGAACAGCGAGATGATCGTCGAGATCACCGCGATGAAGAACGTGTTCCACAGCCACTGGGGGAAGGTCGTCTTGGCCAGCAGGTCCTGGAAGTGCGCGATCGTGGGGTGGAAGGTCCAGAACGGCGCGTTGTTGGCGGCCCGCCACGAGCGGTACAGCTCGGCGTCGGGACGGATGGCCGTGATGAACATCCAGTAGAAGGGGAACAGCGTGCCGATCACGAAGATCGTGAGCGGGATGTAGAAGTACACCCACTTCTTCCAGCGCCGCTCGATCACCATTGGAGCGAAGGCTCCAGTACGCGTAGGAGCGTGGGTGGGCTGTTATAGAAGGTCGTGGCTGCCTGGAGCGAAGGCTCCAGTACGCGTAGGGGCGTGGGTGGGCTGTTATAGAAGGTCGTGGCGGCCTGGAGCGAAGGCTCCAGTACGCGTAGGGGCGTGGGTGGGCTGTTATAGAAGGTCGTGGCGGCCTGGAGCGAAGGCTCCAGTACGCGTAGGAGCGTGGGTGGGCTGTTATAGAAGGTCGTGGCTGTCTGGAGCGAAGGCTCCAGCACGCGTAGGGGCGTGGGTGGGCTGTTATGGAAGGTCGTGGCTGTCTGGAGCGAAGGCTCCAGCACGCGTAGGGGCGTGGGTGGGCTGTTATGGAAGGTCGTGGATTTGACGGAGGCGGTGCAGCACGTCATCTGTTTGATCTCGGGGGCCAGGTTTTGCGCATCGGGCGCCGAGGTTGGGGTCTCGGGCGCCAGCTTTCGTGTCCCGCGACGGTCCGACTTCGTCAGCGCCCGCATCTCCATCGCGCCCATCACGCTCATCGCACCCATCACGCGTTCTCCAGGCGGCGCAGGTAGCGGAGCTGGAGCCACACGACGATGAACAGCACGGGGAGCATGAAGAGGGAGATGGCGGCGCCTTCGCCGAGAAGGCCGGTGGCGACGCCCACCTGGTAGGCGTAGGTCGCGATCAGGTGCGTGGCGTTGGCGGGGCCGCCGCCGGTCAGCACGTAGATGAGCTGGAAGTCGGAGAACGTCTGGATGACCGAGAAGACCACCACCACGATGGTGACGGGCTTGAGCAGCGGCCAGGTGACGTTCCAGAACCGGTGCCAGCCGTTGGCGCCGTCGAGCGAGGCGGCCTCGTGCAGATCGGGGTTGATCGTCTGCAGCCCGGCCAGCAGCGTGATGGCGAAGAACGGCATGCCGCGCCAGGTGTTGACCACGATCGCGCACCAGAGCCCGTAGTCGCCGTTGGAGAGGAACGGGATCTTGGTGACGATCAAGCCCGACTGGTAGAGCAGCCAGTTCAGCACGCTGAACGTCGGATCGAACATCCAGCGCCACGCGAAGGTCGAGAGCACCGTGGGCACGATGAACGGCAGCAGCATCGAGGCGCGCACCAGGCGCTTGCCGCGGAAGTTGCGGTTCAGCAGCAACGCCAGGTACATCCCCAGCACGAGCTTGAAGACGGTGGCCCACGCCGTGTACCAGCACGTGTTCCAGAACGCCGTGCGGAAGATCGAGTCGTTCCAGGCCTTGACGAAGTTCTTGATGCCGACGAACTCGCCGACATTGCCGACGCTCGTGTTGCTGAGCGACAGCCACACGCCCATGACGAACGGGTAGGCGATGAAGAGGCCCAGCAGCAGGACGGTGGGGGCCAGCAGCATCGCCGCGAGCAGTCGCTCGTCCTCGAGCATGCCGCCCGAGGGCCCGGACCGCCGCCGGGCGGTGCGGGCCCGGGGCAGGACGACCTCGACCGGAGTGGCCGCGCCCGCCCCGCCCGCGATGGGTTTCTTCACGCCGGAATTCACCTCAGCCGTAGATCTTCTTGAGCTCGCCGGCGGCCCACTTGACGGCGTCCTCCGCCTTCATGCCCTGCACGCCCTTGGCGAACATGTCGATGATGACGTACTTGCTGTAGACCTCGGTCGCCTTGGCCGACGGCGGCCCCGCGAAGCCGATGACCCGCGAGTTGTCGGCGGCCGTCTTGAACCCCTTCATCGGCTCGTCGATGGTGTTCCAGAGCGGGTGGCGCTCCCACTGCTTCGTGGAGCCGATCGAGAAGCCCTCGGCCACCTCGAACCAGCGACCGTAGGGGCCGGTGCCGTGCAGCCACTTGAGGAAGTCCTTCGCCAGCTTCACGTTCTTGCTGTACTTCATGATGCCGTGGGCGAAGGCCGTGTGGTAGCTCCACGAGCCGGCCGGCCCGGCCGGCAGCCGCGCGTGCTGGATGTCGCGGACCAGGGGCTCGCCCTTGTCGTCCTTGATCTTGTCGGGCCCGCGCTTGGCGGCGATGTAGATGGAGGCGCCGTTGAGGGTGGCGGAGATCTCGCCGCCCAGGAAAGCGCGGTTGTTGTTCGTGTCGTCCCAGGCCAGGCCGCCCTCGTCGCAGGCGTCCTTCCAGAACGCGGTCATGAACTTCACGGCCTCCACCGCGCCCTTACCGTCGAGCGCGGTCTTGCCGTTCCGGTCCGTCTCGGCGCCGCCGAAGTTCCAGAGCAGCGGGTAAGCCCAGGCCGGAGCGTCGCCAAAGGTGTGGCCCAGCGTCTGGCCGTAGGGATGGCCCTTTTTCTTGAGCTTGGTGGCGACGGCCCGGAGCTCATCGTAGGTCTTCGGGAACGTGGTCGCGCCGACCTCGTCGAGCCAGGACTTCCGGTAGGCGATGAGACCCGGCACGATGCCGTGCGGTAGTGCCAGGAACCGACCGCCGACCTTGGTGTAGGCCTCCGACTGGGCGTAGAAGCCGCCCTGCTCCTTGGCCTGCCACTCGGCCAGGTCGCTGACATCGATGAGGCCGTTCTCGTACAGATGCGGCCAGTTGTGCAGCATGTGGACGATGTCGGGGCCGCTCTGGGACTGGATCGCGGCCGTGATGCGCGGCTGCAGGTCGTTGGCATTGATGAACTCGAACTGGACCTCGGCGCCGAGGGCCTTGGACGCCTCGATCGCCTGCTTCTTCAGCTCGACGTCGCAGGCCGGGATGAAGTCGACCCAGCGGGTGATGTGCAGCTTGGTGCCCTGGGCGAAGGCCGGGGCTTGGTGGGCAGCCAGGATGCCAGCCAGGCCGGTCAGCTTCAGGAACGCGCGGCGCCTCATCGCACCCTCCCCGACGTCAGGTTAACCCTCGTAGATCTTCTTGAGCTCGGCCTCGGCCCACTTCAGCGCGTCCTCGGGCTTGCCGCCCTGCACGGCCTTGGCGTACATGTCCACGATGATGTACTTCGAGTACGCCTCGGTGGCCTTGGCCGTGGCCGGACCCTGATAGCCGAGCATCTTCGTCTGGCGCGCCGCCCGCCGGAAAATCTGCAGCGGCTTGTCGACCTTGCTCCACATCGGGTTCTCTTCCCAGGCCTTGGCGGCGCCGACCGAGTAGCCCTCGTTGATCTCGAACCACTTGCCGTAGTTCTCGGTCTTGTGCATCCAGGTCAATAGATCCTTGGCGAGCTTCACGTTCTTGGTGTGTTTCATGATCGCGTGCTCGAACGGCACGTAGAGCGCGGCTTGGCCGGCCGGGCCCGCCGGTAGCGGCGCGGCGTGGTCGATGTCCTTCCAGAGCGGCTCACCCTTGTCGTCCTTGATCTTGTCCTGCTGCCGCTTGGCGACGATGTAGATGGAGGCGCCGTTCAAGGTCGCCGAGATCTCGCCGGCGTGGAAGGCGCGGTTGTTGTTCGTGTCGTCCCAGGCCAGGCCTCCCTCGTCGCAGGCATCCTTCCAGAAGGCCTGCATGAACTTGAGCGACTCCAGGGTGGCCTTGCTGTTGATGACGACCTTCTTGCCGCTCTGGTCGGTCTCCGCGCCGCCGAAGCTCCACAGCAGGGGATACGCGAAGGTGGGCGGGTCGCCGAAGCTATGCCCCAGCGCCTGACCAATTGGCTTGCCCTTGGCCTTGAGCTTCTTGCCGACCTCGCGGTACTCCTCCCAGGTCTTCGGGAACTCCTTGACGCCGATCTCCGCGAACCACGATTTCCGGTAGGCGACGGCGTTGCCGCCGGTGCTGTGCGGCACCGCCAGCCACCGGCCGTTCACCTTGGCGGCGGCGTCGAAGGCGTCGTAGAACCCGCCCTGGGCCTTGCCAATCGCCTCGGCGACGTCCGTCACGTCGACCAGCGCGTTGGCGTAGAGCTGCGGCCAGTTGTAGAGCATCTGGAAGATGTCGGCCCCGCTGCCCGACTGGATGGCGGCGGTGATGCGTGGCTGCAGGTCGTTGGCGTTGATGAACTCGAAGGTGACCTCGGCCCCGAGCGCCTTGGACGCCTCCGGCGCCTGGCGCTTCAGCTCCACGTCGGCCTCGGGAATGAAGTCGACCCAGCGCACCAGGTGGACCTTGGTCCCCTGCGCGAAGGCAGGGGCCCGATGAGCAGCCAGGATCCCGGCGATACCCGTCAGCTTGATGAACGTGCGGCGCTTCATCGGGCCTCTCTCCAGTCAGGAGCGGACAGTTAACCCTCGTAGACCTTCTTCAGCTCTCCATCGGCCCACTTCACGGCGTCCTCGGCGGGCATGCCCTGCACCGCCTTGGCGAACATGTCGGTGATCACGTACTTGCTGAAGGCCTCGGTGGCCTTGGCCGTGGCCGGGCCCGCGTAGCCGAAGATGCGCGTGTTGCGGGCGGCCGTGCGGAACACGGCGAGCGGCTTGTCGACCTTGGCCCACATGGCGTGCTTCTCCCACACGTGGGTGGCGCCGACCGAGTACGCCTCCTGGGTGGCGAACCACTTGTCGTAGTTCTCGGTCGTCATCAGCCAGCGCAGGAAGTCCTTCGCCAGCTTCTGGTTCTTGCTGTATTTCATGACCGCGTGCGCGTGGGGCAGGTACATCGTGAACGCGCCGGCCGGACCCGCCGGCAGGTTGTAGTGATCGATGTCCGTCCACATCGGCTCGCCCTTGTCGTCCTTGATCTTGTCCTTCTGCCGCTTGGCGACGAGGTAGATGGACGCGCCGTTGAGCGTGGCCGAGATCTCGCCCGCGTGGAACGCGCGGTTGTTGTTCGTGTCGTCCCAGGCCAGTCCGCCCTCGTCGCAGCATTCCTTCCAGAAGGCGGCCATGAACTTCACGGCCTCGACGGCGTTCTTGCCGTTCAGGACGACCTTCTTCCCGGACTGATCCGTCTCGGCCGCGCCCCACGCCCAGATCATCGGATACGTGAAGGTGGGCGCGTCGCCGAAGGTGTGACCGAGGGTCTGGCCGTACGGCTTGCCCTTCTTCTTCAGGGCGCTGAAGATCTTCCGCGCCTCGTCCCACGTCTTGGGGGGCTCGCTGGCGCCGACCTCCTTGAGCCACGACTTGCGATACGCCACGCCGTTGCCCACGATCGAGTGCGGCACCGCCAGCCACTTGCCGTTCACCTTCGCGCCGGCGCCGAAGACGTCGTAGAAGCCACCCTCGGCCTTACCAATCGGCTCCGCGACGTCCGACACGTCCACGAGGGCGTTCTGGTAGAGGTGCGACTGGTTGTACTGCATGAGGAAGATGTCGGCGCCCGACCCCGACTGGACGGCGGCGGTGATGCGCGACTGCAGGTCGTTGGCGTTGATCGTCTCGAGCGTGACCTCGGCACCGAGCGCCTTGGAGGCGTCGCCCATCTGCCGCTTCAGCTCGACATCGGACTCGGGAATGAAATCGACCCAGCGAACCCAGTGCAGCTTGGTCCCCTGGGCAAACGCCGGCGCCTGGCGTGCGGCCAGGATGCCCTCGATTCCACCACCAGCGACGGTGGCCGTCGCTGCGGAGAGTGCGAGGAATTGCCGACGATTCATGGGCTTCGCAGCCATGCGTGATCCTCCTTGATCGGGCGACGGGACTGTCGTCTAAACTGCCGTGAAAAGTGACGAAGTGATATCACTCGCGCCTGCAGGTGTCAACGCCGTTCGGCACCGGACGGCCTGCCTGGGAACCAGGCTCGATCCTGACGCGGCGTGCCCCCGGCTGGCTCTCCAGGATGGCCAGCAGATCCTCCCCGGTGTTCGAGATCCCCCGGGTACGGAAGGCCACGGGCCCCCGTCCCTCGTCCACTGCTTGTCGCATTCCGCCGACTCCACCGTGATCCCTCGGCGGCCGAGCAGCCCCAGGGTGGCCGCCGGGGTCGGCGCCGTGGCGTCCAGGACCCTGGTGACTCGGCAGCGCTGCCGCCGTCGTCAACCCTTGAACGCTCAACCTGGTCCGCAGGATCGCCCCACCCCCGAGAAATCCGACCCCGGTCACCACCCAGGCGGCGATGCGGGAGGTGTCCACCGCCACCAATCGTCCCGGGTGTAGTGCTGGAAACACGCGAAATGAGTGGAGACCAGCATGAAGGTGGTGGAGGCCAGGCCGACCACCAGGCGGGCCTGGAGCTCGATCTGCCCGGCAGCGCCCATCAACGCGCGACGGGCACCGGCAGGAGTGCCGCCACCCTCCGGGGTGGCCGGAAGCTGAGGGCGAGGACGACCGCGGCGGCACCGATGACGAAGGAGCCGCCGTAGAGCCAGGCATACGAGCCGAGGTGGTCGTACAGCCAGCCGCCCGACCAGGATCCGAGGCCCATGCCCAGGGTCGAGACGAGGAACACCGCGCCGTACGCTGCGCCCATCACCTTCTCGCCGAAGTACTGGCGGGTGAGCAGGGCGTAGAGCGGCATGACCCCGCCGTAGGCCACCCCGAAGACCACCGCCAGCAGGTAGAAGAGCGACAGGTCGCTCACGAACAGGTACAGGACCACCATCGCCGCCTGTAGCGCCAGGCCGCCCAGCAGGGTGGGCTTGATGCCGATGCGATCGGCGAGCACCCCGCCGCCGACCCGTCCGGCGATCGAGGCCAGCCCCGACACGCCCAGCGCGGTGGCGGCCGCCATCGCGCCGATGCCCCGATCGATCCCGTGGGTGACCATGTGGAAGATCGGGCCCGAGTGGGCAGCACAGCAGGCGAAGTGCGTGAGCGCGATTCCCCAGAAGGCCGGCGTGGCCAGCACCTCGCGCGCCGAGTACTCGGGCCCGGCCGGCGCCGCCGCGACGGTCCCGGCGGCCGGCTGCTCGCGGATGACGAGCGCCACGGGGATGATGACGAGCCAGGCCAGATCGCCGAGGACGAGCAGGGCGATGCGCCAGTCCCACCAATCCGTGAGCGCGCGGGCCAGCGGCGCGATCACCAGGATCCCGAGGCCGATTCCCGCCGACACGAGCGCCACGGCCAGTCCGCGGCGGGCGGTGAACCACTTGGTGGCCGTGGACGTGAGGGGCGCATAGAAGGCGCCGACGGCGAAGCCGACCATGAAGCCGAACGTCACGTAGAACTGCCCCAGCGTCTGCACGCGGCTCGACAGCACCAGGCCCAGGCCGAGCAGCGCGCCGCCGGCCAGGGCCACACCGCGGGTGCCGATGCGATCGGAGAGCGCGCCCCAGAAGAACGAGCCGAGCCCCATGGCGATCCAGTTCATCAGCGCCACGGTGGAGAAGGCGCCGCGACTCCAGCCCAGGCTCTCGGTCATCGGCTTGAGGAAGACGCCCAGCGCGAAGAGCGAGCCCATGCCGATGCAGACGATGACTGCCGAGGCGCCGACCACGACCCAGCCGTAAAAGAGTCGTCGCTGACCCATATCCGAGAATTTACGATAGCATGCTGCGCATGTGGCCGCTCTTCTGGCCGGCGGTCGCGTTCATCGGCGTGAGCCTCTCGGCGCTCGTGCTGCGCGCGGCGTTCACGCGCGGGCTGCGCCGCTGGCTCGGCGTCTCCAACGTCGAGCTCTTCCTGCGCACCATCCGTCTGCCGTCGATCCTGTGGTGCTTCGTGCTGGGCCTGTTCGTGGCGATCGAGCTCGTCGATCTGCCGCGCCGTCCGGCCGCCCAGCTGCACTCGGTGCTCGAGGCCGCGGTCATCCTGTCGACGACGTTCACGATCGCCGGCGTGCTGGCCTCGCTGGCGGCGGCGGCCGGCGAGCGGCGCGCGCTCGGTATCGGCATGACGGGGCTGGTGCGGGCGGCCGTGCGCGGCACGATCTTGCTGATCGGCACGCTCGTCATGCTGGACTCGCTCGGCGTGCAGATCACCCCGCTCCTCACCGCGCTGGGCGTGGGCGGTCTGGCCGTGGCGCTCGCCCTGCAGGACACGCTGTCCAACCTCTTCGCCGGCGTGCACCTGTTAGCCGACAAGCCCATCCGCGTCGGCGACTACGTGAAGATCGCTGACACCATCGAGGGCTACGTGGTCGATGTCGGCTGGCGCTCCACGCGGGTGCGGATGCTGCAGAACAACGTCGTGATCGTGCCCAACAAGCGCGTGGCCGAATCGATCATCATCAACTACGACATGCCGGAGCGGCGGATGGCGCTGGTCCTGCGGGTCGGTGTGGGCTACGACAGCGACGTCGACAAGATCGAGCGTCTGCTGGTCGAGGAGGCAACGGCGGCGGCCGGCGAGGTGGCGGGCCTGTTGCCCGATCCGCCATCGGCCCGCCTGGTCGGCTTCGGCGATTCCGCGCTCGACTTCTCGCTGGTCTGCCAGGTGGCGAGCTTCGTCGATCAGTTCTTCGTCCAGCACGAGCTGCGCAAGCGTATCCTCCGCCGCTTCCGCGCCGAGGGTGTGGACATCCCGTTCCCGAGGCGACTGATCGAGGTCCGTCGTCGCGACGGCGACCAGCCGGCGGTCCCGCCCGGCGCGTAGCGCGGTTGCCCCCCTCAAACGACGAAGCGCCCCGGGTGGCCGGGGCGCTCGGTGTGTGAGGTGATCGAGCGGGCGTGGACCCGCGGGGTCAGGAAGGCTTCTGGTTCGTCTCACCCTGGTGCTGGCCGCGGTGATGGCCGCTGCGCGGGTGGTCCATCATCTTGGCGAAGGCCTCACGCTGGTCGGCGTTGAGGATGGGCCCGATCTGCTTCAGCGCATCGAGCCGGCGCTGCATGGACTGGGTGACGAGGTTCTGCACCTCGGCCTGCTTGGCGGCCATCGTCGTCGCATCGGCGCCGTTCAGGGCCATGCGGCGCAGCTCGCCCTGGGCGGTGCGGAGTGCCTTGAAGTGCTCGCGCTCGGCGTTGACGTCGCGATTGGCCCGGAGCTGACGGAAGGCGTTCAGCTGGTCCTCGGTGAGCCCCAGCTTCTGCTGCAGGTGATTCTCCCAGCGGCTGGTCCGATCGGTCGTCGCACCCGTCGCCGGCTGGGCGGCATACAGCGCGGTGGCCGTGACCAGCGTGGCGATCATCGTCACGGCGGCGGCCCGGAACACGTGCATCGCTCTCATGAACGCGTACCTCCTCTGGTGGTCTGGGCCGGATCTCGGTGGTCCCGGCTCGCAAGGTAGGACGGACCGGGCGCGCGGCTTATTTACCGGGGATCGGGGGACGCTCCCGGCCCAGGAACAGCAGCGCCAAGGCGACCATCATCGTCAGTGCCAGGGTGATCCATGGCCCCCGGTAGCCGCCAACGGTCTGCACGACATAGCCGAATGCGAGCGGCCCCAGTGTCACGCCGGCCGAGGAGACGGCCAGGCCGAGCCCGACCGCGGTGCCGGCGTCACGGGGTCCGGCCAGCTCGGCCATCCAGGTGTGCTGCACGCCGTTCCAGCCGATGCCGACCACACCGAAGACGAAGCTCAGCAGGCCCAGGCCGAGCAGCGAGGCACCGTCACCCGTGCCGGCCACGACCAGCGAGCAGGCGGCCGAGCCGACGCCGGCCAGCACGAGGGGGAGCCGGCGGCGCCCGCCGAACAGCCGGTCCGACAGCATCCCGAACAGCACGCGTCCCGTCATCCCGCCGAGCTGGGCCAGCGCCAGCAGGCGACTGGCCGCGAGCAGGGTGAGGCCGACCGCGCCCTGCAGGTAGAGCACGAGATAGGACATCCACACGGTCTGCATCGCGGCGAACACCGCGGCGATCGTGCCGCGGGTGCTCCGTCTCGGCGTCTGGCCGGTCGTCGGCGGATCGTGATAGAGGAGCAGGCTCGCGACTGCGCCCGCCGCGATGAGCGCCGCGGAGAGGACCAGCGCCGTCCGCCAGCCGGCGGCCATGGCGAGGGCCGGAAGCAGCGCGGCGCCGAGCATCCCGCCGAGCGGCAGCCCGACCTGCTTGAGCCCCACGAGCGTTGCGCGATGCGCGGGCGGCGACCAGCCCATCACCGCCTTGGTCGAGGTGGGGTTCAGCATGCCGTAGCCGACGCCGGCGCCGATCAGCAGCATGGTGAAGGTCCCGAACGAGGTCGCGAAGCTGGCCGCCAGCAGCCCCAGCGCGATCACCGCCTGGCCCAGCACCAGCATGCGCTTGATGCCCCACCGATCGGCGAGCGTGCCGGATGGCAGCGAGACGAGCGACGGTCCGATGTAGTACGCGGAGAGGAACGAGCCGGCCTGGGCGGCAAGGATGAGGACGATGATGCGCGAGCGCGGGCTCACCGCGTCGCGGCGA
>Ga0310810_10007819_pt1 | contig 12250 bp, 11 predicted proteins | sample NCmetagenome_FD_207641 | JGI IMG/M metagenome (GOLD analysis project Ga0310810, IMG submission 207641) | Soil microbial communities from experimental microcosm in Duke University, North Carolina, United States - NC | ecosystem: Engineered > Artificial ecosystem > Soil microcosm > Unclassified ... | reverse complement strand
GGAGCGTGGTAGGTGTCACCATCCAGCGTCCGCTGGAGCACCGCATAGGCGACGAGGTGCCGGAGCGAGTCGGGCAACATCGGATCGGCCAGCGCGAAGTCGATCAGTCGAAACGGGCTCCCAAGACCGAGGCGCAACCGCTCGAGGTATCCGAGCGCCACAGCGTCGGCAACCGAGATAGATTCGGCCGGCGTCGCCGAAGTGGCCCGCTCGATCTTCCGCGCGAACTCACCACCCGCGCGCATCTCTCTCGCCACCTCGCGCGTCATCGGCACGCGTCGCGTGCCGCGCGTCGCGATCGCCCACGACGCGACGGCCGCGAGGACGACGAGCAGCGTTCCGGTGATCGCGAGCCGAGAGTTACGGATCATGATGCCAAACTAATGCGCGGATTGTCCCGAGCCGTTTCGAACCGCACGGCTTCTACGTTCGACACCTCATACGACGGATTGGTCACCACGTCGAGCGAGAATGTCGACCGGCACGCCACTCAATGCAGCGGTCCTCGAATTCTACACGACGCGATCACGCAGGTGCCCGTGTCGAACCAGGAGTTTGTGGTACAGAAGCTGACCCGCTCCTTCGACATGAAATGGATTGTTCGCGCTCGCCTCGCAATGCTGGTGCTCGCGGTCGCTTGTTCGCGGCCGGACGTAGCGCCAGCGCAATCGGACAATGCGCTGGCGCCGTTCGCTGGTAGCCGAGAACCCGCGGTGACGGCGGCGGTCGCCGCTCTCACGACCGGAAGACCGTGGCATGCCACGGAGATCCTGGACTCGGCCTATAAGGCCCCCGCGCCCCGAAGTCCGGACGTCGTTCTCCTCTCCGCGACAGCCGCCGCGGCCTGGGGTGGCTGGTCGCGCGTCGAGCGGGACCTCGCCACCGCCCCCTGGATCGATTCGCTCTTCGACGGGCGCGCCCGCGAGCTGCTTGCGCGATCGGCGCTCGCGCGCGGAGCCGATTCCGCTGCACGCGTGCATGCCGAGCGAGCGTTGCGCGCCGCGAGGACGGATCGGGACCGCGGCGTGCGCGAGGTGCTGCTCGCACGGGCGCTGGACAGGCAAGCCCTGGGAGACAGCGCCGCGGCGCGACTACGCGCGCCTCTCTACTCCAGTCGCGCGTGCGCGCGTCGGTCCGTCGGAAGCCCAGGCGCTGGAACGCTGGCGCGACTTCGCGGGTGCGGCGCGCGCGTACGCGAGCATGGGCGAGAAGGCCCAGGCGCTCCGCCTGCAACTCCTCGCCGACACGGCCGCAGCGACACGAACGCGCGTACGGCGCGAGGTCTTCGCGTTGCTCGCAGGCAACCCATCGTCCACGGATGCCCGGGTCGCGATCACTCTCGCCGACTCTTCCCTCGGCCCGCTATCGTCGAGTGAGCAGCTCACGGTTGCCCGGGCGGCGAATCGCGCCGGCCTGCTCGCGCGAGCGGTGTCGGGCTTCAGGTCGCTCGAGCGCAGCCTGGACGCGCCGGATCGTTATGCATACGCGGTGCTGCTCTCTCGCCTCGGGCAAGACGAGGCAGCGGCGCCGCAGCTGGCGCGCGTGCCCGCGAACGCGGCCGTTGGTCCTTCGGCGGCGTATCAGCGCGCACGAGCCCTGCTCCGCGCCGGTAAGGGATCGACGGCACGTACGGCACTCCGACGCGTGACGCAGGAATTTCCGCGCGACACCAGCGTCGCTGCACCGGCGCTGTTCTTGTTGGCGGATCTGGCGACAGACGATGGCCGGGATGCTGACGCACGCAGCGGGTTCTTGGAGATCGCCCGGCGCTTTCCAACGAGCGTGCTCGCGCCGTCAGCACTGTTTCACGCGGCGATCATCGCGTATGCCGGCGGCTCGTTCGAGGCGGCCGCACGCGACTTCGACGCCCTCGTGCAGCGGTATCCCCGGAGCGTCGACGCGTCCGCCGCGCGCTACTGGTCGGGTCGCGCGCGCGAGCGAATGGGCGACCGGACGAGGGCCGCGGGGCAATGGCGAGACATCGTCGCGACGGACCCGCTCTCGTACTACGCCATGAAGAGCGCACTCCGCTTGGGGGTTCCATCCTGGCGTCCCGCGCCCGGTCCCGATTCGGTCGCGCCACAGCCGGAGCTCGCGCGCGCGACGGCGCGCGCCGCACTGCTCGAACAACTCGGCATGAACACGGAGGAGAGCTTCGAGTACGACGCGATGGTCTCCGCGGCGGGGCGGTCGCCCGACTCGATGCTCGCGGCGGCAGATGCGCTGCACCAACGTGGCGAGCTCTCGCGCGCGATGGGCCTCGCGCGCCGCGCGCTCGCTGCGTCGGCCTCGCGCGACACGCGCCTCTTTCACCTGCTGTACCCACTCGCGTTCGCCGACGTGATTCGCAGCGAAGCAAAGGCGCGACAGATCGACCCCGCGCTGGTCGCGGCCCTCATCCAACAGGAATCGAGCTTCAACCCGCGCGCGACATCGCGCGCTGGTGCGCTGGGCCTGATGCAGGTATTGCCGAGTGTCGGCGCGGCAATCGCCAAGTCTCGGGGTATCGTGGGCTTCGACCGCGTGCTGCTCTATCAGCCCGACGTGAACGTTCCGCTGGGCATGGCTCACCTCGAGGCGATGGTGAGACAGTACCCGCGCATCGAGTACGCATTAGCGGCGTACAATGCGGGCGGCTCGCCGGTGCGTCGTTGGCGACAGAAGCGCGGAACCGAGGACCCCGAGCTGTTCCTCGAGCGGATTCCGTACGACGAGACCCGCGATTACGTGCGCATCCTGCTGCGCAATCAGGCGACGTACAGGGTGCTCTATGGGTGGTAAGGCTCATGCCGTTCGGCGGGTGTCCCGGGTGGAATGACGTGTTGTATGTTCCGTCGTCGATTCTGTCTCTGGGTCCCACACCGCTTTGACCGCGCCGATTCTGTCACGTCTGCCTTACGTTCTCGCCCGAGCGCACGCGCGCCGCTGGATCCGGTCGGCGTGTCTCGTCGCGGTCGCCGCGCTCCTCCCGACGGTGGCGCCAGCGCAGCGAGCGGATTCGGTTACTCGCAAGGATTCGACGCCCCGCCTCGGGCTTGGTGCGTCGAGCGCGCTCACGGTGCATTCCGGTGTGGGCCAGATCAAGCACGCCGCGTTAGGCATCGAGTCGGGGGCCGCGCTGGATCTCGGCTGGATCGGGTCGCGAAAGGTCCGGCTGTCGGTCGGCGTCGATTACCTGTCCATGACGATCGACCGCCCGGACTCGCTCGGGCTGCGTGAGAGCGGCGGCGGCTATGTCTTCACTGCGTTCACCGACGTGACGTTGTTACCGTCGCCCTCGCGGCGGCTGGCGCCGTACGTTGGCGCTGGGTTCGGGGTCGATGCGGTGGGCACGACGATCTCGAACGAGCAGATCGGCGCCCTGTACAACACGAATGTGCTCGACCTGCATGCGCAGGCCGGGGCGCTCTACCGGATAACGCCGCGCGGGCGGCTGCAGCTCGAGGCCCGCGGCACGGGCGCGAGGGTGGTGCGTCGCGTCAGCGTTAGGCTGGGGTACACCTGGCTCTTCAACGGACTGCCCTAGCGGGCGCTCGACGGTCATGCCGAGCCGGGTGCCAGCCGCAGGCGGGCACCCGCCGCTCGGAATCACAAGCGCTCAGGTGAGCGCTGCGTCGAGAAGAATGTTGACGTTGCCCTTGATTGCCTGCGACACCGGACAGCCTTCCTTCGCCGCGGCCGCGAGCTCCTGGAACTTCGCGTTCTCGACGCCCGGGACGGTTGCGCGCGTCGTCAGCTTCATCGTCGTGATCTTGAAGCCGGCGCCGACCTTCTCGACCGTACACACCGCGTCCGTCTCGACGCGCTGAGCGGGCGTGCCATTCCCTTCGAGCTGGGCGCTCAGCGCCATGCTGAAGCAGGCGGCATGAGCCGCAGCAAGCAGCTCCTCGGGGTTCGACCCCGTCCCTTCCTCGAACCGTGACGTGAACGAATACTCACCGCGAGCGGATCCACTCTCATCCTTGAACGTGCCCTTCCCGCCCTTCAATCCACCTTCCCACACTGCACTCGCCTTTCGGTTCGGCATCCGTCGATTCTCCGTTTCGGGGTTTTCGCGAATAGTAGTCCCGAAGCTGACGATAGCTACTCGATGTTCTTCCGGAACCGCCTCACGCTGAACGCCAGCAGCACCAACGCGAACGCGGCGAGCGCGAGTGTGTCCTGCCAGAGCGCGTCGATCCCGACGCCTTTGAGCAGGATGCCCCGCAGCACGCGGAGGTAGTACGTGATCGGGAAGATCGCGCCGAGCCACTGAGCGAACGGCGGCATCGCCTCGCGCGGAAACATGAATCCCGACAACAGCACCGTCGGCAGGATGAACACGAACGACAACTGCATCGCCTGCACCTGCGTTCGCACGACCGTCGACACGAACAGGCCAAGCGCGAGGCTCGCCACGATGAAAGGCGCCGTGATGAGGTAGAGCAAGACGAGACTTCCGCGAATGGGCACGTCGAACACGAAGCGTCCGAGCAGCAGGATCACCGTCACCTGCACGTAGCCCACGAGCGCGAACGGTAGCACCTTGCCAAGCATGAGGCCGCTCTTCGAGATCGGTGTCACGATGAGCTGCTCGAGTGTCCCGCGCTCACGTTCGCGCACGAGCGCCATCGCGGTGATCATGAGCAGCGTCAGCGTCAGCAGCAATCCGATCACTCCGGGCACGATGTAGATCGAGCTCTCGAGACCCGGGTTGTACCACGGACGCACGCGTACGTCGATGGGCACCATGCGCGGCGCGTTAGGTGCGCCCAACGCCGCCGAGCGCGCCTGGCCGGCGAGTGTCGCACCGGAGATGGCGGCCGTGGATGCGAGCGGATCGGCGGCATCGACGATCACCTGCGTCTGCGCGGTGCGCCGCCGCTTGATGTCCACCTCGTAGTCGGGCGGGATGATCACAGCGGCCCGTGCCTCGCCACGTTCGATGCGCCGGCGCACCTCGTCGCGACTGCCGACCGAGCCGACGATGTCGAAGTTGCCCGTATTGCGGATGGCATCCACGAACGCGCGACTCTCCATCGTGCGCGACTCATCCAGCACGACGGTGGGCAGATGCCGCACCTCCGTCCGGATCGCAAACCCGAACAGCAGGAGCTGGATCGCTGGGAGTCCGATCATCATGCCCAGCGTGAACCGATCACGTCGCATCTGGACGAATTCCTTCCAGAGCATCGGCCAGAGCGTGCTCTGCGCCATGCGCCGCAGAGCGGGCGGTCGGCGGCTGACGGACGGCGGATGGTGCGGAACGTTAGGCATGCGGTTTCCCTCCATCACCTTCGTCGCGACGCTGCAACTCGATGAACGCGTCCTCGATCGTCTTCGTCCCGAAGTGCCGGGTGATCTCTTCCTGCGTGCCGACGGCGATGAGGTGACCGCGCGAGAGGAACGCGAGACGCGTGCATCGCGCCGCCTCGTCCATGTAGTGGGTCGTGACGAGAATCGTCGTGCCCGCCTTCGCGAGCGTGTAGATCCAGTCCCAGAACAGCCGTCGGGACGCCGGATCGACACCAGCCGTCGGCTCGTCGAGGAACAACACCTCGGGCTCGTGGGACGTGGCGCACGCGAGCGCGAGCCGTTGCTTCCAGCCGCCGCTCAGCGTGCCGGCGAGCTGATCCCGGCGCTCCTCGAGCCCGAGGTCACTGAGCTGTTCCTTCACGCGCGCCGCGCGCGCCGCGCCCCGCAGACCGTAGACCGACGCGTAGAAGCGAAGATTCTCCTGGACGGTGAGGTCGTCGTAGAGCCCGAACTTCTGCGACATGTACCCGATGCGGCGCCTAACGCCTTCCGGATCGGCGGCGACGTCCACACCAGCCACCTCGGCACTCCCCGAGGTCGGCTCCATGAGCCCGCAGAGCATCCGGATCGTCGTCGTCTTGCCGGACCCGTTAGGCCCGAGCAGCCCGAACACCTCGCCGCGATGGATCGTCAGGTCGAGCGCGTCCACCGCGACGAGCGAGCCGAACACCTTGCGCAGCTGCTCCGTCCGGACAGCGGGCCCATCGCGTGCGTCGTGCGACTCGACGGCCGCGACCCGCTGCGACTCACTCACGGCGAGCGTCGTCCCGCGGACGTCGTGTCGATCGTGACCGTCGCGGGCAGGCCGGGCTTGAACGTGCCGGTCGTGTCCTGGATGTCGAGCTTCACGCCGAAGAGCAGGTCCGCGCGCTCCTTGTCCGTGAGCGCGACCCGCGGCGTGAACTCGGCCTGAGTAGCGACCGTCGCGACGCGAGCAGGCGACGACCGATCGCCGAGCCCCTGGACGGTCACGCGGGCCGGCTGGCCGACTCGAACGAACGGCACCGCGGGCGCCGGCAGATACACCCGCACCCAGGGTCGCGTGGCGTCGCCTAACGTGATGGCCACCTGACCGGCGCCCACGATCTCACCCGGCTCCACGTACCGACCGAGCACGGTCGCGTCCAGCGGCGCGACGAGCACCAGATCATTCTGCGTCGCCTGTCCAGCCGCGAGCGCGCCGCGTGCCGTCTCGACCTCCGCGCGCGCTCCCTTCACCTGCTCGAGCCGTGCACCGTCTCGGAGCAAGCGTAGCGCTTCGGCGGCAGCGTCACGACGTCCGGCCGCGGCGCGCGCAGCGGTTACCGCGGCGTCGTATTGTGATCGGCTGATCGTCGCCGCGGCGACGAGTGGCTCGAGGCGCGCGCGCTCGCGCTCCGCTCGGTCGGCTTCCGCGGTGACCGACCGGAGGTCAGCCTCCGCGCGCTCGAGCTCCGCCGGCCGAGCCCCGGCCTGCAGGTCGCGCAGTCTCGCTTCCGCCGACGTGACACGCGCACGCCGCTGATCGATGTCCGCCGGCAGCGCGGACTGCGCCAGAATCACCAACGTGTCGCCGCGGCGAACGGTCCCACCTTCCTCCACACGAACGGCCACCACACGTCCGGGAACGAACGGCGAGACGTCCACCTGCGTGAGCTCGATCGTGCCGTCCGCTGTGAGATCGCTCGTCGACGCGCGAGAGCACGCGACCGATGCAGCGATGACGACCGCGCCTAACGTGCTCCTTCCGACCATCCACCCTCGCCGTCCCAGCAGGTTGTGGTTCATGGGCGAGGCTCCTCGGCGCGACCAACGAGGAGGGCATCGAGCGCGAACGCTTCCGCATGCGTGAAGAACTGCTCCGACACCTCCGGCGGTGGTCCTCCCGTGCCATGTCCCAGCAGCAGCCCTACTGCGGGACGAGCGATGACGAAGTAGGCGACCTGCGCGATGATGGAGATGGCCGCGAACCTGGCATCGAGCGAGGGCCGAAAAACGCCCTCCTTCTGCCCGTCCTCGATGACGCCACATAACCGCTTGAACGCCCCGGCCGCGGTGTTGGTGAAGGCCTGCTCCGCATGCGCGGCCTGGTGGTCCACCATCTCGCGGACGAACAGTCGCGGAAAGTGCGGGTGCTCGGCGAGCAGTTTCGCCTGGGCGCGAATGAACGCGCGAATCCGGTCTGCGTGTGAGACAGCGCGGTCGACGGCGTCCATGCCATTTGCCATGAGCTGCCCGAGGATTCGCTGGAGCATCGCCCGATAGAGCGTCTCCTTGCTGTCGTAGTAGTAGTAGAGGAGGGCTGGATTCACTTTGGCCTCCTTGCCGATCTGCTTGATGGTGGTCGCCGTGAATCCCTGCCGCGCGAACAGGCGCTCGGCGGCGTCGAGAATGACATCGGGGGTAGGGGTGGCTTCGCTCACGATTGAATTAATTAATCGATTAATTAGCGACGTCAAGCGCACTCACGACTCGGCTGTACCCGCCGCATATCTTTGGAGCGTGACTCCCGACCCCACCCAGCAAGCCATCCCGCCATCGATCGAGCGCGTGCTGAGCCGATTTCGCGCGCTCGGGCGGGAGGAGAAGATGCAGGCGCTCGTGCAGTACGCGAAGAAGCTCGAGCCCGTCCCCGAGCGCTTCCTCGTGCTCGACCGTGCCGCGTTCACGGTGCCCGAGTGTCAGACGCGGGTCGATCTCTTCCCGGAGTTTCACGACGGGAAGCTGCACTTCTATGCCGACGTCAACGTCCGTCAGTCTCCGACGATCGCCGCATTTCTGAGTATCCTGTTCAGCGCGATCAACGAGCACCCGCCGGAGACGACGCTCGCCATTCCCGAAGACTTCGTGCGCACGATCATGGATAGCCTTGGTCTTGGGACGCGTGAGGTGGGATTGCATGCCATGCTCGGTCGCATCAAGCGGCACGCGGAAGACGCGGCGCGTTCCGAAGCGGGCAGCTAAGCGGCTCGGTCACGGCGAACGTTCGGCGGCGCCTCTTGCCGCCTGGGTGATGCGGGCTCTAGCTTCGCGCCCATGACGGACCCGGCCCTGTCGTCCGTTCGGCGCACACTCTACGCGATCGCAACCACCGTCGTCCCCGAGTCGTCGACGCTGGACGATCGCGCATGGGCAGAGGTTCACGCGGTCATCGACGCCGCGGTCGCGAAACGCGACGCTCGCGTTAGGCGCCAGCTGGCGACCTTCCTTCGCCTGTTGCAGGTACTCCCGATCCCGCGGTATGGACGACCGCTGACGTCGCTCAATGCCCGCCAGCGGCGCGATTTCCTGGAATGGATCGAGCGATCGCCGGTCGCGGTCTTCAGGCGCGGCTTCTGGGGGATCCGCACGCTCGTCTTCATGGGCTACTACGCCAGAGCAGACGTTGCGGCAGCCATCGGCTACGGCGCGAGCACCGATGGTTGGGAAGCCCGCGGCGGCACCATCTCGACCGTCCCGCTCGCGCCGGTGCCCTGGGTGGAGCCGTGATCGACGAGCTGCAGTACGACGTCGTCATCATCGGGTCCGGCGCTGGGGGTGGAACAGTGGCACAGGAGCTTGCGCCACTGGTCCGGGGCGGCGCTCGCATACTCCTCGTCGAACAGGGACCGCGACTCCGCGATGATGAGTTCACCGGCCACGAGCTGGAGATGGCGTCCGCGCTCTACGAGGACGGCGGAGGTTTTCTCACCGCCGACGGCACGATGACACTGGCGTTCGGCCGTGCCTACGGCGGTTCCACCGTCGTGTATACGGGCACGTCGCTCATTGCCCCGGAGCGCGTGGTTCGCCGGTGGCGCGTGCCGGGACTCGCGTATGACGACATCGAGCGACGCAGCCGAAAGTACATGCTGCAGAACAACGTCCACGAGCTCACGCCGGACCTGATCAACGACAACAATCGTCTGTTCGCCGAAGGATGCCGGAAGTGCGGGTGGACGCCGCAGCAGTTCCCGCTCAACCTGAGAGGATGTCGCGGTTCGGGCCTCTGTAACCTCGGCTGTCCGAACGCCGCGAAGCAGGGCACGAATCGCGTCCAGCTGCCTAACGCCGAAGCGAACGGCGTCGAGGTCGTCACCCGGGCGGAGGCGCTCGAGATCGGCGACCACGTGGTCACCGTCCGCGTGACGGCCAGGCAGGACGGCGAGAAGGGCGCCCCATCCGAGTGGGCTCCAGGGACCTATCGGCTTCGCGCTGATCTCATCGTGCTGGCCGGCGGTGCGATCGGCACATCGGCGCTCATTCTCCGCTCCCCGGTGTCACGCGCGATTCCTCACGTCGGCGCGCATTTTACGTGTCACCCGGCGCAGATCCTCATCGCTGAACACGAAGCGCCGATCACCAACGACGTTGGGCATCCGAAGAGCTTCTATCTCGACCGCGGCGAGGAGGAGCGCTTCGTGCTGGAAACCTGCATGTACTTCCCGTTCGTCACGGCGAAGAGCATGAGCGGCTTCGGCGCGGCGCACAGCCGGTTCATGCGCGCGTTCCCTCGCCTTCAGATGATTCTGCTGCTGGCGTGCGACCGCGCCGCACCGAAGAATCGCGTGACCGTGAATGCACTCGGTCGCCCCGTGGTCCATTACACGTTCCTGCCGGAGACGGTGGAAGCGATGGCGCGTGGCAGCCGCGCCGCCGCGCGGATCTTCTTCGCGGCCGGCGCCGTTCGGGTCCACGCCCCGCTGGCGAATCAGGCGACGATCGAGCGCAGAGACGGCGAGCACCTGGATCGCCTCATTCAGGCGCGAGACTTCCTTCCTGGGCGAACGTCGGTCACCGCCGCGCACCTCATGGGGGGATGCGCGATGGGTCAGCCGCACGGCGCAGTGACCGATTCGTACGGTCGCGTGCACAGCGTCCCGTGGCTGCGCGTCGCCGACGCAAGCCTTTTCCCGGACGCGCTCGAGATCAACCCGTACCTCACGATCATGGCACTCGCCGATCGCGTGGCGGAGGGGATCCGCGATGACATCGGCGCGATGTTCACGAGCGGCTCATCGTTCGGCACCGTCACCCGCGCTGACCGACCCGCAAGCAGTCGGCACTGAGGTGGGGTCGAGGTGCCTTGACGGCAGCGCGATGAAGTCGCAGCATTGAGAGTCATATGTTTGCTGCCGGGAATGCGGGTGCCCCACGTACTGCATTCGCCAGCCGCAACTCCCATGACTTCTTCCGCCGATCCCGCGGGTTCAGGTGCCAAGACGGTGAACGAAGCGACCAAGGACCACTCGCCAACGGCGTCTCTGTCGCCGGAGGTTGTAGCACTCCTGCGCACGGCACTCGAACGGTGGGTGCGCGGCGACGGCACAGACACCGCACCGCTCGGCGAGGCGCTGCGCGTCGCCGCGATCGAGGCGCGCACGCGCGGCGTGCGCGCCGAGGAGTTGCTGGTGACGCTCAAGTCGACCTGGCTGGAGGTCGGCGGAAGCCCCAAGGCGCCACACAGCAACTCGGCAGCAGGAAAGCGACTCGACGAGTTGGTCACCGCCTGCATCAAGGCGTACTACAGCTAGCTCCCGCTACTGTACCGTCGGCGCCGGCTTCCGCGGCAGCTTCTGATCGCGGTTCGCCGTGAGGTACACGAACGCCGCAACGACCGCCGCGTTGTGCTTCATGTCGTCCGGGATCAGGCGCTCGTAGACGTCCATGTTCGAGTGGTGCGTACGAGAGCCGTAGTCCACCGGGTCCTGAATGAACTGAAAGCCCGGCAGGCCGACCGCGTCGAACGACAGGTGGTCCGTACCGCCCGTGTTACTCGCCGTCACGGACTTCAGGCGCGGGTCGTTGAATGCCGCCATCCACGACTTGAAGATCGGCGCGACCGCTTCGTTTTTCTGTAGATAGACGCCGCGAATCGCGCCCGTGCCGTTGTCGACGTTGAAGTAGCCGGCGAAGCGTTCCTGCGCGGGCTGCTTGAGCTGCATCGTCGCCGGATCCCCGAAGTGCTCCTTCACGTACGCGCGGGATCCAAGGAGACCCTGCTCCTCGCCGGTCCACAGGCCAATGCGAATGGTGCGACGCGGCTTGAGACCCGTCGCCTTGATCAGACGCAGCGCCTCGAGCATCACCGCCGATCCCGCTGCGTTGTCGGTTGCGCCCGTCCCGGTGTGCCATGAGTCGAAGTGGGCGCCGAGCATGACGACTTCGTCTTTCAGCTTCGGGTCAGTGCCCGGAATTTCCGCGACGATGTTGAACGAGTTCTGGTCGTCATCGTAGAACGTGTTCTTCACGTCGAGCTCGACCGTCACCGGAACACCTTTCTCCACCATCCGCGCGATGCGGCCATAGTGCTCGGTTGAGAAGATGAGGCCAGGCACTTTCGTCGGATTGCTCGGATCGCGCGAGCCGCTGGCACCGGTGAATACGGTTCCATCATCGCCGCGGCCAGCCGTGACGACAGCGACGACGCCTTCATCGACGAGGAAGGTGGAGAGCGCCTGCTGAAACGCCCGCGCCGCCTGGAATCGATTCGCCTGCGGGTTGTTGGCGGCGTTAGGACCACCGGGAGTACGCGGCGGGTCGGCGGTGAACGGCACTTGCGCCATCTTTGCGAGCGAGCTGTCAGCCAATCGCGTGGCGTCGGGCGTGAAGTGCGGCGGCACCGAATCGCGCGGCGGCTGCGTGAAGACGATCTTGCCGCGAAGCTTGCCGCGGTACTTCTCGAGATCCGGCGCGCTGTCCGCCTTCATCAGCACGACCTCGGCCTTTACCGGACCGGTGGTGCCCGGCGTCCACGCTGCCGCGTACCCGATGATCGGGAACGGACGCGGTGAGATGACCTGCGCCACCATGCGTTCGTTCGTCCATCCGCGCCCGAACGGTCCCCACGTCTCCAGCTTCGCGTTCGCCATGCCCCAGTCGTTCAACTTCTTCACGGTCCAATCGCCGGCGGCTTTCGCGCTCGGAGACCCGGTGAGGCGCGCACCGTACACGTCCGTGAGCCAGCTGGCGATTTCCATGACCTGCGACCGACTCT
>Ga0310810_10007818_pt1 | contig 12251 bp, 7 predicted proteins | sample NCmetagenome_FD_207641 | JGI IMG/M metagenome (GOLD analysis project Ga0310810, IMG submission 207641) | Soil microbial communities from experimental microcosm in Duke University, North Carolina, United States - NC | ecosystem: Engineered > Artificial ecosystem > Soil microcosm > Unclassified ... | reverse complement strand
TCGGGCGGTGGCGTCGGTCCTTCATCCTTGCGGCGGAAGCTCTTGAGACTGGCCCACGCTTCGAGCAGCGTGCCATCGACTGTGAAGTGCTCGTCCGACAGCAGGCCCGCCGCGCGCGCCTGTGCGAGAACCCCATCAAAGAACGCGCCGGCCACGTCGCTGGCCAGCAGCCGGTCGCGGTTCTTGCTGAAGGTCGTGGGCGACCAGATCGGGTCGTCCATGCTGAGGCCGACAAACCATCGGTACAGAACGCTGTAGTCGATCTCCTCCATCAGGAGCCGCTCGCTCCGCACGGTATAGAGCGACTGGATCAACAGGGCCCGCAGCAACTGCTCAGGGGGGATCGAGGGCCGGCCGATGTCCGAGTACATCTTCGTGAAGCGCGGCGACAACGATGCGAGCACCTCGTCGGTGAGGCGTCGAATCGCCCGCAAGGGGTGATCTGCTCGCACGCGCTGCTCCGGCGACAGGTAACTGAACATGCCGTTCGTCTGATCGTCGGGTCCACGCATCGGTTCGCTCCCTTCGAAAACGTCGGGAGCATGGTAGTACGTGAGTATCACAATGTCGATCCTTCGCGAGTCACTTTTTCAGCACCCTGCTAGCTGGGAATGACAGACGGGCGAGACTCGATCGCCATACCTGGACGAGTATCGCATGCTTCTCCGGGGTCGCGCCTGGCGCGCGGCGATCGCCCGGAGCGAGCGATCGCCCTACGCGTCTACGATGCACGCGCTACGGTGTTTCGCCTGCGATTTTCGGAACCCAGCCGCCGTTCACACAAACACCGACAAGACCAGGAATCCCCACGAATGGATCGGGAATCGTGCAGGCGGTCGGTGGCGGGGGCGACCCTCCGCTTCCGCTTCCGCTGCCGACTACCAGCGGAGAATCCGGCGGCACCCATCCCCCGTTGACGCACACCCAGTTCGCGCCCGGCATCGGCGTCGTGCATGCCGGGCTTCCCGTCGTGCCGCCTGACGTGACAGAGCCGCCCGTGCCGCTGGATCCGTCGACCGCGAGCGGAGAACCCGGCGGAACCCATCCGCCGTTGACGCAGATCCAATCCGACCCGGGCATCGGAATCACGCACGCGGTGGCTTGCGGCGTTCCCGTGCCGCTGGTGGCTGCAGTGGGGGCGGGTTCGATCTGCCCGGCGCCCGCGGCCATCGGGCTACCCAGGGGCGCCCATCCGCCGTCGACCCACGCGCCGCCGCCGAGCGAGAGAAATGGATCCGGCGTGGCGCAGCCGGAGCCCGCCGGCGCCGCAATGGGATCGATCCGCAGGAGACGCCCGCCGCCGTAGTCCACCAGGTACACCTCGCACGATGCGTCCACACCAAACGCGCTGACGTTGCCGATCGGCATGCCGAGCGTGTGTTCCGTCTTGCCGCTGGCCACCGCCTCTCCCGTTGCAGGGTTGAGGACCAGGTAGACCGACCACAGACGGCCCGATCCAAAATCCGCGAAGAAGTAGCGGCCGAAAAATCCGATGCCGAGGGCTGAGCCACGGTACACGACGCCGCCGGTGATCACGTTTCCATCCGCGTGTGAGTACTCAGTGATCGGATCGATGAGCGGCAACGTCGCCGGCGGCAGGGTTGTCACGTTGTCGTGGGCCCCTTCGCGGTTTCGCCAGCCGTAATTACGTCCACCGCGGCCGAATGGATCGAAGTCGACTTCTTCCCACAAGTTCTGTCCGACGTCGCCGATGACCAGCGCGCCGCTGCCTCCCTCCGCGATCGCGTCCACGGTGAAGCGGAACGGGTTGCGCAGGCCGAGCGCCCAGATTTCCGGAAGGAACGCGCCATTCCCGACGAATGGGTTGTTGAAGGGCACGGAGTAGCCGTTCGGGTCGCTGTCGGGAACCGAGGCATCGACGCGTAACACCTTCCCAAGCAGGCTCATCGGATTCTGGGCGAAGTTCAGTGGATCGTTCCCGCTGCCGCCGTCACCCATGCCGACGTACAGGAAACCGTCGCTCCCAAAGAGCAGATCGCCGCCGTTGTGGTTGGCGAATGGCTGAGTGATGAATCGATTTCCGTCCGGCCACCGGAGGTCGAACCGCGACGAGGCGTCAGCGCGCAGCGGATCGCTCGCGGATCGGAGAAACCGCGCAATAACCGTGTTTCCGGATGGATTCGTGAAATTCACGAAGAACCGGCGGCTCGTCGCATAGTCGGGCGCGAACGCGAGCCCGAGCAGTCCCTGCTCTCCGCCCGCTGCGATCGCGCCGGAGAGATCGATGAAGTCGCCGGCCAGCAAGTGGCCGTCTTGTACCACCCGAATGCGTCCGAACTGTTCGACGACATACTGAACATTCGGCTGCACTGGATCCTGCACGAACGCCACGGGCGCCGTAAGGCCGCTTACGAGTACCGTCGCCCGCAGATGGGTGGAATCCTGCGCGGTTGCCGGGCGGGGCGGCACCCACGCCATCACGATCGACAGCCACAGTACAGCGCGAATCGGGAGCGGACTTCGGGTCAGTGGCATGAGACCTCTCTCGCGTTTGGCATCGGAGCAACTCTGGGGTCAGACCCCCTACGCCAGACGCGTGCCAATCCCGCTCCTCCAGAGGAGAACAGCTAGAATTACACTCACGTTGCTGCCATGAAACAGGACCCCGGCGATATTTTTGTCGACAAGCGTTTCGAGGCGGAGTACGTGCGGCATCCGCTGGTGCTCGCCGACGTTGGCGCGCGCGGCGGCCTCAAGAGGAACTGGTCCGCCGCCGAGCGGCACTTGCGCGTCTTGGGTTTCGAGCCGGATGAACGCGAGTACCGGCGGCTCGTCGAGACGGCGAAGGGCCGCGAGGATTCCCGCGTGTTTTTTCATGCGGCGCTTCACAACCGGCCGGGGCCGATTTCGCTCCGTATCGCGCAGGATCGCGGCCTCAGCTCGATTTTTGAGCCCAATCGGGCGTTTCTCGACGGCTTTCCCGAGGCGGAGCGCTTCAATACAACAGACGTCCGGGAAGTCCAGGCCGACACGCTCGACAATTTGCTGGAGTCCCACGGTCTCACCGATATCGATTTCATCAAGGCTGACACACAAGGGAGTGAGTTGTTCGTCCTCGAAGGCGCGGCCCGCGCACTTGGGGCCCTGGCCGTCGGCGCCGAGGTGGAGGTCGAGTTCACCCCGATCTACAGAAATCAGCCGCTCTTCGCGGACGTCGATACCTACATGCGCGGCCTTGGCTACTTCCTCTTCGATCTACGACCCTGCTACTGGAAGCGAGAGGCAGGCCGGGACGCCGGCGGACCCTACGGACAGATCATCTGGGCCGACGCGCTCTATCTGAAAGCCATACCGGCGCTGCAGACCGCCCTGGGCATGCTTCCGGCGGACGCGCGGAAGAGCAAAGTGCTCAGAGCGATTTCCGTCGCGCTGCTCTATGGCTACTATGACTACGCGATTGCGATCGCGCGGGATGCGGGCGGCGTCTTCTCGCTCGACGAACGTCAGACGATAGAACGGCGTCTCGGAGCGCGGCAGGCGAAAGGTGGTCCCCTCGGCTCGTTTCCGGGCCGGCGCCGGCTGGCGGCCGTGCTGCGCCGGCTCTGGAAGACGACGCGGGCCCGCAACGAAGGCTGGTCCGTCAGCGACGCGGGGATCGGGAACCTGGACTGACCGTTGGAGCCATACCTGTCGCGGGTTCGATATCGGGCCCGGCCGATGGAGGTTCGGCGGGCGTGTCGACGATGTCGCCCGCCATTTCGACCGGCGTGGCCTCGGCGCGCAGCACGGGCGTCCTCTTGCGCTGCAGCGCGCGGCTTCGAAGATCGCGAAGTACCCGCATTTCTCCGGGGTGGAAGAATCCGCTGACCGACAGCATCATCAAGTACATCAGCGTCGTCGCCATCGTCGAGAGCAGGATGCCTGCCACAGGCGGCAGGTTTCTCGGGACGGTGCCGCTGACGATTACGTAGCTGACGGCGCCGGCGATGCCGACGCGCAGCAGTCGCGCCCACTCATACGGAATCGGATAGACGTACCATGACACGCCGACCGTGCCCGTTGCGAGCGTGGCGTACGCGATGGTGTTGGCCCACGCGGCTCCCATGATTCCATAGCGGGGGATCAGCAGCACATTCGCCAGGACGCTCGCGGCGGCCGCGGCTCCGGTGGACAGAGGATAGACCTTCGTCCGCTTCGTGATGACGAGCCCGATCGAGCCGACGAGATAGATCCCCTGGAACATCACGCCGAGGGCGATCCACGGCGTGACGGCCGCGGCCGAGTGAAACTGCGCGGTGGTGAAGAGCCGGACGACTGCCGGCGCCGTCGCGCAAACGCCCGCGACGAGAAGGACCAGCAGCGCCAGCACGTACGTCGACACGGTGCTGTAGACCCGGGTGGCGTCCGGCTCGCGCATGAGTCCCAGGAAAAACGGCGTCCACGCGGACTCGAACGCGCTCAGGAAAAACTTGAGCGCGAGTCCGAAGCTCGCTCCAATCGAAAACAGCCCGACGTCGCGAAGCGTCCCGTAGGCGTTGAGGAAATATCGGTCGGCGAAGCCGATGATCTGCTGGGCGACGCTGTGGGGTACGCGCGGCAGGCCGAAGCCAAGCGCCTCACGCAGAACGCTGACCGAGAAAACCGGGCGAAGCAGCGGCGCATACCACTGGCTCAGGATCGCCGTCAGAATTGCCGTTACCGCGACGTCCGCCGTCACGATTCCCAGCACGCCCATGCGTGCGCCGATGACGAGTAGCAGCCGCGCGACGATGGTGCCCGCCGAGCGCGTGAAGGACAGCGCGACGAACTGGCCGGATCGTTCGCCGATGCGCAGCACCTGAAACGGGATGAAGAAGAACCCCGCGACAAACGTGTTCGCGAGCGTCAACTGGATGAGCAGGGCGTGGGCTCTCGTATGAAACAGTGTGTCGCTGAGCCATCCGGCCCACATCACGGCGGCCGCAACCAGTCCACCATTTACCAGGAAGAGGAAGTAGAAGATCGTGCTGGCCAGCCGCTGCTGCGCTCGCCGATCGTGGCAGTCGTAGTACAACCGCATGAAGGCTGTGTCGACGCCCCAGCGGAACATGACCTTCGTGATCGCTTCGATCGTCAGCAGGATCGTGATGACGCCATAGTCGGCGGGCGTCAGATAGCGGGTGAAGATCGGCAGCAGCAGCAGGCTGACGACCGACGTGGCGACGTCGCCCATGCCGTAGATGACGACGTTCCGGAAGAGACTCTTGACGCGTGTCAGCACGTGAGCGGCCGCTCGAGGGTTCCGATCTTACTTGGAGACGGACCGGCAGGCCGAACGATGCGAGCGAGAAGGTCGTGCGGAAAGCGACACGGCGTACAAACGAGGGCCGCGCCCCGCCGGGAGCGCGGCCCATCGATCGTATCGCGGACTTAGCGTTTTGGCACCCAGCCGCCGCTGACGCAGACCCCGCCCCCGATCGATGTGAACGGATCGGGACCGATGCAGCCGCTGGACGCCGGCACCCAGCCGCCATTCACGCAGATGCCGCCGCCGATCGAGGCGAACGGATCGGATCCGCTGCACGAGCCGGACGACGTCGATGGCGCCGCGCCCGGCACCCACCCGCCGTTGACGCAGTGGCCGCCGCCGATCGCGGCAAACGGGTCCGAACCGCTGCAGGTGGCGGACGAGGTCGTCGTGGTTGTCGTGGTGGTGGTCGTCGTCGTCGATCCGGACGAGGTGGTTGTAGACCGACCGGGGATCCAGCCGCCATTCACGCAGGTCCCCCCGCCGATTGCCGTGAATGGATCCGGGGTCGAGCAGCCGGTGCTCGTGGTGGTCGTCGTGGTCGGGGGCGGAGGCGATGTCGTTGTCGTCGTCGTCGTCGTCGTAGACCCGCCCGGGACCCAGCCGCCGTTCACGCACGTGCCGCCGCCGATCGACGCGAAGGGATCCGTTCCCGTGCAGCCGGTGCTGGTCGTCGGGGGAGGTGTCGACCCGCCACCGCCGCCACCGGCGCCACCGGTTGTGACGATCTGGTTGCGCGCGTCGAGGAACCCGCGGGAATGGACCACGTTCCAGTGGCTCGCGCTCGTACGCGATGAGACCAGGGGGTAGTACGACGGACGGGCCGAGGAGGCGCCCGACGTCACGATCGTGTCGCTCGTCTTCGGCGAGCCGCTGCTGTTCAACTCGACGCCGCCGATGTCATACGACGCCCAGCTCGAGCTCACGGTCAGGAAGCTGTTGCTGACCGGGTTATACGCGAGGCCCATCGAAAGATCGCCGCCAAGCGTGCCCGAGACGAAGGTCGGCGAGGTGAGGGGGTTGCCGCTCGCATCGAACATCGCGGAATACGTGCTCGGGGGGTGCCCCGCCCATGTCATCACGTATTGGTTGGCGGAATTCACGTCGATCCCCGTCGCGAACGTGCCGTACGCGTCGAAGCCAAAGGTACTCCGCCCGAATGCGGCGCCGTCCGAGGGACGGACACGGCGGAACTGCGCGTAGGGCACGCCGTTGAAACCGCTGTTCGCCATCCCGAATTCGTTGGAGGCGGGATTCCACGCGAGCGCGGGATCGCGGCTCATGCCGGTCTCGAATGTGATCACGGAGCCGACAGGGGAGCCGTCCGTCGCCACGAGGCGGCCCTGAATCCCGAAGGCCTCGGTCGTCCACGCGACCAGGAACCGTCCGCTGCTGGACGAATAGGCGATTGACGACCGATTCTCCATGAAGGTGCTATCCGGGAAATCGGCGGCGCCGCCGATCACGTTGGAAAGCTGCCGGACTGCGGACACGACTCGCGGCGCGCCGCCGGCGTAAGCAACGATTCGACTCTGGATCGAATTGAATCCGCTCTGGACGCCGTTGTCCCACGTGACGAGGAATCCGCCCGAGCCGCCGATGCCGTTGCTGACGCCGGAGCTGTAGCGCACCCGTGGGAAGTGACCGAAACCGGCCGAACCGTCGTAAATCGTGAAGGCCGACGTGACCGCCGAGTTCGACGAATTGAGGAAGACGCCCAGCACGGGACCGGATCCGGTGACCGTCAGGTAGACGTCGTTGACCGGGTCATAGGCGGTGTCGACGGTGGTGCGAGCCCCGCTTCCCCCCAGCGTGAGGATCGTGTCGCCGACGCGGCTCAATTGGGCAAAGGCTGGTGCCGACGCGAAGGTGATAACGGCCGTGGCCAGGACCATCACGGTTCGCGGCCCGGGCGCTAATGTGCGCAAGTTCATAGGTGTACCCGACTTCCTCGCAGGGTGGACAGTTCTGTTTGTGCGCTGTATCGGCCGCTGGGCAGACCGACGATAGGGGGAACCGGTGACCGATATCCTACCGGCTCAGCGGCGGTTAATCAAGACTCAATGCGAGCTCAGCGGGTCAGCTCGAGCATACGCGTGGCCGCCTTGACGCGGACGAGGACGTCCGCGCTCCGGAGAAGGCGCCGGAGCGTGGGGAAATCGGCCGCGACGCGGTCGACGAGCACCCCAGAGGCCGCCTCCCGGACGGCCAGGTTCTGGTCCTGCAGCAGGCCCTCGATGACCTGTTTGGCGAGGGGCTGATCGTAAGGGGCGATCAGCCTCGCGGCATCCAGCCGGACGACCGGATCTGGGTCGGTCGTCAGGTTCCGCACCAGCGCCTGCCACGTCGCGTCCGGCTGCGAGGCCAGCTCCCTGGCCGCGGCAATCCGAACGCCCGCGTGCTCGCTCTGTGTGAGCTCGGTGAGCAGGGCAAGGCCGCTCGAATCATTCAGGCGAAACAGGGCGCCGGCCGCTTTGAGCTTCACCGGAAAAAATGGGTCTTTCAGCAGTGCGCGCAACTGCGGGATCGCTTCGACCGCGCCGAGACGCCCCAGGGCGTCCGCGGCCGCTCCGCGATGGATATCTTTCGGGTCCGAGAGCACGCCGATCAGGGGACCCACGGCCAGCTTGCTGCCGCTGTTCCCGAGCGCGTCGATGATGGGCATCTTGTCGACGGCGGTCTCGAGCTGGGCGACGAGGTTCTTGACGGCGCGTTCGTTGCCGATCATCGCCAGGGCGCGCGTCTCGCCGAAGGCTCCCGAGAACGCAGCGCTCTCGAGGGCGGCCTGCGCGCCGGCATCGCCGTCGGCGGCGAGCGCCCGAAGCGCTTCCAGCCGCGCCGTCACGTTCGGCTGCTGTCTCGCGCTGGCTTCCGTTAGGAGGGCGCGCGCGATGCGCCGCAGAACGTGCGCTTCGTCGAGCCGTCGGCCGGCCAGCCATCGTTCGTAGGTGTCGAGCGCGGTCGTCGCGCCGCCGCGCGCGAGATCGACGTCGACCGCGAGGACGAGCGCAGCCGTGCTGCGCGGATCCCGCGCCACGGCTCCCTGCGCGGCTTGCGCCGCGCCTGTCAGATCCCCCTTGGCCAGACGCGACCAGCCGTCGGCGAGGAGCGCGGCTTCGCCGGCCGGCGGCGTCTGGGTCTGCGGCACGACCGCGCCGGCGGGCATCGCGGCGCACACAAGAATCAGGAACAGTGAAACTCGAAGCGGCATAGGGTTTCTTGCATGCAGGGTGCGAATGAATTATCTCACGTACACTCTGGGACATGAGGCGCGCCGCGCTCGTCATTCTCCTTCTGGTTCTCGTCGCGCTGCGCCTTCCCTCTCTCGTGCAGCCCGCCGGCGGCGATCAAGGGTTGTATGGCTACGCGGGGCAGCGGATCGTCGCGGGCGAGGTCATGTACCGGGACATGTGGGACCAGAAACCCCCGGGAATCGGCGCCCTGTACGCGCTGCTGTGGCGAGTCTGGCCGCATGAATCGATGGTCCCCGGCGCCGACCTCGCGGCGGCGGCGGCCACCGCCTGCCTGCTCGTCGTGCTGGGGCGGCGCCGCTATTCCGAAGCCGTCGGTTTCGGCGCGGCGGCCGTCTTCCTGCTCTTCGGCGATCCGTACCTTCAGCGGATGAGCGGCGTCTACGTGCGCGGCCAATGCGAGCCGTTCATCGCCCTCGCGGTCACGGGCAGCCTGACGCTCTTGGCCTCTCCCGTCAGGCGGCGCCGGCAACTCGTGTCGGCGGGACTCGCGCTCGCCGCAGCGTTCTGGCTGAAGTACTCGGCGGCGTACGTGCTGCCGGTCGCGGCTGCAGCGTGGGTATGGCGCGAAGACCCAGATAACCGCGGCGGCGGCATCCTCCGCGAGCTGGGCTGGATCGGACTCGGGTTCGGGATCGTGGCGGCCGTCGTCCTCACCTACTTCGCGATCCACGGCGCGCTCACCGACCTGCGCCTCGCCACGATCGATTACAACCTCCGGTACTCGAACGAGACATATCAGAGCCGGACCGGCGCCCTCCTTTACCTCTTCAGTTTCCCGATGGCGCGGGCGCGAGTGGACATGCTCTGGTTCCTGGGCGCGATCGGAACGTTGCTGCTCGCTGCCCGTGCGCGCTCGAGCGCGGCCGCACTCGTGGCGCTGACATGGCTGGCGGCCGCGGTGATCTCGATCGGGATCAACGGCCGGCGCGATCTGCCGAACTACTTCGTGCAGGCGGCTCCGGCCCTGGCGCTCGCGGCCAGCGCAGGGCTCGCAACCCTGGCGACGTCGCGCGCGTGGCTGCGATGGGCGGTTGCCGCGCTGCTCGCCGCCGGATTCTGGCGAGTGGGATCCGACTCGCCGGTCCGGGGAATGCGGCTCGGCTCTCTGCCCGGCCTCGTCGACAACCTCCGCTACGATCTGCAATACGTTCGCGGCCGGATCGATCGAGAGGCCTACTTGAGCCGATTCACGGGGCAGAAATTCGACGCCCTCGAGATCGACCGGCTGGTCCGGTACGTCCGGGCGGCCACCGATCCCGGCGATCCGGTTTTCGTGTTCGGATTCTCGGGTGGAAGCGTCTGCTGGAAAAGCGAGCGCCGCAGTTCCTCCCGCTTCTTCTGGAGCCGTCCCGTGCTGATTGAGTTCGCGGCCGATCGGCCGGATTACGGATCGGCCGGCCTGCTGAGCGATCTGAAGCGGCGTCCGCCGGCCGTCGTGGCGCTCCAGAAAGAGGAGTGGCATTCGCGCGACTTCTTCATGAACAATGCCCCGCTGCGATCGTGGCTCGACGCCGGCTATGTGATGGATCACGAGACCGCGATGTTCTCCGTCTGGCGGCGTCAATCGAGCCGTCGATAGAGCGTGAAGTCTTCGATCTGCGCCTCGCGGCCGTAGGCGGTCAACAGCCGCGCGACGTCGGGGTCATCAGGGAGACGATCTACGGCGCGGCCCATCTCGGACAGAGAATTCAGCCGCTCGAAGATCAGGTATCTCGGCCGTCGCTCGGCAAGATCGGCGACCACCCGCGGAAGACGGAAGCTCGGATCCGGAAAATCGGTCGCGACGAAGAAATTCGCGCGGAGGAACCGATGCGCCGTCAGGCGATCCGCGCCGAAATAGACACCCGCCCCGCTGATGCCGAACAGGAAAATCCGTTCGTCCGGCGCCGTGTGGGCGCGGACGTAATCCGCCAGCTCCTCGTTGGCCCTGGCCGAGTATCCGCGCGCGTTTCCGTACCCGCCGAATCGGTCGAGATACGTCATGCGGTCCATGGATCCGCGCAGCGCCGCCGCGTCCGCCCGAGCCCACTCGAGCACTCGAGCCGGATACTGACGGGTCAGCATCAGTACCGCCATCAGCGCGGCCGTCGCGACTCCGATAGCGCGCCGGATCGCCGACCCGTCGCCCCCCTCTGTCACCAGCCACGCCGTGATCAGCGCGAGCGGCGGAAACACCTGCATGAAGTAGCTGTTGAAAAGCCGCGCCCCGTTGACGATCATGACCAGCGCGCCGGCGGCGCCCCACGCGATCGCGAGCCCGGCCAGCGGCGGCAGTCTCCGCCGCCGTGTCACATCCCACGCGGCCACGACCGTCGCGACGGCCGCTCCAAACCAGAGCGGATCCGTCTTGATCCGAAGCCAGATCGATTTCGAGAAATCCAGCGCGTAGCCGCCAACCGAGAACCCCTGGGACACATAAAAGCGGTTGAAGTCGATCACGGCGACGCGCGCGTCGTGGAGAAGTCCGAGACGCCACAGCCACAGGAAGGCGGCGGCCGGCACCACGGCCGCGCCGGCAGCGGCCCACGCGAGCGGCTGGACGAAGCGGCGGCCCGATGCCGGCGAGTCACGCCGGTAGAGAAACATCCAGACGAGCAGCGCGGGAAAGTACAAGCCCGCGTTGGGTTTGAACACTACGGCCGCGCCGGCGAACACCCCCAGCGCGAAGGCTGAGGTCGCCGACGCCCGCTCCCGGAAACCGACGGCGCACCACGCACTCAGGCCGACGCTCACGACGATGAACGTCTCGCACACGCTCCGTTCGAGGAATCCTCCATGGCCGTACAGCCAGGCGGGCATGGTGAGGACCGCATAGAGCGCCGCGGCGCATGCGCCGGCGATCGGCGTGGCGAGCTTCCGTCCGATGGCATAGAGGAGCGCGGTCGTCGCCGACGAGGCGAGGATATCGAGCCAGGCGATCGCCGCCGGCGTCCAGCCGAAGATCCGGAAGCCTGTCAGATAGATCCAGTAGATGCCGGGCGGACGCTGCTCCCAGACGTCGCGATAGAGCCGCTGGCCGCGCGCCAGGCCTCTGACAGCCGACGCCCACAGGCTTTGATCGATCCCGAGCGGCTCGGCGATCGACAGGCACCGCACGAGCAGAGCGAGGATTGCCGCGGCCAGCATCGCGGCTCGCAGGAAGCGCATCGGTCGGCATCAGTATCTCACGCGTCATTGCCCGGAGCGCGCATTGCGATTAGGATCGAGCCACCCATGTCGTTCGTGCATCCACAGGCGCTCTGCGAGAGCGCGGCCATCGGCGAGAACACGCGCGTGTGGGCGTTCGCGCACGTGCTCCCGGGCGCGCGCATCGGCCGCGACTGCAACATCTGCGACCACGTCTTCGTCGAGAACGACGTGGTGATTGGCGACCGCGTGACCGTCAAATGCGGCGTTCAACTGTGGGACGGCATCCGCGTGGGCAACGATGTGTTCATCGGACCGAACGTGACGTTCTCCAACGACAAGCACCCCAAGAGCAAGCGATACCAGGACGCGGTGCTGCAGACCTTCATCGGCGATGGCGCATCGATTGGAGGCGGGGCCTCGATTCTTCCGGGCCTGCGGATCGGCGCGCGCGCGATGGTGGGGGCCGGGTCCGTCGTGACGCGCGACGTGCCGGAGCGCGCCCTGGTCTCGGGCAACCCCGCCCGCATCGTCGGCTACGTCGACGCGACGCGGCGGTCCACCCGCCCATCGGCCGCCCAGCCGTCGGTGCCGGGCGAGATCATCGCGACGGCGGTTGCCGG
>Ga0310810_10007817_pt1 | contig 12252 bp, 7 predicted proteins | sample NCmetagenome_FD_207641 | JGI IMG/M metagenome (GOLD analysis project Ga0310810, IMG submission 207641) | Soil microbial communities from experimental microcosm in Duke University, North Carolina, United States - NC | ecosystem: Engineered > Artificial ecosystem > Soil microcosm > Unclassified ... | reverse complement strand
GTGCGCGGCGAGCTGCTGCTCGAGCTGGTGGTGGACCGACAGGCACCTTGAGGGTTCGCACGGAGGACGGGATGACGTCAGGGGGGATCGGCCGCCGGCTCGCGCGCGCCGGGCATGCGGTGGCGTGGGCGTGCCTGCTCGCGGGCCGTGCGTTCGCCGCCGACACGCAGTGGTGGACCAGCAACTCGCAGGCGGACCACGCCAAGTCGGAATCGCGCGGCGTGCTCGTGGATGCCGACGGCGTGCTGCGCCCGGGCCCCGCGGTGCAGGCGTTCGCCACCGACTCGCTCGCGATCGCGTGGTGCGCGGTCGCGCTCAAGGACGGCTCGATCGCCGTGGGCGGCGACCGCGGCCGCGTGCTGCGCTGGAGCGAGAAGGGCGGCTGGCGGGTGTGGGCGCGGTTGGACGGCGGCCAGGTGCTGTCGCTCGCGGCCGATGGCGACGGCGCCGTGGCCGGCACCGGCCCGCGCGGCATGGTCTATCGCATCGCGGCGAACGGCGACACGACACGGCTCGCCGCCACCGGCGAGCGCTACGTGTGGGGCCTGGTGCCGGCGGGGGCACCCGGCAAGGCCGGGTCGGGCACCTGGTTCGCGGCCACCGGCACGCGCGGCCGCATCCTGCGCCTGGCGCAGGGGAAGACGAGCGTGCTCCTGGACACCGAGGAGAGCAACCTCGTGTGCATGATCAACGACGGCAAGGGTGGCGTGCTCGCGGGCGGCGACTCGCGCGGCCGCATCTACCGCGTCACCGCCGACGGCACCGCGAGCACGCTGTTCGACGCGGCCGAGGACGAGGTGCGCTCGCTGGCGCTGGCGCCGGACGGCGCGGTGTGGGCGGCGGGCCTGAGCGTGTCCGCCGCGAGCGACGAGGGCGGCGGCCCGCCGGGTGGAGCCGGCGCCGGTGATGAAGGCCCGGTGCCGACGCGCGGCGCGGTGACCGGCGGGCGCGCGGTGATCTACCGCGTCACGCCCGAAGGCGACGGCTCGCCGTGGTGGACGAGCCCGCAGCCGCTCGTGTTCGCGCTCGCAGGCGACGCGGAGGGGGCACCCGGCAAGGCCGGTTCCGGCGTGCTCGCCGCGACCGGGAATCGAGCGGGTGTGTATCGCATCGAGCGCGCGAACGCGGCGACGATGCTGCTCTCGCCGCCGCAGGCGCAGGTGACGGCGCTGGTCGCGGCCCCGGGTGGCGTGCGCTACGCCGTGACCTCGAACCCGGTCGTGCTCTGGAAGCTGGGACCGGGGCGCGCCGAGGGCGGCGAGCTGCTCTCGAGCGTGCTCGACGCCAAGCGCTTCGCGCGCTTCGGCCGGGTGCGCTCGGTGGGCGCCGGCACGCGCGCGTTCAGCACGCGCAGCGGCAACACCGACACGCCCGACACCACGTGGTCGCGCTGGCAGGCGGTCGCGGGGGACGGCGCGATCGCCTCGCCGCCGGGACGCTGCCTGCAGTGGAAGCTCAAGCTCGGCTCGGGCGATGCGCGTGTGGACGAGGTCACGTTGTCGTGGCGCGAGACGAACCAGCCGCCGCGGATCGACGATCTTTACGTCTCGCCGCAGGGGCAGGGGTTCCGCGAGGGCGAGATGTCGCAGCGCACGGAGGCGGTGACGCAGACGCTCACCGGCGGCCAGAAGGTGGAGTACTCGGCCACGATCGGCGGATCGAAGCCGGTGCGCGAGCTGCCGATCTGGGCGCGGGGCTTGCGCACGCTGTCGTGGCGCGGCGTGGACCCGAACGGCGATCCGCTCCGGTACACCGTGGCCGTGCGCGCCGACCCGGACGGGGATTGGATCGAGATCGGCAAGGACCTGGAGGTGAGCGTGCTGACGTGGAACACGAACACGCTCGGCGACGGCCGCTATCGGGTGAAGGTCACGGCGAGCGACTCCGAAGGCAACGCGGTGGGCGAGGGGCTCACGGCGGAGGCCATGAGCGAGCCGTTCTCGATCGACAACTCTCCGCCGCACGTCAGCTCGCTCGAGGCACACGCCAGCGGCGCAGGGGTGGAGGTCACCGGCGCGGCCGAGGACGGCGAGGGCTGGCTCCAGCGCCTGGACCTGGCGATCGACGACGGCGCGTGGCACTCGCTGACGCCGGAGGGCGGCCTTTCCGACTCCCCGCACCTCACGTTCCGCACCGTGCTGAAAGACCTGGCGCCGGGGCCCCACCTGCTCTCGGTGCGCGCGGTGGACGCAGCGGGGAACGCGGCGACGCGCGCCGTTCGGGTGAGCGTCGCCGCACGGAAGTGAGCGCGTTCGAGGCGCTCCTGGAAGCCGTGCGCAAGGTCTGCGACGGCCAGCGCACGCTCGACGACGTGCGCGCGCTCGCGCGTTTCCACCGCATCCAGTCGAGTCCCGGCTACGACGCCGCCGCCGACTGGCTGGAGGAGGCGATCCGCCGTGCCGGGCTCGTGCCCGAGCGGGTGAAGGTCGCGGCCGACGGCCGCACGCGCCACCTGGGATTCCCCATGCCCGAAGGCTGGCGTTGCCGCCAGGCGCGCGCCACGCTCCACGGCGCGCGCGGCATCGAGCCGCTCGCGGACTTCTCGCAGGCGCCCCTGTCGATCGTTCAGCGCAGCGATCGCGCGCGCGGCCGCTTCCCGCTCGTGGCGCTCGCGGGCGTGGACGCGCTCGATCGCACGGACGTGCGCGGGAAGGTGGTCGTGAGCCCGAGCCCGGTGCAGCGGCTGCACGAGCGCGCGGTGATCGAGCACGGAGCGGCCGGGATCGTGGCCTATGGCCGGCGGTTGATGCCGCCGGTGCGCACCGCGGAGCACGACCGTGACGCGCTCGCCTACACGTCGTTCTGGTGGCTCGGCGACCGGCCGCGCGGCTGGGGCGTGGTGGTGAGCCCGGCGCGCGCCGCCGGGCTGCTCGAGCGGCTCGCCGCGGGAGAGTCGCTCGACATCGAGATCGACTTCGACTGCGAGCGCTTCGCGGGCGAGACCTCGCTCGTCACCACCACCGTGCCCGGCACGCTCCCGGGCGAGGTGCTGGTCACCGGGCACCTCTGTCATCCGCAGCCCGGCGCCAACGACAACGCCTCCGGAGCCGCCGCGGTGCTCGAGTGCGCGCGGGTCCTCGCCACCCTCGCGGATCGCGGCGCGCTCGGAACTCCGAGGCGGACCGTGCGCTTCTTGTGGATGCCTGAGTTCACGGGCACCTACGCCTGGCGCTCGCTCCGGCCGGAGAGTGCCGGATCGACCGTGGCGGCGGTGAACCTCGACATGGTGGGGGAGTCGCAGGCGGATTGCGGCAGCACGTTCCTGCTCGAGCAGGCGCCGCACTTCATGGGCTCGTTCGCCGACGAGCTGCTCGCGCGCATCCGCAACGCGGCGCAGGACTGGGTGCGCGACTTCTCGGGAGCGGGCCACTACTCGCTGGCGCGGCTCGCGGAGGTGCCGTACTCGGGCGGCAGCGACCACGCGCTGTGGCTCGACCCGTCCGCGGGCGTGCCGTGCCCGATGTTGATCCAGTGGCCCGATCGCTACTACCACTCCGACCTCGACACGCCCGAGCGTTGCGATCCCGACTCGTTGGCACTCGCCGCGCGCGCGGCCGCGACCTACGCCGGGTTCCTCGCGGCGCTGGGTCCGCGCGAGCTGCCGTGGCTCATCGACCTGGTCGCACGCGCCACGAGGCGGCGTCTGCTCGCGGCGCTCGACCGGCCGGATCCGGCGTCCGCCTGCCGGGCCGAGCGCGAGCGCGGGCAGCGCGCGCTCGCGAGCGTGCACCGCCTGACGCGCGGCCTGCCCGCCGCGCGGGCGCTCGCGACCACGCTCGCCGCGCACCTGCCGCACGCGGTGGAGTCGCTCGAGGGCTTCTGGGAGGGGGAGATCGAGCCCGCGCTCAAAGGGGCGTCGCGCGTCCCCGTGCCGCCGCCCGGGCGCGTGCCGCGGCCGCTGGGTGAGGCGCTGCCGCCGCCCATGCGCTGGCTCGCCGAGGGCTGGGAGTCGCTGGCGGAGCGCGATCGCGCGCGGCTGCTCGCGCTCGAGGCCGCGATCCCCGGCGGCTCGACCGCGCTCGATCTCGCCTGGTTCGCGTGCGACGGCGAGCGCGGTGTCGGCGACATCGCGGCGATGCTCGCGTGCGAGGGCTGGCCGGTGACGCCGGATCAGCTCGAGGAGTGGTTCGAGTTCGCGGCGAAGCTCGGCTTCACCGCGTGGCGCGACTGACTCAGCGCGCGCTGTCCGCGGGTACGGCAGCGGGCTTCGGCTTCGCGGGTTTCTTCTTCGCACCCGTCGCGGGCAGCAGTCGCGCGTGCCGGATCATCGCCAGCCGGCCCGGATTCGCATTGTTCCCGACTCGGGCGATGTCCGTGCGTGCGGCAAGGCCGACGATGCTGTCGATCGCGGCCCAGCCACTCACCACCTGGCCGAACACGGTGTAGCCGCCGTCCAGGTTCGGAAGGTCGCGGAGCGCGATGTAGAACTGCGAGCCGCTCGAAGCGCGCTCCGGGTTCACCGCATCGCTCTTTCGTGCCATGGCCACCGCGCCCTTCACGTGCGGCGCCTGGATCTCCGCGGGGAGGGTGTAGCCGGGGCCGCCGTCGCCGTCGTTGAACGGGTTCTCGTCGCGCGAGTTGGGGTCCCCGCCCTGGATCACGAAGCCGGGCACGACGCGGTGGAAGGTGAGGCTGTCGTAGAAGCCCTGCTTCACGAGCCGGGTGAAGTTCGCCACCGTCTGCGGCGCGTCCTCGGGATCGAGCTCGATGACGATGTCGCCGCACACGGTCTCCAGCACCACGCGCGGCCGCGGCGGGCTCGCGGGCGCCGCGGCGAGGAGCACGGGGAGGCAGGCGAGCAGCGCCAGTCCAGCGGGCCAATGATGGCGAGCGGCGCGTGGCATCGGGCAGTCGAGCCTTCCTGCGGTGCGTGAGCGACGGGCGGAGTGGTGATCGTTCAGTATCGCGTGCTCGGTCGACGACGATTTCAAGTCCCGGTCAAGGAGTTGGCGTTCGCGCCACGACTGGTATAATCCACGGCCGCTCTCGCTCACCGCTCCTCGATCCGCGCCGCGACGCCCCAGTGTCGCCCGGTGCGGCCGCGGTCGCGGCGATGCGAGAAGTACCATTCGGGCTCGCAGCAGGTGCACGCGCCGGTGTCCTCCAGTTGCTCCGGCCGCACACCCGCGGCGGCGAGCGCGATCCGCGCCGCGGTCGGCAGGTCCAGGCGGGGCTTCCCGCCGGTGGCCCGCACGGCCTCGGACGGGAACCGCGCGGCGACATCCTCACCCACCTCATAGCAGCAACCCCGGATCGCGGGGCCGATCGCCACGCTCACGGCGTCGGGCGCGCAGCCGGCGAGCCGGCACACCGCGTCGAGCGCGGCGACCGGCATCGCTTCGGCCGTGCCGCGCCAGCCGGAGTGGGCGGCGGCCACGACGCCCGGGGCGTGATAGAGCAGCGACATGCAGTCCGCGGTCGTGACCGCGAGCACCACGTCCGGATGGCGCGTCACCAGCGCGTCGCAGTCGGGATGGTGCCCGGGAGCGACCACCTCCACCACCCGCGCTCCGTGCACCTGGCCCGCCGTGGCCAGGCGACCGGGCGAGAGCGCCGCGAGCTTGAGCAGCCGCCCGCGGTTCTCGTGAACGGCAGCGGGGTCGTCGGCGGTGGAGCGGCCGAGGTTCAGCGAGTCGAACGGTGCGTGGCTCACGCCACCGCGCCGCGTGGAGAAGAGCAGCGCGGCATCGGGGCGGCGTTCCCGCGGCCGCCAGTGGGGGATCGCGGTCGTCTGGTCGAGCGTCCACATGGGCGCGGCACGCTAGGGATGACGGTGGCGGAGCGTCAAGCGGAGAATGTCGTAAGCCCACAGGGGGGAGCACGGTCGGTGAACGGACGCGCGTGGATCTTGGGGCTCGGGCTGGTGCTGGTCGTCTTCGCGGGATTCTCGGCGCACGCGCAGGCGCCGGCGGCTCCGGGTGCCAAGGCGGCCCCGGCGCAGCCGGTGGCCATCGCCACCGTGGGCCCGAGGCGCGTGAGCCGCGATGAATACGATCGCCGGCTGGCGATGGCCGAGCAGCAGTTCGCGGCCCGCGGCCCCGAGACTCCCGCCGAGTACAAGGACGTGCTCCGGCGACAGATGCTGGAGACGCTCATCCGGCTGAACCTGCTCGTGCTCGAGTCGCAGCGGGTGGGGATCGCCGTGAGCACCGCCGAGGCCGAGTCCTCGCTCCAGCGCGACCCGTTCTTCAGTCCCAACGGCACGTTCGATCCGCAACGCTGGCAGCTCACGCGCGCCTCGCAGCCCGAGCGCTTCCAGGGCGCGCTTCAGCTGTCGAAGGAGCAGGTCGGCGCGCGCCGCCTCGATGCCCAGCTCCAGGCGAAGTTCCGCCCCGACGACGCGGCGCTGCGCGCCAAGGCGCTGCGCCAGCTGCGCCGCGCGGATACGGAGGACCTGTCGCTCGCGGTGGCTGGATTCGCCGGCAACTACCCCGAGCCGCGCGAGCTCGACGTGGTGCGCTACTACAAGGACCACGCCGCCGAGTTCCGGCGTCCGGACCGCGCCACGCTGAGCGTCGTGTTCGTCAACGTGCCGCCGCGCACGGAGCGCGAGGCCAGCGACGCCTCGGCGGCCGCGGCGTGGATGGCGCGAATGAAGCGGGCCGCGGACAGCCTCGAGGCCGTGGTGCGCGGCGGTACCCCGCTCGAGGACGCCTCGGCGGCCTACGGCGGGCCGCGCCCCAACGTCAGCGTGCTCACCGACAACTTCCCCGGCTACTGGCGCGGCGACGCCGCCCAGACGGCGGCGGTGTTCAAGACCATGCCGGGCGCGCTGCTCAAGGATCCGGTGCCGGGAAGCGACGGTTACCTCGTGGTGCGCGTCGACGACGTCACCCCGGCGCACGTGGCGCCGCTCGCCGAGGCCTCGCGCGAGATCCGCGGCAAGCTGCGCGACGACCTGCGCCTGCATCACGAGGAGATCGCCCTGCGCGCGCTCTACGTGACCCTGCGCGACTCGCTCTCGGGCCCGGCGTGGCGCTTCCGCTGGGCGGCGCTCGACACCGGGACCGTGCGCATCCCGGAGCCCACCGAGGCCGACCTCGACCGCTGGTATCGCGGCCACCTCGCCGACTTCTCGTCGTTCGACGCCGCCAGCGGCTCGATCGTGGCGAAGTCGCTCGCCCAGGTGCGCGACGAGGTGCGAGCGCGCTGGAAGCGCGACGCGCGCATCGAGGCCGCGCGCGTCCAGGCGGACCAGCTCTACGAGGCGTGGAGCGCGGGCAAGCGCGTGCCCTCGCTGGAGTCCGCGGCGCGGGTGCGGGAGACCCAGCCCTCGCCCATGGGCGCCGACATCGACACCGGCTTCGCCGCCGCGGCCGTGAGTGACACGCTGTGGAAACGCGGCGAGCCCCGCGGCACGGGCCTCGCGCCCTACGCGCGCGGCTACCTGGTGTGGCAGGTGATCGCCAAGGTGCCGGTGCACACGCCCACGTTCGAGCAGGTGTCCCCGGCGCTGCGCGTGGCGTACGAGGCACGACAGGCCGCGGTGGAGGAGGCCGGGGCGCGGCGTCTCTACGAGCAGGACCCGAAGCGCTTCGGCACGGGCAAGCGCTACCTGTTCACGCGCATGACCGTCCCCATCCCCGACATCGAGACCATCAGGCTCACGCGCGCCGAGGTGGAGCGCTGGCACCGCCAGCACCTCGACAAGTACTCGGCGCCGGAGCTGGTGCGCGCGAGCCACATCCTGATCTCTCCCATCAACGGCTCGCCGGCCGCGGATCGCGCCGCGCGCGTGCGCGCGGATTCGCTGCTGGCGCGCATCCGCGCCGGCGAGTCGTTCGACGCCCTCGCGACGCGCTACTCCGACGACCCCGCGACCAAGGACAAGGGCGGCGACCTCGGCGTGTTCGCGCGCGGCACCATGCTGCAGGCATTCGAGGACGCCGTGTTCGCGATGCAGGAGGGCGATCTCGGCGGCCCGGTCAAGACCGAGGTGGGCTACCACATCATCAAGTGCACCGAGCACGCGCCGGCGTTCGTGCAGCCGCTGAAGCTCGTCTACAGCATCGTCGCCAGCGACTGCGCGCGCGTGAAGGGCGACACGCTGGCGATGGTGCGCGCCGACAGCCTGATGCGCACGATCAAGACCGCGGCGCAGGGTCGCGCGGTGGCGAAGCGGCTGGGTTACACCACGAGCGAATACCAGTTCGGCGTCGACGAGTTCAATCCCGTCCCCGAGATGCAAGGCTACTTCGACCGGCTGTTCAAGCTGAAGCCCGGCGAGGTGTTGCCGGTGAAGTGGAAGGCGAAGGGCACGGGCTACTGGATCACGTGGCTGGACACGATCGCGCCGGCGATCGATCCCACCTGGGAGGCCGCGCGCGAGAAGGCGCTCGAGGCCTACCGCGCCGGCGCCGGGGAACGGGCGATGATGGCGAAGGTGGCGGAGATGGACTCGCTCGCCGCCTCCGGCTGGTCGCTCGACAGCCTGGGTGCACTCTGGGGCGGGCTCGCGCGCTCGAAGGACCTGTCGGCGGTGGGCACGACCCAGCGTGCGAGCCTGCCGGTCGCGCTCGACTCGCTCGTGTTCGGCTTGAACGGCCGGCCGCCCGCCCTCGAGGACGGACAGGTGAGCGGGTGGGTGCGCTATGCGGGTGGAGTGGCCCGCGTGCGGCTGGTGGACCGCAAGGACCCGCCCGAGGACCGCCTGCGCGTGCGCGTCGACGAGCTGCGACGCATCGAGGTCGAGCGCCAGATGGAGAGGTACTACGCCGATCTCAGGAAGCGCTACCCGGTGCGCATCCTCGACAAGAAGCTGGCCGCGATCCCGCTGCCGGAGCTGCCCGCCGAGGAGTAGCCCCGGGAGCGCCCCGGGGCGGGTCCGGCCGGGTCTAAGGTGAACGGGCTCCGCTGCCGATGCCTGTGGGGGAGAATCCCCTCGGAGAGCGCGCCCTCATGGCCACGCTGCCGCATCACCCCGCCGTCCCCAACATCCGGCGGCTGCTGCTGATCGACTTCGACTGGCGCGACGCCGACTGGCTCCCGGAGCTGTTCCGGAGCCCGGGGGTGAGCGTGCGGCTCGTGGTCGGTGACGGTCCCCAGGATCCCGGCGTGCGCGTCGCCGACCTCTGCGACCTGCCGCGCACGGTCGACCTCGCCGACCTGACGCGCGAGATCTTCGACCTCGCGCTCGTGGGCGAGCGGAGCTCGCGGCGCACGCAGCTCGAGAGCCTGCTCGTGGCGTTCGGCACGCCGTGCATGACCCCCGAGGAGTACCTGCGCGGCCCCGCGGCAGCGGACGCCTCGCTCCCGGGCGTGGATGCGCCGCTCGCGGTGCACGCGGCGGCGATGGAGCAGTCGCTCGCCGGCTCGACCGGGGGCGCGCTCGAGGCGCTGGTGGAGAACGCGCTCCCCGATCTCACCGAGCCCACACCGCTCGCGCCGCGCCCGATCCCCGAGCCCGCGGAGCCGCGACACGCCGTGGCCTCGCTCGTCGACTTCCCCTCGCGCGAGGCGCGCGATCAGCTCGAAGGTGCGCTCAAGGCGCTCGTCTCCTCGACCGGTGCGGGCACGGCCGAAGTGCACGGGGGCGATCGCACGCGGCTCAACCTGGTGGCACAGGTGGGCCCCGACGACCGGCTCTTGAAGGGCCTGGTGGATGTCGCGAACGAGGTGGGCACGCCGCAGCTCGTGACCCGCTTGAACGACCCCGGCAAGGGCCGCACCTGGGCGGCATGGCCATTCCGAACCCTGCAGCGCCGCGGCGTGCTCGCGGGCGCATCGATCGACGCCACGGCGGGACTCGAATCGTGGCGGCGCGTGCTGGAGGATCTGCGCGCCGCATGGGACCGCGAGGACCGCGAGCGCAGCGTCTCGAGCTACCCGCTCACGCCGGCTCGCGAGCAGCGCTGGCTCCAGCCGGCGGAGCTGCGATCGCGTGTCGGCCTCGCCATCGATCGACACCGCGTGGACGGCCTCCGCTTCGAGCTCCACCGCCTCGAGTTCCCCGGGCCGGGCGAGGCATGGGTGCGCTTCTGTGACCTCCTGCCCGGGCAGGTCCGCGACATGGACGGGCTGGCACGGCCGGGCGCCGGCCTCGTGGTGCTGCTGGTGGCGGGCGAGCCGGAGGCGTTCGCGCAGCTCAGGCGCCGGCTGCTCTCGGTGTGGGAGAGTGCCTGGCTCGCCGCTGGATTGGGCGCGCCGGCGCCGGCGTTCGTGGATCGCTCGGTCGGGCTCGCGGGCGTGGAGGACGCCGAGGCGTTCCTGGGTGCGGCGGAAGCGTGGCTCCCGGAGACCACCCCGGGCGCTTGACCCCCCGGCCCGCCCTCGCCATCCTGCGGGCCGTGCTCGGAAGATTGCAGACGGGCGCGCAAGTGGTTGGAAAATAGATGGATTCCGGCCCGTAAGTCGTTGTCATGGCGTCCACCTGCAATCTTCGGAGCACACCGGAGCACCCATGTCCGCCAGCATCCGCAGGCTGCCAGCCGAGACCGCGTCGCGCATCGCCGCGGGCGAGGTCATCGAGCGGCCACTTTCGGCGTTGAAGGAGCTGGTGGAGAACGCGCTCGATGCCGGCGCGCGCTCGATCGAGGTGCGCGTGGAGCGCGCGCTCGATGCGCAGTTCAGCGTCGCCGACGACGGCGTGGGGATCGCGGCCGACGAGCTGGAGCTGGCACTCGAGCGCCACGCCACGAGCAAGCTCGCGAGCGTCGAGGAGCTGGATCGCCTGAGCACGCTCGGATTCCGCGGCGAAGCGCTGCCGAGCATCGCGGCCGTGAGCCGCATGAAGCTGCTGTCGCGCCCGGAAGCGGCGGAGGCGGCGGCATTCGTGCGCATCGAGGGCGGCGAGGTGGTGGAGCGCGGGCTCGCCGCGCGCTCGCGCGGTACCACCGTCGAGGTGCGCGACCTGTTCCACAACACGCCCGCGCGCCGCAAGTTCCTGAACTCGCCCACGGGCGAGCTGCGCGCTGCGCTGCGCATGGTGGAGAGCTATGCGCTCGCGCGGCCGGGAACGGGCTGGCGGTTCGTCGTCGACGGCCGCGAGCGTCTCGCGTGGGCGCCGGCAGGATCGCACCGCGAGCGCGCGGCGCAGGTGTGGGGCGCGAGCCACGCCGAGCAGCTGCTCGAGGCGACGCTGCAGCGCGGCGGCTACGCGGTGAGCGCTCTGCTCGGACTGCCCGAGCACGCGCGCGCCACGCGCGAAGGCCAGGTGCTGCTCGTGAACGGCCGCTGGGTGCTGAGCCCGGCGCTGTCGCAGGCGCTCCGCCACGCGTACGGCAACCTGCTTCCGACCGGGCGTTTCCCGGCCGCGGTGGTGTGGCTCACCGTGCCGCCGGATCGACTGGACGTGAACGTGCACCCGACGAAACGGGAAGTGCGCTTCGCGGACGAGGACACCGTGTTCTCGATCGTGGCCGCGGTGTGCGCGCAGCCGCTCGCCACGATCCACCCGCCGTTCGCCATAGTCGGTGGCCCTGGCACAGGCGCGACCTATCCGGCAGCGAGCGAAGCGAGCGGCGTGTCGACGTCGCCGCGCGTGCGCGAAGGCGCGGGTGATATTTCCGGGGGCCAGATGCCGCTGCTGCTCCCGGTCGCGGGCGGCGATCCGCGCGCCGAGCTCTCATCCGCGTTCGCAGCGCCAGCGCCGGTGAACGTGCCCGCGCCGGTCGTTCCCGAGCCCGCGGATGCCGCCGCGCCGCGCGAGGGCGAGATCTGGCAGCTGCATCGCACCTACATCCTCGCCCCGGTGCGCGACGGGCTCGTCATCGTCGACCAGCACGCGGCGCACGAGCGCATCCTGTTCGAGGAGGCACTCGAACGCCTGCGCGGCGTGCGCGCGGCGTCGCAGGGCCTGCTCTTCCCGGCGCTCGTGGACCTGCCGCGCTCGCGCTTCGAGCTGCTGCTCGAGGTGGGCGAGCACCTGAAGCAGCTGGGCTGGGACGTGATGGCGATGTCGCCGCCCACGGTGGTGATCCGCGGCGTGCCGGGCGCGTTCCGCATCGAGCAGCCGGGCCATCTCCTGGAGCAGGTGCTGGATGGCATCGTCGAGCGCGGGCCGACCGCACAGGACCAGCTGCTCGAGCGCGTCGCCGCGTCGCACGCCTGCCACACCGCGATCCGCGCCGGCGACCCGCTCTCGCCGGAGGCGATGCGCCGGCTCGTGGACCGGCTTTTCGCCACGTTGCTGCCGCACGGCGACCCGCACGGGCGCCCGACGTTCGTGCGCCTGGAGCTCTCCGACCTTCACCGGCGCTTCGGGCGCAGCTAGACCCGCGTGCCGCGCACGGTCGTGGCGCTCGTCGGTGCCAC
>Ga0310810_10007816_pt1 | contig 12252 bp, 8 predicted proteins | sample NCmetagenome_FD_207641 | JGI IMG/M metagenome (GOLD analysis project Ga0310810, IMG submission 207641) | Soil microbial communities from experimental microcosm in Duke University, North Carolina, United States - NC | ecosystem: Engineered > Artificial ecosystem > Soil microcosm > Unclassified ... | reverse complement strand
ATCTTGGTCCAGAGGCCTGACAGATCCGGTTTCCCGTCGGCGGCTCGCGGCGCCGGCGCCGACAGGTTCGGTTTGCCATCAGGCGTGCGCGGAATTCCCGCCGTCGGGTGATTCAACCACTGCGCCGACGCGGGCGCACTCAATGCGCTGACGATGAGGGCAATGGAGAAGGCCTTCACGAGCGGCATCTCTCAACGTCCGACCGTGGTGGCCTGTCCCTTGAACACCGCATCGATGGCCGCCTGTGCGCACCGTTCGCCGTCGCCGCTCGAGACACCCATCGCGCCGATAACCGCGCCCTTCAGAACAATTGGTACAGCACCAGGCTGGGGGAAGTCGTCCATGAACGTCGGCGCCAGGTTCTCGCCGCTGCGGACCATCTTGTTCGTCTCTGACGTCGGGCGTCGCCAGCGGAGAGCCGACTTCGCTTTGAGGATCGCAGTCTCGATCGCATTTGCGGCTGCGCCCTCCATCGCGTGGAACTCGATGAGATTCCCGCCCCAGTCGATGACGGCCATCGCGACGACGAGCTTGTTCTTGTCTGCCCATGCCGTACACGCATCTGCCAATGCGCGGGCGCCGGCGCTCGAGATGATGGTGATGTCCCTCGTCAGTGGGGCCTCACGCGCCAGCGAGACATCTCCTCCCTTCGACGACTGCATCGCGAAGGGCGAGGTGGTGAAAAGAGTGATCAGAAGTACGGAAAACCCGAGCAGGAACGCCGGAGTGCGCATATGCCTTCTCCTTCCGCAGGGTCGGCATTGTGGCACAAATGCGGTAGGTAGGCCGGGTCCGGTTCTTTGGACCCGGCAGCGTCACTCAGCAAGTCCAGGCGGGTCTATAAGGCAAGACCCGCCCTACTCATGCCGCATCGCGTGCAGCGGATCGAGCCGCGTGGCGCGGCGGGCTGGACCGATGGAGGCCGCGAATGCGACCACAATCAGCAGCACGACGATGGCGACGAGCGTCAGAGGGTCGCGCGCGCTCGTCTGCACGAGAAACGATTGAAGCACCTGGCCGAGGCCGATGGCTGCCGCCACGCCAATCGTCAGCCCGATCGTCAGCTGGACGATCGATCGTTTGAGAAACAGCCAGATCACCTGGCCTGGTTGCGCGCCGAGGACCATGCGCACGCCGATGTCGCGCGTGTGCTGTGTCACCGCGTACGCCGTCACGGCATACAACCCGACGGCCGCCAGGACGAGCGCCATCACGGCGAATATCGAGAACATCGTGGTGAAGACGCGCAGCAACCAGCGATTCTGCGCCAGCGCCTCCTCCATCGTCCGCGGGGTAGAGAGTGCCTGATCGGGATCGACCCCCATCATCGCTTCGCGAAGGATCTTGGTGGCCTGCGCCGGATCGCTGCGCGTGCGTGCGATGACGTTGGTCGCCCGTGCCATGCCGGTGTTCTGGCGATGCGTGATGTACGCGATGGCATCAGGCTCGGCTTCCTGGTTGTTGTTGCGCTGACGCACGTTCGGCACGAGGCCGACCACCGTCAGCCACTCGGCCTTCTCGGTGCTGCCGGTGACGTCTTGCGACAGACGAATCGTGCGGCCGATGGGATCCTGTCCTTTGAAGTACTGATCGACGAGTCGTTGGTTGACGATCGCGATCTCCCGTCCCGGCCCCCCGTCTTCGTTGGTGAACGCGCGCCCGCGCACAGGCACGCCGATCACGTCGAAGTAGCGAGACCCCACGCTCAGCATCGTCACTTCCGGGAGGCGCTCGCCGGGCGTGGCGGCACGGCCGTCGACCTCGAGTCGTCGCACGGCGCCGCCACTGAAGGGAATCGCGGATGCGGTCGACGCTGCCTCGATCGCGGAGACCGTGGCAAAGTGGTCGTCGATCCGCTGCAGGAACCGCGTGCGATCTTCCCAGCCCGCGTACTTCGTGGCCGGGATGATCATGCCCGTCACGACCAGCCGTGAGGGCTCGATGCCGATGTCCATGCGGTACATCGTGAAGAAGCTGCGCAGCATCAGGCCGGCACCGGCGAGCAGCACCAGTGTGAGCGCAATCTGGATGACGATCAGCGCCCCGGACCAGCGCCGCGCGCGAATGCCGCCGGCCCCTGTGCGACCGCCCTCCTTGAGCATCTCGTGCACGTTGGTTGTCGACGTGTGCAGCGCGGGAAGCAGTCCAAAAATGAAGCCGGTAGCCAGGCACACCCCCAGGAAGAAGGTGAACGTGCGCCAGTCCATCGAGAACACCATCCAATAGGGGATGCCGACGTTCTGAGACTCGACGCTGAACCAGCGGATCCAGACGAACGACAGCAACAACCCGACGACGCCAGCGACCATCGCAAGCATGACGCTCTCGACGAGCAGTTGACGGACGATCTGCCAGCGGCTGGCGCCAACCGCAACGCGAACACTCATCTCACTCGAGCGTCCCGCCGCTTTGGCAAGGAGGAGGTTCGCGACATTCGAACACGCAATCAGGAGGACGAACCCGACGGCGCCCATCAGCGCCCAGAAGAGCAACGAGATCTGCGGGCCGAGGATGCGTTCGACGAAGGGATCGGCGTGCGGCCAGAGGTCCTTGTTGGTCTCCGGATACTGCCCGGCCAGCGTCGTGCCGATCGTCTTGAGCTCGGCGCGCGCCTGTTCCACGGTGACGCCATCGTTGAGCCGTCCCACCGCAAAGTACCCGCGGGCCTGGCGCGGCTGCCCGGTGATCGCCGGCGGCATCGAGCCCGTTGGCAACCAGATGTTGGCGTTGAAGGGGAAGTGCATCCCTTCGGGCATCACGCCGATGATCGTGCCGCCCTGATCGATGATGCGAATGGGTTTGCCAACGATGTTCGGATCGCCGCCATAGCGCTGCCGCCACGTCGTGTAGCTAATCAGCACGACGATCGGCGTGCCGGGTGTCTCCTCGGCCGGCGTGAAGTCTCGCCCAAGGATGGGAGACACGCCAAGCATTCTGAAAAGATTCGGGGATACATAAGCGCCGGGAATCTGGTCAGGGGTCAGTCCCTCGTTGCCGACGTTGAAGGCGCCGTTGAAGAGGAACGACATCCCGGCGAACGTTCGCGTGGCGGCCCGCCAGTCCTCGAAGTCCCGGAGCGATACACCCTGGTTACGCCCCTGCGTATCGCGCGAGCTGAGGAACATGATCTCGTCGGGCTCCGGCACCGGCAGATTGCGCAGCAGCACGCCGTTGACGATGGTGAAGACCGCGTTGTTGGCCCCAATGCCGAGCGCCAGGACCACGACGGCCATGACCGTGAACCAGCGGTTCTTGACCAGCAGACGCCCGGCGAAGCGGATGTCCCGAAGCAAGTCCATAGGAGTTCCTCTGGTGTGCGACGAACCGTTAGACGCCAACGGACGAAAAACGGATGGCGCGGAGTAGACTCTCACACGCCAGGGAGGCGCGCATGAGAGATCGCCGAGACTTCATCCGAAACGCGGCCGGCGCGACGGCCGGCCTTCTCATGGGGGGCAACCGCCTCCTCGGTGCACCCGCGTGGCAGGTTGGAGCTGCGCCCGGCAGGCGCCGCGAGGTCTCCATTGCCGGTCGTCGAGTGAAGACAGTGGACGTGCACGCGCACTGCTTTGTTCCCGAGGTGTGGGACGTGGTGAAGAACACGCCGCTGGCGGAGCAGGCGAAGGGCAACCTGACCGGCACGATCGCGCTCGGGAACCCGCAGCGGCTGATCGACATGGACGCGCAGGGCATCGACTACCAGGCGGTCAACATCAACGCGTGGGGTTACTCGGCCGACCGGATGCTGGCCCGCGACGTCGTCGCGATCCAGAACCAGAAGATCTCGGAGTGGTGCGCGAAGCATCCCGATCGATTCGTCGGGATGGCATCACTCGCGTTGCAATATCCCGAGCTTGCCGCCGAGCAGCTCGAACAAGCGGTCAAGAAGCTCGGACTCCGCGGGGCGGCGATCGGTGGAAGCGTCGAAGGGCAGGAGCTCTCCGATCGGAAGTTCGATCCGTTCTGGGCGAAGGCTGAGGAACTCGGCGTCCTGCTGTTCATGCATCCGCAGCCTGCGCCCGGCACCACGCAGAACATGCGACTGCAAGGGAAGGGCGGCCTCGGCAACACCATTGGGAATCCGCTCGAGACGAGTGTGTTCCTCTCGCATCTGATCTTTGAAGGCACGCTCGATCGCTTCCCGGGCCTCAAGATCTGCGCCGCGCACGCCGGCGGTTACCTGACGTCGTACCTCGGTCGCTCGGACGCGCTCTGCGGTCGCGGCGGCGCGTTCGGCGCCGACTGCAAGGCGCTCAAGAAGAAGCCGAGCGAGTACTTCCGCCGCGAGTTAATCGTCGACACGATGATCTTCCGCGATGACGGGCTGCGCCACCTCGTGGCAGAGGCAGGTGTTGGACAGCTGGTGTACGGGACAGACTATCCGTTCGACTGGCCGGTTGGTGTGGACTTCGTGCTCAACGCATCGTTCCTGAGCAACGCCGACAAGGAAGCGATCCTTGGCGGCAACGCGATGAAGCTGCTTCGCATCACGTAGTCGCGTGACGGCGCTCAGGAGTTGTGCCCCGGGTTACCCCGCCCGACATTCGGTCCGGGATCCGGCAGATCGTGGAACTCGGGGCTGTTCGCGCGTGTCTCTTTGTCGTCTTCGGCGCGCGGGAAGGTTGCTTTGTTCAGCGGGCTGATGCCTTCGAGCTCAGGTGTAGTCTCACTCTCGTTCTCGCCCGCCTGCTCATCGCTGTGCTCGTCGTGGATACGGTCGCGGTTCATGGCAGATCCCTCGACGGGATCGCAGCAACGGGCGTGCCTCGCGCTTAGTTCATCAGGCGCTCGACACGAAGCACCGTCTGTCCGACTGAACCGCTGGTCCACGCAACAAGCGTGGTATCGCCGACAGATGCAAGAACGGGATACTCAGCGCGGGTGCTGTCACCGATCGGCAGCTTCACAAATCGCGCGACACCGTTGCCGTCGATAGAGCCGCGAGCAAGAGCTACGCGGCGCGTGCCTTTGCCTTGCTCGTCCCAGGCGACGATGAGCTCGCCGGTGGGACCAACGATCATCTGCGGATGGCGAGGGACGCCGTCCGTTGGAATTCGCTGTCGTGCCGTGAACTGCTTGCCGTCCGCCGACATCGCATGGAAGAGCGCCAGCGTAGGCTCGCTGGTCGGCCGGGCACCGGGTACGAGTGTCGGCCACACGATGTGGATCCGCCGCCTGGCCTCGTCCACGACCATCGAAGGTCCGTTCTCAGGGCAGCCATCGAGCACCCAGTTGTCATCGCTGACCCGCAGTGGCGGGGCGAAGCTGCGACCGTTGTCCGACGATCGCGTGAAGGCGATGTCGCGGATGTTGCCGTCGAACACGTGACGCCACGCGGCGTAGATCGCGCCGCTCGAGTCGGTCGCGATCGTGGTCTTGCAGCAGTAGCAGACGCCGCCGGTCAATGCCTTCGGGCTCTCCACACCCCCGAGTTTCGCGAACCACAGCTTGGACAGTTGCGCCCGAGCCACTCCGTCTGGTCGACCTGCCGCAAGGTGCTGATGCTCGGCGTGATTCATCGACGCCGCGCCCCGTCGGCCGCCTGACGACTCGCGATGATCGAGCCAGAGCGCGACGACGTCGCCCGTGCGAGTCGTCGCAATCGATTCCCAGCCACGATTGCCGCCGGCATTGCTGCCCGGTAGCAACACTGGCGCTGAGAAGGATCGACCGTCATCGTCTGAACGCGAGGAGAGCAGCCGCGTGCCTTCCGATCCATTTGCCGTCCAGACGACGACGATTGACGGAGTCCGTCCGGTGCGCGGAACCAGCGTAATGCGCGGCGGTTGCTCACCGGCCAGTCGCGCCTCGCCCGCAACGCGGGTCGGAGTTCCGAACGCGCGACCGCCGTCGCGACTGACGACAACGTAGATGTCCGTCGCTCCCTCTTTCGCGCTCACGCCCCATGCCATCGCGACGAATTGATTGCTGGCCGCGAGCGAAGCGTAGGCGTTCGCTCGATCCTTCACCGCGATGTCGAGCTTCTGGCTCGTCGCGGTGCGTGACGAGACCGTCGCGATCAGAGCGAGCCCGACAACGAGCGGCCAGAGTGTGCGTGTTCGCTTCATCGTATGTCCCTAAAAAGTCAGTCGCAACCCGAACTGGAACGTTCTCGGATCGCCAACGGCCGTGACCTGGTTGAACGTAGACACGGGATTTGCCGGGTACGCGCCAGGCCCGAAGTTAGAATTACGCGTCAGCGAGTTCGCGCGATTCGTCAGGTTGAAGGCTTCGACGAGACCTTCGACTTTCACCGAGCCGGCGATCCGGAATCCGCGACTGACCCGCAGATTCAGGCTGAAGAAGTCGCTCCCGATTCCCGCGTTCCGCGCGATCAACGCGACCGTGCGCACGTCGAAGTTCGATGGCGCGGTTGCGCCGTCAATCAGCGGCCGGCTATTCGTGCCTTGCAGGTTCGCAACGCCGGAGGTGATGTTGAAGGGGAGCGACGAGTAGTACTGCAGGAAGCTGCTGACCTGGAATCCGTGACTGATCAACTCCCACGCCGTCGTCGCCGGCGACATCGAGGTGTTGACGGCTCCGTTCAGCACCAACCGATGACGCTGGTCGTCATCCGAGCGGCCCCAGTCCCTCATGATGTCGGTGGGATCGACCGGTGAGCTGAAGAAGGCCTCGCCGACATTGTTCATCGACTTCGACAGCGTGTAGCTGACGCGCACGCTCGCCCAGTTGGTCGGCCGCTGCACGAGCGACAGGTGCAGCCCGTGATAGGTAGACTCGGCGACCGACGAGTACTGGCTGTTGTTCCGGTAGCCAGGATTGGGCCGGCAGCCGTTGTTCGTGCCCTGAGCCACGCAGGTCGGCACGTTCTGATTGACCGACATCAACAGGTTGTCGCCGCGCAGGTACTGGTAGCCCACGCTTGCCGTCAGTCCTCGCGCCAGCACGCGTTCCACTTCTATGCTGGCCTGCTTCGAATAGGCGTTCTGCAGGTTCCTGTCCATCGTCGTGAAGTCCACGAGGGTCGTCGTCAGGATTCGAGCAGGCAGGATATTCGGAAACACAGGGGCCCCCGCCTGCGTCGGGATGATGCCTGAGACGCTCGGCTGGTGCAGGTTCGCGAGGTCTGTGGTGTTGCCGGCGGACAGGATGGCGTTCGCCACCGCGCGGAGCGGCACGCGATCGAAGTAGAGCCCTGCGCTCCCGCGGATGATGAGATCCTGCGAATTCGCCGGCGACCATGCGAATCCCACTCTGGGCGACACGTTGTTCGCGTCGGTCTCGATGGGATCCAGGAACTGCAGGTCGTAGCGTAAACCGAGGTTGAGCGTGACGCTCGACCCGACACGCCACTCGTCCTGCGCGTACATCCCGACATTCGGGTTCGTTTGCGAGACGACGGGATCGCCAAATGTCTGTGTGAATCCGCTGTAGTTGCCAACGAGGAAGTTCGCCATCGACGGAAACGTGTAGCTGCCGCGGAACGAGCGCGGATACGTGATGGTGTCGTCGTTGAGCACGACATCGACGCCGGCTCGCAGCGCGTGCGCACCTGCCTGGCGCGACAGCGTATTCACGACCTGATACATCTTGTTCACCCGTCTCGTGGGACTGCCGGACAGCGTGCCGAACGATGCGACACCGGCGATGCTCACGGCAGGCCCGATCAGATCGCTCGGCAGCGCGTGGAGATCGCTATGGACGATTTGCGCGCGCGTCTCGTTGACCATCTGCGGCGAGATCGTCCACGTATTGCCGAACCCCAGCGAGTGGTCCACGTTGTCGAGGCCGGCCGACGCGCTTGGCGCATTCAGTGCGCCGGCGCCACGCGAGTTGTCCGATGTGACGTGATACAGGACGTATCGAAACGTGAGGTGATCCGAACCGTTGACGTGGTGATCCAGCTTCGCGAGCGCATTTGCGCTATGCACGGGACTTGGATAAATACCGGTCGACACCGGTGATCCGGGATAGGCGGCTGCAACGAGCTTCGCATTGATGACCGGCACGTTCTCCGGGAGGATCGTCACGAGTCCGGTCTGATCGAGCAGACGCTGTTCGAAGTTTCCGAAGAAGAACGTCCGATTTCGTACCAGCGGACCGCCAAGGCTACCGCCGTACTGTTGCTGGTCCATCGGTAGCGTCGTGCCGGAGAGCGCATTGGGCGAATTGAAATTGTCGTCGCGAATGAAGTCGTACAGCGTGCCTCGAAGCGCGTTCGTGCCACTCCGGGTGACGATGTTGATGTAGCCGCCAAGGGCGCGCCCCAATTCAGCCTGCCCGCCTGAGGTGACGACTTGAAACTGTTCGACCGCGTCGATTCCATACGGAATCCCGCTTAGCCCGGCAGCGTCGTCATTCGCCGACAGTCCGTCGACGATGAAGTTGTTGGACAGGTTGCGCTGGCTGCCGATCGAAATCCCCTGGCCCGGCACCGCCGATGTCTCGGCGAAGAGCTGGGTGCTGCCGATGTTGGTCAGTGAGACGCCAGGAATGAGCAGCGCGAGATCGAGGAAGTTACGGCCGTTCATCGGCAGGCTCTCGACCTCCGATTGCGTGACGGTGCCGGCGATCTGGCTCCTCGCGGCTTCGAGCAGTGTCGTGTCGACGGAGACGGTGATGCTGGCATCGAGCCCGGCGAGCGCGAGGACAACGGGAATGTCGAATGCCGCGCCCACAGACGCCCTGAGCATTCGCGTGCTGTCCGCAAATCCGTCGACGCGAACTTTCAGCTCGTAGGTCCCCACTTTGAGATACGGGAAACGAAAGCGCCCCTCCGAGTTGGTGACCGTCTCGGAGAGCACGTTCGTTTCCGTCTGCCGGGCGCTGACGTGCGCACCGGGCACGACTGCGCCTTGCGGATCGGTGACACGTCCGCTCACGCTCGCAAAATTGATCGCTTCTTGCGCGTCCACCGTACGGACGGATGCGACAGCGCAGAAGGCCGCTACGACGAGGCAGCGACACAAGCCCGTTTTCATAAGTCCCCGTTTATTCACCCGATCTACAGACCCGACACTCGGTGCGTCGACGGATCTCCATCGACGACAACCTGGATCTGGACGTGCTTATTCCGGCACGTAGAGGCGCGTCTTCAGACGCGTCGCGACGAAGCCGCGTCAGGCGTGTGAGGGTCGGGGAGGCGGAGACAGCGGCGCGAGCCGCACTTGAGGAGCTGACTGCGAGCGTTCAGGAGACGACAGGGTGATGATGTCGGGAAGCGCGATCGAGGCACCGATCTCGATGACCGCGATCTCGGTCGTGAGCAGCGTCAGCGGATCGGATGAACAGCTGCACGCGAGTTGCGCGGTGTCGCTTGGCGTGCTGCCGCCGTGATGGTGATGATGACTCTGCTGAGATGCGTCCGGCGCGGTGCTCGCCGGCTGCGAGCTGTGCATCAAGCAGTCGGGCGCCGGGATACCGCCGTGCGTATGCGGCCGGTCCACGCACACGCCGACGACGGCAAGTGCAGACACGCCGAGTTGAGTGGCCAGAAGAGCCACGGCAACTGCGTGCGAGCGCCAGCTTCGACCGCGCATGTGAATGCCCCATCTTAGCGCAACCGGCGCTGGATGACCTGTTGCGACGTGTCAGCTCGCGATCGAGACCGAAACGGGTGTTCCGGTAAATCGGCCGTAGCGTTCGGCGGCGTGTCTGACCTGGCCTTGCTCCGGTCTGGTCAAGGTTCTCAGGGCACAGACGTCAATCGCCGTGCGGCCGGCGGTCTTCGTCAGTCGCCAGGTGCCTGCGACCTGGCCGGCGATCACGAGCGCGTGCTGGAAGATGACGGATTCCCGCGCTCCCGACTTCACGGTAGTCGGCCCGTGCGGAACAGCCACGCGATCGCGGTACGACACGAGGTATTCGTCGTAGATCGGCAGCAGATGCGCGTTCGCTCCCTCCTTGGCCGGACGCGATTCTTTACCCACGGTCCAGTACGTGAGTCCATCGACAATGCGAGACGTCGCGCGATTCATCTCGAGGCCGCGCTTCGTGTCGGCCATCGTCAGACCCGACCACCACACGAAGTCGCGCATCGTCGCCGGACCGTGGCTGCGGAAGAACCGAGCGGTGAGCTCGGCAAGAGCCTCGTCACGCGAGAGACGCTTCGCGTGTGGTGCGCGCGCGGAGAGCTGCGCGTAGGTCTGGTTCTTTCCACGACGGGGGCCGCTGCAGATCACGCCCTCGAGTTCGGCGAAGATCGTCAGCATCGCGAGCGAGATCCCGGTCGCAGTTATCCTGGCGCGTTCGAGGTGTGTGCGCAGCTCAGGGCGCGTGAGCGCCTGTCCATCGAGCGCGCGTTCGAAGATGCTCGCGGCGCGCGTGCACACCGCGCCGTCGAGTCCCAGATTGCGACAGTACTGCGAGATGGTTCGATGAACGCGTGGCGCCGTCAGCTCCAGCATCCAGCGGATGTCCGGCGCGGCGACGAAGTGCCAGGTCGGTCGCATCACATGTGTGCGCAGGATTCGACCGGCATCGAATGCTTTGTCGATGGAGCTGTCGGTCGTCGTTTCAGGCAGGCGCAGGCCGAGCCCCCACTTCGACGGGCCAAATTCCTGCGCTTGCACCGCGCCCAGCCACGCCACCAGAGCCGCTGGCCGGCGGTGAGCCGTTCGTGTGATGCACTGGTTGTGAAGCCGGAGTTGCGGAATCGCGCTCAGCGTCTGGTCCCAATCGCCTTCGTCCAGATCTCGGCTTGTTCTGGCGTCATCTCGCCGTGCGGCTGAAGGCGTGCGTCAGTGTAGCCGAGCTGATCGAGGTCGAACAGGTACTGTTCTCGTGAGAGGAGCGTTCCGAGGCAGAGAGGATTGGCCGGCTCCGTTTTCTGGGCCAGCAGACGGGCCGTCAACTCGCTCATCACCTCGTCGGGGATGTCGCCGCGACGATCGGGATATGCAAAACGGAAGAGGACGAGGTAACTGAAAAGCACGGGCCAGTGCTCCCCGAATCGCCCCACCAGTCGCGGCCAATCCATGAAGAGGGCACGCGCATGCAACAGGTGCAGCACTGCGGCGCCGTCGTAGCGCTCGCGCTCCTGCACGAATGCGCTCGACCACAACAACTCCTCGGCCGGACAGAGCGCAACGGGGACACCGAGCACTTCGCTCGGCACTGCGCGTGTAAACCAGCATTCATCCACTTGCACGATGCCGTTGCCGGAGCTGAACACCACATCGATGTAGCGCCCGTCCCGATGCACCTTGCCCAGCCAATGAGGAAACGGGACTTCGACTTCGTAGCCGGCTTCCCGGAACGCTGTCAGCGCGCGCGGAACGTCCTCGCGCGTGAGAATCACGTCGAGGTCCTTGGTGTCGCGATCGCGCCCTGTGTATCGCGAGTGTGCGAAGGCACCTCCCACGACGAAGGGCAGGCCTGTCGCTTCGAGCAGGCGCAGCGAGTTGACGTAGAACGTCAACAGCGGATCGCCCGGGGCTGGCACGTCCGCGGTGTTCATCGGCTCGATGGTGCGGCGAGAGTTACGCATCGACGGCGACCTCGAGCACGAGGAACGGGGGTCTGCCGGGGAACACCCGGCCCAGGAGCGGCAGCGAGACGTTGTAGACAGGGACGTTGTTCTTCGTACGTCCTTCATGCCGGCCGCGATGCGCATGCCCGTGCACGACCAGCGACACGGGGAAGCGAGTGATCGGTTCCTCGAGCCGGCTCGATCCGACGAAGGGATAGATCTCCAGCGGTTCACCCTCGACCGTCTCGCGGACGGGGGAGTAGTGCAGCAACACCACCTGTTTCTTCGAGCGCAGGCGTGCGAGCGACGCTTCGAGCTTCAGCGCCTCGTTGACTGCCTCGTGCACGAATTGCTTGATCGTCGGCTCGCCCCAGGGGCCCAATGCCGCCGTGCCGAAACCGCCGCAAAAGCCTTTCACGCCGGCGATACCGATCCCGTTGATCTCGCAGGCCTCGCCATCGAGCATGTGCAGCCCCGTATCGGAGAGGATGTGCGAGACCTCTTCCTGGTGACCCGATTCGAAGTCGTGATTGCCGAGGACGGCCACGCCCGGAACGCGCAGCACAGAGAGCTCGCGCGCGAGGATGCGCGCCTCCTCCGGCTGTCCCGTGTCCGTCAAGTCTCCGGCGAGCAGGACCATGTCTGCCGATTCGGAGACCTGTGTAAAGAGCGTTTGAAATTTTCCTGCGGACGAACGCGTGCAGTGGAGATCGCCGAGCGCCGCGATGCGCACAGGCTTGCGAATCGCAGTTGTCGTCGACGGTGCGTCGCCGTGAGACTGAGCATTACGCGGCATGCAGGCATCCCAGCCTGCAAGCAGG
>Ga0310810_10007814_pt1 | contig 12253 bp, 21 predicted proteins | sample NCmetagenome_FD_207641 | JGI IMG/M metagenome (GOLD analysis project Ga0310810, IMG submission 207641) | Soil microbial communities from experimental microcosm in Duke University, North Carolina, United States - NC | ecosystem: Engineered > Artificial ecosystem > Soil microcosm > Unclassified ... | reverse complement strand
TCGGTTCCCGCGCCGACCTCGTCGTGCTCGACGCCCCCTCCTACGTGCACCTCGCGTACCGCCCCGGGGTGCCCCTCGTGCACACGGTGCTCTCGGCGCCGTAGCCCCTCCCCCCTGAGCACGTTTGCCCCCACCGTGCACGTTCAAGCGTGCCCGCCGGGGCGCAAACGTGCACGCTCGTGCCCACGAACCGCGCGCCCACACCCACATCTGTCCACAGATGCACCCGCTGAGCCGTGCCGCCCAACTCCAGACCCCGACGATCGAGGCATGCAGGATCCGTCGCCCACCGAGCGCACCGAGCGCACCGAGCGCAGCGAGCTTCTCCTGCCCACTATCGAACTCCGCCGCGCGGCCGCTTTGCGCCGGTTCGGCGACGCGACGCGACAACTGGAACGCGCGGCCGCACGGGGTGAGCTGTCCCGGGTGCGACGCGGGCACTACGTCGACGCGGCCGAGTGGCAGTACCTCAGCTATGAGCAGCGGCACCTGATGAAGGTCGTCGCCGCTGCGCCGGCGGCGCGCACGCCGCCGGTCTTCTCGCACGAGTCCGCTGCCGTCGCACTCGGGTTGTCCGTTGTCGAGCCCCTCCCCAGCCGCGTCCAGATCACCGTCCCGCCCGGATCCGGCCTGCGCAGCAACCGCCGGGTGGCCCGCCATGAGGCGGCGCTCGACGCCGATGAGGTCATCGACCTCGGGCCGCTTCTCGTGACGTCGGTGCGCCGTACGCTTGTCGATTTCGCGGCTACGCGGTCGTTCCTCAGCGGCGCGTGCGCCGTCGAGCACGCGCTTCACCGTGGCGACGTCGACCACGACGAGCTGTGCGACGCGATCGCGACTCGCAAGCCGTTTCGTGGTTCTCGGCGGGCGGATGCGGTGGCTGCGTTCGCGTCCCCTCTGTCCGCCTCGCCGAACGAGACTCTGTGTCGCGTCCGTTTCGCGGAGCTGGGCGTCCCGCAGCCGCAGCAGCAGGTGCGGTTCCGCGGGCTCAACGGCATCGAGTATCCCGTCGACTTCTATTGGCCGCAGTTCGATGCCATCGGCGAAACCGATGGCCGGGTGAAGTACGAGCAGCCGGAGTACCTCGCCGGCCGTACTCCCCAGGAAGCCCTCTGGGACGAGAAGCAGCGTGAGGACGAACTGCGCGCACAGTGCCGCCGGTTCGTCCGCCTCACGTGGAACGACGCCTGGAACCGCGCACCGCTCGCCGTCAAACTCGCCCGCGCCGGCATCCGGCACCACTAGCCCGCACCCTGCACCCCGCACCCAACGTGCACGTTTGCACCCCGCCGTGCATGTTCAAACATGCACGTTCGGTGCAAACATGCACAGGAGGGGGCGGCCACCGCGCCCCACCGCACCCCCGCGACACGCCCGGGTTGCAGCAAATGCACGCGTGTGGCAGACTCTTCTAGTTCAACACCTCGTGCGCTTGCGCGCGAGTCACTGCACTGGACGTGAACAGCCCCGCGCAAGCGATGCGGCTGGGCCACAGGCAGCAGAACACGGTTTCACTCGAATCCCACCCGAACGACTCGTTTGCGCGAGTTGCTACGGCGTGCCGTGCGAGCGGGATTGACAGAAGAACAGCGGTGCGCGAACTGCGAAGTCGCGCCGAAGATGCCCGGGGCGCAGCCCTGTGCGTGACACAGAAGAGAGATGACATGGCGGGACAGAAGATCCGCATCCGGCTCAAGTCGTACGACCACGCCGGTCTCGACGCCTCGGCGCGCAAGATCGTCGACACGGTGACCCGCGCGGGTGCGACCGTGGTCGGCCCGGTCCCGCTCCCCACGGAGAAGAACGTGGTCGTCGTGATCCGCAGTCCTCACAAGTACAAGGACAGCCGCGAGCACTTCGAGAAGCGCACCCACAAACGTCTCATCGACATCATCGACCCGACGCCGAAGGCCGTCGACTCGCTCATGCGTCTCGACCTGCCCGCCGACGTCAACATCGAGATCAAGCTCTAAGCCCAGGGAACAGAAGAACATGTCTGCAGCCACCAAGACCGTGAAGGGTCTGCTGGGCACCAAGCTCGGCATGACCCAGGTCTGGGACGAGAACAACAAGCTCATCCCCGTGACCGTCGTGGAGATCACTCCCAACGTCGTCACCCAGGTCCGCTCCGAAGAGGTCGACGGCTACAGCGCCGTGCAGATCGCCTACGGCCAGATCGACCCGCGCAAGGTCAACAAGCCTGCCGCCGGTCACTTCGACAAGGCGGGCGTCACGCCCCGCCGCCACCTCACCGAGGTGCGCACCGCCGACGCCGCCGAGTACACGCTCGGCCAGGAGCTCGCGGTCGACATCTTCGAGGCCGGCCAGTACGTCGATGTCGTGGGTACCTCCAAGGGCAAGGGCTTCGCCGGTGTCATGAAGCGCCACAACTTCAAGGGCGTCAGCGCCAGCCACGGTGCGCACCGCAACCACCGCAAGCCGGGTTCGATCGGTGCCAGCTCCACCCCCAGCCGTGTTTTCAAGGGCATGCGGATGGCGGGGCGCATGGGTGGCGAGCGCGTCACCGTGCAGGGCCTCAAGGTTCACGCCGTCGATGTCGAGAAGAACATCATCCTCGTGAAGGGCGCCGTTCCCGGTGCTCGCGGCCGGATCGTCTTCGTCCGCAACGCCGTGAAGGGAGCCAAGTAGTCATGGCCGACACTCTCACCGTCGTCTCGCCGAAGGGCGGCACCTCGGGCAGCGTCCAGCTCCCCGCCGCGATCTTCGACCAGCAGACGAACGTCCCGCTGATCCACCAGGTGGTGACCGCGCAGCTCGCGGCCGCCCGCCAGGGCACCCACAAGACCAAGGGTCGTGGCGAGGTCTCCGGCTCGGGCGTCAAGCCGTTCAAGCAGAAGGGCACCGGCCGGTCCCGTCAGGGCTCGGTGCGTGCGCCGGAGCACCGCGGCGGCGGCATCGTCCACGGACCCGTGCCGCGCGACTACTCGCAGCGCACCCCCAAGAAGATGATCGCCGCGGCTCTGCTCGGCGTCCTCTCCGACCGGGCCCGCGGTGAGCGCCTGCACGTGGTCGAGAGCTTCGGCCTCGACAGCGCCCCCTCGACCAAGACGGCCATCGAGCTGCTCGCCAAGGTCGCGACCAGCCGCAACGTGCTGGTCGTGCTCGAGCGCGATGACGAGGTCAGCTTCAAGAGCGTGCGCAACCTCACCAACGTGCACGTGCTGTTCGCCGACCAGCTGAACGCCTACGACGTGGTCGTCAGCGACGACATCGTCTTCACGAAGGGCGCGTTCGACGCCTTCGTGGCCTCCAAGAGCACCGCCTCGACGAGCTCGACCACCGAGGAGAACAAGTGAGCGGCTACAACAAGGACCCGCGCGACATCATCATCGCGCCGGTCGTCTCCGAGAAGAGCTACGGCCTGATCGATGAGGGCAAGTACACCTTCATCGTCGACCCCCGGTCGAACAAGACGGAGATCAAGCTCGCCATCGAGAAGATCTTCGGCGTGAAGGTCGACTCGGTGAACACCCTCAACCGCGTCGGCAAGCACCGCCGCACCCGGTTCGGCATCGGCAAGCGCAAGGACACCAAGCGCGCCATCGTCACCCTCAAGTCCGGTTCGATCGACATCTTCACGGCTGTCGGCTAAGGGACCAGGAGAAAAGCACATGGCCATTCGCAAATACAAGCCGACGACTCCCGGTCGTCGTGGTTCGTCGGTCGCCGACTTCGTCGAGATCACGCGTTCCACGCCCGAGAAGTCGCTGCTCCAGCCGCTGCCGAAGACGGGCGGGCGCAACAACACCGGTCGCATCACCACCCGCCACATCGGCGGTGGGCACAAGCGCCAGTACCGCGTCATCGACTTCAAGCGCAACGACAAGGACGGCGTCGACGCCAAGGTCGCTCACATCGAGTACGACCCCAACCGCACCGCGCGCATCGCGCTGCTGCACTTCGTCGACGGCACCAAGCGCTACATCATCGCGCCGGACAAGCTGAAGCAGGGCGACGTCGTCGAGTCGGGTCCGTCGGCCGACATCAAACCCGGCAACAACCTGCCGCTGAAGAACATCCCCGTCGGTACCGTGATCCACGCGATCGAGCTGAAGCCGGGCGGCGGCGCGAAGATGGCCCGGTCCGCCGGCGCCAGCGTCCGCCTCGTCGCCAAGGACGGCCCGTACGCGCAGCTGCGTCTGCCGAGCGGCGAGATCCGCAACGTCGACCTGCGCTGCCGCGCCACCATCGGCGAGGTCGGCAACGCCGAGCAGTCCAACATCAACTGGGGCAAGGCCGGCCGCATGCGCTGGAAGGGCGTCCGCCCGACCGTCCGTGGTGTCGCGATGAACCCGGTCGACCACCCGCACGGTGGTGGTGAGGGCAAGACCTCCGGTGGTCGTCACCCGGTCAGCCCGTGGGGTCAGGCCGAGGGCCGCACGCGTAAGCGCAACCTCCCCAGCGACAAGCTCATCGTCCGCCGCCGTAACGTCGGCAAGAAGCGCTAAAGGTAGAAGAAGCAGATGCCTCGCAGTCTCAAGAAGGGCCCCTTCGTCGACGACCACCTGTTCCGCAAGGTGGCGACGCAGAACGCGGCCAACACCAAGAACGTGATCAAGACCTGGTCGCGCCGGTCGATGATCATCCCCGACATGCTCGGGCACACGATCGCCGTGCACGACGGCCGCAAGCACATCCCCGTGTTCGTGACCGAGACCATGGTGGGTCACAAGCTGGGCGAGTTCGCCCCGACCCGCACCTTCCGCGGTCACGAGAAGGACGACAAGAAGGGACGGCGCCGCTGATGGTGGAGTCGATGGCGCGTGTGCGCCACATCCGGGTCACGCCGCAGAAGGCCCGCCGCGTCGTGGACCTGATCCGCGGCAAGCAGGCCGCCGAGGCCCTCGCGATCCTGAAGTTCGCCCCGCAGTCGGCGAGCGAGCCGGTGTACAAGCTGGTCGCCTCGGCGATGGCGAACGCCCGCGTGAAGGCCGACGCGTCGAACAGCTACCTCGACGAGCAGGACCTGTTCGTCGCCCGCGCGTTCGTCGACGAGGGCACCACGCTCAAGCGGTTCCGCCCGCGTGCGCAGGGTCGCGCGTTCAAGATCATGAAGCGCACCAGCCACATCACGGTCGTGCTGCGCACGCCCGATGAGCTGCAGGATGCTGCGGCGGGCTCGGCAAGCGCGACCACCGGTTCGAAAAAGGCAGGTAAGTAAATGGGCCAGAAGGTCAACCCGTACGGCTTCCGCCTCGGCATCACCACCGACCACGTGTCGCGCTGGTTCGCCGACTCGACGAAGCCCGGTCAGCGCTACTCGGACTACGTGGCCGAGGACGTCAAGATCCGCAACCTGCTGAAGACCAGCCTCGACCGTGCCGGCGTCGCCCGCATCGAGATCGAGCGCACCCGTGACCGCGTCCGCGTTGACATCCACACGGCGCGTCCCGGCATCGTGATCGGCCGCCGCGGCGCCGAGGCCGAGCGCATCCGCGCCGACCTCGAGAAGCTCACCAAGAAGCAGATCCAGCTGAACATCCTCGAGGTCAAGAACCCCGAGGCCGAGGCTCAGCTGGTCGCCCAGGGCATCGCCGAGCAGCTGAGCGCACGTGTGGCGTTCCGCCGCGCGATGCGCAAGGGTCTGCAGGGCGCTCAGCGCGCCGGCGCCAAGGGCGTCCGCATCCAGGTCTCGGGCCGTCTCGGCGGCGCGGAGATGAGCCGGTCGGAGTTCTACCGCGAGGGCCGCGTGCCGCTGCACACGCTCCGCGCGAACATCGACTACGGCTTCTACGAGGCCCGCACCACCTTCGGCCGCATCGGCGTGAAGGTGTGGATCTACAAGGGCGACATCACCAACAAAGAGTTGGCGCGCGAGCAGGCTGCGCAGAAGTCGACTCGTCCCGAGCGCCGTGACGGCGGCCCCCGCGGTCGTCGCAACGACGCTCCCGTCGCCGCAGGAGCTGAGAGCTAGACATGCTTATTCCCCGTAAGGTCAAGCACCGCAAGCAGCACCACCCGGGTCGTTCCGGCGCTGCCACCGGTGGCACCAAGGTCACGTTCGGCGAGTTCGGCATCCAGGCCCTCACGCCGGCGTATGTGACGAACCGCCAGATCGAGGCCGCGCGTATCGCGATGACCCGCCACATCAAGCGTGGCGGCAAGGTGTGGATCAACATCTACCCCGACCGTCCGATCACCAAGAAGCCCGCCGAAACCCGCATGGGTTCGGGTAAGGGTTCGCCGGAGTGGTGGGTCGCCAACGTCAAGCCCGGCCGGGTCCTCTTCGAGGTCGCCGGTGTTAACGAGGAGCTGGCTCGCGGCGCACTCATGCGCGCGATCCACAAGCTCCCCCTGAAGGCACGCATCATCAAGCGCGAGGAGGGCGACGCGTAATGGCCGTCGGATCCAAGGAGCTCGCACCCGCCGAGCTCGACACCTTCGAGGACGACCGTCTGCTCGACGAGCTGAAGAAGGCCAAGGAGGAGCTGTTCAACCTGCGCTTCCAGTCGGCCACCGGTCAGCTCGAGAGCCACGGGCGTCTGCGCGCTGTGAAGCGCGACATCGCCCGCATCTACACCATCCGTCGCGAGCGCGAGCTCGGCATCCGCGCCACGCCTGTCAAGGTCGAGGCGCCCGCCAAGCGCAGCTCCGCGAAGAAGAGCACCGAGGCTGAGGCCGAGGCGCCCGAGACCGCCGAGGAGGCGAGCAAGTAATGGCACAGGTCAAGAAGGCCGAGCCGGGGCACGAGCACGCCGCTCACGACGTCCGGGACGAGAACGCCCGTGGCTACCGCAAGGTGCGCCGCGGTTACGTGACCAGCGACAAGATGGACAAGACCATCGTCGTCGAGGTGGAAGACCGCGTGAAGCACCCGCTCTACGGCAAGGTCATCCGCCGCACCTCCAAGGTGAAGGCCCACGACGAGCAGAACAGCGCCGGCATCGGCGACCTGGTCGTCATCAACGAGACCCGCCCGCTGTCGGCTTCGAAGCGCTGGCGTCTCGTCGAGATCGTCGAGAAGGCGAAGTAGAACATGATCCAGCAGGAGTCCCGTCTCAAGGTCGCCGACAACACCGGCGCCAAAGAGCTGCTCACCATCCGCGTGCTCGGCGGTTCCGGCCGTCGCTACGCCTACCTCGGTGACGTCATCGTCGCGACCGTCAAGGACGCGATCCCCGGCGGCAACGTCAAGAAGGGCGACGTCGTCAAGGCGGTCGTGGTGCGCACCAAGAAAGAGTCCCGTCGTCCCGACGGCTCGTACATCAAGTTCGACGAGAACGCCGCCGTCATCCTGAAGAACGACGGGGACCCGCGCGGTACCCGCATCTTCGGGCCGGTCGGCCGCGAGCTTCGTGACAAGAAGTTCATGAAGATCATCTCGCTCGCACCGGAGGTGATCTGACCCATGGCCAACATCAAGAAGGGTGACCTCGTGCAGGTCATCAGCGGCCCCTCGCAGTCCCGCGGCGGAGACCGCGGCAAGCAGGGCAAGGTCATCGAGGTGCAGGCGGAGAAGAACCGCATCATCGTCGAGGGCATCAACTACGTGACCAAGCACATCAAGGTCGGTCAGACCCAGCGCGGCACGAAGACCGGTGGCGTCGAGCAGCACGAGGCCCCCATTCACATTTCCAACGTCCAGCTCGTCGACCCCAAGACCAAGAAGCCGACCCGTGTCGGTTTCAAGGAAGAGGTCGTCGAGAAGAACGGCGTCAAGCGGACCGTCCGCGTGCGCTACGCGAAGAAGTCCGGAGAGAAGTTCTGACATGGCGAATGCAACTGCCGCGAAGGCTGGCGCCTACCAGCCGCGCCTCAAGCAGAAGTACCGCACCGAGATCAGCAAGAAGCTGACCGAGGAGTTCGGCTTCAGCAACCCGCACCAGGTGCCGGGTCTGGTGAAGATCGTGGTCAACACCGGTGTCGGTGAGGCCGCCCGCGACTCGAAGGTCATCGATGGGGCCGTCAAGGACCTCACGCTGATCACCGGCCAGAAGCCGCAGGTCACCAAGGCCCGCAAGTCGATCGCCCAGTTCAAGCTGCGCGAGGGCATGCCGATCGGCGCGCACGTCACCCTTCGCGGCGACCGCGCCTGGGAGTTCCTCGACCGCCTGCTGTCGCTGGCGCTTCCCCGCATCCGCGACTTCCGCGGTCTCAGCCCGAAGCAGTTCGACGGCAACGGCAACTACACCTTCGGCCTCTCGGAGCAGAGCGTGTTCCACGAGATCGACCAGGACCAGATCGACCGCGTGCGCGGCTTCGACATCACGGTCGTGACCACCGCCAAGAACGACGACGAGGGGCGTGCGCTGCTGCGCGAGCTCGGGTTCCCGTTCCGCACTGCTGAGAACGCTCAGCAGTAACACCCAAACAGGTCCGTACGGGGTGTACCCGGTATGGAAACCGTCTGAGATAAGGAAACCAAGAAATGACGATGACAGACCCGGTCGCTGACATGCTGACCCGTCTGCGCAACTCGAACCGTGCCTACCACGACACGGTGTCGATGCCGAGCAGCAAGCTCAAGACCCACATCGCCGAGATCCTCCAGAAGGAGGGGTACATCGCGGGCTGGAAGGTCGAAGACGCGCGCGTCGGCAGCACTCTGACCATCGACCTCAAGTACGGCCCGAACCGCGAGCGGTCGATCGCCGGCATCAAGCGGGTCTCGAAGCCCGGTCTGCGCGTCTACGCGAAGTCGACCGAGATCCCCACCGTCCTCGGTGGCCTCGGTGTCGCCATCCTCTCCACCTCGTCCGGTCTGCTGACCGACCGCGAGGCCAACAAGAAGGGCGTGGGTGGGGAAGTCCTCGCCTACGTGTGGTGATCTGAGATGTCACGTATCGGACGCATGCCGATCACGGTGCCGGGTGCCGTCACCGTCACGATCGACGGGCAGAAGGTCTCGGTCAAGGGTCCGAAGGGCGAGCTCGCGCTCGTCGTGAAGAGCCCGATCGAGGCCAAGCTCGACGACGGCCAGATCGTTGTCAGCCGGCCCGACGACGAGCGCGAGTCGCGCTCGCTCCACGGCCTCACCCGCACCCTGATCGCGAACCTGATCATCGGCGTCACCGAGGGCTACCAGAAGAGCCTCGAGGTCGTCGGTACCGGTTACCGCGTGCAGTCGAAGGGCTCGGGAGTCGAGTTCGCGCTCGGCTACTCGCACCCCATCACTGTCGAACCGCCCGCTGGAATCTCGTTCGAGGTCGAGGGCACCAACAAGCTGACCGTCAAAGGCATCGACAAGCAGGCCGTCGGTGAGGTCGCAGCGAACATTCGCAAGCTCCGCAAGCCCGAGCCCTACAAGGGCAAGGGTGTGCGGTACGCCGGCGAAGTCGTCCGCCGCAAGGCCGGAAAGAGTGGTAAGTAATGGCTACCGTGAGCAAGAGCGCCCAGCGCGACCGTCGTCACGCCCGGCTGCGCAAGCGCATCACCGGAACCGCGGAGCGTCCGCGCCTCGTCGTGACCCGATCGGCCCGCCACGTGTTCGTGCAGGTCGTCGACGACAGCAAGGGTCACACCGTGGCCTCGGCGTCGACGCTCGAGTCCGACATGCGCACCTTCGACGGTGACAAGACCGCCAAGGCGAAGAAGGTCGGCGAACTCGTCGCCGAGCGCGCCAAGAAGGCCGGCGTCGAGGCCGTCGTCTTCGACCGCGGAGGCAACCGGTTCGCCGGTCGGGTCGCCGCGATCGCGGAAGGCGCCCGCGAGGGAGGTCTGTCCCTGTGAGCGACGTCAACAACACTCAGGAGAACACCGTGTCGGATGACACCACCCCGGCCCCCGAGGTCGAGGTCACCGAGGGCACCGTCGTCGAGACGGCCGCCGGTACCGCGCCCAGCGGCAACGAGCGCGAGGCCCGCCGCGGCAGTCGCGATCGCGGCCCCCGCAACGACCGCGGCTCCGGCCGTGGTGGCCGTGAGGACAGCCAGTTCCTCGAGCGCGTCGTGACCATCAACCGCGTGAGCAAGGTCGTCAAGGGCGGCCGTCGCTTCAGCTTCACGGCGCTCGTCGTCGTGGGCGACGGCAACGGCATGGTCGGCGTCGGCTACGGCAAGGCGCGCGAGGTGCCGCTGGCGATCTCGAAGGGCGTCGAAGAGGCGAAGAAGAACTTCTTCCGCGTCCCGCGCTCGGGAAAGACGATTCCGCACCCGGTGCAGGGCGAGGCCGCTGCCGGCGTCGTGCTGCTGCGTCCCGCTGCCGCCGGTACCGGTGTTATCGCGGGTGGCCCGGTGCGTGCCGTGCTCGAGTGCGCCGGTATCCACGACGTGCTCAGCAAGTCGCTCGGGTCCTCCAACACGATCAACATCGTCCACGCGACGGTCGCGGCGCTGAAGCAGCTCGAAGAGCCCCGCGCCGTCGCAGCCCGCCGTGGCCTCGAGTTCGAGGACGTCGCCCCGGAGCGCCTGGTGCGTGCCGAGGCCGAGGCCCGTGCCGAGGCCGCTACCGCGAAGGCAGGTGCCTGATGGCCGCGCGTCTCAAGGTGACCCAGATCAAGTCCAAGATCAGCGAGAAGCAGAACCAGCGTGACACGCTGCGCAGCCTCGGACTGAAGCGTATCGGCGACGTCGTCGTGCGCGAGGACAACAAGCAGAACCGCGGCTACGTGAACACGGTCGCGCACCTCGTCAAGGTCGAGGAGATTGACTGATGGCTGAAGAGAAGAAGCCCGCCGCCGAGAAGAAGGCGACCGAGAAGAAGGCTCCCGCCACGACCGACGCCGCCAAGGCTCCGGCCGCGAAGGCATCTGCCGCCAAGACGGATGCCGCCAAGGCTCCGGCGAAGGCTGCGGCCCCCAAGGCCGCCGCTGCCAAGCCGGCCGCCGAGAAGGCTGCCGCGAAGCCCGCCGCCGACAAGAAGCCGGCCACGGCATCCGCCGAGAAGCCCGCTGCTGCGAGGGCGACCACCGCATCCGCCAAGGCCCCCGCGGCCAAGAAGGCGAGCGACAAGGTCGAGAGCCGTCCGCAGATCCTGAAGGCGCACCACCTGCGCCCCGCTGCCGGTGCCAAGAAGGCCAAGACCCGCGTCGGACGCGGTGAGGGCTCGAAGGGTAAGACGGCCGGACGTGGAACCAAGGGCACGAAGGCGCGTTACCAGGTGCGTGTCGGCCTCGAGGGCGGCAACCTGAACCAGGTGATGCGTGCTCCGAAGCTGCGCGGATTCAAGAACCCGTTCCGGGTGGAGTACCAGGTGGTCAATCTCGACCGTCTGGCGGAGCTCTACCCCAAGGGCGGCGACGTGACCATCGGCGACCTGGTCGCCAAGGGCGCCGTGCGCAAGAACGAGAAGGTCAAGGTGCTCGGCACCGGCGACATCTCGGTCAAGCTCAACGTCGCGGTCGACAAGGTCTCGAGCTCGGCTGAGCAGAAGATCGTCGCCGCGGGCGGCTCGATCAAGTAAGACGGTAGGGTGGCCCTTTGGGGCCACCCGTTCCCGTTTTTTCACGACCCACCACTGGAGGACTTCGTGTTCAGTGCCGTCGCGCGGATCTTCCGCACGCCCGATCTGCGTAAGAAGATCGGGTTCACGCTCGGCATCATCGCGATCTTCCGCCTGGGCTCGTTCATCCCGGCGCCGTTCGTGGCGTTCGGCAACGTGCAGCAGTGCCTCGCCGACAACAGCAACGCCGGCGGTCTCTACGACCTGGTGAACCTGTTCTCCGGGGGCGCGCTGCTGCAGCTGTCGATCTTCGCGCTCGGCATCATGCCGTACATCACCGCGTCGATCATCGTGCAGCTGCTGCGCGTGGTGATCCCGCGGTTCGAGGCGCTCTACAAAGAGGGCCAGTCGGGTCAGTCGAAGCTGACGCAGTACACCCGCTACCTCACCATCGCGCTGGCGGTGCTGCAGTCCACCACGCTGATCACGGTGGCGCGCAGCGGCCAGCTCTTCGGTACCGACCAGGGCGCGTGTGGCGAGCTCATCGCCGACGACGCCTGGTACGCCATCCTGCTGATGGTCATCACGATGACCGCGGGCACCGGCGTGATCATGTGGCTCGGCGAGCTGATCACCGAGCGCGGCGTCGGCAACGGCATGTCGATCCTGATCTTCACCTCGATCGCCGCCCGGTTCCCCGACTCGCTGCAGAAGATCTTCGTCGAGCGCGGCCCCGAGGTGCTGGTCGGCGTCATCGGCGTCGGCATCCTGATCATGATCGCCGTCATCTTCGTGGAGCAGTCCCAGCGCCGCATCCCCGTGCAGTACGCCAAGCGCATGGTCGGCCGCCGCACGTACGGCGGCAACAACACCTACATCCCGATCAAGGTGAACATGGCGGGCGTCGTGCCGG
>Ga0310810_10007812_pt1 | contig 12255 bp, 13 predicted proteins | sample NCmetagenome_FD_207641 | JGI IMG/M metagenome (GOLD analysis project Ga0310810, IMG submission 207641) | Soil microbial communities from experimental microcosm in Duke University, North Carolina, United States - NC | ecosystem: Engineered > Artificial ecosystem > Soil microcosm > Unclassified ... | reverse complement strand
GGACTACGACGATTTCTTTGTCACCTTTTCGCTTACAACAGCCATCGAGTAACGCCCCAACCGGTGATTCGGTGAAAGCCCCGCGTGCGACTCACATGGCCGACTTTCGGTTGGTGCTCGGCGATGGAATGACCTCCTTTGTCCTGTAGATTGCCGATGCTATGTGGATGAATCACGCAATCCAGGTTGGCGACTCCTCCACTGCCCCGATTGCCGGCGCTGGCATCCCGTTGTGAAGTGGCACAGCGAGGGCACTTCCTACACGCTGCAGATGCTGTATTTCAATTGTCGCGGCAAGCGGTATTTCGCAGGGCAGCAGGATCTGGAGAGTCGGCACGAAACGCGCGCCGTCCGGTGACCGCGCTGGCACATCCTCAGGTTCACGCGACCTCGCCCAAAGACGAGCGGCACGGACGTGCGCTAGCGAGACTCGGGCGCGAACGTATCGACCCAGCGGCCGCCACGTGTCCGGTGACGGGATGCGCTCCTCCGCCGGTGGTTTCTCCGACGACGATGGCCCGCTTTTGGTTCTTCAAATCGTAGGTAAACTCTTCGGCTCCAGAAAACGTCCGCGCTCGAAGTGAGCACGAATACAGACTGCTTGGCGAGACGCTCGCCGGGCACGAATGCCAATGTCCAGAACTGCTGCGTGGAGTCCTCCTTGCGGTTATACAGATCATTCAGATGAGTGGGCTTATCAAACAGATAGCTTGCGATAAAGGTCACCATGGCCGGATCGCCGCCGCCGTTGTCGCGGAGGTCGAAGATCACGGAGTCGGTATTTGCGAGAAAGCCCATCGCCGCGACCACGGTCGGGCCACAGACACCGGGATTCATGAACGCGTTGAACTTCACGTAACCGATGTTGCCCGACAGAACTTCCACCTTGTCGAATGCGCAATTGCTACGTTTCATCCCCTCGCGCATTCGCGCGGTGTCGTCCGCGCTTGATGTCTGTGGCTCGGGCACCTTGAATGGGCTGAAGGCCACGTTGAGATGCAGGTCGTGACTCACAGCTTGAAGATCTTTGGTCAGTTGCGCAGCAAAGGCATCGCCATCGGTAATTGATGCGTATTCACCTACTTTGTCGTGACTCTCGAGAGCATCGCGCATCTGCTTCGCGACGAGACACGTGAAACCGGGGTGAGCCAGCATGGCCTTCCAACGTTCAACGGCCAATGCTTCGGGCAGTGGGGCATCAATCGGATTGAGATGTTTGTAGAGCCGGCGGAGGGGCTCAAGATCTCCTGGTTCCGCGGCTCGGATCGAAAGATTCACCGCTGCTAAGCTCTTCGTCTTGTCCATCCAACTAACAATAGGCCGCGGCGCTTGTTTTTTAAGGGCGTTCGCGAATGAGCCGCGGACTCACCAATTGCGTCGACGCCGTCGGCTCCATCGCCGTGCCATGCCGTGTGCCCGGAGGCATCCATGGATCCGCCTGGCGACATCGAGTCTCTCAGGTTCAAACTTCTTGATGTCCTTCGCGTATGTCCGACCAACGTCTCGCTCGCTGCTCTTCGGTGGTCTCTTCGATTCGTGATGCGACGGTCCACACATGGCCCGATGGGTCGATGATTCGTGCCGTTCGGTCACCCCAAAACTGATCCTGCGCAGGCATCAGGATCTTTGCACCCATCGAGACCGCACGCTCCACCGCCTGATCTACATCTGCGACGTACACGAAGATGACGACCGGCGAACTCCCGTCTGCATTGGGTGCGCGGCTCGCGACGACGTCCGGGAACTCGGATTGCACCACGAGGAACGCCTCGTTGATGCGCATCGCTATGTGAATCGGCGAACCATCCGGGCCCGGTCGTCGTACCTGCTCAACAGCCCCGAAAGCCGACGCGCAGAAGTTCATCTCGGCTTCCGGACTCGGGCAGACCAACATCGGAAATACCGCTTGAACGCCATCTGGGATCGATTTGGCCATTGCCATTGCGTTCATCTCCGAAATGTCGTCGCGGCATAACTAGCAGTAGGCCGACCCGGGTATCACGGCTGGAGCCCCGCAGCATAACGCCAAACCGCCCCGTCGAAGACGTCTGCAACTTCATATGGTCACAGGGACTTGTTGGAGGACGCGAGCTCCCGTGAAACCTGATTAGGCCGACCCGCATAACACCACCAGGGGAGTCGCCGCATATCGCGGCGATAGGTCCTGCCTTGTCGCTAGCGTTGATCGAAACCGCGCGAACTTTCCGTCGTTCCTGCGGCGTTGATCGCTACTTCGGCACCCTGACTATCGTCGGCTTGCCTCGCTGCGGCTGAGTGCTAACGCCTCCGTTGGGGTGCTCGGCGTCCCAAAGCTCGAAGTCCAAGTCGGCGTGGCAGTTGGGTCCACCAGGTGTCGTACAGACGTCCCACCCATTGGGGTTATCGCGCGGTCGCGCCCACGCGACCCACATCACTTGACCGGCTTGCTCGGCAAGCTGATTGAGCGCATCGACGACCGTTCCTGCGTTCATCTGGAAGGAAACCGGAATCCCGAGTTGCGTAGGGTATGGCGTGAATTGGTTATAGAAGATGAGATTGCTGAGTCTGAAGAGCACGTGGTTCGTCGTTTCGTTCGTGAGTTTGGCGGCCGGGACGCGACGATTCAAGGGATCTGCTGGATCCGTCCATGCCTCGCGAGGCCGGATCACGGCGGTTTCTCCAACCAAGTGCCACTCGTAGCGCGGATCCTCTGTTACCACCGCATCCACTGCATGCGATACGTCGAGCAGCTCAGGATTGGTGCTCTTGTTCATGTGGATGTGTCGAACCAGACCAATCGATTGAAAGCCGACTCGTGTATGTGTTGTGACCGCAATGCGCCACAGCGCTTCCGCGAGCGCTGCATCCTGTGGGCTCTCATCCTGAAGATGCTGCGCCGCAGCTAGCGATCCACCGAGGCCGACGAGTAGGGCCACCGCAACCGCACAAATCGCTCGTTGCATAGCGTCCTCCAGCAGTTCCGCGTCACATCGCTCCTCCGGCCGCGGACGATACTACTCGAAAGTCGCCAAGGGTGTGTCGATGTGGCCAGGCGATTCGTTCACTCGAAAAGCGTTGTTCTGGCAGGTGCGCTCCTGTAGCGCAAGTCATTGGTGACGCAACCACGCGATTGCCCGCGGCACGACCTGAGCAGGGTCCTTGACGATTTCGTCGGGTTCGACCATGCCACCGTAGCTCGTCAAAGTGCGATCCGCCATTACGCTTACGGCCACATTCATCCGCGCGCCATTCGCCAGCAAGAACGTATCGGTTGGCGGCGACGCCATCGTTCACGTGGGCGACCGCGAAAGTCGCGAGGTCTTTCGCCGAGAACATCGCTGTGGCGCCAGCTGGCGCGAGGCTCGGATTCCCGAATGCAAACGAAGTGCGGATGTTGATGCCATCCTTGTTGAGAAAATGCCCAATCGACGTACGGTGCAGTAACGCGTCCGCTGGTTGCACCACGGAATGCTGCATCTCCAGTGGCTTGAAGATCCGTTCCTCGACGACGTTGTACCGCGATCTGAGGGATGACGTCCTGGATCCGCTCCGCATCCGGGCCGCCATCGGGGAAGAAATCCCCGTCGATGCCACACGTGTGGTTCAAGAGCATCTCAACCGTGATCCGTTCCGTGGCCGCACGATCGGCGACGTGAAAGTCCGGAACGTAAATTTGACGGGTGCCTCCAGTTGAACTCGCCCTTCATCAACCAGCTGCATCACCAGAGTCGTGTTCAGCACTTTAGTAATCGAGCCAATGTGCATTATCGTCTCCGGCGTGACGTCCACGCCGGTTGTGACATTGGTGACGCCGGCGGACGCGACTTGCCATTCGCCATCCGTGAACAATGCGGCGCTCGCGCCCGGCACCTTGTAGGTCTGTATCAACGCCTTGAGCCGGCTACCGAGATCGTCATAGGCTGAGCGACCTGCGGTTGCGGGCGATGACTGCGCGACGACGGCCACGGGATCGAGCGAGCGGCCAACGGCGGTCACTGCACCGGCCGCTCCCAGGCTGCGCAAGACGTCTCGTCGCTTCATCATCATCTCCGTGTCGGATTCGTCAGACGACAGATGCTCGACAATCCCACTGCCAAATAGTTGTCAGACGACGGGCCGACCAAGTTCTGCAAGACGATCGACCACAACACGCAGCGCTTTCGCAGCGGCTTCGAATTCCTCGATCGACAGTTCTGGCTGGCGTCCGAGAAGAGCTGCGTCCTCAGGCACCTTGCGAACGTAGCGTTCCCCAATCACGCCCTTATTGTGAATATGGGCATGGCGCTTCTGAAAGGCACGGCGAAGCGTTAGAAGTTCGTCGTTCGGCAGTCCGTCGAGAATATCGATACCTCGATGCTCCTTGAACGCCCGACGAGCTTCAAACAAATCCTGAAAGTTGGCGTGAAAAGAGTCCGTTGCGCGCCCTGAACAGAACTGCTCGAACGTGGACACGAGATCTGAGTACGCGTGGCGCAACGCGCGGTCGCGATCTTTTGAGTTTGCAAGTTCGCGACGGAGAATGGCGAGATGCGCGTCGTAAATTGCTTGATTCTCGTTCCGACAACCTGGACAGAACCCAAAGATGCCGAACACCTGAAACACGACCGCACAATCCGGACACGTGAGCTCGACGTCCACTTCCTTCTCTTGATACGGAGGCGTCACCGGCTTTGCCTTGTAATGAATCGGTCTATGGGTCATGCGCACGGAGCCACTTCGGAACTTCCGCGCCAAATCAGCAAACATCTTGTCGACTTCGCCATACATGTACTCCTTGGCGAGCTCAATGCCCTGCTGCTCCGCGTACTGGACCTGATCGGGCGTAAACAAATCATCCTTGCTGAATCGGTCACCGCAGTACGGGCAGTACATGTGCTCTCGAAGTAATTCTTCATGGACCTTAAAGTAGCGGCCATATTTCGGGCCTTTACACTCCCGGCCGATGAAGCCCTTCTCTGTCGGAATGCTAACGGTGAACGTCAAAGTGCTCATTTGGATCGAGCGAGGCAACAAGTGCAACGCGCGTAGCGCTCACCAAGAGGTGCCGGATCCGGTGCCGGATCTGGTTCGTTTTGCTGCATATTAGTGCAGCCTCATTCCGATAGCGAAAACGTTAACTCACTAGGTTTCAGCGGGTTGCATCGTTGCGCTTCTCGGTTTTTGAGTCCCGCGCAGGCGCCCTCACGTTAGTAGCCCGTGCGATCCCAAGATACTAACGCACGGGCCCCACGCAGTCCTGCCACGCACAAATTGAAAGCACCAACTGTTACGAACGTCCGATGTCGCGATGGAGGCGGAAAGAACTGAGCCTGCGAATCGGGAAAACTTGGAAACGTATTGAAGCGCCCGGTTCATCACATTCCTGTCCCTGCCGTCTCCACTATCTCTCCACGAACCGGAAAATTTCGGCGCATTTCGGACGACTGTCGGGGACAGACAACGGTGGTAAGCGACGAGAGCAGAACAAGTTAGGACCACAACTCGCACGTCGTCAGTTAGTTAGGAATCACCCGTTTTCTGGTTCGATTCCTTCGCCGCTCACCACCTCTCGCTTCGCTCCCGTTGGTTCGACGCGAACGCTATACCCAAGTCGTCACGTCGGCTCGACGTGGTCGGTTTGTTGCTTGCCCTACCGCCTCCGGTCAGGACGGGATGTGAATGATGTGTCCGTCACGGCTGAGGTCGAGATTCAGCCACGCGATCTACGAAGCTGGACCTCGAAGGGGTGGTCGCGAAATAGAAGTGCGGAACGTATCAATGTGAGGTTGCTATGCGAAACGTGATCGTCGTGGCCGTTCTAGCCGTTGTCGGTGCGTCCGTCTCAACGTTCGCAGCCGACGCAGTGAACGCGGAATTCTTTGGCACATGGAAAATGAACACCGCCAAGTCCAAAGCCGACCCCGGACCGCTGGTGAAGAGTCAAACAGTGACGATTGAGCCACACGGTGACGGCTTCACGCTCACCACCGACGCCGAAGACGCCCGGGGCGCGAAGAGCCACACCGCGCGGACGGCATCTCTCGACGGAAAAGAAGTCGCTGTCGATACGAACAACCCGAGCGTGAAAGAGACATACACACGGATTAACGACCGGTCGTTCCAGCGTGTCATGAAGGTGGACGGTCAGGTGAGGAACACGTTGAAGGCCACGCTGTCGGCAGACGGTCAGAGCTTCACCATCGACGCGACCGGCACGAACGCGGAGGGGAAGCAGGTTCACAACACCACAGTGTTTGACAAGCAGTAGTGTTGGTTCCCAGGAACGATCGCAAGCTAACGCGCGCGTTTGTTGCGGCTGGCCTGCGGTCGTTCAGTCGGTTTCGCTGTCTTCGTGGCTTGCGCCTTCTCACCGAGTCCAGAGCCTTATATGAAGATGGCCCATTACTGTTGGAGGCGGAAAGAACTGCGCCCGCCGCCTATCGAGTGCATGGAGACGCGATGGAAGCGGCGGGTTCACCGAATCGTCGTTCCCGCCGCCTCCACTATGTCTCCATGAATCGGGACGATTTCAGCGGTTTGGTGAGGAGTGCCGAGGACTAAGTCGTTGGTGGTAAGCGACGGAATCGAAACGAGTTCTGGCCACAACTCGCACGCCGTCAGCTAATTAGAAATCGCCCATTTTTCTGGTTCGACTCCCGCCGCCTCCAGTGGACGCGAGTGTCCACTAGTCAGAGGTTGAGTAAACAGCTAAAGATCCATCTGATTTAACTGTGGTTCATCGAGCCCAGTAGTTCGCCAACAGTTCTCCCAAAAGGGAATTGTGTTCATTGCGCATCATGACTTTCTTCTGCCGATACGCGGGCGCGACGCGCGTCCAGTCGAAAAACTGTTGCTGCCACGCGGCGTGCCACGCGAATGGCCTGCCACGCGAAAAATGAGGGCGTCTGACGGTCGAGGACGAACTGGGACGAAAGACCGAACTCGCGAATTCTCAAATGATTTCGAAGATCGTGGCGCGCCCGACAGGACTCGAACCTGTGGCCCCCGGCTTAGAAGGCCGGTGCTCTATCCAACTGAGCTACGGGCGCCTGCGCTCAGTGTAACGCGATGGGATGCGCGGCTCCGTTAGACAATCAACCGACCGTCATGCCAAACAGCTTCCCGACTCCGGCGGTGGCTGCCATCGCGAGGGCGGCCGAGCAGACGACACCTACGGCGCCCGTCGTCATCGACGCGCCGCCGGTGCGCGCAGCGAGGTGCCCCAAGGGTGAGACACAACAGCGACACGACGAAAACCGCCGACGTCAGACTGGTCGCCGTCGCGAGCACGGTCGCCAGACCGGCACTCCGGCGCCAATCCTGCCACACCGACGACAAGGCTCGCCGTCGATACGATGCCGTCATTGGCTCCAAGAACGGCCGCGCGCAGCCAGCCGATCCGTTCACTGCGGTGACGTTCGCTATGTGTCATATCGAATCCGTACCGCGGCCGCCATCGATCATGCTCTCGTGTGCATCGCCAATTTTCGCCACGTCAACGCGTGCCCGAACACCGCCGCCGGGACAAGTACTCCCGGCAACAACACATACGGTGGATCGGCAACCCAGGTATTGAGGCGCTCTGGACCAAAGGCCGCGAACACCGGCGTCGATGCGACGGCAATGGTTACGATGTTGGTCAGCAGCAGCGTGCCGATGACATTCCAAGCAATGACGACGGGGCGCGATCGCGGCGAGCGCGCGGCAACCCAGGCGGCAGCGATGGCCAGTACGCCGGTGAGGATGTCGAAGTTCCAGCCGGAGTACGACATCTGCACGGGCATCAGGCCGGTCGTGGCGGCGCGATGCATCACGAGCTCTAACGGAAACCGAAACGCCTGGATCGCGATGATCGCGGCAAACGAAGCCGCCGCCGCGATGCGTCTGCCGATGCCCGACATCGCCACCGCGAGCGCCACGACAATGGGCACGGCCACCGCAAGCATCAACGGCGGCGGACGCCGTTGCCAGTCGCGCAGGATGCCGCTCGACGCCAGCCCATATTCGCCGATCATGACGACAGCGATAATGATCACTGCGCCGACGCCAACGCTGCGGCCTGCTCGCGCGGCGAGCGCGATCGTCAGCGCTGCGACGATGAGTGCGACTGTGGTGATGCCGATGCCGACCATTGTTGTCCCTCCCAACCGTGCGATCCAATTTATGCTCGAGTGGACTCCATTGTGACTAATGGCAGTGGGTTGATGGACACCGGAATGGATGTAAGACAGGTGTACAGCGCGCGGGAGCGCACAGTATTGTGGACGACCGCAGCGCTCGGGTTCATCGCATTGAACGGCGTATTTCTGTACGGCACCTTCGTGCAACCCGAGATGCTCAACGCCGCGCTGGCGAATCCGCTGGAGATGGTGTTCGTCCTCGAGGCGCTCGTGATGACGGGAATCCTTGCCTACTTGCTCAGGAAGTGGGCGGTCACGCGGCTGCCGTGCGGATGGTTCGTGTTGCTTGCCTTGATCGGCAGCCTCGCGTTCGCCTTGCCACTCGCCATTCTTTGGAAGCAGCGCGACGGTCGCAATGGAGACGCTTCGCGCGACCGCTACGCCACGCCCTGAGGTGCCTCAAGACTGCGCGCATGTGTAGAACGACTTCGCGGCCCCGCTGCACGCGGTGATTCTCAACTCAGCGCAAGATACTCATGCGCGAGCCGGACCACCATCGCCCCCTCGCCGACAGCTGAGGCCACGCGGTTCATCGCACCTGCACGAAGGTCTCCAGCAGCAAAGAGCCCGGGCACGCTGGACTCGAGCATGAGCGGCTCCCGCCGCTCCTTCCACACACGTGCGAACGTCTCTGCGGCCATCAGTTCTCTTCCGGTGAGCACGAATCCCTTGCTGTCGCGCAGCACCTCCGGCGGCAACCAGTCGCTGCGCGGCCGCGTTCCGATGAACACGAACAGCGCATCGGCCTCCTCGGCCTGACACGTTCCCTCGTCCAGCGACTTCAGCACCACGCGTTCGACGTGTCCGTTGCCTTCAACCCGCTCGAGCTCCGTCCGCACGCGACACCGGATGTTCGGTGTGCTCGCGATCTGGTCGATCAGGTATTTCGACATCGTGCTTCGCAGATCCTCGCGGCGAACGACAATCTGCACCTCGGTCGCGTAGCGTGCCAGGTACATCGCACCCTGGCCCGCCGAATTGCCTCCGCCGATGACGCACACGCGGCGGCCCTTGAACGCCGACCCCTCGGTCACGGCGGCCCCGTAGTACACCCCGGCGCCGGCATGCTCCGCGACGCCGGGAGCGGGATGTTCGCGGTACATCATGCCCGTCGCGGCCACCAGGGTTCGCGTCACGAGCGTGCGACCGTCTGCGAGCGTGACGTGCTTGTAGCCGCCGTCGATCGTCACACCGGTCACTTCGAGCGGTGCCAGCGACTCGGCACCGAGCCGCTGTGCCTGCGCGACCGCGCGGCGAGTCAGCTCAGTGCCGCTGATCCCGGTCGGGAATCCAAGATAGTTTTCGATGCGCGAGCTCGTGCCGGCCTGGCCGCCCGGCGCGTGCCGGTCGAGCATCACCGTTCGGAGTCCCTCCGATGCGCCGTACACCGCGGCGGCAAGGCCGGCGGGGCCGGCCCCAACGATGACCAGATCGTACAGGTCAAATGTCGCCGACAGCGATCGCCCGAGCCGCTCCGCAACGCGGCGCGGCTCCAAATCTCGCAACACCGACCCGTCCTCGAAGAACAGGACTGGAAGGTCGTCGACGCCGACTCCGGCCGCCTCGAGCAGCACGCAGATGTCCGGATCGCGCGCGACATCCAGCCAGCGGTACGGAATGAGACTACTGGCCAGAAAGTCCTTGATGGCGTGCGAGCGAGCCGACCACTGATGGCCGACGAGTCTCAACCCTGTGGCTTCAGGCAGGTATTCGGCCTGCCATTCGTCGAGAAGATCGTCGACGACCGGGAACAGATGTTCCTCAGGAGGGTCCCACGGTTTCGAAAGGTAATGGTTGATGTGCGCGTCGTTGATCGCCTTGATAGCAGCATCGATATCCGAATACGCCGTGAGCAGAAGACGCCGTGCGAGCGGGTACAGTTCACGAACCCCAGCGAGCACCTCATGGCCAAGCATGCCGGGCATTCGTTGATCACTAATCACCATCGCGAGCGCGCTACCACGGCTCTTCAACTCGCGGACGGCATCCAGCGCCTCCCGTCCGGAGGCGGCGCTCAAGGTCGTGTACCGCTCCCGGTAGCGGCCGCGCAGGTCGCGGCGAACCGCGGCCAGCACCTGCGGATCGTCGTCGACGGCGAGGATGACGGGTTTGTTCACAAGCTCGCCCCGAGGCTCTCGGTCGCAACGGCCGGCAAGACGACGGAAAATTCGGTCCGTCCGGGCTTCGATTCGACGGTGATTTCGCCGTCGTTATGGCGGATCAGCTTCCGCACCATATCGAGCCCCAGACCCATCCCTTCGCCGAGCGGCTTGGTCGTAAAAAATGGGTCGAAAATGCGCTCACGAATCTCGTCGGGGATGCCGCTTCCGTTGTCGATGATTCGCACCACGACGCCCGTCCGCTCGTGCGTCGCGCAAATATCTATGCGGCCCCCGTCGGGAATCGCATCGAGCGCGTTGTCGATCAGGTTCGCCCACACCTGATTGAGTTCGCCGGCAAAGCCCAAGGCCTTCGGAAGCTCGGGCGCAACGTCGACGACAACCGTGGCGGACTTGTTTCGCGCCTTGGATCGAAGCACCGTGACGGTATCGTCAATTCCTCGTATCACGTCGACGGGTCCCGCCGCGACGGCCTGGTTCATATGCGTGAAGCCCTTGATGGCCCCGACGAGGATCACGATGCGTGTGGCCGCTTCCTGAATCTCCGATGTGAGGCTGCGAGCGGCACATGCCGCGGCAACCCATCGAAGCCCGTTGTCGAGCGCCGAGCCATCGACCGCGGAGGCGAGGCTGTGCAGCGCGTCGACGGTGACTTCTGTTTCCGAGAGCGCGTCGGCGATCGCCGGATCGAGGCCGTGCTCCTCAAGCCAGTTGACGATCGCCTCTTCACGTTCGGCCTGGGCGAGAGGCGACCGGACGCCGCGTTCCCGCATGGCCAGACACGACACCTGAATCGCATCGAGTGCCGCGCGCTGTTTGTCGGTCAGGGGTACAGCGCCGAGCGCTCGCGCCGCGCGCTCGCTGTCATCCATGCGGCGTTCGAGCACCGCCGCGCTCCGCTCAATCGCGGAGGCCGGGTTGTTCAGCTCATGAGCCAGACCGGCCGACAACTTGCCGAGCGACATCAGCTTCTCGTTGTGCAAGTCGGCCGTGTTGAACACCCGCGCGCGATCGACCATCGCATGCACGAGACTCGCAGTGACCGTGTCGCACTCGCGAATCATCGCGTGAAGATGGTCTCGGGGAACGGCGAAGATCTCCGACGATTCTTCGGCGATCGTGTCGGCGGGCGGGGTGACCAGGCGCGAATACGGCAGCATGCCGGTCACGTCGCCTCCGCGCCATTCCATGATCTTGCGGAGGCCGGTGCCGCGGTCAACGGAAATACTGATTCGTCCCGACAGCACGATGAACAGTCCCTCGACGGTCTTGCCCTTCGGCGTCAACACGTCGCCGGTATTCATGTATCGAACGGCGCCGTGCGCGGCCAACCACTCCAGCTCGGGGCGTGGTGCGTTGCCGATGGTCTTGTGATTCGCCAGTCGATCGACGATGTCAGCTGCTGTCATGAAGACGTTGTTCCCTGACTGAACCTGTTGTGAGGTCGGATATACCCTCAAGGTACTACACAGCAATCAATGTGGTTCAACGGGTGGCCACACGCGTCCTAGCGCGGGCAGATCACTGGCGCTGCGCGCGCCACACGAACTCGGCGGCGGTCGGCGCCGGCGGCAAGTATCCGGCGCCGTTAGGCTGCGTCGATCGATTCGAGCCGAGGGCGACTCAGTGCTTCACGTACTTATAGACAGACTTCGCCTGCACGGCCGCAAGATAGATGTTGCCGTGCGAGTCGACGGCAACTCCCTCTGGTGGTGGCAGTCTCGGGTCCGACACCGGTGGCGGCGGAATGTAGAAGTCCACCTTGCCCGTCTTCACGCTCCCGCCGCGCACGCCGCGCTTGCAACCGGGATTGTTCGTGTCCTTGCCCGGCGCATCTTCGGACTCGGAGTCGGCGACATACAGCATGTCATTCCGGTCGATCCAGATACCGCTCGGCCGACCAAACTGCTTCCACGCCGCGATGAACGTCCCCTTCTGATCGAAGATGTCGACGCGGCTGTTGCTCCGGTCCGCGACGAAGAGGCGCCCCTGCGAAT
>Ga0310810_10007810_pt1 | contig 12256 bp, 10 predicted proteins | sample NCmetagenome_FD_207641 | JGI IMG/M metagenome (GOLD analysis project Ga0310810, IMG submission 207641) | Soil microbial communities from experimental microcosm in Duke University, North Carolina, United States - NC | ecosystem: Engineered > Artificial ecosystem > Soil microcosm > Unclassified ... | reverse complement strand
CGTTGGGCGTTGGGAGTTGGGCGCGAAGCTAGCGCGCGGCCGTGCCCGTGGCCGCCGTCCCCGTGCTGCTGGCCGGTGCGACGGTCGTGGCGCCTCCGCCGGTGAGCGGCACCTGCTGGACGGTATCGAGATCGACGACCGAGCGCTGGTAATCGAGGATCGCCTGCAGCTCGTTGCTGCGCGCCTGCGCGAGGTCGCGCTGGGCCTGGAACACCTGGAAGTTGGTCGATGTACCGGCCGCGAACTTCCGCTGTTCCGCGGTGAGCCGTTGCTCTGCCAGTTCGCGTGCGGCGCGGTTGCTGTCCACGCGCTTCTGGTTGGTCACGACCGCGCGCGCGGCCTGACGCACCTGAGTGGCCACTTGCAGTTGCTGGTTTTTCAACTGGGTGACGGTCTGGTTGTACTGCAGGCGCGCCTGCGCCAGGCTGGCTTCCTGCTGCGTGTGTCCGATCGGGTAGCTGATGCTGACGCCCGCCGTCCAGCTCGGGAAGTCCTGGCCGAAGAGATCCGCAAGCGTCGATCCGTAGCTCCGCGACGTCGAGCTGATGACGTCGCCGCCGAATGGACTGGTTCGCGTTACCTGGAGGCCGCCGACACCGACGAGGCCGTAATCGAGCGACGCCGTGACGTCGGGCAGTGCCTGGTTGCGCAGATAGCGGATGTTGATGTCGTTGGCCTCCAGGCTCTTCTTCGATGCCTGCAGATCGAGGCGCTGGTTGAGTGCCGTCTGCACGGCGCCGTCGACATCGACCATGGCCACCGCGAACGTCGGCAGTTCGGTGGGCTCGATGTGCAGCGTCCAGAAGTCGGGGCTCTGCGGGTCGTAGACGAGCGCGCGCAGCGTGTCTTCCGCGGTCTCGATGTTGGACTGCGCGACGATCACGGCTTCTTCCCGGCTCGCCACTTCCGACTGGGCCTCGACAACGTCGATCGGCGGCGTGGTGCCGATCTCCACCCGCGTCTGGGTATCACGCAGCGACTGATTCGCGAGGTCGAGCGATTGCTGCGCCACCTGCAGCGCCGCTCTCGCATAGGCGAGGTCCCAGTACGCGTTGCGCACGCTGCGGCTGGTCGTGGCCACCTGCTGCTGCAGGTTGACGTCGGCGATCTCGCGGTTCTTCTGGGTGATCAACAACTGGTTGCGCGTCGAATCCACCCTGAAGCCGCGCAGCAGCGGCTGCGAGAACGACAGCGACAGGTTCGAGCTGATGTTGGTCGGGAAGCTGGTGAGCACGCTGTTCGACGTCGTGCGCGAGGTGTCCCATCCGATGCTGTACTGGCCGCCGGTCGGCAGTATCTGCTGGACGCTGGTGTTGTTGGTGAACCGGTTCTGGTGCGTCGACGTCGCCGAGCCTGACAGGAAGCCGGTAGACGGCTGATTGGTGCCGTTCTGCTGAAACGTCGTCGTCAACGATGGATTCCAGGCCGTGCGCGCCAGCGCCAGGCTCAGATCCTGGAGCTGCGGGTTGAAGCGCTGCACCTGCAGACCGAGGTTGTTCTGCACCGCAAGCCTGACTGCCTCCTCGAGCGTCAGCCGCCGGGTGTCGGCCGCCGGCACCGGCGGCTGCGCCAGCGGTGCCTGTGCGGCTTGTGCGGAAACGGACACCGGGATTCCGAAAGCGGCCAATGAAAACACGCCGATCAGGCAGGCGCGGATTGCGTACGTACGCATGCTTCCCCACTCCATATGTGTGATGTGACTGAGTCTATGACGACGGGCGTGGAGCCGAGGTTCAGGTGAGATTCCAGCCGTGCTGCAAAAGGTATACTCGGTGATGTGACGGCTGTCACGACGGACACAACTCTCGATCGATTTCGTCGCGCGGGTGCGTTGCTCGAAGGGCATTTCCGGCTGACGTCGGGGCTGCACAGTCCCGGATACCTCCAGTGTGCACTGGTGCTGCAGCATCCGGCCGACGCCGGGGCGTTTGGCGAGGCCATCGCGGCGCTGGTTCGTCGTCTCGACCCGCAGGTCGTACTCTCCCCGGCGCTGGGCGGCATCGTCATCGGCCAGGAGGTCGGCCGTGCGCTCGGCGTGCGGGCGATCTTCGCCGAGCGGCAGGATGGGGCCCTGACGCTGCGCCGTGGTTTCACGCTCGACCCAGGAGAAAAGGTGCTGGTGGTCGAGGACGTCATTACCACCGGTGGGTCGACGCGCGAGACGATCGACGTCGCCCGGGCGGCTGGCGCCCAGGTGGTGGGCGCTGCCTCGATCATCGATCGCAGCGGCGGCCAGCAGCGACTCGACGTCCCCTATTTCTCGCTCGCGACCGTGTCATTTCCCACCTACCCGCCGGAATCCTGCCCGCTGTGTGCCGCGGGTCAGCCGATCGTCAAACCCGGATCGCGAACCTGAACCCACCAATGGCGCGATGACCACGATGGACCGCCGTCATCGTGATCGTCGTCGTGTGGCCTCGTGCGCACGCTGAAGCTCACGGTCGCGTACGACGGGACGCGGTTTGTCGGCTGGCAGCGTCAAGCCGAAGGCGATTCGATTCAGGGATTGCTCGAAGAGGCGCTCGCCCGTTTCGAAGGGGCGGCGGTGTCCGTTCAAGGTGCCGGCCGTACGGATGCGGGCGTCCACGCGCTGGCCCAGGTGGCCAGCGTGCGCGTGACGTGCGCGCACGATGTGGCGACGCTCACACGTGCGCTCAATGCCCGGCTGCCCGAGGACGTGCGCGTGCTATCGGTGGAAGAGGCTGCTCCGACCTTCCATGCGCGCTTCAGCGCAAAGAAGAAGACATACCGCTATCAGGTTCGCAACGCGCCCATCGCGATGCCGTTCGAACGATCGTATGTGTGGCACCTGTCGGAGCCGTTGGACGTCGACGCCATGCGGCAGGCAGCGGCGATGGTGGTCGGCACTCACGATTTCGCCGCGTTTCAGAGCGTCGGCACCCAGGTGCCCTGCAGCATTCGCACCGTCCTGCGATCCGCGATCGTGCAACCCGAGCCAGGCCTGATCGCGTATGAGGTGACGGGCGACGGATTCCTGCGGCACATGGTCCGGGCCCTGGCCGGGACGCTCGTCGAGATCGGGCGCGGCTGGCGGACGGCGGAGTCAATGCGGGACCTGGTGGCCGGTGGGACGCGTCACGACGCCGGCGCCACGGCCCCGCCCCACGGCTTGTTCCTCGTCGCCGTGGACTATGATTAACTGCTTGAATTCAAGGGAATTGAGCCGTGTCGCTTGAGGAGCTCCTGGCCTGGATTCCGTCTGGTCATCCCGATGAGACGCTGGCCCGGCAGATCCGCTTCGACCGGCTTCCGGCACACGTCGCGGTAATCATGGACGGCAATGGCCGCTGGGCTGCGCAGCGCCATCTCCCGCGCGTGGAAGGGCACCGTGCCGGCATCGACGGGGTCCGCGACACGGTGGAAACCGCGGCGCGCCTTGGTATCTCGGTCCTTACCCTGTACGCGTTCTCCGTGGAAAACTGGAAGCGGCCGGCGACCGAGGTCAGCACGCTGATGCTGCTGCTGAAGCGGTATCTGCGATCCGAGTTGAACACGCTGTTGCGCAACGACATCCGCTTCCACGTCATCGGGCGGATGGAGGAGCTCGCGCCCGACATCCAGGACGAGCTGCACGCCGCGATCGATCGCACCGCCAAGAACGGTGGCATGCTGTTCAACATCGCGCTGAACTACGGCGGCCGCGCGGAGATCGTGGACGCCGCCCGCCGCGCGATGGAGGCCGGCGTGCGGCCGGAGGATCTGGACGAGCAGCGGTTCGCCAGCTTCCTCTACACGGCCGGGCAGCCCGATCCCGATCTCCTGATTCGGACGAGCGGCGAGATGCGCGTCAGTAACTATCTGCTGTGGCAGATCGCCTACGCGGAGATCTACGTCACCGAGACGCTGTGGCCGGACTTCCGGCGGCGCCATCTGCTCGAAGCTGTACTCGCGTATCAAAAGCGTGAGCGCAGGTATGGCGGCATCAACCCGTCGCCGGCGGTTATCGGCGCCAAATAATGCAGCGCGTCATCAGCGGGGTCGTCCTCGCTGCGGCCGCACTCGCGGCCATCCTGTTCCTGCCCCTGGTGCTCCTGCGTGGGCTCACGTCGGTGCTGGCATTGCTGGCCGCGCACGAGTACGTCAAGGTCGCAGGTGCGCATCCGATCGGCGCCGCAGGGGCGGCGGTGGCGTGCTGGATCATGTCCGGCGGTCAGCCCGCGCTCGGCTTCGAAGCGGTGGCGTGGCTGACGCTGGTGGTCACAGTCCTTCCAGTCATGCTCGTAGCCTCACCGGTTCAGCACGCGGCGGCGAGTGCGTTTGCTGCCGCCTACATCGGCCTGCCACTTGGGATGCTCGTGCTGGTGCAGCAGAACTCTGGTCCGAAAGGGACCATCTTCCTGATCGCTTCGATTGTCGTCAGTGACACCTCGCAGTACTACTGCGGCCGGGCGTTCGGGCGGCGTCCGCTGGCGCCGGCCATCAGTCCCAGGAAGACCGTTGAGGGCGCCATTGGCGGAGTGTTGTGCGGAACCGCGTTCATCGCGGTTGTCGGAGGCTTGGTGTTCGGGCTGTCGCCATCGGTCACGGTGCCGTTCGGCGTTGTCGTTGTCGCCCTCGGGATCCTCGGTGATCTGTTCGAATCACGGCTGAAACGCGCATCCGGTGTGAAGGACAGCTCGACCCTGATTCCCGGTCACGGCGGCGTGCTCGATCGGATCGACGCGCTGTTGTTTGCGATTCCGGCGTTCTACTTCATGCTCGTACGGAGCGTGGCGTGAAGCGGCTCGCCATCCTCGGCTCGACTGGTTCCATCGGCCGCAGCGCACTCGCCGTCGTCGACGCGCATCCGTCGCGGCTGAAGGTGGTGTCGCTTGCCGCCCGCGACAACGCGGAGCTGCTTGCGCAGCAGGTGAAGCAGTACTGCCCGTCGGTCGTGGCAATGGCGACGGGCGAGGCCGTGGGCCGGTTGCGCACCGCGTGCGCGGGGCACGAGCCGCCGCGCATCGAGACCGGTCCCGCCGGCCTGGTCGCGGTCGCGACGCATCCCGACGCCGACATCGTGCTCTGCGCATCGTCGGGCACCGCGGGCCTCGAGGCCGTGCTCGCCGCAATCGACGCGGGCAAGACGATCGCGCTGGCCAACAAAGAAGTGCTCGTGATGGCCGGCGAACTCGTGACGCGCAGCGCGCAGCGCCGTGGCGTACCGATTCTGCCGGTAGACAGCGAACACAACGCCATCCATCAGTGCCTGCACGGCCGCCGGCATTCCGAGATCCGTCGCCTGATCCTGACGGCGTCCGGAGGGCCCTTCCGCCAGTTCACCGCTGAAGAGCTCGAACATGTCCGGCCGGAAGAAGCCCTGCGCCATCCCACGTGGCAGATGGGACGGAAGATCACGATTGATTCGGCCACGTTGATGAACAAGGGCCTCGAGGTCATCGAGGCGCGCTGGTTGTTCGACGTCCACGCGGATCAGATCGACGTCGTCGTCCACCCGCAATCGATCGTGCACTCGATGGTGGAACTGCACGATGGATCGGTCATCGCGCAGCTTGGCGTGACCGACATGCGTCTGCCGATTCAGTACGCCTGTTCGTACCCGGATCGCTGGGAGGCGGCTCTGCCATCCCTGGATCTGACGCGTGCACCGCGGCTCGAGTTTCAGGCGCCCGATACGCACCGATTCCCCTGCCTGGCGCTCGCGTATCGAGCGCTTCGCGAAGGCGGCACGCTCCCGGTGGTCCTGAACGCGGCCAACGAGGTCGCGGTCGACGCGTTCCTCGACGGCCGGCTGGCGTTCCCGGCGATTCCGCGCCTGATCGAAATGACGATGAACGCGCACGTGGTGCAGCGCGTCTCAACGCTCGATGTCGTCCGCGCTGCCCACGCATGGGGTCACGCCCAGGCCCGGGAGTTGGCGCGGGAGTTAGAATTGACGTTTTGAGGCGTTCTTGACCACCACTCTCCTGGCGTTCCTGTTCGTTCTCGGCGTGCTCATCTTCGTCCACGAACTCGGCCACTTCCTGGCCGCGCGGCGCCTGGGCATCCGTGTCATCACCTTCTCGCTCGGGTTCGGCCCGAAGATCCTGAAATTCCAGCGGGGTGATACGGAGTACTGCATCAGCATCGTGCCGCTCGGTGGCTACGTGAAGATGGCCGGTGAGAATCCGGAGGACCCGCGATCGGGCAGTCCTGACGAGTTCCTGTCACGCAACAAGTGGGAACGGTTCCAGGTGCTCATCATGGGTCCGGTGATGAACCTGGTGCTGGCTGTGGTGGTGATGGCGTTCGTGCTCGCCCAGGGCGCCGATCAGCCCGCCTTCCAGGACCAGCCACCGATCGTGGGCATGGTCGAACACGGTTCGCCGGCCGAGAAAGTCGGCATCCAGCGCGGCGATCGCATTCTTGCCGTCGACGACGACGAGGTCGATACCTGGGACGACGCGTATGTACAAATCAGCACGCATCTGGACCGCGACGTGTCGCTCCGGCTGTCGCGCAACGGCCAGACCCGCACCGTCGCCGTCCATGTGAGCTCCGGGGGCAAGTCCGACATGGTGCCGCTCGGACTGTTGCCCGACGTCGCGCCGGTGGTTGCGGCACTCCGGCCGGGTGAAGTGCCCGGCGATCCTGCGATCACAGCGGGTCTGCATCAGAACGACGAGATCCTCGCGGTCAACGGCGAACGGATCGTCTTCAAGGATCAGTTCACGGACAAGCTCAAAGAGGTCGGCGGCCACGAGGTCGATCTCACGATCAAGCGCGGCGGTGAGGAACAACATGTCCGCATCACGCCCGCGAAGGTCGGTGACAGCTACATGGTCGGCATCAGCATCGCCGATGCGACCAAGGCGTTCCAGCCGACGCCGATGGAAGCGATCAAACTGAGTTTCGTCCGCAACTGGGAGAACAGCGGACTGATCTTCAAGACGCTTGGCGGCCTGTTCACCGGCCGCACCTCGGTGCGCCAGCTGCAGGGCCCGGTCGGCATCGCGCAGCTCTCCGGCGAGAGTGCCCGCGCCGGTTTCCGGTCGGTGCTCGAACTGATGGCCATCCTCAGCCTGAATCTTGGACTGATCAACCTGATGCCGGTGCCCATTCTCGACGGCGGCCACATCACCATCATGGCGCTCGAAGGCATCGCGCGCCGCGACTTCAGCATGGCGGTGAAGGAGAAGATGCTCCTGGCCGGCTTCGTCGTGCTGATGATGCTGATGGTGACGGTGATCTATAACGACCTCACACGTATCAGCTGGGTCGAGCGGCTGATGCCGTGGAGGAATTAGAGCGGCGCGCTGTCATCTTTCAGCAAAGCGCGCCGGACCAAAGGTACCGGCATGCCGCCGTGCGAGAGGAACGCGTCGTGGAAATCCTTCCAGCCTGACGGTGAAGCGGGCGGGTCGCGCCGATTGTTGGCCTTCATCCAGTCCGTCCGCAGCTTTCTGATCATCAGCTTGCCGAGCGTGTAGTTCAGGTATGCGGGATCGTAGGTTCCGCGGGCGGCCTGCTGGCGTGCCGTGCCTGGATTCGCGTGCGCGTCGTCGCGGAACATCTGCTCCGATTGTTCCAGCGTCATGCCGTGCGTGTGCAGGCCGATTGCCGAGAGGAAGCGGACGTCGCGCAGCAGCGCGTTCATCAACTGGCCGACGTGTTGTTCCGGATCGCCATTGCCGTAGCCGGCTTCCCACATCAACTCCTCGGCATAATGCGCCCAGCCTTCCGCATAGGCGTAGCCGACGAAGATGCTGCCGATCGACTTCGTGCGATTGGTGTGCAGGAACTGGAGGAAGTGTCCCGGCCACACTTCGTGAATCGTGACGTACGTCAGGTTGGCAATCCCGGGAACGTAAGCGGCGCGCTCCTTCGCCGACCATTTCGGATCCGGGGGCGCGACGTAGTACGTCGACGGCATGCCGATGTCGTACGGCCCGGGGACGTTGATGTATGCGGTGTTGGCGCGGTTGTACGGCGGTGCCTCGGCAACCCTTGCCTGCTCGTCGTTTGGAATCGTCACGAGGTCCTGTTCGCGAATGAAGCCGCGGAGGTCGTCGAGCATCGCGCGAGCTGCGGGCACAGCGCCGCCGGCCGGCTTATGCGCTTCCGCCTTCTCGATGCACGCGTTCACGGTCCCGCCCGGCAGGTACTTCGCGCAGGCATCGGTCAGCGCGGCCTGATTGCGCGCGAGGTCGGCTCGTCCAGCGGCCTCCAGCGTGTCGAGCGGCACCGTGACGCGTTCCGTGTCGAGGAGCATCTCGGCGAAGAGGTCCGGACCGAGCGCGAAATCACCGGTGGCCGTGTTGCGCTGCGACTCGAACCAGGCCTTGAGGTCGTCCATCGCCTTCGCGGCCGCTGCATTCGCGGTGTCGAAGTCGGATTGCAACTGCGTGTCAGTGATCGATGCAAACACCTTCGGCACGTCCTCTCGATAGAAGTCGGCATAGCCGCCGAAGCCGGAGATGGCGCGCTCGACAAGGCTCTTCGCCAGCGGCGTGCGCATGTTCGTGCGGATCTGCGCCGCGGCCGCTGGTATCGCGTTCGCGTAGGCGATGTAGGCGCGCATCCGCTGGTCGAGCGGTGCGTACTCGCGTGAGAGATACACGTCGGGATCGAGATCGTCGAGGTACCACGCCGGATTGCGGTACGGCGACTGCGCCTTCTCCAGCCAGAACAGATCTGCATCAGCGATTGCGAGAACGTGTTCGCGTTCGAGCTGCTGGGCCGCATCGAGCGATGCGGGCAACACCGCCTCGGCCTCCTGACGGATCGTCTTCAGCCGCGCGGATTCGGCCTGCAAACCGGTGCCGCTCCAGTCCGGCAGCTTGCCGTCGTACTCATGACGCCCCGAGGACACCGCAAAGGCCGGCTGCGCCTTGAAGTAGTCCTCGACGAAGCGGTTCGCGAGTGCCGGCCAGCTATTGACCGGTGCAGATGTCGTTCGGCCATCGGACGAGCCGAAGAAGCCGCATCCGCCGCTGCCTGCGGAGCACGCCGTCGCCACCAAGAGCATTACGCCCGCGATGAGCTGTCCTGTCCCTCGTCGCATCGCCACCTCGCGAAAGGGCGATAATACTGGCCTCGGCCCCAGCGCGCAGCAGGCGCGATCAAATCTCTCACGGCTTGGGAATTGCAGCCGTCCGTCGGCTGGCAACGTCTAACCGGGATGTGGATCAGGAGGAGCAGGCAATGACTCGCATGTATCGGGTCGCGCTCGCCGTGCTCGTCGCGGCAAGTCTCGCCGCGCCGGCGCAGGCGCAGCAGACCGTGACCCAGGCTGATATTCAGCGGCTTCAGGACAACACATACCTGGCCGAACGGGACATCAATACCCTGCGAACGAGGGACGCGACGCGCGCCAATCAGTTGCAGACGCAACTCGACGATCTCAAGGACGAGGTCATTTACCTGAAAGTGAAGCTGCGCAAGGAAGGCTCGCTGGCGCGCAGCGAAGTCAGCGACGTGCGCGATCGGATCGACGATGTCCGCAGCCGCGCCTCCGGCACGTCCACGTCGAACGCGCCACCGGCAGGGACGACCACGGCGGTCCCGCGGCGCGAGCCGCCGGCGGCGACATCGACGCGATCATTGCCGAGCGGCGCCGTTGAAGTGCCGTCCGGCACCGAGCTCGACGCCCGCCTGCAGACGGCGCTGAACTCCGGCACGGCGCAGGTCGAGGACCGGTTCGAGGCGACGACGCTAGCCGACGTGACCGCCAACGGCGTGGTCGCGATTCCCGCTGGCTCAGTGATGCGCGGCGTCGTCAGCAGCGTCGAGCCGGCGACCCGGACCAATCGCACCGCGAAAATGACCGTGAGCTTCGATCAGGTGACGATCAACGGCCGCGACTATCAGATGCGCGGGACGGTCACCGATGCGCTGCAGGGTGAGGGCATCAAGGGCGACGTCGGAAAGGCTGGCGCCGGTGCCGCGGTCGGCGGAATTCTTGGTGCGGTGCTGGGCGGCGCGAAGGGCGCCGTGCTGGGCGCCGTCATCGGCGGCGGCGGCACGATTGCCGCGACCGAGGGCAAGGAGCTGGACCTGCCGCAGGGCACGACGCTGCGCGTCCGGCTCGACTCGCCGCTCCAGATCCAGGCCGGCCGCTAAGCAGCGACGGACCATGAAGGTCCGTCCTCCCGGTGCCAGGTGCGGCCGATTCTTTACGGTCGGTCTGTGACTTGTTTCTTGACGTCGACCATCGCCGCCTTTGCCGCGGCGATGGTCTTTTTTACATCCGAATCCGTATGCGCGGCAGACAGGAACCACGCCTCGAATTGCGAAGGTGGGGCATAGATGCCGCGTGTCAACATGCCGCGGAAGAACCGTGCGTAGGCCGCGGTGTTGGCCTTGAGCGCCGAGTCGTAGTCGCGCACCGGTGCTGACGTGAAGAACGGCGTCACCAGCGATCCGAACGCGTTCACCTGCAGCGCCACACCCGCATCACGTGCAGCCTCGGCGAGTCCCGCGGCGAGCATCGTGCCGCGGCGGGCGAGCCCGTCATACAGCCTGGGCGTCAGGCGCTTCAGTGCCCAGAGACCGGCGGTCATCGCGACGGGATTGCCCGAGAGCGTTCCCGCCTGGTAGACGGGACCCGCCGGCGCAACCAGCTCCATCGCGTCGGCACGCCCGCCGTATGCTCCTACCGGCAAGCCGCCGCCGATGATCTTGCCAAGGCAGGTCAGGTCCGGCCTGATGTCGAACAGCTCCTGCGCGCCCCCGGCCGACGCGCGGAAGCCCGAGATCACCTCGTCGAAGATCAGCATCGCGCCGTGCGCGGTACAGCGGTCACGGAGTCCGGACAGGAATCCAGGGGCTGGTGCCACGACGCCCATGTTGCCGGCGATCGGCTCGACGATCACGGCTGCGATCGTCCTGCCGTGTGCCTGGAACAGCGCATCTACCGACGCCAGGTCGTTGTATGTGGCCAGCAGCGTGTCCGCGGCTACGGCCGCCGCCACTCCCGGACTCGTCGGGATGCCGAGGGTTGTCGCGCCGGATCCGGCCTTGGCAAGGAACGCGTCGGCATGGCCGTGATAGCACCCCTCGAACTTGATGATTTTGTCGCGCTTCGTGAAGGCCCGTGCGACGCGGACCACGCTCATGGCGGCTTCCGTGCCGGAACTGACGAAGCGTACCCGTTCGAGCGAGGGCATCAGCTCGCGCACACGCTCACCGAGGTCGTGCTCGAGTGCACTCGGCGCACCGAAGCTCGTGCCGTTGCGCGTCGCGGCAACGATCGCCTTGATCTGCCCCTTTGGTGCGTGGCCATGAATCATCGGCCCCCACGACATCACGTAGTCGATGAACGTGTTGCCGTCGACGTCCATGAGGCGTGCACCCGCCGCGCGCTTGACGAACAGCGGCGCGCCGCCGACGGACGTGAAGGCACGAACGGGACTGTCAACGCCGCCCGGGAGAATCCGGCTGGCGCGCGCGAAGAGCTGCTGAGAGGTTGTCGGTTTCTTCATCGAGATCGCCGTAGCGCTGGGTCTTCAGACCCGCCCAGGAAGCGCAGCCTAGAGCGCGCGCGCTGCTTCACGTGCGTAGTAGGTGAGGATCATGTCGGCGCCGGCGCGCCGGATCGAGATCAGGGTCTCCATCATCACGCGCGGCTCGTCGATCCAGCCGCGCTCGGCGGCGGCCTTGATCATCGCGTATTCGCCGCTGACGTGATACGCAGCTGTCGGTTGTGCGAACCGCATCTTCACCTTCGTCAGCACGTCGAGATACGGCAGCGCCGGCTTGACCATGACGATGTCCGCGCCCTCGGCGATGTCGATTTCCACTTCGCGCAACGCTTCTTCGACGTTGGCGGGATCCATCTGGTGGCTGCGGCGGTCGCCGAACTGCGGCGTCGAGTCGGCGGCTTCCCGGAACGGTCCGTAGAAGCCGGAACAGTACTTGGCCGCGTACGACATGATCCCGACCTGCTGGAATCCGTGCTCGTCGAGCGTCGCGCGGATGGCGCCGACACGGCCGTCCATCATGTCCGAGGGAGCGACGAAGTCGGCGCCGGAGATCGCATGCGAGAGCGCCGCCTGGGCCAGATGGTGAACCGTCGCGTCGTTGAGGATTTCGTCACCCTCGACGATGCCGCAGTGGCCGTGCGAGGTGTACTCGCAGAGGCACACGTCGGTCATGACGAGGAGGTCCGGAACCTCGCGCTTGATGGCCCGTATCGCGCTCTGCACCGGTGCCTCGGGATCTGATGCCAGTGAACCCGTGAGGTCCTTGTCGGCGGGAATGCCGAACAGGATGACGGCCGGTACTCCGTCGTCCTTCGCCGCCGCCGCTTCCTTTA
>Ga0310810_10007809_pt1 | contig 12257 bp, 9 predicted proteins | sample NCmetagenome_FD_207641 | JGI IMG/M metagenome (GOLD analysis project Ga0310810, IMG submission 207641) | Soil microbial communities from experimental microcosm in Duke University, North Carolina, United States - NC | ecosystem: Engineered > Artificial ecosystem > Soil microcosm > Unclassified ... | reverse complement strand
GGGTGACGCGCTGCTCGAGGTCGAGACCGACAAGGCGACGGTGATCCACGAGGCCGAGCACGACGGGATGCTCGCGGCGATCCTCGTCCCCGAAGGCGGGACGGCCGGGGTCGGGGAGCCGATCGCGACGCTGTCGAACGGCGACGCCGAGGCGCCCGCGCCGCAACCCGCTGCGGAGCCGGAACGCGATCTCGCTCCGCGGCGCGAGCCCGCGCCGGTCGTCGCCGCCGACGGCGACGACGCGACGGGTCGGCGACCGAACGCCACGCCGGTCGCGCGGCGCGTCGCCGTCGAGCTCGGGGTCTCCCTCCACGGCCTCTCGGGCACCGGGCCCGCCGGCCGCGTGACCGTTGAGGACGTGAAGGCGGCAGCCGCGTCCAGCGGCCCCGCTCCCGCACCGCGCGATGCCGCGGGCAAGGGCGCGGTCGAGAGCCGCGAGCTGACGCCGACCGAGGCGACGATCGCCCGCCGGATGACGGAGTCGGCGACGAGCACACCCGTTCTGACCGCGGCGGCCGACGTCGACGTCTCGCTGATCGTCGCGCTGCGACGAGGTGCGCGCGAGGCCGGCGAGGAGGTCCCGTCCCTCAACGACTTCGTGGTCAAGGCCGTGGCGCGGACGCTGCGGGAGCACCCGCGCCTCAACTCCTCGTTCGCCGACGGGCGGATCGAGACGTACTCGCGGGTCAACGTCGGCATCGCGGTGGCGACGGAGGACGCGCTGCTCGTGCCGGTCGTGCTCGATGCGGACCAGAAGCCGCTCGCGGAGATCGCCGCCGACTCGCGGCGCCTTGCCGACGCGGCGCGCCGCCGTGCGCTGATGCCCGACGAGCTCCACCACGCGACGTTCACGGTCTCGAACCTCGGAATGTTCGGTGTGCGGTCGTTCACGGCGATCGTCGACCCGCCGCAGGTCGCGATCCTCGCCGTCGGCGCCGCGCGGCGCGAGCCGTTCGAGGACGGGCCCGACCGCATCGGGTTCCGCGACGTGATGACCGTGACCCTCACCTGCGATCACCGCGTCGTCTACGGCGCCCATGCCGCCCGGTTCCTGTCCCGCGTCCGCGAGCTCCTCGAGCGACCGCTCGCACTGACCCTATGACGACGACCTTCCGCACCGCGATCCGCGACGCACTCGACGAGGCGCTGGCAGACGACGACCGCGTGATCCTCTTCGGCGAGGACGTCGCCGTGGCGGGTGGCGTCTTCGCGACGACGACCGGTCTCTACGACAAGTACGGCCCGGACCGCGTCTTCGATACGCCCATCTCCGAGCTCGCGCTTGCCGGGGCCGGCTTCGGCTCGGCCGTGACGGGTCTGCGGCCCGTGATCGAGATCATGTTCGGCGACTTCCTCACGCTCGCGATGGACAGCCTGGTGAACCAGTCCACGAAGTACTGGTTCCTCACCGAGGAGCGCGTCGGCGTCCCGCTGACGATCCGCTCCGTCGTCGGCGCGGGCGGCCGCTTCGGCGCGATCCACTCGCAGATGCCCATCTCGTGGTTCATGGGCGTGCCGGGGCTCAAGATCGTATGCCCCTCCACCCCGGCCGACGCGAAGGGGCTACTGAAGGCGTCGATCCGCGACGACAATCCCGTCCTCTTCTTCGAGCACAAGCGTCTCTACACGCTCGAGGGCGACGTCGACGACGATGCGGCCGAGCTGGGCAAAGCCTGCGTCGCCCGCGAGGGCCGCGACATCACGATCGTCACCGCGATGAAGGGCGTGCACGACAGCCTCGAGGCCGCGGACACGCTCGAGCGCGACGGGGTGTCGGCGGAGGTGATCGACCTGCGGACGCTCCGTCCGCTCGACGTCGATACGGTTGTCGCCTCGGTGAAGAAGACGAACCGGATCGCCGTCGTCGAGGAAGGGCCGCGGACGGGCGGCTGGGCCGGCGAGGTGCTGGCAAGCGTGACCGAGCGGGCGCTCGGGCACCTGGACGACGGCTGGCGGATCGCGACGCCGGACACGCCGATCCCCTACAGCCCGGCGCTCGAGGACGCGTTCCTGCCGGGCGCGGACCGCATCGCGACCGAGATCCGCCGGCGGCTGCGCCGCGCATGAGCGACGTCGCGTCTTCCGTCGAGCCCGCGGACGGCAATTTCGACGCGTCGCGGGTCGGTCACCGTCTCCGCGCCGAACGCGAGCGCCACGGCATCGGGCTCCGCGAGCTCGCCCGCCGGGTCGGCGTGTCCCCGAGCCTCGTCTCCCAGATCGAGCTGGATCGAGTCAACCCGTCCGTGAGCACGCTCTACTCCCTGGTCACCGCGCTCGGGATCACGATGAGCGACGTCTTCGGCGAGCAGCCTGAGGAGCGCGTCGTGGAGCGTGGGGACGGCCTCGCCGAGAGCCCCCGTACGCGACGCGTGATCAATCTCGCGTCGGGGGTGCGCTGGGAGCGGCTCACGCGCGAGCGCGACCCCGACGTCGAGTTCCTCTACGTCACGTACCCCGTCGGCGCCGAGTCGTGTCCCGAGGACGCGTTGACGACGCACGGCGGGCGCGAGTACGGCTACGTCTCGACCGGCACGCTCGGCGTCCAAGTGGGCTTCGAGCAGTACGAGCTCGGCCCCGGCGGCTCGATCGCGTTCGACTCCTCGTCGCCGCACCGCCTCTGGACGATCGGGGGCGAGCCGGTGCAGGCGATCTGGGTCGTCATCGGCCGCGAGGCCGACCCGCGCACGACCGGTCGCCTTTCCCCGGCCGGCGCGTAGCTCAACCCGCCGAGGCCTCGCCGCCGCCCGTCCGCAGACGGCCGACCCCGCCCCAGCTCGTGCGCAGCCGGGAGACGAGCTCGGGGCTCTTGTAGAGCACGAGCGCGAGGAGGATCAGCACGCCGATCGTGATCTCCGAATACTCCGTCGGTTGCTGGAAGAGCGGGAGGACGTTGTCGATCAGGGTGAGGAAGAGAGCGGCGAGGAGTGTGCCGACGTACGAGCCGCGCCCGCCGGCGAGGCTCGCGCCGCCGAGGACGGCCGCGGCGATGCTCTCGAGCCCGTAGTTGCCGATGATCGGCGATCCGATCTGCACTTCCGCAGCAAGATAGAAGCCCGCGATCGACGCCATCAGCGAGCAGACGACGAACGCGAGGATCACCGCGACGCCCGTGTGCATGCCCAACCGGCGCGACGACGTCTCGTCGAGGCCGACCGCCCGCAGCGCGAGGCCGGTACGCGAACGGTAGAGCCAGAGGTCCGCGGCCACCCCGAGGACGCAGACGGCGACGAACGCGATGGGGACGAAGCCGACGCTCTTCGTGAGCCCGCTGATCACGTCGCTGTTGATGGAGCCTTCGGGGTGGTCGCGGAGCCAGAGCGACGCTCCCTGGAGGATGCTGAGGGTCCCGAGCGTGGCGATGATCGAGGGGAGCCGCAGGACACGGATCAGGATCGCGTTGAAGACGCCGGTCGCGAGGCCGACGCCGAGGAGGGCAAGCGAGCCCGGGAGATATCCCCATCCCGACGTTGTCGGCGTGAGCGTGTACGAGGCGAGCACGACGCAGAACGTCATCAGAGCCGCGACGGAGACGTCGAAGCCGCCGACGAGCAGCGCCGTCGCCTGCCCGAGCGAGACGAGCGCAAGCGGCATCGTCGCGAGGAGCAGGTTGTTGAGGTTGTACGAGGTGAGGAACGCGTCCTCCCGCAGGCTCGTGTAGACGCCGAGAGCGACGATCAGCGTCGACATCAAGAGCAGCGGCAGCCAGCCCTGGAGCCTCCTCATGCGGGCGCCACCTCCCCCTCCGTCGCGCGCCGCGCACGACCGAGCCCCGAGCCGACGATCGCCTCGACGATCCGCCGCTCGCCGAGCTCGGCGCCCTGGATCTCGTCGACGATCCTGCCGCGGGACATCACGACGACGCGGTCGCACAGGCCGGCGAGCTCGAGCGGGTCGCTCGACTTGACGATCGTGGCAACGCCGTCGTTCGCCTTCTCGCGCAGCGCGTCGTAGATGTCGAACCGCGCGGCGACGTCGACGCCCTGCGTCGGCTCCTCGGCGAGGAGCACCTTGACGTCGCCCCGCAGGAACGGCCGCGTGAGCGACACCTTCTGCTGGTTGCCGCCGGAGAGGGACTGCACCGGCTGCTCCATCGAGGCCATCCGGATCCGCAGGCGGCCCGCGAGGTCGTCGACCGTCTTGCGCTCGCGGCCCCTCCGGAGGAGGCCGAACCGCGCAAGTCGCCGGAGAACCTGGATCGTCGTGTTCACACGGACGCTGAGCACGGGAAAGAGGGACTCCCCCGAGCGGTCGCCGCTGAGCAGCACGACCCCGGCACGGAGCGCGCCGAGCGGCGAGCCGGAGTCGAGCGCGCGCCCGTCGCAGGTCGCCGTGCCGGCCGACCGCTCGACCCCCGCGAGCGCGCGGAGGAACTGCACCTGCCCGTTGCCCTCGGCGCCGGCGAGCCCGAGGATCTCGCCCTTCGCGACCTCGAGGTCGACCGGGCCGAACCGCTCGCCGTGGAGTCCCGAGACGGCGAGACGTACCTCGCGCTGCGCGGCCTGGCCCTGCCTTTCGGGGAACGCGAGCTGGAGCGGACGCCCGATCATCAGCGCGACGAGGCTCTCCTCGGACATGGATGCACCGTCGAACGTTCCCTGGCAGACGCCGTCGCGGAGCACGCTGACCCGGTCGGCGATGCCGAGGACCTCCGGGAGCCGGTGGCTGACGTAGACGATCCCGACGCCGGCGCGGCTCTGCTCGAGCACGAGCGCATGGAGGCGCTCGACATCGTCCGGTCCGAGTGCGGTCGTCGGCTCGTCGAGGAGCAGCACCTTCGGCTGGGCGAGAAGCGCCTTGACCACCTCGAGCAGCTGCCGCTGGACGAGGGAGAGGGCTCGCGTCGACGGGAGCAGCGGGATCTCGAGGTCGAACGCGCCGAGGGTCTCGGCTGCCCACGCCTCGATGCGTCCGTACCTCGGGCGGAGCTCCGGAGGCGCCCCGAGATAGAGGTTCTCGGCGACCGAGAGGTCGAGGACGTGCGAGTACGTTTGGTACGCAATGCCGAGACCGAGTCGGCGGGTCTCTGCCGGAGAGACCCGCCGACGCTGTCGGCCGGCGATCTCGACGGTCCCGTGGTCGGGTGCGAGAAAGCCGCTGGCGATTCCGAGCAATGTCGACTTCCCGGACCCGTTTTCCCCGACGAGCGCGTGGATCTCGCCCGCCCGGCAGTCGATGCTGACCTCGCGGAGCGCCCTGACCGCCCCGAACGCCTTCGAGACGTCGCGCAGGGCGAGCACCGACGGGTTCGCGAGCCCGGGAGTCGACATGGTTGCTCGGTTTAGTTCCTCCTACGGGTACATCCGATGCAGCAGGCTCAGCGGAATGAGCGACGTCGCCGAGGCCTCCTGCGGATAGCCCTTGACGCAGGAGTCGCGCACCCGCTGGTTCTGCAGCTCGATCGGGAACACGATCTTCGGCGGGATCTTCGCGCCCTTCAGCTTCATCATCGCCGCGGTGAACGCAACGCGGATCTGCGAGTTCCCGGAGGTGTAGTACCACATCTTCAGGTTCGGGTTGTTCTCCTTGTTGAACGTGCAGCCCATGCCGACGTCGTCGGTCCTGAGCGTCAGCACGGTGTTGAACGGCTTGCCCGCGGCCTTGTATGCCGCCAGGGCCCCCTGCGCCATCCCGAGCCCGTACTCGTAGCTCCAACCCTTCACGTCGGGGTGCGCCGCGAGGATGCCGGCGACGACCGACTGGACCTTCGACGGATCCCAGTTCGTCGGCTCCGTGGCCACGACGTCGATGTTGGAGTTGAGCGCCGGCTTCTCGCAGGTCTGCCAGCCGAGGGACAGCGGGTTCCCGGGGAAGCCACCGAGGAACGCGATGTCACCCGACTTGACCTGCGTGTTCATCACCTTCGCGTAGGCCTTTCCGAGCTTGCAGGTGTCCTCGCCGACGACCGTCAGGTAGTTCTTCCCGGGGCCGGTCACGTAGCCCCAGGCGTAGGTCGCGACCGGGATGCCCGCGTCGGTCGCCTCCTTCATCACCGGCAGCATCGCGTCGCCGAAGTCCGGATAGGAGACGATGAGGTTGACCTTCTGGGCGATCGCCGCCTTGAAGTCCGCGATCCCCTGGTTCAGGTCGGAGTGGGCGCTCTTGTAGATGATCTTGCCGACGTCGGGATACGTCAGCGCCTGGAGGATGAACTCCATCTTCGACATCTGGCGGAAGACGTTCTCGCCGAACTGCTCGATGTAGGCGACCGTGAGCTTGCCGCCGGTGCCGGTCGAGCAGCCGTTGTTCTTCCAGCACTGCAGCGCGAGGTTGTAGTTGACCTTCCTGTCCGAGCGCCCGAGCCCCGCGAGCGCGATGTTGCGCGACATCTTGTTCGCCGGGAGCAGGCTGGCCTTGAACAGCGTCTTCTTGAGGGTCGACGCCTTCGCCGCATAGACCTCGCCGAAGCCCTTCCCGGTCGAGATCACGACCGCGGGCTTCGCTGCCGCCGTGCTCGAGTTGCCGCTGCTGCTCGAGACGAGCCCCAGCGTGACCCCGAGCACGAGGATGGCCAGCATGCCCGCGACCAGCGGGCGCCTGCGCGACGATCCGGATTCCCTCCGACCCTGCATCGTGCCTCCTTTCGCGAGCATCAGCTCGTGGTTTCCGTCGCTTCGGATCGGGCGGCCGCGGGTGCGTCGACCGGTCGCAGGAGGCGACCGAGGACCGACGCCAGGCGATCGCCCGAGATCAGCATTCCGACGATGATCGCCCCGCCGAAGACGATGTACTGCATCGCCGTCGAGAGGCCGAGGATGAGGAGCATCTGGGTGAGCAGCGTGAGCGCGAGCGCCGCCACCCAGGTGGACGTAGCGCTGGCCAGGCCGCCCGACATCGACGCACCCGCGATCACGACCGCCGCGATCGGCGCGAGCAGGTACGACGCGCCGAAGGCCGGGTCGATGCTGATCCGCAGGCCCGCCAGGAGGACCGCCGCAACCCCGTAGAGCGCCCCGGCCGCGGTGTACGCGAACACGACATGCGAGCGGACGTGCAGGCCCGCCATCCAGGCGGCGCGCGGGTTCGCGCCGACGGCCTGGAAGCGCCGTCCGGGCGCGGTGTAGCGAAGCGCGACGGCGACCGCGAGCGTGATCGCCGCACCCGCCCAGAACACCGAGCTGATCCCGAGCGGCTTGCCGGCGGCCCAGGACGAGAGCGAGCTCGGAACCGCGGCCTGGCCCGTCACCTCGCGCGAGTACCTGATCGCGACCGCGAGCACGATCTGCCCGACCGCCAGGGTGACGATCAGCGGGTTCAGCCTGAAGACGCCGACGAAGATCCCGTTGACGAGCCCGACGAGCACGCCGAGCCCGACGCACGCGAGGATCCCGAGCACGAGCTGGTCGTTCGCCCCGGCGCTGACCCCGACGAGGAGGTTCCCGCCGAGCGAGATCACGCCGGGGGTCGAGAGGTCGATCCCCGCATGCATGATCACGAGCATCTGACCGAGCGCGGCGATCGCGAGGATCGTCATGTAGGGGAGCACGAACGCCCACGAGGTGCTCTTGATCGCGTTCGGCGCGATGGCCGCCGCGACGACGATTAGAGCACCGGTCGCGAGCCAGATCGGGAGGAATCGCGCGGCGACCACGGCGCTCGCGGTCAGCTGGCCGACCCGTCCTTCGACCCGTGCCGCGCCGCCACGACTCGAGTGACCGGCGGCGCTCACGAGCAGCCGGATGCCGGAAGGCAGGACGCCGAGGAACGTGCCGCGACCAGGCGACCATTGTGTGCACGTCCGGCGAAGAGTGTCAACCGTGACGGAACGCACGCTCTGGCAAGCCGCGGCGGATGACGGGCTGCGAGACGACCGCGAGGCCGCCGGAACCCGCACCGCATCAGGAAAAACCGACATGGAGGGCGGTTGACGCGCTCGCCACGACGTGTTTATGCTCGCTGTACATCCGGCGGCGCGAGACGCGTTCTCCCTCGGAGACGGCGGTCGTGACTGTCGTACTGTTGGTGACCGGCCAGCGAAGGAGAGGGACATGAGCTCGCAGCGACTGTTCATTCGCAACGGCTTCGTGGTCTCGATGGACCCCGACGTCGGCGAGATCGCGAACGGCGACGTCCTCGTCGAGGACGGCGCGATCGTCGAGGTCGGGCGCGGCCTCTCGGTGGAAGACGCGGAGATTGTCGACGCGACCGACATGATCGTGATGCCGGGCTTCGTCGACACCCACCGGCATACGTGGCAGACGCCCGTCCGCGGCGTCCTCCCGTCCTGCACGCTCGACCATTACTTCGCGGTGATGCTCGGCAGCGTCGGCGGGCACTACCGTCCCGAGGACGTCCACATCGGCGACTACGCCGGCTCGCTCGAGGCGCTCAACGCCGGCGTCACGACGCTGCTCGACTGGTCGCACATCAGCAACACCCCCGATCACTCCGACGCGGCGATCCAGGGCCTGAAGGACGCCGGCATCCGCGCCGTCTACGCGCACGGCATGCCGACCGGCGGCGAGTGGTGGTCGTTCAGCGAGCTCGAGCACCCCGAGGACATCCGCCGCATCCGCGACACGTACTTCCCCTCCGACGACGGGCTGCTCACGCTCGCGATGGCGGCACGCCAGCCCGGCAACTCGAACTTCGACGTCGCGAAGCACGACTGGGCGCTCGCGCGGGAGCTCGGGATCCTCATCAGCGTCCACGTCGGGATGCGGCTCCACAACCTGCACTACAACCCCGTGAAGGACATGCACGACCTCGGGCTCATGGGCCCCGACGTCTGCTACATCCACATGACCGACCTGACCGACCAGGAGCTCGACTGGATCGCGGAGACGGGCGGGCGGGCATCGATCGCGCCGTACGTCGAGATGCTGATGGGGCACGGGCCGCCCCCGACCGGCAAGCTGCTCTCGCGCGGCGTGCGCCCGTCGCTCAGCGTCGACGTCGTCTCGAGCGTTCCCGGCGAGATGTTCACGCAGATGCGGACGGCGCTCGCCTACGACCGGATCTGCGAGTTCACCGACACGCCGGACGAGGCGTTCGCGCCGAAGCTCGGGCACCGGGACGTGCTGGAGTTCGCGACGATCGACGGGGCGCGCGCGTGCGGGCTCGACGACCGGGCCGGCTCGCTCACGCCCGGGAAGCAGGCCGACATCGTCCTGCTCCGGACCGACGCGATCAACACCGCGCCCGTCGTCGACCCGATCGGGACGATCGTGATCTTCTCCGACACGTCGAACGTCGACTCGGTGTTCGTCGCCGGCAACGCTGTGAAGCGGAACGGTCAGCTCGTCGGTCACGACTTGAAGAGCGTCTTCCAAAAGCTCGACGAGTCGCGCAACCACGTCCTCGGCGAGGGCGGCCTGCTCCCAGACTGGGCGGCCGAGTCGGCAACCCCGGCGTAGACACCGTCGTTTCGACGGCCCGGTCCGCAGCCGCGGGCCGGGCCGTCTCCACGGGAAAGGAGCAGCGATGGCCAACGGCAGCGTCGTCATCGTCGGCGGCACGGTCGGACTCGGACGTGAGCTGGCGCAGGCCTTCGCCGACGCGGGCCGCGAGGTCGTCGTCACCGGGCGGGACCAGGCACGCGCCGAGGCCGCGGCCGAGGAGATCGGCGGGAGCACGCGCGGCCTCGGGTTCGACCTCGCGGAGCCTCACTCGATCGCGGGCGCGCTCGCAGGCGTGGGCCCCGTCGAACACCTCGTGCTCGCCGCGATCGAGCGCGACGTCAACAAGGTGCAGGAGTACGACATCGAGGGCGCCTTGAGGCTCGTCACGCTCAAGCTCGTCGGCTACACGGAAGTGATCCATACCCTCGACCCGCGACTCCGAGAGGACGCGAGCATCCTGATCTTCGGCGGGCTCGCGCGCGACCGTCCCTACCCGGGCTCGACGACCGTGACGACCGTCAACGGTGGCGTGACCAGCATGGTGCGGACGCTCGTGATCGAGCTCGCTCCCCGGCGCGTGAACGCGATCCATCCGGCGATCGTGGGGGACAGCCCGCAGTGGATCGACATGCCGCCAGAGCGGCACCAGGCGCTCGTCTCGCGCACGCCGATCGGGCGGCTCGTGACGATGGCGGAGGTCGTGGGCGCATGCCGGTTCTTGCTCGAGAACCAGGCGATCAACGGGATCAACCTGTCGGTCGACGGCGGCTGGATGTGTATGTGACCGGGCGCGGAGCAGCGCTCTCCTCTCGGACCGCACGACCTCCGAGCGCGGCGACGAGCACGAGCGCGGCGCAGACGAGCGCGAGCGCCGCCGTCAGCGTGAGCGCGTCGGCGAGGACGCCGATCACGGGCGGGCCGAGGATGAACCCGAGGTAGCCGATCGTGAAGACCGCCGCGAGCGACGGGCCCGCGGGCGGGACCCGGCCGGCCGCGCTGAAGAGGAGCGGCACGGCGTTCGCGACCCCGACACCGACGAGGACGAACCCGACGACGGCGACTCCGACGTGCCCGGCGAGCAGCACGATCGCGAGAGACGTCGCCGCGAGCGCCGCCCCGCCGACGAGCACGCTCCGCCGTGAGTAGCGCTGGACGAGTCCGTCGCCGCCCAGACGCGCGACCGCCATCCCCAGCGAGAACCCCGCGAACCCGACCGCAGACGCCGCGCGGCTCGCACCCGTCTCTCCCGTCAGGTAGATCCCCGCCCAGTCGGCGACCGCCCCCTCTGTCGTCATCACCAGGAAGCAGAGCGCGCCGATCAGCAGCACCGCGCGCGAGGGGAGCGCGAAGCCCGCCGTCCCCGGCTCCCCGTGCACCGACGCTCCGCCCAGCCGGGCGCTCGCCAGGATGACGACGACCCAGAGGGCGAGCGCCGCGCACGCGCCCTCGACGCGTGGGTCGGCGCCGAGCGCGGCCGCCGCGGCGACCCCGCCCGCGCCGGCGAGGCCGCCGAAGCTCCAGCACGCGTGGAGCGACGACATGATCGGCTTCCCGCCCGCCCGTTCGACCGCGACGCCGTGGGCGTTCATCGACACATCCATCGCCCCGTTCCCGGCGCCGAAGACGACCAGTCCGGCCGCGAGCAGCAACGGTCCCGGAGCGCCGAGCGGCAGGAGCAGGAGCGGCGGGTACACGAGCGCGGCGAGCCGCAGCACCCTGGCGCTCGCGTGTCGCTCGAGCACGTGCCCGGTGAGCGGCATGGCGACGAACGCGCCCGCGGCCATGAAGAGGAGCACGACGCCGATCGTCGTCTTCGAGACGTCGAACCGCTCCTGGACGAAGGGGATCTGCGCGACCCACGTGCCGACGAGCGCCCCGTTCACGACGAAGCAGACCGAGGTTGCGGCGCGCGGGCTCACGGCGCCACGGTACTTCTCTCGTCCCCTTTGCCCTGTTCCGAGAGGCCGACCGGCGACAGGCCCCTAGACTCCGCGCATGGCGGCGTGCCCGCGTTGTGGCCGTGAGAACGCGGACGACGCGCGGTTCTGCAGCGCGTGCGGCGCCGAGCTGGCGGTCGCAGAGCGCCAACGGGAGTCGCGGAAGGTCGTCACGGTGCTGTTCTGCGACCTCGTCGGGTCGACCGCGCTCGGCGAGTCCACCGACCCCGAGGCGCTCCGTGCACGTATGCGCGGGTACTTCGCAGACCTGCGCGCGATCCTGGAACGACACGGAGGCTCGGTCGAGAAGTTCGTCGGCGACGCTGTGATGGCCGTCTTCGGCATCCCCGTCGCGCACGAGGACGACGCGCTGCGCGCGGTGCGCGCGGCATGGGAGATGCGCGAGGCGGTGTCCGCTCACGGGCTCGCCGCGAGAATCGGCGTCAACACGGGCGAGGTCGTGGTCGGCGGCGAGGGCGAGACGCTCGTCACGGGGGACGCCGTCAACGTGGCCGCACGCCTCGAGCAGTCGGCGCCGGCGGGCGAGGTGCTGCTCGGCAACGAGACGAGGCTGCTCGTCCGCGACGCCGTGCGCGTGGAGCCCGTGGAGCCGCTCGCCCTCAAGGGAAAGTCACAGCCCGTCCCCGCCTTCCGTCTGCTCGATGTGATCTCGGGCGCGGAGCCAGTCTCGCGCAACCTCGAAAGCGTGCTGGTCGGTCGAGACCGTGAGCGAACGCGGCTCCGTCGCGAGTACGAGGACACCGTCGCCGACCGTGGATGCCGGCTGGTCACCCTCCTCGGTCCCGCCGGGGTCGGCAAGTCGCGACTCGTCGCCGATTTCCTCGAGCACGCCGGTGGTCCCGAGGCGGACGTCCTCCACGGCCGCTGCCTCAACTACGGCGAGGGCATCACCTACTGGCCGCTCGTCGAGTTGCTGCTCGCGATCGGGGTCGAGCCGGACACGGTGCTCGGCAGCTCGGCC
>Ga0310810_10007808_pt1 | contig 12257 bp, 10 predicted proteins | sample NCmetagenome_FD_207641 | JGI IMG/M metagenome (GOLD analysis project Ga0310810, IMG submission 207641) | Soil microbial communities from experimental microcosm in Duke University, North Carolina, United States - NC | ecosystem: Engineered > Artificial ecosystem > Soil microcosm > Unclassified ... | reverse complement strand
CTCCGACTTCGAGCCGGCCGACACAGGTGTGGTCGGACAGGCGGTGCAGTTGGGGGTCAGCCGGCAGCACCGGAATGGAGATGAGGCCCTTTTACCATCATTCGCGCTGGCCGCCGGCCCACGGGACGCCGTTGCGCTGCCGGTTCAGGTCGGTGGCTCGGTTATTGCCGTGCTGTATGCGGATGCGGCGAGGACCGATAAGGCGGAAGAACCTGAATGGCTGGATACGATCGACGCATTGACGAAGCACGCGGGACGAGTTCTCGAAGCGATGACGGTCCGTCAAGCGGCAGCGCTCTGGACGCCGCGCCAAACAGTGAGGCGCGCGCCATAGGCAGATGGCGAGAGATCATCGGTAGGAATGGAATGAAGAAATTTGCCGCGCGCTCTCGCGCCCTCCTGCTGCTCGCCCTTCTAATCTGCTCGATTTCATATGTCATCGCGCAGCAGCCGCTCGAGACACCGATCCAGGTTCCTCCCGCTCCCGTCGCACTCGTTGCGACTGATCACTTCCCGCTTCCGAAAGATGTCTCACAGTATTGGTTCGTCCCGAGCGCGAATCGGGCAACTGCGGGCGCGAAAGCGGACACCTCATTCACGAGCTTGACGCGCGGGGTGAAAGCGATCGCCGACGGCGAGTATGCAAACGGCCTAACCCTGGTCACTCGTTCGGAGCTGAGCGCGACGAGTCTCGGCAACTACGCCAGGTATTACCAGGCGCTCGCGCTCCAGGGGTTGTCCCGTCTTCCCGAAGCTGACGCCGTTCTCACCTCTCTTGTCGCGGCCTCACCGGAAGGCGCTCTCGGTGAAGCCGCACGGCTGAAGCTCGCGGAAGTGTTGATGGCGCGGCCAGATGCCGCGCGCGCGGAGCAATTGCTTCACGGGATGACCGCCGCACCGAAGGGTGCCTCCGACGATGTCTGGATGTTGCTGGGCGCAGCCGAAGAGGCGCTGAATCATCGCGAGCAGGCCGTCGAGGCGTACCGCAAGGTGTATTACAGCTTTCCGCTGGGCGGCCGTGTTGCCGATGCGAAGACGGCGCTCGATCGGCTCAAGAGCCCGGTCGGTGTCGCAGGCGGCGCGCCAGTAGCAGAGGAGTTGGCGCGAGCGGAGAAACTGTTTGCAGGCCGCCGGTGGGCCGAATCCAGAGTCGCCCTCGAGCCGCTCGTGAACGTCGTCCCGGATGAGGACCGCGAACTCGTTTCATTGCATCTTGCTGAATCCGACGTTCATCTCGGCCGTCATCGTCCCGCTCGCGATCGGTTGAAGCAGCTTCTCGAGAACTCATCGAAGGAGCCCGAGGCACGTTACTACTATCTCAGCGCGGTGCGTGGGCTCGGCGATCGTCCGGCGTTCCTGAGCCTCGCCCGTGAACTCGTCAAGGATCATCCCGACTCACCGTGGGCGGCCGAGGCGCTCGAAGATCTTGCGTCGTTCTACGTCGTCGACGATCAGGATGACAAGGCGGACGAGGTCTTCCGCGAGCTGCTCGAGCGCTTCCCCCGCAACCGATACTCCGAGCGGGCCGCGTGGAAAGTCGGGTGGCTTGCATATCGAAACCAGAAGTTCGCCGAGACGGCGCGCGTCTTTGAATCAGCCGCGGTCACGTTTCCTCGCGCCGACTACCGGCCCGCGTGGATCTATTGGTCGGGTCGCGCGCGCGATCGTCTCGGTGATGGTCCGGGCGCAGTAGACCGGTATCGACTGGCCGTGATCGACTACGGCAACTCGTACTATGGCCGCCTCGCATCGCGTTTGCTCGCGTCTCGCGCTGGTGCGGCAGCGAATGTACCTGCGTCGGTGCGAACCGCCACCGCTGCCGTGACCGGCAGCGTGCCTCCGACAGAGCCGCTGATGAGGGCCCTCATGACGGCTGGTCTATTCGGAGATGCGCTGAAGGAAGTGCAATTCGCGCAGCGGACGTGGGGCGATTCCCCGGCTCTCCAGGCCACCGCCGCCTGGATTCGCGCGCAGCAGGCAAAAGAGCTGCGCGCCGACGAACGCTTCGCCGCGCTGCGTGGATCGATCACGACGATGCGTCGCGCGTATCCACAGTTTCTCGCCGCGGAAGGTGAGACGCTGCCAGCCGAGGTGTTGCGGATCATTTTCCCGCTCGACTACTGGGATCTGATCGAGAAGTACTCCGCTGCGAAGAACCTGGATCCGTATCTGGTGTCGGCATTGATGGCCCAGGAGTCGACTTTCACCGCTGAAATTCGGTCATCGGCAAACGCGCGCGGACTGATGCAGGTGATGCCGAGCACCGGACGACTCTATGCGCAGAAATTGGGCATCCGTCCGTTCACGACGGCGTCGCTCTCGCAGCCGGAGACGAACGTGCGGATCGGCGTGCAGTATTTCAAGGACCTCGTCGACAAGTTCGGCGGGATCCACTATGCGCTTGCGAGCTACAACGCCGGGGATTCGCGCGTGGCAGAATGGATTAAGAAAGCGCCAGATCTTGCCCAGGATGAGTTCATCGACAACATCCCGTTCCCCGAGACGCAAAACTACGTGAAGCGCATCCTCGGCACGACAGAAGACTATCGACGCCTCTACGGAACCGGCCCGCTGGCGACCAATCGACGGCCGACGGCCAATTGACGACCGATCCCCTCGAGTTGACGAGTCGCGCTGAGGCGACTCATTTTTGGTTTCGAGGGTTCCGCGAATTTCTCACGCCCGTGCTCCGCGATCTCAGTCGCGGGCGACACGATCTGCGCATCATCGATTGCGGCTGCGGTACCGGCTACAACCTTCGCCTCCTGCGTTCGTATGGTCGCGTGGTGGGGTTCGATCTCAATGAGGGAGGCGTCGCGATGACCCGCGCATCGGGTAGCGCAGTGGTCCGCGGCGATCTCGCGCAGGCGCCGTTTGCCTCGGGCCTGTTCGACATTGCCACATCCTTTGACGTCATGCAGTGCCTCGAGCCGGATGCGGCCGCCGTTCGCGAGATGGCTCGACTGGTTCGTCCGGGCGGGGCCGTGGTGGTCACCATGGCGGCGCTCGAGCTGCTTCGGGGTGATCACTCGGTGTCGTGGGAAGAAGTTAGACGCTATACACCGGCCACGGCCAGAGAGCTCTTCACGCAGGCAGGCTTGCGGGTCGAACGCGTTTCCTTTCTCTTTGGCTCGCTGTTTCCGTTGATGCTGACGGTGAGGATGGTGCAGCGCCTTCTGAGGCCGTTTCGCACCTATCGCCCAGATACCGACATCGCGATTCCGTCAGCGCCGGTCAACGGACTGCTGACTGCTGTCGTCATGGCGGAGGCGCACATGGCCCGCCATGTCTCGATGCCCATTGGAAGCTCATTGCTGGTGGTTGGACGGAAGCCAGAATGAAAAAGGCGGGGTCTGAAGACCCGCCTGGAGTTAGAACCGAACGATGCCGCCGAAATACGGACCCTTCATCTTCAGGTCGCCTTCGTCGTCGTCGAGCGTGTACGTCCCGGTGACTGAGCGATATCCAAACTGCCCACCCACGTGGCTTCCGAAATTGATCGTTCCGTAGATATCGAAGTCGCTCATTGATGCTTCGAGATCCTCCGCGACGAGTCGATCGGTCAGCGGTTTCACCCAGCTGAAGACCTTGAAGCCAGTGTACTCGGCCGTAACGGAGAAGGTCCGATGCGGATACACCCGGCCAATAACGCCAAGCGTGATGATGGGGGCTGTGACGTCCGTTGACTGGCCGGCAATTCCCGATGCACTCAAATCCGCGGTGAGGTGGTTGTGCTTCAACTCGGTGATGAATCCGAACAGCCCGCGATCGCCTGCCACGAAATCGTACTCGTAGCCGAAGCGCCACAGATCCCAATTGAGGTCGGCGGTGACCGGTATCGTCACTGGGAACGTCGCGCCACCGAATGAAATCGTCCGCTGAGCCGTCGCCTGCTCGAAGTAGTCGAAGTTCACGTGAGCGATGCGGAACTTGTGCTTGCGGCCCGTCTTGAACACCGAACGAAACTCAGCGAAGCGGTCGTCCAGGAGTCCGAATTCGCGCACGAAGTCGACGCCAGGAATACCCGCTGCCGCAAGTCCGCCCGTCTGAATCTCGATTCCCGGAGTCGGCTGCCAGAACATCAGGCCGAGCTCGACGTGGAAGTTTTCCGCCGGCGCCGGATCCGGCACGCTGAACTGCGCTTCAGCCCGCGCAACGATGGCGGCACAAAACAAAACGGTTGCAAGCAGTCGAATTCGCATTCGTCTGTGTATCGGCGGCCGGAGGAGGTCCCTTTAGCATACTGCCCAGAAGGTCCGGAGGCCGGCAGGTATACTGCGAAAATGACCCCACAGAGCCGCCTAATCAATTACTTGGCGCGTTACCGCCGAGCTTTCATCTCGGGGTTTGCCTGTGTCGTCTTCGCGACTGCAATCTCGACGGGCGGGCCGTGGGTCCTGAAGTACGCCGTCGACGACCTGAGCCAGGGGCTGACCTTCGACAAGGTACGGTGGTACGGAGCGTTGCTCCTGCTGCTCGCCGCAGTCGGCGGCGTTTTCAGGTTCCTCATGCGGCGCATCATCGTCGGCGTCTCACGCGACTTCGAGTACGACCTGCGGAACGACTTCTTTGCGGCGCTCCAGCGTCTGCACCTCTCGTACTTCCAGCACCATCGCACCGGCGATCTGATGTCGCGCGCCACCAACGATCTCAGCGCGGTGCGAATGATGATGGGACCGGCGGTGATGTACACGGCGAGCACGGTGCTGACCTTTGTCGTGGGAATCGTGTTGATGATCTCCATCGATCCGTGGCTTACGCTGGTCGCGCTCGTGCCGCTGCCGTTTGTGACGGTGGTCGTCAAGTACTTCGGCACGGCAATTCACAATCGTTTCGAGAAGATCCAGGAACAGCTGTCGGACATCAGCGCGCTCGCCCAGGAATCGCTGGCCGGCGTTCGCGTCGTTCGCGCGTACGGGCAAGAGGCCTTCGAGATTGCGAGGTTCCGAGCCGCCAACGAGGAATACGTCCATCGCAACCGGGCGCTGATTCGTCTGCAGGGGTTCTACTTTCCGAGCATGGGGTTGCTGATGGGTATCGGTGCGCTCCTCGTGCTCTGGCTGGGGAGCCGGCGGGTGGTCGCCGGCCAGATGACGATTGGCGAACTGGTCGCGTTCAACGCCTACCTGACGATGCTGGGCTGGCCCATGATCGCGTTCGGGTGGGTCAGCAATCTGCTCCAGCGAGGAACAGCCTCGTGGAAGCGCCTGCTCGAGGTGATCGACGTCCAGCCGCTCGTTTCCGATGCCGAGGCGAATCACGCGATCCAGTCCATCGATGGGGAAGTCGAGTTCCGCAATTTGACGTTTGCGTTCGGTGATGCAGTCGTACTTCGGGGCGTTTCGTTCAGCGTCCCCAAAGGTACGACCACCGCAATCGTCGGCGCGACAGGCTCCGGCAAGTCGACACTGCTCAGCCTCCTGCCGCGGCTGCACGATGCACCTCCTGGCACCGTGTTCATCGATGGCATGGACGTGCGCCGGATCCCGCTGCATGTGCTGAGGGGTGCGATCGGATTCGTGAACCAGGAACCGTTCCTGTTCAGCACGACGCTGGCGGAGAACATTGCGTTCGGCGCGCGCGCGCATCAGGGCGATCGGGATCGAGTGGCGGCCGCTGCCTCGATCGCGCGGCTCGACAAGGATCTCGTGCAATTTCCTCAGGGCTACGAGACGACGGTAGGTGAGCGGGGTATCACGCTCTCTGGTGGACAGAAGCAACGCGTTGCCATCGCGCGCGCTCTGGTGATCGACCCGAAGATCCTGGTCCTGGACGACGCGCTGTCGGCGGTGGACACACACACCGAAGAAGAAATCCTCGAACGGCTCTCGGACGTGATGGCGCAACGGACATCGATCATCGTCTCCCACCGTGTTTCCACCATTCGTGGCGCCAGCCAAATCGTGGTTCTGCACGAAGGGCGGGTCGCCGAACGCGGCACGCACGACGAACTGATCCGCCACGATGGCTTCTACGCCGATCTCTATCGCAAGCAATTGCTCGAGGAAGAACTGAAGGCGTCATGATCGACGATGACGTCCTCGGAAAAGCCTACGACAGCCGCTTGATGCGGCGGCTGTTGACCTATCTGCGCCCCTACCGCGGTCAGGTGACTCTTGCCGTGGTCGCCATCATCGGCCATTCCGCGCTCGACCTGGCGCCGCCCTACCTCACGAAGATCGTGATCGACCGCTACATCCCGCTGGGCGATCTCCAAGGGCTGGCCACGATAGCAGCGCTCTACCTCGTGGCGCTGATCGCCTCGTTCGTGCTCGAGTACCTCCAGACCTGGACGATGCAGCTGATCGGACAGCGGATCATGTTCGATCTGCGCATGGAACTCGTCACGCATCTGCATCGATTGGATCTCCGTTTCTACGACCGTAATCCTGTCGGCCGCCTGATGACGAGGCTCACCACTGACGTCGATGTCCTCAACGAGTTGTTCACGTCGGGCGTCGTCTCGGTGTTTGGTGATGTCTTCACGCTCATTGGCATCATGGGCGTTTTGATCTGGATGGATTGGCGGCTGGCGATCGCCGCGTTCTCGGTGCTGCCGCTCATCGCGGCGATCACTCACTGGTTCCGCGTCAACGCCCGTGAGTCGTACCGGACGGTGCGGACCTGGATCGCCCGCATCAACGCCTATCTGCAGGAGCGGATCACCGGAATGGCGACAGTGCAGTTGTATCGTCGCGAAGCACGGGACTTCGAGACATTCGACGAGATCGATCGCCGGCATCGGGATGCCAACGTCCAGTCCATCTTCTATTACGCGGTCTTCTATCCGGCGGTGGAGCTCGTCGGTGCACTTGCCGCCTCGTTGATCCTGTGGGTCGGCGGGGCGCGGATCATCGCCAACGGCGACGACATGCTCACGCTCGGGTCGCTCGTCGCGTTTCTTCAGTACTCGCAGCGCTTTTTCCGGCCCATCAGCGATCTGTCCGAGAAGTTCAACATCCTGCAGGGCGCGATGGCGTCGTCGGAACGTATCTTCGGGCTGCTCGATACACCGCTCGAGATCGCGTCGAAGTCTCCCGAGAAGCGAACCACGTGGAATGGCCCTGGGGTCATTCGGCTCGAGAACGTGAGCTTCGCTTACGTCGAAGGAGAGCCGGTGCTGAAGAACGTCTCCTTCGAGGTGCGGCCGGGCGAGCGCATCGGGATCGTCGGCGCGACAGGTTCGGGCAAGACGACGATCGTCAGCCTCTTGCTGCGGTTTTACGACGTGCAGTCGGGGCGGATCACGGTCGACGGCGTCGACATCCGGGAAATGGATCTATCGGATTTGCGATCGCTCTTCGGCCTCGTTCTTCAGGACGTTCAGCTTTTTGCGGGAACGATTGGAGGGAACGTGCGGCTCGGCAATCAGTCGATCTCCGATGAGGATGTGCGAGATGCGCTCGAGGCGGTGCACGCGTCCAGCTTCGTCGATCGATTGCCGAACGGTCTCGACAGCGTCGTCGCCGAGCGCGGCTCGACGCTCTCGGTGGGGCAGAAACAGTTGCTCTCGTTCGCACGTGCCCTGGCGTTCAACCCACGCGTGCTGGTGCTCGACGAAGCCACGTCGAGCGTCGACACGGACACTGAGCTCCTCATTCGTGATGCGCTCAACGTGGTGATGCGCGGACGAACGACGATCGCCATCGCGCATCGCCTGTCGACGATTCAGGACATGGATCGCATTCTCGTCATGCATCGCGGTGAACTGCGTGAGTCGGGCACGCATCAGGAATTGCTCGCCCTGCGCGGGATCTATCACCGGCTGTACGAGCTTCAATTCGAATCCACGACTGCGTAGGGCGGGTCCTGCAAACGTAGGGCGGGGTCTTGCGGTGTAGACCCACCATGTCCGCCGGCTCACAAAACGGGACCCGGCCTACGGTTACCGATGTTATTACTGACCGACAGCCGCAGCGGGCGCAACCGATTCAGCAGGCACTTCGGGCGGTGCTTCGCGAGTCTCTGGCGGCCGCGTGTCTGATGGCAGCTCGTCCTCGGGCGCGATTCCTGCGGGCGGCGGAGGATCGGCCGGAGGAATGCGACGAGCAGCTTCACGCCGTCTGAAGACGCGATCGATCAGGCTCGGTGAGCTCGCGGTCGGATCCCATCCCAGGCGTAGAACCGTGACCTGCACTTCCTTACGTCCGAACTTCAGCGCTTCGTGGCAGCTCCACATATACAAATCGAGCACGCGGCCCTGGACACTCGGACCGGTGTCCATCACGGTGTAGACGCCGCTGTAGCGCGCATCGCCGGCCCCGATGTTGATGACGCTGCCCACGGGAAGCAGCGTGGGATCGGCGGCGGCCACGCCGGTGCGCGCCACGACTCCTGACGCCGTGGTGCTGCCCTTGCAGTAGGCGGTTGCGGCGAACGGCATCTGGCTGCCGGGACGCGGCGGACCGATTTGCCCCAGCGACTGCCAGAACGCGCTGCGGGAGTCGAACATCTCGGCTTCGTACATGAACAGGAAGCCGACCACGGCGATCACCAGCACGACAACTTTTCGCCACGTCGACCGGGAGATGGTGACTCGCATAGTGAGCAGTCAGCCGTCCCAAGCTGGCCACTACCGGAAATGCTCGTACCCCTCCGGCAGTTCTCGCTCCGTAAGCCCGTCTTTGACGAGCAGGCGGGATGCTCGGGTCACAAGGCCGATCCTGGTTATCGGCAGATCGCCCAGTTGTCGTCGTACGGCGCGCAATCGTCCAGCTTGCCTGGGCCTCACCGTAAAGATCAGCTCAAAATCGTCGCCTCCTCGCAGCGCGAGGTCAATGGGATCTTGATTGCGCCGGCTCAGCCACTCCTTTGACTCTGCCGTAATGGGAATTGCCGTTCCTTCTATCGTGATTCCAACTGATGAGGCCTGCGCAATTTGACGCACGCCATCAGCCAGACCATCGCTGAGATCCATGCAGCTCGTTGCCGCGCGGTTTCGTCCGAGCAGGAGGCCGGCTCGCACACGAGGGTCGGGTCTGAGATACCTGCTGGCTGCGGCACTGGTCTCGTGAGCGTCCTCGCGTAGCCGCATGAGCCCTGTCGCGGCGTCTCCCAGCGACCCCGTGACGTAGACCTCATCGCCCGGGCGCGCGCCTGCGCGAGTCAGGACCTTGCGCCGGTGCACGGTGCCAATCGCGGTGACATCGAGAATCATCGGTCCCGGTGTCTGCGTGATATTGCCGCCGATGATCGTGACCCCGTAGCGCGTGGCCACCGCCAGCAAGCCGTCGATGATTTGATCGAAGGCGGTGATCTCGAGCGATGCCGGGAGCGCCATCGATAACAGCGCCGCTCGCGGCCTGGCCCCCATCGCGGCGAGATCGCTCAGGTTGACGGCCAGCGCACGATGTCCGATCGCATCAGGAGGCACGAAACGGCGATCGAAGTGGACTCCTTCGACCTGCGCATCAGTGGTGAGCACCTCGAGGGCGCCGCGCACCGGTTCGATGGCCGCGGCATCGTCTCCCGGGCCGATGACGACCCAGGCAGCTGTGGCAAGCCGTTGTGAGATGCGAGCGATGAGCGCGCGCTCACCGCAGTCGGCGATTGTGGGAGAACTCAAAATGAGGAGGCGATGAGCCCCGCTTTGCCGTGTGGGGAGGTCGAATGAACCTGCGAAAGCAGGTGGAGCCGCTGTTGTCGGCCGTGCTTAAGGCTTCCTCGAAACAGAGGCGTGCACACCGCACGACCTCGCGGCTCTCTTAGGTTGTTACGTTGGCTCAGACGAGCCTCCGAAACCATCACGAGCAAAGCAGGAGCGAGACGATCTTACTGTGCGGCCCGGGGTGGGTCAATACGTTGCACTAAACTGCTCGTTTCGAGGCCACTTGTGCGAGTGCCTCGTCGACGATGCGCTCGAGACGAAGGGCACGATCGTGCAGATCGTCGTGGGTGACCGAGTGCTGATCGCGCTGGCGGAAATATTCGTCGGTGATGTTGAGCGCCACGAGCACTGCCAGACCGAGCAGGTCGCTCGAAGGCGCGGCGTCGGAAGCGGCGCGCATCTTCTGATCGACGTACGCAGCGAGCTCCGTGATATACCGTTCATCAAGGCCGCTGCGAATCGGATAACGCTGGCCCGCGATCTCGACAGTCACCACGCTGCCCATGGTCGAGTCAGTCGCTTTCGCAAGAAGGACGTTTCACTAGATCGCTTCCAACTGTTCGAGCATCTCGGTGACGCGCGATCGGATCAGATCGCGTTCCTCGCGCAGCGCGGTGAGCTCCGTGCCAGTAGTGGCCTCGCTCTCCGTCAGGCGTGTCCGCACGCTGTCGAGCTCACGCGCCAGCCGAACGTTCTCTTCCGTCGCTCGCGCGTGGTCCGCTCGAAGCTGCGTCACGATGCCGACGAGCATTCGTACTTTTTCCTCGAGACGATCGATGGGATCGAGATCAGTTCGTGTTGCTACCGCCTGCTTTGCCATCCGGGTACGGTCCTCTGAAGATAATTGCGGGGTGTGCGAGGAGATGGTGCCACGAATGAAGTGTGCTGGCAAGCGTCGTCAGCGTTGAATCGCCCCGTGTGTGTCCTTGAGCGCCGACAGGACGGACTCCATCGCGCTCTGAACCTCGGCATCAGTGAGCGTTTTGTCGGGTGCCCTGAACGTGAGGCGCAGCGACAGGCTCACTTTTCCGTCCGGTATGCCCTTGCCGGCGTAGCGATCGAACTCACGAAGCTCCACGAGGTGCGCGAGGGCGATTGCCCGCACGGTGTCTCGAACCGACTGAGCGGCCGTGGTGTCGTCGACGAGGATCGAGATGTCACGATCGACGGAAGGGAAGCGTGGCGGCGCCATCGCCTTCAGCGATGTGCGCAGGAAACGGGCGAGCGGTTCGATAGCCAGCTCGCCAACGTATGCGGGAACCTCGGCGGGCAGTCCAAGCGATTCACCGACAGCGGGCGTCAACCTGCCAACCAGGCCGACCCGGCGCGTGTCCGACTCGGACGGCTCTTTTGCGCTCGCAACAACTTCGGCCGCCTGTCCCGCAACCAGGAACGAGGGCGGAGCACTCAGAGGCTGAAGGAGCACTGATGCATCGAGCGCATCGGCGACGACCGAGACCAGACTGGCCGCATCGAAGAAGTCGGTGTCTCGCGACCGTTCGCTCCAATGCAGCGCGCGTCCCGCGCCGGTCCAGATGAACGCGATCGTCTGTGTTTCGCCGCTTTGCTGCGTGAAACGGTTGCCGATCTCGAAGAGCTGCACATCGCGCTGACCACGGCGGATGTTCCGTCCCGCGGACTCCACAAGACCCGGGAGGAGCGACGGTCGAAGCACCGCGAACGCCTCCGACAACGGGTTCTTTATTGGTACGACCGTCTCGCCGGTGACGAACGCCTCCGCCGCGGGGGCGGACGTGAAGCCGAAGGTGACCGCCTCGGAAAAACCCTGACCTCTGGCCAGAGTCCGCAGTTGTCGCGTGCGAAGGATTCGTGGATCGACGGGCGGTGGAGGGACTGTCAGTGCCGGAAACGTCGCGGGAATTCGATCGAACCCACAATGACGCGCGACTTCTTCGATCAGATCCACTTCGCGACTGACGTCGACGCGCCGCGTCGGAACGGTGACGTCCCATCCGGCCTCGGCCTCGCGAAGCGCAAAGCCCAGTGCCTCCAGTACCCGGCGCACCTCCGCATCCGCGAGCGACACGCCGAGCAGGCCGGCGATGCGCTCGCGGCGGAGTTTCAACACGGTCGGCTCGATCCGGACAGGGTAGCAATCCACCACGGTCCCGCGTGATGCTCCGGCCCCGATCATCTCGATCAACGCGCACGCGCGCTCCATCGCGGTCAACGGGAGTCGCGGGTCCGTGCCACGCTCGAAGCGCATGCTGGCTTCGGTCTTGAGTCCCAGTGCCTTGCTCGTCCGGCGCACCGACCGCGCCTGGAAATACGCGCTCTCGAACACAATCGTCTTCGTGACACCTGTGACTTCGGAGTCCGCGCCACCCATCACCCCGGCGACGGCAACCGCCCGCTCGGCATCGGCAATGACCAGCATGTCGGACGACAGCTCACGACTTTTTCCGTCGAGTGTCTGCAGGACCTCGCCCGGCCGCGCCGTGCGCACTCGAATCTGAGCGCCGCCAAGGCGCGCGTAGTCGAACGCGTGCATGGGCTGGCCGAGTTCGACCAGGACGTAATTCGTGACGTCGACGATGTTGCTGGTCGGCCTGACACCGGCGGCACGCAGCCGGGTCTGCATCCATTCCGGAGACGGACCTATCGTCACATCCGCGACGGCCCCGGCATA
>Ga0310810_10007805_pt1 | contig 12258 bp, 8 predicted proteins | sample NCmetagenome_FD_207641 | JGI IMG/M metagenome (GOLD analysis project Ga0310810, IMG submission 207641) | Soil microbial communities from experimental microcosm in Duke University, North Carolina, United States - NC | ecosystem: Engineered > Artificial ecosystem > Soil microcosm > Unclassified ... | reverse complement strand
CGCCATCGTCACCCTTCATGTCGAGTGCGAGGCGCTTCAGCAGATACATCTCTTCGAGCGAGGCGTGGGCGGAGACGAGCATCCGGACCGACGCCGGATCCTTGCGGCCGGCCGTATTCAGCAAGTCGCGAACCTTGAGGAGCGCGTCCTTCCAGGTCACCGCCTGGGCTGCGCCGTCCTTGGCCATCACCAGCGGCCGGCGGAGCCGATGCTCGCCTTCGACCCAGAGGTACTGGAACCGGCCGATGTCGCACATCCAGTAGTCGTTCACGGCTGGGTTGTAGCGCGGCGTGATTCGGATCAGCCGCGATCCGCGGGCCCACTCCGGCTTGGCCTTGAGCCACGCCGTGGTGCTGCAGCCTTTCGAGCAGAGCGTGCAGGTGGTGTCGACGGCATGCGGGTTGTCCCAGGGCCGCGAGCGGAAGCGGTACTGCCTGGTGGTGATGGCCCCGACGGGGCAGACGTCCATCAGGTTGCCGGAGAGGATCGAGTGGATGCCCGCTTCGTTGAAGGTCCCGATCTCGGTGCCGTTACCGCGGTTGATGATGCCGATCTGGGCGTCGCCGTCCACCTCGCGCATGAAGCGCTCGCACCGCGTGCACATGATGCAGCGGTTGCGGTTGAGCATCAGGGTCGGGCCGAAATCGACGTCCGCCTTCACGCCATCGCCGTCGAACGTGCGGCGGGGGAAGTCCATGCGGCTCTCGGTGTTGCCGAACTGGTAGGAGAAGTCCTGGAGCGGGCACTCGCCGCCCTTGTCGCACACCGGGCAATCGAGCGGGTGATTGATAAGCAGGAACTCGAAGACGCCGGCCCGACCGTCGATGGCCTCGGGGTCCTTTGTGTGCACCACCATGCCCTCGGCGACCGGCGTCGAGCACGACGTCTGAAGCTTCGGCATCTTTTCGATCTTGACCAGGCAGACGCGGCAGGACGCGTCGATGCCCAATCCCGGGTGGTAGCAGTAGTAGGGAACCTGAACTCCGGCCTCGATGGCCGCTTGCAGGACGTTGATGCCTTTCGGCACCGACACCTGCTGCCCATCGATGGTCAACGTGACTTTTTCCACGTAGAAATGATACTTCACCTACCGGGGGTGCCCTGGATGCGATCCCTCGGCGAATGGGTGCTGGCGCTCGGTGTGCTCTGGCTGACCGTCTGGGTGAGCTGGCCGCTCCTCACCGGGCTCGCTCCGTCTCCGCCGGGCACGTTCGCGCTGGTCGAATCGCCGCTGCCGGCGCCGCCCGAAGGCGTTCCCGCCGGCGCCGAAAACGTCCCGTTCTTGATGCTCGAATCCGGCGCGGCGGTGAAGCGCGGCATGCCGGAAACCGAGCTCCACGGCTCCGCGCTCGCGGCCTACTCCGCCGGGCCCCCGGTCTCCGAACGAGGCGTGCTCGGCGAACGGACGGTAATGCCGTTCAAGTCCGGGCCCTCGAATTTCTGGGTGGTCGTCGATCGGACCGAGGTCGGCCGCGAACGCGAGGTGACAGCCATCTACGTCAAGTAGACCCAGGTGCGCGGTTCCCGGCGGCGCACGGACGAATACACCAGTCGAGATCGGCTACTTCGCTTTTTCGAACGTGGCGAGCGTGGCGTGGTCCTGGTTCAGCTCCACCGACTTCACTGGACCGTTGACCTGGATGTGTGCGTCGAGGGACGGCTCCGACAACAGCACCACTTCCTCCTGCACCCTGCCGTCGGCGTATTGCACCGTCACCGTGATCGGCAGATCGTAGCCGTCGCCGAACTGTTCCAGCCGTATGGTCACGCTGTCGGCGTTGGTCACGGTCGAGAAGCGGACGCGGGGAATCCCCGAGTCGAACACCCAGCGCTCGAAGAAACGGGACAGGTCGCGACCGCTTTCCGCCTCCATTGCTGCACGGAGGTCGTCGGTGCCCGCCTTCTTGAACCGCCGATCCGCGTAATAGCGGCGGACCCCGGCGAAGAACGCTTCGTCACCGACGAAGCGCCGCAGCATGTGCAGCACCATCGCGCCCTTGTTGTAGACAAGGGCTCGGAAGACGCGCCCCTGGCTCTTGATGTGGCCGAGGCGATATCCGAGGTAGATCGGTCCCTCGGCCGACTGATCGAGGCTCCACCGCCGGAGCTGCTTCAGGACGTCACGGAACGCGTTCTCGCCGCGGCGCTCGCGCGCGAAGAGCGCGGCCATGTACTGCGCGAACCCTTCGCTTAGCCACTGCTCGTGGTAGTTCTTCCAGCCGACGGCCTGCCCGAACCATTGGTGCGCAAGCTCGTGGGCCAGGAAGAACTCGGGGAAGTTGCCGAAGTTCGCCGGATCGTTGCGCCATGTGAACGGGCTTGTCGGCAGCGGGTTGTTGATCACGGCGGCGTATCCTGGTGCGTGCCCGCCCGGCAGGTTCGCCTCGACCATCGCCACGTTCAACGCGTCGTAGGGCACGTCGCCGACGATCGACGCATAAAGCCGGATGATGTCGGCAATCACTGGCACCGCTTCCCGGCCGCGGCCCTCCTGCCGGCGATTCGAGTCCACGGTCAGCGCCACCGTATTGCGGCCGCCCACCGGCGGCACGGCCAACGCTTTCATCTGCGACTTGAGGTCGCCATTCTCCGACTGGATCGTGACCGTGTCGGGCACTGCGATATCCACGACTACCGTCGCGGCGTCCACCCGCTCCATCCGGCTCACCACCATGCTCAGATAACGGAGCGGTTGCGGGGCGGTGAAGGTAAAGAGGGCGCGGCCCTGCTGCCCCTGCGCCTGCATTCCGACCAGCACCGGTGATCCGCTCGCCTGCACGCCGCTGGCGACGACGCAGTAGCCTTCGGGGACGGTGATGCGGAGGATCGCGGTCGCGTAGTCGGTGACCTGGCCCTGCGGATACCACTGCGCCCGATTGCTGAACAGCCAGTAGTCTTCCGGCGGGACCAGCGGCATCTCGCTCGGCTGGTCGTAGCCTCGTGTCGATCCGCTGCTGCCCTGGCTCTGGCCGCCTTGCGCGTCGGCGTCGACACCGATCGAGTCATCGTTGATGGACTGATCGTCGAGACGGCCCTGATAGCTGACGTGCAGGTTCAGCTCGACGCCGCGGCTCACCGGCTGCGGGAGGTTGATCACGAAGGCGTTCTGGTTCGTGACCCGCAGGAACAGGAGGCGCCCGAACTCCTCGCTGACCACCGAGTTGACGGTCAGGGAGTCGGCCAGCTTCAGCGTGAGGGCCCCGAGCGCGAACGAGCGGACCCGCAGCTTGATCCTGGTGCGGCCCTCCATCCACTGCCGGCCCGGCGAGAACGCCGCGTCGATCGAGTAGTCGAGGACGTCGTAATCGACCAGATCGTCCTCGTCGTAGAACTGGCCGCGGCTCGCCAGCTTCGGCTCCGACGCATACAGCGCGATGTTCTTCTTGCGGGCACGCTGGAAGAGAGAGACGTCCTCGGGCTCCGACGAGGAACGCGCGAAGGTGAGTCGATCGAAGCGCTTGGTGCGGACCTCGGCCACGAAATCGCCCGGTTGCGGCAGAAGCGACCACGTGTCGCGGCTCAAGTCGCTCAGGTCCAGACTGAACGAGTTCCTGATGTCCTCGTCGAAGATCTGCTGCGCCCGGCGGAGCGCGCGCGGATCGACGGCCGGCTCGGGCTGGAGCATCGAGTCCGCACCGAGCTGCGAGAAGACGAACGGATTGATGCGGACGAACACCCCGTTGAAGCTCGCGTCGAGCGTTTCCGCGCCGGCGAAGATGCGCACCTGACCGCGCTCCTCCTTCGGCTTCGGCGAGAACACCATGTTGCCTTCGCCGAGCAGCACCAGCGCGGTGGCTCCGTCCGCGGTTTCGGCGACGAACACCGGCCCGGTCGGCAGGCGCAATTCCAAGTCCACCGATCGCAGCACCAGGTTGTGAGCCGTGAACTGCTTGCGAGGATCCAGCCCCAGGCGGTGAAGCCCTTCTACGGAGGTCAGCAGGTCGATTGCGGAGATCCGCCAGGGTTGCGGATCCGTCGTTTCGCCGGGCGGCTTGCGGATGTCGAGGTTCCAGGTCGCAATCCGGCCGCGCGCTCCGGTCTCGATGAAAATCTCGACGAGCAACTGGTAGCCATTGCCCGGTAACGTTCCGGCAATCTGCGCGCGGTCGCGTTCCTTGACCACGGCGCGGGTCACGCCCTCGGGCACGCTGGTCTCGAAGAACTCCAGCCCCTGGGCGCGGTCGGCGTTCGCCGAGAGCAGCGCCGACCACTGCTGTTTGTTCATCGTCGAAATCGAGCTTTCGACGGCCTGGAGGAGAGCCTGGATGGACAAGTCCTCGGCGCTCGGCGCAGCCGGCTGCGCGCCCGCCGTGACCGTCGACACCACGAGGGCCAGGGCGATCCACGCTCCCCGCATGTAACGGATTATCTCCTTAAGACGGTGGCTGAATCGAGGCGCGCGCCGCGCTGCCCGGGCAGTACGGCCGCGCGCGCGGTCAGGCAGCGGGGACAGGTGGAGGGACGACGGCCGCCGCGGCGCGCGTCACGACGAGCACGGTGAGATCGTCGGAGAGACGCTGGTCGCGGCGATGACGCTCTACCGCAGAAAAGACCGCCTTTCCCAGCTCAGCGGCAGCAGAGGTGCCGTAGGCGCCGACGTGAAGAGCCAGCGTGCGCTCGAGCCCCGCTTCGTCGAACGGCGTCCCATCGGGGCTCTCTGCTTCGGTGATGCCGTCGCTGTACATCACGAGCGCGTCACCCGGCCCGAGGTGGATGTGTCCCTGTTCGTAGGTCGAGCCCTCGAACAAGCCGAGCGCGACCCCGCCCGTGTTGAGCCGGATGATGGTTCCGTCCGGCTTCCGCAGCAGCGGCGGTGTCTGGCCGGCGTTGACGAACGTCAGTTCGCCGGTGTCCGGACTGAACGACGCCAGGAACAGCGTGATGAAGCGCGACGCCGGGGCGTGACGGCCCACTTGCAGGTTGAGCCTGTGCACCAGAGCCGGCAGCGGCAGGTTCTCGTCCACGAGCGTGCGGAGGATGGCCAGCAGCAGCGCCATCAGCAGGGCGGCGGGGCTCGCCTTTCCGGCGACGTCGCCGAGCGCCAGCAGGACGGTGCCGTCGGGCTGGGGCAGGATGTCGTAGAAGTCGCCGCCGACGGTGTTGGCCGGCTGCGTCAATCCGAACGCCTGGACGCCGGCGCCCGACCAGGTGCCCTCAGGCAGCATCGCGCTCTGGATTTCGCGCGCGACCTCGAGGTCACGCTTGAGCGAGAGGCGATCCGCCACCTCGAGGAGCACGAGGAGGTTGAGCAGCAGGAAGCCGGTCAGCAGCCACAGCGTGCCGTTGGCGAAAAGGGGCCCGGGCACGCCGAAGCGCACCATGAACAAGGCAATCGGCAGGCGAAACGAGACGATGCCGACGCCGTCGAACAGCTTGACGAGACCGATGACGGCCGCGACCAGCGAGATGCCGTACATCGCCCGCCGCGCCGGCGAAAGCCGCATCGTGAAGGCGAGGAAGAACGCCTGGAGGTACTTGACGGCGCGCCGATGCCAGGGGAGCCCTTCGAGCTCGGCGGTGTTCACTCCACGAGCGAAAAAGCGATAAGCCTCGGGCGTCTCGCGCGTGAAGAGCTTGCCGAGATCCTCTGCGTTCAGGTCCTGGGTGTAGGTGTTGAAGAACTCCCGGGCCTTCGAGCCGGCTGGCATACAGAGATACTACGCTCGCGCTGAGGCCGCCGTTCCGGCGGCCCGGCCGCTCGCGCAGCTGGCGCCGCTTCGCGGCGCAGGCCGGCTTCGCCGGTAGGCAGTCCTTCGGACTGCAGGCGCGGCTGACCGCCGCGTAGGCAAAACACTTGTCTTTTCCTGCGGCGCGCAGCGCCGCCTGACGCGCCGAAAGGCGCGGCCCACGCCGCAACGCGGCGCCTACCGAGCGAAGCGAGGCGTGCGCAGCGCCGCCTGACGCGCCGAAAGGTGCGGCCCACGCCGCAACGCGGCGCCTACCGAGCGAAGCGAGGCGTGCGCAGCGCCGCCTGACGCGCCGAAAGGCGCGGCCCACGCCCAGTGTTTTCCTGCGCGGCGACAGCCGCGCCTGCGGCCGAAGGCCGCCTACGCCGCGCAGCGGCGCCTACCGAGCGCAGGCGGCGTTGGGCGAAGCCGTCGCCGCACACCGGCGAGGCCCGTCAGCGAGGCACCGCGAACAACGCGTCGCCTTCCGGGTAGCTCGACACGAGCCGCGCTCCGTGGGCCTGCAGCCAGACGAGAACGCCGCGGCCGACGTTCGGGTTGCCGAAGGCGGGCGTGTGCACCACCACGTGCGTGGTGCCGGCATCCACCAGGGCGCGCCACGCGCCGTCAGGGTCCACGTCGAGGCGGCGCAACTGCGCCACGCGCCGCATGTAGCCCGGCGGAAACGCGCCGCTGTAGCCGTTGACCACCGGCTTGCCGTGCACGCCGGCATAGTAGACCGCGCGGATCTCCCATGCCGGATCGCCGAACGGAAACTCTGCGACGACGGTGCCGGTTGGCATCGCGCGCAGTTCACGGTAGACGCTCGGCGCTTCCGAGGCCGGGTAGATCCGCGCCGGCGGTGTCGCTTCGCTGGTGCCCCACGTGTGGTTCATCGCCAGCGGCATCGCGGCGCCGTCGGCCACCACCAGCACGCCGACCGCGACGAGCGCGGCGGTTCCCCACGCTCGCCGGCCGAGCCACGCCGCGCCGTAAGCGGCGGTGACGGCCAGGAACATGCCGGCGACCATGGCGAAGCGCGCTGGCACGCGCACGCCGGTGAAACCGGGCACATAGCTGTAGAGCAGTCCGTAGAGCCCAAAACCCGAGACCCTCGAATCACCGGCCGACGGTGCCGGGCCAAGCGACAGCCACACGGCCAGCAGCAACAGACCGGCCATCCCCGTCGCCGGGTTCGCGAGCCACCGTCTCGTGGCGTGACGCCAGCGTGGCGACAGAACCAGGAGAACTCCGAGCGCCATCAGGGTCTGGATCAGCAGGCGGAGCGGCGTCGAAGCGCGGATCGTGATCGCGGCCAGACGGATGTTGAAGCCGCCGCCGATCATCGTGCTCAGCCACGCGCTGCCCTGCACCAGCAGCAACAGCTCGAAGAGGAGCACAACCCACCGGCGCCAGCCGGTAGTGGCAGGCGCCTGCCGCGCCGAAGCGCGAGCCTCGAGAACCGCGACCGTCGCGGCAACGAGCGTCAACAGCACCGCGGCGGTGCCCAGGAACGTTTCGCCTTCGCCGTGCGGATACAGCCGCAGCACGCTGCCCCACAGGTGAATTGCCTCAGCGGCGGTCGCGTACGACCACACGTTCGCGGAGAACGCGAGCACCTCACCATACGGGCGCTCGAACGCGTAGAGCCGCTGCACCTCGAGGTAGGGCAGCAGGAATGGCAGCGTCGCGACGAGCGTCGCGACCGCTGCGGTGGCCAGGCCGATCCATGCTCCGCGATCCGCGATCCGTCCCGCGCGCCACATTTCGAGAATCGCAAACAGCCCGACGAAGGGCGCGAAGTAAAGCACGTAGTAGCCGCACGACCAGTTCTGCAGCACCAGGGCGACCGTGCCGCCGATCAATGCCGCGATCGAACGAGTCCTGATGAAGCGGTGAACGCCCCATAGGGCGAACGGCATCCATTGCGAGCTCATGACCTGCACATGCGGTAGCTGCGAGATTCGGTACGGGAGAAAACCGAATACCAGTCCGGCAATCACCCCGGCGCGCCAGTCGCCGGTCAGGTCGCGAGCCAGCAGGTACGCGCCGATCGCCGAGAGCACGAACGTCGAGAGGAACAGCAGGTTGTAGCAGAGGATGATGTTGCCGGTGATCGCGTGAATCGGCGCGATCTGCAGCGCCTGCGCGAACATGTGCTCCGACAGCGCCAGGCTGTACGGTTCGGGATGGAAGATGTTGCCGTTCCAGTAGGCGGCCCACGTGGTCGCGCCCGTCAGCAGGCGCGGAATCTGGTCCGCGCCCCAGGCGAGAATCCACATGTTGAGGAGCGAGTCGCCGAGATCTCCCGGGACGTCACTGGCCAGGCCGAGCGCCAGCGGCCAGGTCAGGACGATCGCAAGGCCGAAGTAGCTCAGCGCGACCCACGGCAGCCGGGTGTCGCGCCCCGCCAACGCGTTCACGCGAAGGTGTAGGACGCCATGTCGTCGTAGATGGCGCTCAGTTCAGCGGGCGGCGCGAGGAAGACCACGCGGAAAAACCCGTCGGCCGGATCAGTACCGAAGCCCGAGCCGTAGACGACAAGGATGCCTGTCGCGCGGAGCAGCCCCATCACGTAGTCCTGGTCGGTCTTCCCCGGCGGCAGCGTCATCTTCGGCATCGCGTAGAACGCCCCTTTTGGAGCGACGCACGACATCCCGGGAATCGTCTTGAGCCGCGCGGTCGTGAGCTCGGCCCGTTCGCGGAGCTCGCGGCGGAAGCTGGCCTGGTGCGAGCGGTCGCCGTTGAGCGCCGCCGCCACCGCGTACTGCATCGGACCGGGACTGCACAACCGGCCATCGGCGAGCTTCTTGATCGCGGCGAGTACCCCGTCGAGCCGAGGCGACCGGCCGACGGCCATCCACCCCGCGCGCCAGCCGGGGGCGAGATATGCCTTCGACAGGCTCGAGTAGGAAATGATCGGCGCGTCCGGATTGAGCCGCGCCATCGGCGGAATCGGCCCGTCGTAGGCGAGATCGCCGTACACTTCGTCGGCCAGAATCACCAGGCCGTGCTGCTCGGCGATGTCGATCAGCGCCCGCCGCATCGAATCGGGATAGATGGCGCCGGTCGGGTTGTTCGGATCGATGACCACGAGCGCCCTGGTCCGCGGCGTGATCGCGCGCCGGATGTGATCGAGATCGGGCAGCCAGCCGTTGGTGTGATCGGTGCCGTAATAGGTCGGGACCGCGCCGATCTTGGCGAGCACCGCTGTATAGAGCGGATAGGTCGGCGACGGGACCAACACCTCATCGCCCTCGTCGACAATCGCGGTCAGCGCCAGTTCGATCCCTTCGGAGGTGCCCGAGGTGATCAGCACGCGGTCGGGATTGGTCTCCACGCCCCGCGCACTGAAATCCGCGGCCACTGCCTCGCGCGCCTCGACGATGCCCGGGGATGCGGTGTAGCCGTTGTGCCCATCCCGCATCGCCTTGGTGACGGCTTCGATCAGGTGGGCCGGTGTCACGAAACCGAACTGGTTGGGATCGCCGATGTTCAGGTATCGCACCTTCTTTCCCGTCGCTTCCACCTTGCGCGCCTCGGCAACGATGTTGCGAATGGCGTAGGTGAAGCGATCGACGCGTCTCGCGGTGCGGATGCTGGACGTGACGCTGCTCACGGCAGACATGGTAGCAGCCGTGTCAGGTCCGGCGTGTGAAAGCCGGACGAGTTCTGCCGTATTGTGCAGAGCAGCCCGGCTGCAGCCGAAACAAAGGGGGTTGGGAACCCGCGCACCCAGGCAGATGCGGGAACGTCATGTAAAAGCTACATCTTTACATGGTCCCAGCCCGGCTACGAACCGCTCCAAAAAGGGCAAATGGCTATAAACAAATGACTTACTCGACTGGCAAGGAACTTGGTTATGGGAGGGGCATGCAGCGGCGCCTCCTCGCCGGCAGCATGGTGGTTCTGGCGTTGTCTACGACGGCGGGCCCGATGCTGGCACTGGGACAAGAAGCAGGAGGTGGCCAGGCGGTTTTCAAGGCGGGCGTCGATCTCGTAACAGTGAGTGCGACGGTCCGCGATAGAAAGGGGCGACTCGTGACTGGCCTTGCGGCCCGGGACTTCGAGGTGATGGACGGCGGCGAACGACGCGCCATCAGCCAGTTCCGCACGGATCGCGCGCCACTGAGCCTGGCAATTCTGTTCGATGTGAGCGGCAGCATGGATGTTGCCGAGCGCATGACCGCTGCAAAGTTTGCGGCCCATCACCTGCTGTCATGGCTGGAAGAGGGTCGCGACGAGGCCGCGCTGTTCGCGTTTGACAGCCGGCTGCACGAGGTGGCCCCGTTTACGGTCGATACGCGTGCTTTGAACGGCGCGCTGGGGGAGGTCGATCCGTTCGGGGCCACCTCACTGCACGATGCGGTTGCGGAGGCCGCCAATCGAGTGGCTCTTCGCACCAACCCACGACGGGCAGTCGTGGTCCTCACCGATGGCATTGATACGGCTAGTGCTAGGACGCCGGCGGAAGTGTCGGCGCTGGCCGCTGCCATCGACGTCCCGATCTATGTGATCGCGACCGTGTTGCCCATCGACGACCCGAACTCGGATCGGCGTACGCCAGGAGCGGGACTGCGAGCTCCGGCGCACATCGGCACCGTCGAGGACTTGGCCCGGTGGACCGGCGGCTCGTTTCACTTCGCGAGCACCCCGGCCGCCGCCAGCAAGGCGGCGAAGGACGTCGTCGACGAGCTTCGCAACCTGTATTTGATTGGTTTCGAGCCGGGCACTTCGCATGGGTGGCACCCGATCGAAATCAGGACCAAAGACGCGGATCACACGGTCCGTGCGCGCGGCGGGTATAGCGTGAATTCGCGTCCGTAAACTGAAGTTCGTGGGACGGTAGAACCGAAAGAGTGGCTCAGGAGGCCTTTATGCGTAAACAGATGATGGTGTTCGCGATTTCCGCTGCGACGCTGGCCGTCGCCCCGGCTTGCGCCACCAAGGGATTCGTTCGCGAATCGGTGGGCGAAGTCAACGAGAAGGTCGGCACGCTGGGCAAGTCGCTCGAGGAGACCCAGGAGCGCGTCAAGCAGAACGAGCAGAAGATCGGTGAAGTCGATCAGCGCGCCGCGGCCGCCAACACTGCCGCCGGCGCCGCGCAGAAGTCGGCTGATGCCGCGAACACGAATGCCAACCAGGCAACCGAGGTCGGCAAGCGCGCCGATGCGCGGACCGCCTCGCTCGAGACCGAAACCCGCAAGCTGATCTTCGAGACCGTCATCAGCGAGGATTCGGGCAAGTTCAAGTTCGGCGCCGCCGAGCTGCCGGATGAGGCCAAGGCTGCCATCGACCAGATGGTCACCCAGCTGAAGGACCAGAAGAAGAACGTGTTCATCGAGATCGAAGGCCACACCGACAACGTCGGCAATCCGGCCTACAACGAGAAGCTCGGGATGGAGCGCGCCGAAGCGGTGAAGCGTTATCTCTACGAGCAGCACCAGGTGCCGCTCCACAAGATGAACACCATCAGCTACGGCGAAGCCAAGCCGGCATCCGACAACAAGACCCGCGACGGCCGCGCCCAGAACCGCCGCGTCGTCATCAAGGTCCTCGCGTAGTTCAGCGCGGGCCACTCAGGGTTCGAGCACAAGCCCTCGGCGGGTATACCGTCGAGGGCTTGTGCTTGTACACGGGCCGGGAGAGGATTGCGAGAGGGATTGCGGTCGGCGGAAGGGATGACGGGACTGCCCTGCCCTCAGTTCCAATTACCTCTCGAGCTTGGGATAACGATCAGCCGGCCAATCGACAGTCCCTCCCGTGTTTCCCTCCCGAGCCGCGATCCGGTCCCGAACGGCGTACGTCCCTCCCGGCGCGGCGCCGGTTTTCACCACGTGGCGACCTTCTGCCGGCGCGCTGGCAGGGGCTCTTCCATGTAGAGCGCGCGACCATTCACCAGGCTCGAGACGATGAACGCGGCGACCATGCCCGCGACCGCGACGACGCCCCCGACGTCGAAGAGCGGGAACGTACCAAGTCCCGGAACGGTCACCTGCGGGTCCCGCATCAACGCAAGCGCACCAACGCCCAGCACCACACGAAGCTCGGTCGGACCGAAGCCGGCAAAGGACATCCGGAACGCGCCGCGCGCGGCGGTGGCGAGAAATACTTCGGCCGTGACCGCGAAGTACGCCGCAATCAGCATCATGCCGATTGCCGGCGTGATGTGCCCGCCAAGCGTCAGCCCGCCGAAGAGGACCGCCGTCCCCAGCAGATCCAGGACGTGGTCCACGTAATAGCCGTAGCGCGGTCGTTGCTGATTGCGGACCCGGGCCAGCGTTCCGTCGAGGCTGTCGCCGAACCAGTTGATCGCGAGGGCCGGACAGACCAGCGGGAGGGCCCACGAGTACGTGCCCCCTACGGCGAACGCCGTGCCGACGCCGACCATTCCGGCCAGTCCAAGTGCGGAAAGGTGATCGGAGTGCACCCAGGAGGGCAGCCGATGCGCCATCCACACGAGCGTGCGCTTCTCGAGATCCGCGAGCAGACCCGTGTTGATGCGTGTGTGCCGTGCCGCGGCGAGCGCGGCCGATGTCGTATCCATGAGCGCTGTCCCCCGATCCGTGATGTGACGTCCGCGCCCGAACCG
>Ga0310810_10007804_pt1 | contig 12259 bp, 11 predicted proteins | sample NCmetagenome_FD_207641 | JGI IMG/M metagenome (GOLD analysis project Ga0310810, IMG submission 207641) | Soil microbial communities from experimental microcosm in Duke University, North Carolina, United States - NC | ecosystem: Engineered > Artificial ecosystem > Soil microcosm > Unclassified ... | reverse complement strand
CTACTACTATTTTGACGGTTAGGTCTGAGTGGAAAAGAACTAAAGAAACTACACCTCCTTCCCGTTCGGCCGAATCAGCTGTAGCTAAAACAAACGGTCAATCGGTTATTCACGTTTCAGAGTCGATTATGACTCCTTCACACTAGCTAGTGCAGCTTCTTTCAGAGTTTGCCTGATCCAAACAGATAACGCGCTCGTATTCTCGCTCATTAGGCCCGTTTTGTGACGCGATTTAAGCTTGAGGATCTATTCGTCCCTCCTATTGCCGCTGTATTGCTCCAACTTCCGATAGAGTGTCTTTCGCCCAATACCCAGTGCACGAGCCGCGTGTGATTTGTCGCCTTCGGTGTAATCCAGCGTCGCCTCGATTGCCTGCCGCTCAATCTCTTCCATTGAAGAAGGAACCGTCACCTCAAATGTTGTGGTCCTGCCTTCGCTCGCGGCCTTCGCCCGTTCAACTTTGATCCGGTCTCTGGCTTCAAGTGCGATCTTCGAAATGGCTTCGGGCAAGTCTTCCAACTCAATCTGTCTTCCGGATGCAATGATTACAGCCCGCTCGATCGCGTTTTCCAGTTCGCGCACGTTTCCCTGCCACTCGTAAGTGATCAGAGCCTGGAGTGCATCTTTTGAAATCCCTGAAATGAATCGACCAGTTTTCTGTTTGTAATGCTCGATGAAGTGAATGACGAGCGGATGAATGTCTTCGGGGCGTTCACGCAACGAGGGTAGTTTTATCGGAAAGACCGACAACCTGTAAAAAAGATCCTGACGAAAACTTCCAAGCTCCACTGCTCGCTTAAGATCAACATTCGAAGCCGCAATCACCCGCACATCTGTCTTGACCACTTCATTTCCACCGACACGCGTGAACTCTCCGTCCTGCATAACCCTAAGCAGCCGGACCTGCGCCGACAAACTCATCTCGCCGACTTCATCCAGAAACAACGTTCCACCGTTCGCCTCTTCAAAACGTCCGCGACGCAAAGCACGCGCATCAGTGAACGCACCTTTTTCATGTCCAAACAGCTCAGACTCAATTAGCGTTTCAGGAATCGCGCCGCAGTTCAGTTTCACATAAGGCTGGTCCTCGCGGCCCGAATTGTAGTGAATCAAGTTAGCGAGCAACTCCTTGCCAGTTCCGGATTCACCTTCAATCAAAACAGTCGTTTGTGTATCAGCAACACTCAATGCGAGTTCAATCGCGCGTCTGATGGCTACGGTCTGTCCGATGATTCGTTCTTCGCCATAACGTTCGTGCAGCGCACTCCGCAGATGCATGATCTCCGCGGAAAGCTGATCACGTTCAAGCGCGGTGCCGATCTGGTCGGCGATGCCTTCGACCAGAGCTACCTCGTGTTCCTGAAATCCTTCTCTGGCTTCACTCCAAACGAGCCCAAGCAATCCAAATGTTTGACCACCAACTCGTACAGGCGCGACGAGTGCGGCTCGACCGCCAAGTATCGAGTTGAACAGCATTCGAAACGGAAACGGCAAGTCAGTCTCAAGTAGACGCAATGTCTTGCCTTGCGCCACGACCTCCAGCATCGCGGGAAACGCCGTAACGTCGAGCGACTGACCATGCTGATCGAGAAGTCCCTGGACCTGATCGATTGAAGCGTGCGGGGCGGCCTTGAAGGCTGCGAGGCTTATTCGATTTGCGTTTCGATCCAACACTCCGAGCGCGGAGTAGTCCGCACCGACGAGTGCGACAGCGCGTTCGAGAACTAAACCTGAGACTTCACGAAAGTCCGACCTCGCATTCAGTGCGTTTGCTATTGAAAGGAGTGCACGCTTTGTTTCTGCCTCGCGCTCCTTGTCGGTGTACAACCTGGTGTATTGATAGCCGACTGCGATCTGCCCGGCAATGGATTGCAGAAACGAGACCTCGTCATCGAGCCACTCGCGAAGTGTCCGAGTCATGTGAAGCCCAACAAGTCCCAGGACATCATCACCGAGAACCACGGGCACGACCAGTAAAGATCGTGTGCCCAAACTTGCCGCAAGGAACCGGACTTTCTGGTCCAGGCCCGGCGCGGCGGTATCGTCCAAACGAATGGGTTTCCTGATATCGACGCGATCCGAAAGCTGTTTCAAATCAAGCGGAATGACCGTACCCAGGCTCGAAGCAACATCGCTGGACGAGCGCCACTCATGACTGATTCGCAGCTCGCTCGCCGAAGTGAGCTGGATAACGTCACACCGATCGACATTCGTCATCCGGCCGAGCTCAGACACGATGACATTGAGAAACCGATCGAGATTGATAGCACTGGGCAGAGTCATCGCAAGACGATTGATGATCGCCTCACGCGCTTCGTGCATTTTGATCTTGCGTTCTAGTGACAGTGACTGTGCGCTATTTGACATGTTGAAGCGTCGGGATCATAGACGAGCCAACCCCGACTTGCAAAAGAACCGCGTTAGTTGCCGATTTCCGATTGCCGATTGCCAATTTGAGGACACCTGATCACCTATAACTCGGTACAAATCGGAAATCGGCAATCGGAAATCGGCAATTGCCTCGCCCCGATCTGGCCCGTATAATCCAATTCATGCCGATTTACGAGTACGAGTGCCGGAAGTGCAAAGCGCACACGGAAGCCTTTCAAAAAATCAGCGACAAGCCTTTGACCAGGTGTAAGAAGTGTGGCGGTCGACTGGAAAAGGTCATCTCCGCACCGGCGATTCAGTTTAAAGGCTCAGGCTGGTACGTGACCGATTACTCTAATAAAGCAACTAAGAGCGAGAAGTCGGAATCCGAGCCAGCAGCGGAAAAGAAGTCCGACAAGAAGACCAAAGAGAGCTCCCCGGCTAAATCAACCACCGATAAAGCTTCACCTCCAAAAGCTTCTGGCGATTAACTCGTTGCCATGGCCGTATTGGGTAGGTCAACCTTCTCAGCACCTTTAAGTCGCAGACACAAGGCATACCCGCGCGCACTCGTGGCTTTTATTGCCGTCGTCACAATCGCAACTTCATTACTGGCACAATCGGGAAATCGTCCGCTTGCAAGCGCCACCGGCGGAGTGATGGTGAACGTTGTCGCTCGACGTGAGGACAATAAAACGACGCCGATCAGCAGCAAAGAGTTATCTGTTTACGATAACGGCATAGAGCAAGCGATCAGAAACTTCACTCCCGATCCATCTCCTGCGCACATCGTATTGTTGGTAGACAATTCGTTAACGATCCGAGCTGACGTTGAGAAGCTCGAGCAGGCAACGCGCGAGTTTGCCTATGAGATTTATGAAGGCGACAAGCTTTTGATCGTTGGCTACGACGAGCACGCAGAGATTGTTGCCGATTGGACCGACGACGCCAAATCAATCGAATCGTCGCTCAAACTATTTCGCAAGAAAGGTCAGCCATTTCTATTCGACGCGATTCGTGCAGTTATCGAAGAAGCGCTTCGCCCGCTGCAGGGACAGAAGCGAATCATCGTTGTCATTAGCGATGGGCTGGACCGGGGCAGCAAAGCCAGCTTCGAACAAACAATGGCTGAACTACAAGCAGAAAACATCGTGGTTTATGCAGTGCAGGCGGTGGATCGAACTCGAGGAGCTATTCGTAGGGATGTGCCAAAACCGCGTGTGGTAATAGACAAGCTGGCAGAAGGAACAGGTGGTCAGATCTTTCCAATCGATCATGCAGCCGATGCAGCGAAGGCGATCTGCGATGAGTTACGGAAGAACCGTTACGTGCTTTCATACGTCCCTTCAAGCACGCCGTTCGGTCAACCACGCAGTTTGTTGGTTGTAGGTAATGAAGGAATTTTGGTGCGGGCGAAGTCGATGCAGCAACCCAACTAAGACATTGCCGATTTCCGATTGCCCAATTGCCAATTGCGCGCCTTGCTAGCTAACTAAATCGGCAATTGGCAATCGGAAATTGGCAATCATTTATCCCTTCTTCCTCGAATACAAATAAAACAACACTCCCATGATGATCAGCACCAGTGTTTCCATGAACACAAAGAACCGAGGGACGAAGTTGCCTTGTTCGTCGAGCGAATCAGAATAAGAAATATAAGTGCCCAGGATTAACCCGGCCGCGATCCACACGATCTGACGTTTACGATCCCACATAGAGAATTGCCGATTTCCGATTGCCGATTTCCGATTTTTGCGATGGAATAGTCGCGACACTTGCCCACCACGCAAATCGGCAATTGGCAATCGGAAACCGGCATTACCTGAACTTTCTATTCATCATCGTCGTTAGTAAAACCAGGTATGTTCTGCCCCAAATGCAGCCAGGCACAATCGTTAGATGAGATGCGCTATTGCTCGCGCTGTGGCTTTCCTTTGGAGACCGTGACGCTCTTACTAAACAGCGACGGCGTGCTTCCTACACAACAAGCCAATCCTAATCGGCTCTCCCACAGATCGCGAGTTGCGACCGAAAGCTTGATCCTAACTATCTTTTCCTGGGCAATCGCCATGCTCTGCACCTTCTGGTTTGACGCACACGGCATTTACGAAGGTGTAGCAAAGATTGGTGCGTTCACATTCTTCATGCTTGGCTTCATCGGATTGTTCCGCTTTCTTTACGCTTTCCTGTTCCTGAAGATGGATCCAGTGGAAAACAAGGAGAGGCAGCGATCGATTGCTGAAGCGAAACCGGCCCAACTACCACCTCAGCAAACCATTCCTATTAGCGACTTCCCGCGCCGAACCAACACCCGCGAAATGGCCCCGCAACCGAGCGTTACGGAGAACACGACTCGGTTCCTGGAAGAAGAATGATAGCGCGTGGTAACAGGTCTGATAGGTCCTATAGGTTCTATTAACGTCATTTCAAAAGACCCGACAGCCAATGCATGATGTTGAGGGTGAGCTGTCTGTTATCAATGCCGGGGTAATTCATTCCGATGGGTTCATTCTCCGGAGGATTACCGAGCAGGGCCGACAACATATCAGCTTCAGCAAGTACAACAACTCTTCCTCCACCAAACTTTATCGCCAGACCCTGAGATCTGCCGGCAGCGGAGGTGGCAGAAGTCGCCTGCCCTTCATCATTCCGCTTAACATCACGAGCAGAGTCGGCAAGTTTCAGAAAGGCATAGGCGTCCTGGCCGCCCTTCATCGATTGGCCAGCGAAAACAACCACGCGCCCGATCTTTTCGGAGGTATCACGTCCAGTGGTAATTGGATGATCGAGGAGTTGATGATTGTCGCGAGAGTAAACAATCAGGCTCGCTCGAAACTCTTCAGCGCTATTGGCGGGGTCCTCAGTAACACTACTTTCCATCTCAACGCCAAATTGTTTCGCCAGAGTTGCTGCAGACTTTCCAAACGGACCTGGATCAGCAATCAACAACAGTGACCCACCACTCTTCACCCAGTCGCGGACCGCTTCACACTCTTCGTCTGAAAACGCGGGCTTATCAGCGCCAGCTTCGTCAATGTCCTCTGCTAATGCATTCGCAATCACGAGCAGCTTAAAGCTCTCAAGTGATTTCTTCGTGAATGACTGACGGTTAACGACGATTCGATAACCATCGTTCATCAAAAGATCGGCGAACGGTTTATAGCGGCCGGTGGAGGTGTGAAAGTTGTAATGAGCTTCATCAAACATCACTCGAGGTGAGGTTTTCGAGTAGGCAGGATGCTCGACAATAGTCTTGTAACTCGTATCCGGCAGGTGCTGGGCCACACCTGTTCCCGAGCACAGTGCAGCACACAAGAAAGCGATGAGTACGAAACGGATCATACAATCGAATAATCAAAACAGTTGGGGAGAAGTTTTTCGATGTGAATGTCTCTGTGTCTCTGCCTTCTTAGAGACTCTCTGCGTTTCCTCTGCGTTCTCTGCGGTGCTTCTTCGTGTTATTTCGTGTTGATTCGTGGATCGTCTTTTCTCAAGGCTCAAGAATGATCCACGCGCATCACACGAAACAACACGAAGAACACTGCAGACTCACAAAGAAAACCAAACTAGACACGAGATCGGAGCTTCGACAAGCGCTCGGCAGCGCGATTCAACGTTTCGTCCTTCTTACAAAAACAGAATCTGACTTGCTGCCTGCCAAGACTTGAAGCACTGTAAAAGCTCGAGCCGGGTACACATGCCACACCAATTTCGCGAATCAAATGTTTCGTAAACTCAACGTCATCTGAAAAGCCAAAAGCAGAGATGTCGGTCATGATGTAGTACGCACCATCGGGGACGAAGGTTGAGAATCCAGCACCCTCAAGCACCGGCAACAATACATCGCGACGAACCTGATATTCCCTTTGCAATTTTTCGTAGTACTCACCAGGCAACGAGAGTGCGTAGGCTCCAGCCGCTTGCAGTGGCGCTGCGGCGCCCACAGTTAGAAAGTCATGCACTTTGCGTATGCCGTTTGTGATTTCCGGCGGTGCAATGCAATAACCAACTCGCCAGCCGGTCACCGAATAAGTCTTAGACATCGAGTTGACGATAACCGTTCGCTCACGCATGCCCTCAAGCTGGGCCATCGAAATGTGTTTTATTTCGGCGCCGTCACGCGGATACAGAATGTGTTCGTAGATTTCATCAGTGAAGCAAAGTGCATCGAACTCCTTGCATAACGAGGCAATGAACTCCATCTCATCACGAGTGAAAACTTTTCCGGTCGGGTTGTTCGGATTGCAAACGATAATCGCCCTGGTCTTTTCGTTGAATGCCGCTCGCAGTTCGGCGCTGTCAAAGCTCCAATCAGGGGCGCGCAGAGAAACATACCGCGGCGTGGCATCTGAAAGAATCGCGTCGGGTCCGTAGTTCTCGTAGAAGGGCTCAAACACAACGACTTCATCACCCGGATCGACCGTGGCCATCATCGCTGAGATCATTCCCTCGGTTGATCCGCAGGTAACCGTGATTTCCGTTTCAGGATCAATTTCAAATCCCAGGTACCACCTGGTCTTTCTGGCAATGGCGTCGCGAAAGTCTTTCGAACCCCAGGTAATCGCATACTGATTCACATCGTTAGCGATCGCTTCCATTGCCTTCTGTTTGATGTCGTCGGGAGCTGCAAAATCAGGAAAGCCCTGCGAGAGATTGACGGCGCCATGCTTGAGCGCCTCGCGAGTCATTTCACGGATAACAGACTCAGTGAATGAATTTGCTTTACGAGAGACGTAACGATTCTTTGAAGTGGAAGCAGATGGCATTAGGTTAATTCATTCTCATTTTCCATGTGTTCGCGTGGCGAATTAGAACGGTGAGCGAAGCGAGGGATTGACTGTTCTCTCGTGCTTTGGTAGGTCAATCGGTCGCTTCGCTCACCGTTCTAATTCGCGCGCTCTCAAATGAAATTTGAAAAGTGTCAAATGATAAATGACCAATGTGCTTTGAATGATAACCAAATGGAACCGCCGCCATGCTCTCACAGGGGTATGACTGTGGCAAGCACGGTTGACCGCAGGCGTACGTGCTGCAAAATTCGATTGGATGAAGAGAACCTCCACTGCCAGGGCCCTATGCTCGCTCTTTAGGTTATCGATAGTTGGTGTCCTCTTCAGAGCTTCTTTTCTATGCAATCTCTGTGTTCTCTGTGCCGCAGTGGTAAGCAGTCAGTACCACCTCGTCTCACACACTCCGACGAAGAGTCCGCAGAGTGGACCCGCAAAGAAACAACTCGGGATAGAGAACATTGAAGCGCTTGCGAAATTCTTTCAAACACTCGCATCCGCTCAAACCAAACAACGCATTGACCCCGTTCGAATCATGCACTTCGGTGATTCACATGTCGCCGCAGATATCCTGACTCGCGAAATCCGCGAACGCTTTCAAGCAGACTTCGGTGATGGTGGCGTCGGGTTCATTGTTCCCCGAAATCCAATGGCGACCAAAAAACGTGGCGTCTCGTCAGGCTTCACGGAAGGTTGGGTCGTTGAAGGGATTGGTGGCAAATACTCCGCAGACGCGCTGTACGGACCGGCTGGTATCAACATAGCCACAAGTGATCCCGGTGAGCGCGCATGGCTCGAAGCGTCAGCTAATCATTTTGAAGTCTACTTCGCGCGACAACCCAATGGGGGCAAGGTAGAAATCACGATCGATGGAGTGGATGCACTTGAAGAACCATTGTTACTCAATTCACGAGTGTCGAAGTTGGATTCGATTGCCATCGATGTACCGGATGACGCGCCACACCGGCTCGAGGTGCGGACATTGAGTCCTGGTCGTGTCCGGTTGCTTGGAATTGTCGCTGAGCACCTATCAGGTGGCGTGAGTTACGACGTGTTTGGGATCAATGGAGCTAAAGCGAGTCGCATCCTTAGCTGGAACCAACCGGCGTTAATTGCAGCAATCAAAGCGCGCGACCCGAACCTCATCATCCTCGCCTATGGAACCAACGAATTAACTGACAGCACCTGTACTGACATCTCGTATGAATCGTTACTGAGTGAGATCCTCCAGCTTTTTCACAACGCAGCCCCTAATGCATCCATTCTTGTATTCGCCCCACCCGATCGTGGTGACCTGCCTTTGACTGCTCGACTAAAGGAACTGGTTTCTGCGGAACGTCGCGCTGCAATTGCAAACAATGCGGCATTTTGGAGCGCTTTCGATGCGATGGGTGGTGCGGGTTCAACGCAAAAGTGGGTGCGCTTAGGCCTGGCCCAGCCCGATCGCGTGCATTTGACAGCGGCTGGCTACACGAAACTGGCAGATATGTTCTACGAAGATCTTCAGCGAGCTCGTCGGGGCAGTAGCCCGACTGTCAAGGAGGGCTCGTCGCGGCCAACTCTGAGATCTCTGGACATCAGCCCCCCTTGACAGTCGGGCTACTGCCCCGATGTGGACAACCACAGTTCAATTTCGCATTCGCACTCAACTCACCATCATGGCTCTCCTTCACTGACACCGTTGCCGCAACGCTAATCAAAATCTCTCAAACAAAGAAAATAGCTCGTGAAGGTTAGCTATGAGCTAACACAAAGACGCGTATGCTATTCACAACCGGGAAATACTGGCTCTTCCTGACGATCGTCTTTTTCGTCTATTGGTCTGTCGCTCGACGCCGCAGCCCACGCGTCATAGTTATCCTGGTCGCCAGCTATTATTTTTACGCGCTCTGGAACCCCGCATTCATTCCACTACTCTTTGGCCTTTCAACAATCGACTTTCTGACAGCACGTGGAATCTCACTAACAACTCGCCCGCGTCTGCGTCGTGCACTCTTAATCACCAGCATTGTTACGGACGTAGGCACACTGATCGTTTTCAAGTACTTCAACTTCTTCAGCACCTCCACAACAGCTCTTCTTGAGCTACTCCACGTACAGACGAGGTCTTTCCTCATCGAAGACCTCGTCATTCCTTTAGGGCTTTCGTTCTTAACTTTTCGTTCGCTGAGTTATGTGATTGACGTCTATCGCAAAACAATGCCGGCAACCGAACGCTACTTCGACTATCTCGCGTTCGTTGCGTTTTTCCCGACGTTGATTGCTGGACCGGTAGTAAGAGCCAAAGAGCTCCTACCGCAGTTCTCACAACCGAAAATGGAGAACGAACAAGGTGTCGAAGCAATCTTTCTGATACTTGTCGGACTCGTAAAAAAAGTGGCTATCGCCGACATGATCGGGATGAACCTCGTCGATCGCGTTTTTGATCAGCCCCAGCTCTACTCGTCGCTCGAAACACTAGCGGCAATCTACGGCTACGCACTTCAGATCTACTGCGACTTCTCGGGATACAGCGACATCGCCATTGGCTCCGCGATGCTGCTTGGTTTCAAACTCCCTGACAATTTCAACTCACCCTATCGCGCACAGAACCTGCGGGACTTCTGGAAGCGTTGGCACATCACGCTTTCCAACTGGCTGTTTGATTATGTCTATATCTCTATCGGTGGTTTGAGAAAAAGACGCTTCAATCTTTATCGCAACCTCTTCCTCACTTTCTTAATAGGTGGACTGTGGCACGGTGCCTCATGGACGTTTGTTATTTGGGGAGCCATGCATGGTCTCGGACTGTCAGTCACACACTGGTGGAGCGGTAGACGGACACATAAGCCAAGCCAATCATACTGGCCAAAGGTTGTTGCGACAGTCGCAACGTTTCATTTCGTCTGTCTCACCTGGATCGTTTTTCGCAGCCAGGACCTTTCGCAAGCAATTGCGGTTTTGAAACGACTGACCAGTTTCCAGTTCTCAACCTCGAATTTACCAACGTCTCTCTTACTACTCCTCATTTTGGGTTTTGCTTCTCATTTCATTCCGATCAGAGCTACCACCAGATTGCGTGAAGCATGGGGCTGGTTGCCCGCTCCGGCCCAGGCCGTGGTCGTGCTCTCAATTGCTTTTTGTCTGTATTACGTCTCGGGAGCAGAGGTGCAATTTATCTATGGGAACTTCTGAATTGACAAATAAAACTTTCTCATTCTCGCCGGGCTTCAGCCCGGTGAACAAATCGCGCTTAGAAGCGGAACCGTCTTAACGGTTTCAGATGGATTCGGGAGGAACTAATTTGTTCGTCATAAACAAGAGAAAACCGTTGAAGCGGTTCCAGGCGATAAACAAAGCGTCTATCACCAGGCTGAAGCCAGGTGAGAATGATATTGCGGGTAAGCCCGCACGTATGATCTTCTTTGTGGTTCTTTTTGCACTGCTTCCGCTCGCAATTCCGCGACTGCAAGCCGCGTTAGTGATTAAGGGGCAAAACTATCGGGAACTTCTGCCTCATGCGAGCGAGCTCGTTTCCTTTAAGCAGCATTCAGCCTCCGCGAACACGCTTCCAACGAATGAAGAGAATCCAGCTGAACCAAGCAACCCTCCAAAGCCGACGAATCAGGTGTGTGCTGATCAACTGATCGAGGACCCCGATCACGCCATGGATTCATTCAACGCTGCTCTGGTTCGAACCGATTCCAGGGAGAAAGGCGCAATTACTCGCATCACGCACTACGGCGATTCACCTATAACGAATGATGGCATTACTGGAACCACGCGACAGTTAATGCAGGAGCGCTTTGGAGACTCAGGTCACGGTTTCATTCTGATCGATCGGCCGTGGGATTGGTACGGTCACCAGGCAATCTCATTTTCACCCGGTGGTGGTTGGATCGATAGCTCGTTCATGAATCCAAGAACACGAGATGGCGAATTCGGACTTGGAGGCGTCGCGTTCTTTGGCAATGGACCGGGCAAATATGCACGGTTTGCTCCAGCGCAGACTGGTAATACCGGAAAGAAGTTCTCACGCTTTGAAATTTACTATCTTCAACAACCAAGTGGTGGGGAATTCACCATTGACGCAAGCGACAATGAAAGTCGACTTGTTTCTACATCCGCCGACCAGGAAAAATCTGCTTTCGCAGAAATTGAAACGAAGGGTAGTGCAAACTCGTTTTCGGTGAAGACGGTCAGTGGTGACGTCCGTCTCTTCGGAGCTGTCCTGGAAAACGACGACACTGGCGTTGTTTACGACAGTCTCGGCGTGAACGGTGCTTTTGCAGGTCTGCTCGCAACGGCAATGAACGAGCAACACTGGACCGAGCAGCTGCAGCACCGCAATCCAAATCTCGTCGTTCTTAACTACGGCACAAACGAAAGTGAATACGCATCGGACGATCAAATGCAGCGATACGAGCGCGAGCTGAAGGAAGTCGTGCGCCGAGTCCGCACTGCGTTACCAACTGCTTCGATTCTGATCGTTTCGCCGATGGATCGCGGCAAGCGTGCGCCCGGCGGAAGAGTGATCACATTGCCGTCGATTCCCAAGATCGTCGAGATGCAACGACGCGTCGCGCTTGAAACTCACTGTGCATTTCTAAATATGTTTGAAGCAATGGGTGGTGAAGGGACGATGGCCCGATGGCATGAAGGACGAAAACACCTCGTCGGAGGAGACCTAACACATCCGAATGGCAACGGCGCACAGACCGTCGGGACATTGCTCTATATGGCTCTGATGGAGAGCTACAACGCTTATCGGGAAAGGAACAGATCTTGATGAAATATGGCCTTTGGTCTTTGGTCTTTGGCCTTAGCGTTCGAGTCATTCGCGATTTGTCAAGGCCAAAGGCCGAAAACCAAAGACCAAAGGCCAAAGGCCCAATACCAATTACCAAGAAGGACAACAGTTATGTCATTACCACAACCAGTAATTGAATTTCTCAATAACAACGCTGCCACTCTGGGTGTGCCGCAAGTCGCAGTAGATCTTGATCTCTTCAAGAGTGGCGCACTCGACAGTTTCGCGCTCGTCGATTTTGTGATTGTGCTTGAAGAACACTGCGGCATCCGTGTTCCGGATGCTGAGATCATTCCAGCAAACTTCCGTACGA
>Ga0310810_10007803_pt1 | contig 12259 bp, 9 predicted proteins | sample NCmetagenome_FD_207641 | JGI IMG/M metagenome (GOLD analysis project Ga0310810, IMG submission 207641) | Soil microbial communities from experimental microcosm in Duke University, North Carolina, United States - NC | ecosystem: Engineered > Artificial ecosystem > Soil microcosm > Unclassified ... | reverse complement strand
ACGGACGTGACACGACGCTTGCCGTCCGACAGGCGCTGAAGCTGCACGATCAAACGCACCGCGGCGGCGATCTGACCGCGGATCGACGCAACCGTCATCGGCAAACCGGCCATGCCGACAAGCTGTTCGAGACGAGAGACGGCCTCGCGCGGGTTGTTGGCGTGGATGGTCGCCATCGAGCCTTCGTGGCCGGTGTTCATGGCCTGGAGCATGTCGAAGGCTTCTTCGCCGCGGCACTCGCCAAGGATGATGCGCTCGGGACGCATACGCAGGGCGTTCTTGACCAGCTCGCGCTGACGGATTTCTCCCTTGCCTTCGATGTTCGGCGGCCGCGTCTCCATGCGCGCCACGTGCGGCTGCTGGAGCTGCAATTCGGCGGCGTCCTCGATGGTGATGAGGCGCTCTTTTTCGGAGATGAACGCCGACAATGCGTTCAACATGGTGGTCTTGCCGGAGCCCGTGCCGCCGGAGATGATGGTGGTGATGCGCGACTTGACGGCGGCGGCGAGCAACTCCGCCATTTGCGGCTTGATCGCGCCGATCTCAACCAGCTTGGTCAAGTTGAACGGCTTCTTGGAGAATTTGCGGATCGACACCAGCGGACCATCGACGCCGATCGGCCGCACCGCGACGTTGACGCGGGAGCCGTCGAGCAGGCGGGCGTCGCAAAGCGGATGCGACTCGTCGACCCGGCGGCCCACCGCCGAAACGATTTTGTTGATGATGCGAAGAAGATGCGCCTCATCCTTGAAACGGCAAGAGATCGGCTCGAGCAGGCCGCCGCGCTCGACAAAGGTCGATTCGTGGCCGTTGATCAGGATGTCGCTGATCGACGGATCCTTCAGCAGCGGCTCGAGCGGCCCCAAGCCGGTCATCTCGTCGAGGATTTCCGAGACGAAATCGTTGAGCTCGTTCTGGTTGAGCGCCAGGCGCTCGACCATGATGTATTGCGTCACCAGCTGCTGGATGTGCTGCCGCATCTCGTGCTCGGGCAGCTTTTCCAGGGCCGACAGATTGATTTCCTCGATCAGCCGGCGATGCAGACGCACCTTGGCGTCGAGGTACTTGTCGGACAGCAGCGGGTTCGATGGATCGGGCGCGGCAATTTCGCGCTGGACCTCGGGCGCGGCCATGACCGACCACGACATCGACTCGGACGTGGGCGCCGCTTCCACCGCCGGTGCCGGTTCGGGAGCGACATTGCGACGAAGGCTGAAACGGCTCGCCATAAACCCTCCGTCAGCTCGCCTGCTTGAACACGTGGCTGAGCTTCTTCACAAGGCCGGACTCCTGCGCCGCCTGCTTCTGGGCTGGCGCGATCAGCTTCCGAAGCTGGGTCGAGATGTTGTTGCCTTGTTTGACCTCGTCGAGCGGCACGCCGCGGTCGATCGCCTCGCGCACCAGGCGATAGTTGTTGGGAATGGTGCCGATTAGATCGTCGCCGAGCGCCTGCTCGACATCGCTGCGCTTCAGGCCAGCCTCGAACATGCGCTGCTCGAAGCGATTGACGATGACTCCAGGCTTCGGTCCATCGCACAGCCGCTCGCGGATCGCCGCCACCAGGTTCCTGGCCTGGCGAAGGCTTGGCACCGTCATTTCGCTGACGATGAACAGTTTGTTGGTTCCGAGCAGCACGCTGTCCGTCCAGGAGAACCAGGTGCGCGGCATATCGATCACGACATGATCGAAATGCGAAGACACCAGGTCGAGCAGGCGCGTCACCATGTCGGGATCGAAGGTCCGCATTTCGGCTGGCCGGTTCGGTGCCGCGATCAACTCCAACCCTGTCGAGTGACGCGACAGCATGATTTCCAGAAGCTGCCGGTCGAGCCGTTCCGGCCGCGGCTCGATTTCCTTCAGGTCGAGCCGCGGCTCGATGTCGAGATAATCGGCGCAGGCGCCGTGCTGGAAGTCGAGGTCGACCAGGCAGGTGCTGGTGCGGCCGCGTGCGCCACTGTTGAGCAAGAGCATCGCGGTCTGGATCGCCAGGGTGGTGACGCCGGCACCGCCAACCGCGGGCGTGAAGGTATAGATCTGCGCCTCGGTGGTGGTTTCAGTGTCGGACGGTCGGGCGACGCGCGCGCAGGTGCGCACCAGCTCGATCGGCGGCACCGGCTTGACCAGGAAGTCGGCGACCTTCATTTGCAACAGTCGGCGCGCCGTTTCGGGATCGAAACCCGCGGTAATTACCACCACCGGCGGGTGTTGGCCGAGACGCAGCATCAGCCGCTCCAGCCCTGCCATCTCTGCCGCGTCGCGGACGTCGCAGTCGATGATCGCGACTGTGCTGTCGGCGACGTCAAACTGGTCGCCCTCAGCCGTTACCGTGCCGGAGACGACGCGTAGCGCGATCTGTCCGCTGACCCCGAAGGTCGAGCGAGCGGATTGCTCGAACGCCGGGTCGGCGGTGAGCACCGCCACGCTGGTCCGGCTCGCTACTGCGCTCGGTGGCTTCGACATGCGCTGCACTCTGACTTGCGGCGTTACTTGTTGGATGTTGACGAGGGCATGGGCGACGCGGCCGCCGGCGTCTGAGCGTAGCCGGCCGAGCTGGTCATGGCGCTGACCGGCGGGATCACGCGACCGGTGCGGTAGCGGTCGGCCGCGATCACCGCCTTCTCGCCGCTATAGGCGATGTTGCGTTGGCCGCTCGCGGCCGGCCACGGATCGATCATCTGCGTCACCCGATTGGTGGCCTGCGCCTCGCCGGAGACGACCGACATCGTGTCGCGCCGCGCGAAGTACATATCGGAGCAGCCGCCGAGCGCCAGCGGGAGCAGCGTGGCTGCGGCAGCCAGCCTAGTTGCGCGACGAAACCACATTGGCGCCTCCCTTCGGCAGTTCGAGCATGTGCCCGGTGTATTGGCGCGGCGCGCCGTTGATCAGCCGCGCCATCGCCGGCGTGATCTCGGTCTTGCCCATCAGGAACAGATCGACGTCATTGGGCGGCAGCGAGGTGTCGAGCGGCGTCTTGAGGACGTCGCCGGGACGCGCCGGACGCACCAGCCGCGGCGTGACTATGATCGCAAGGTCGGTTTCGTTCTTCTGATACAAAGTGCTGCGGAACAACGCGCCGAGCACCGGCACGTCACCAATCCAGGGCAACTGCGAGATCGCGCTCTGGCCCTGGCTCTGCAGCAGGCCGCCGATCACGAAGCTCTGGCCGTCGCGCAGCTCGACCGTGGTCGAGGCGCGGCGCACGATCAGCGGCGGGACCGAGACGCCCGAAATCTGCACCGGATGGCTGGTGTCGAGCTGGCTGACCTCGGGCTCGATCTTCAGGTTGATCAGGCCGCCGCTCAGCACGGTCGGCGTGAACGCCAGGCCGACGCCGTAACGCTTGTAGTCGATGGTGATCTGGCCAAGCGGACCTCCGGGCACCGGCACCGGGAATTCGCCGCCGGCAAGGAAGCTTGCGGTGTCGCCGGACAATGCAACCAGGTTTGGCTCCGCCAGCGAGCGGGCAAGACCGCGTTGCTCTAGCGCGTTGATCATCAGATCGGTGTTGACGCCGCCAGCGACGATGCGGCTGATCATGAACCCGAACGGCGCGGTGCCCGACAGCACTCCGGCTGCCAACGGCACATCGCTCAGCCCGACGGCCGGGCCCTGCGTGACCGGCAGCAGAGGCGCCGGCAGGCGGTTACCGATGTTGACGATGCTTTTGTCGCCGAACCGGTTCCACTGCACGCCCAGCTCGCGGCCGGCTTGGCGATTGGCTTCGACGAAGCGAACCTCAAGCATGACCTGCTGCGGTTGCAGCACCGCCACGGAGTTGATCACGTCCGTGCCGAACTGACGGGCGATCACGACCGCTTTTTCGAGGGTCGGACCGTCGGGCGCAGTGCCGGACAGCATGATCCGGCCGTTGACTGCGCTGACCTTCAGCCCGGCGTGCGGAAACCTTCGGCGGAGTTCGTTCTGCAGTAGAGACGTGTCTTGGACCACGTCGACGTCGAAGACGCCGATGAGCTTCTTGCCTTCGCCATAGACCGAAACGCGCGTCGTGCCGTTCTTCTTGCCGAGGATCGAGATGGCGCGATCGGTCAGCGGATTGACATCCGCGATTTCGGCATCGCCAACCGTGACCTCGACGAAGCTCGTGTCGGTCCGCACGTCCTCGGACTTGCCGATGTAGACGCTGACCGTTGCGGTGCGTTTTGCCGCGCCGATCTGAACCGTAGTTTCCGCCCGCACGTCGCGGTTCGCGATCACGCATCCGGCAATGGCGACCAGTGCCGCAGCGGCCATCGCGAATCGCGACCTTGTGTTGCTCTTGGTGCTCACTTCAACCTCCCCACCCCTGAAATCCAATTCCCCGTTTGACTCGAACGTCCCCCAAACTAGTGCTTGGCCGAATGCTTCTTCTTCGGTTCGATCTTTTTCGACTCGGCTGCCGGCGAATTCGATTCGGCCGAGGCTTGCAGCTCGGCGTCCACCGGCACGCTGATCTCTTGTCTAACGCCGCCGCGGCGGACGACGATGGTGCGCGTCGGCCCATCCGTCTGCACGGCTTCCTGGTTGCTCAAATCCTCGAGCGTGATGCGGCGCGACGCCGCGGCACTGGCCTCGCCGGCCTTGCGCAGCATCAGCGACAGCGTGCCGACGGACGAGGCCAACGACAGCTTCTGGGCACCGACCATGTCGACTTCGAGCGTGACCGCCTTGGCGACCGTCGGCTTGTCGGCGCGCTCGTCGGCGACCTGGTCGATCGCCAGCACGCGAGCGTTTTGCAGGACGATGTCGTTGCTTGCGGAAGTCTTGTCCACCTGGCGGGTCAGCACGATGTCCACTCGGTCGCCCGGCAGCACGAAGCCGCCAACGCCTTCAACGTCGTTGACCCGGATGGTGACCGCCTTCATGCCGTCGCGCACCAGGGCGGACAGCGTCGCGCGCTGGCCGGCACCGGTGATCTTGACCGACAGCAGCGGTTCGTTCGGCTCGATCGCCGCCAGCACCACACGCTTGCCGTCCTTCATCACGTCGGCGATGGTGGCGAACGCACCCTTCGGCAGATCATCCTGCGGCCAGGCGATTTCCCGCAGCAACTGCGGCGCAACTTCCGTGCCGTAGCGCAGCGGCTTGCCCGCGACCACAATGGTCCGCGTGTTAAGCGGCTTCCTGTTAGCCTCCAGGCTCCTCATGCGTTCTTCGGCGGCGCTGTTCAGCCAGGACTGCGCGACGAACACCGCCAGCAGGCCGAACAACACGGCGAACGCGATCATGACAACGGTGCTGGTACGCACTCGAACACTCTCGATTTGACGCCGAACTGTTTTCGTTCGTATTAGCGAGCACTATCGACGCTCGCTGGTATTGAATTGGTGAAATAACGTGGGCAATTCCACGCATGCTGAAGATTGGTTGAAGCGGCATTCTTTATGAATGGTGTGGGCGCGGAATTGCCTTTGAATCGAATGCCTGCATCGGGAAGGATCGATAAACCTTAATCAAAACGCACGCCGGGCCGCGATGATGCGGCGGCCGCGGGGCACGCAATCGTTCACGCCTATGAGCGGTCGTTTTGTTCCGCCCGCGCGACAATTTTTTGCTTGCCGGCACGCGTTGCACCGACTAGTCCGATGCGGCACCATGGCTAATGGACGTTAACCGCGCCTGGGCCGGGCAAAAAAGCAGCGTCGACGAGAGGAATCAGACGATGAGCAACAAGCCGCATATCAGCTACATCGATCCGAACACGATGGACACGGCGATGCGCGCCGAGCTCGAGCGCTGCCGCACCTACGGCACGCCGCGGCCGGAGAGCCAGGCGGTCCGCGCGCACGTACCGGCGGCGTTCTGGTCGTTCGCCAACACCTGGCGCGACGTGTTCCACAACGGTGTGGCCGATCACGGCATCAAGGAGCTCTGCCGGCTTTACGTGTCGCGTTCGGTGCTGTGCGAGTTCTGCGGTAACCAACGCTCGATCAAGGCAGCGAAGGCCGGCGACGTGGTCGAGGAGCAGACCAAGGATCTGATCAATTTCGAATCCTCGACGCGCTATAACGAAAAGCAAAAAGCCGCGCTGTCCTACGCCGAAGCGATCACCTGGGATTTGCCGGTCGACGACAAATTCTGGGCGCGACTGCACCAGCACTTCAGCGAGCCCGAGCTGGTCGAGATCGGCTATTTCATCGCCATCACCATGGGCCAGCAGCGCTGGCTCCGCACGCTCAACATCGAGCACCACCAGGTGCTTGCCGGGCTGGATGGCTCGATGGCGCCAGGCTTCGAGACCGAAGACGCGCTCAAGCGTTCCAAGGCCGCAGCCGATTACTGGGCAAAGAAAAAACCGCAGGTCCAAGCCGCGGAGTAGGTTACTACTTGCCCGCCGACTTCGGCAGCGCCACGATCATGTCCAGCTCGATCCGCGCGCCGGGCGACGATAGCTGATTGATGCACACCGTCGTCGAGGCCGGCAACCAGTCGCCGAAATAGGCGTTCATGGTCTTGTGCATGGCATCCGCTTCGCGGAAGTCGGTCAGATATTTGGTGATCTTGATCACATCGCGCCAACTCGCCCCGACGCTGTCAAGGATCGACTTGATCGCCTCCATCGCATTCTTGGTCTGCTCCTCGATCGAATGCGGATGGATGTGCTCGTGATCCTGGTGCGGATGATTGTGATAGAGCGGCGACGACGTCGCCCCCGACAGGAACATCAGGTCACAGGCGCCGACGATCTTGATTGCGGGCGCGTACGGCATCTTGTGCGCCTGCGACGGGTCGGGATGCACCATCTCCAGCTTGAAGGTCTTGTCCGGCTTGGTGTTGACATTCATGGCGTGCCTCCTGCGGTTGGGGAGAGCGTAACAACGGAACGCTCTGCCCTCAATCGCGCTTCGGCGTGGCTGGACGTTACGCCACGCTGGGCGAGGCGCCACCGGCCAGCGCTTGCCGCAGCCGCGCGTCATAATGCTGGGCCAGATTGCGCAGCGCTGCCGCACCGTCGCCCTCGAACGACGAGCCGTGCATGACGGCAAGCTTGCGCGGCGCCAGATCGGCTAGCTTTCGGATCGACGACGCGATCGCCGGCCCGAGCGAGGTCTGGTGGAACAGATCCTCGGCGGCGAGCGCCGGTGCCACGATATCGTTCGAAGTCAGCGCCGGGCCATTGCCGATATGGGTGAACAGGTCGCCGCATAGCAGCGTTTTGTTGGTCTCCTCGAACAGCACACCCGCGTCCCAGCCATGCGGTACGTGCGGCGTGTCGACGTAGCGAAGCCGCTTGCCACCGAGATCGATGGTCTCGCCGTCGGCCAGCACGCGCGGCGCGCGGATGGCCATGTCATTGAGCGAGACCATGCAGCCGACCATGCCATGGGCCGCCTGCGCGTGTGGCGCAACCGCCAGCCATTCGTTCATCGAACCGCATTCGTCCGACTCGTAATGGCCAAAGCTCAGCCAGCGCAGCCGCTCGAGCGGGATGAGCTTTGCGACCGCGGCGGACACCAGCGGAAACATGCGCCGCAAGCCGCAGTGAAACAGCAGCGGCTCATCACCAAGGATGAGGAAGTGGTTGAAGGTGAAGCCCGCAGGTGGCGCAATGTCGGCAACAAACACCGACAGTCGAAAGGTCCGATCATCGATCTCATCGATCTTGGCATCCATGGGAGCACCTCACTTCGACCAGCGCGGCTGACGGCATCGACGGCAAGCCGCGCAAGCCGCCGTCAGACAGCGAGCTGTCGAAGCCAATGCAACGCCTGAGGGCAACGCCCGCGGGCCCGCGATATCCGGCACGAACAAGGACCGGTAGGACAGGCGATCTCCGGTTTCGTCAACTTTGGCATGCATGAAAGCATCTCCTTGTTATTCGTACTACATATATGTATACTGATATTAGCGCGCGATTCAATCAGAAAACGCTAGTGGATTATCAAAATAAATTACCGAGTTTCTGCAATATCTTGATGGCCAAGCTGGGCTGGAGCGGGGTTGGTGGATGGCTAGAATCTATCGGTTGAAACGGCGGGCGGAGCGGCAGAACGAGACGCGCCAGCGGATCGTCGAGGCGGCGGTCGCGCTTCACACAACGCTTGGTCCGAACCACAGCAGCATTGTCGCGATCGCCGAGCGCGCGGGCGTCGAGCGTCCCACCGTGTACCGACATTTTCCGACCACCGAGGCGCTGTTCACCGCGTGCTCCACCCATTACCGGATGCAGAACCCGCCGCCCGATCCGAAGCCGTGGCTGCAAATACCGGATCCTAAGGCAAGGCTAGGCCGCGGACTGGGCCAGCTCTATGCGCATTATGCGGCCCAGGAAAAAGCGCTGTGGCCCATTCTGCGCGATCTTGAGGATCAGCCCGAGCTACGCCGCTACATGGAAGTGGACATCAAGCATCTTCATGGTGCCATCGATGTGCTGATGAGCGCATGGCCGGCGATCGAGGCAGCAAGGCTTCGCGCCGCCCTGGGCCATGCCACCGATTTCTTTGCGTGGCGCTCGCTGCGGCGTCAGGGCCTGTCAAACGAAGAGGCAGCCGCGTTCATGATCGACGTCGTGATGGCGACCATCCGATGACCAGAGGCCGACTCGGCTAGGCGCCGGCGGCCGCGACCGGCTGCGCGGCCGGCGCCACGGCAAAGCGCTCCTTGATCAGCCGCGTTACCGCCATGTTGTCGATCTTGCCGGTGCCGAGCAGCGGCAATTTCTCCACGTAGGCGATTTCGGCCGGGGTCATCAGCTCGGAGGCGCCGTGGGCGCGGGCAAACGCCTGGAATTCGCCGCGGGTTGCACCCTTCTTCTGGGTCACCATGATCAGCCGCTCGCCCTTGCGCGCGTCCGGCACCGAGCCGACCGCCGACAGCGCGTCCGGCCACAATTCGCCCGCCAGCGCCTCGATCGCGGCGAACGAGATCATCTCGCCGCCGACCTTGGCGAAGCGCTTGGCACGACCCTTGATAGTGACAAAGCCCTGCTTATCGATCGTGACAATGTCGCCAGTGTCGTGCCAGCCGCCGGCCGGCGGATCGAGCACGCCGGGATTTTCAACGCGCAGATAGCCCAGCATGACGTTCGGCCCCTTCACCGACAGCCGGCCGCCCTCGTCAACGCCTTCGACCTTGTCGAGCCGCGCCTCCATGCCGGGCAGCAGCCGGCCGACCGTACCGAATTTGTTGAACATCGGCGTGTTGAGCGCGAGCGCCGGCGCGGTTTCGGTGACGCCATAGCCTTCGAGGATGCGCAGGCCGAATTTTTCCAGATAGGTCCGGCGCGTCGCATCCTTCACCGGCTCGGCACCGGCCAAAATGTAGCGCAGCGAGCGGAAATCATAGGCGTGGGCGGCGCGCGCATAGCCGTTGAGGAACGTATCGGTGCCGAACAGGATGGTGGCGTTCACGCCGTACACCAGCTCCGGCACCGTGCGGTAGTGCAGCGGCGACGGATAGAGATAGATCGGCACGCCGGAGACCAGCGGCAGCACCAGGCCGACCGTCAGGCCGAACGAGTGGAACACCGGCAGCACGTTGAACACCTTGTCCTGGCGGCCGAAGTCGATCGAGGCCGCGGCCTGCGCCGCATTGGCCAGCATGTTGCGATGGGACAGTACGACGCCCTTGGGCGTGCCCTCCGAGCCGGACGTGAACAGGATCGCCGCCCAGTCGCCCGGATCGCGCTTCACCAGCACCTTCTTGCAGTTCCAGAAACCGCGCAGCTTGTCGGTGAGCGTGATGGTCGGCCGGATGTCGTCGAGATAAACGATCTTGATCTGCTTCTCGATGCCGGCGATCAGCGCATCGAGCTTGCCGCGCTCGATGAAGGCGCGCGAAGTCAAAATGGTGTCGAGCTGAGCTGCCTTGCACGCGGCCAGCACGTTGGCGACGCCGGCAGTGAAGTTGATCATAGCCGGCACGCGACCGGCCGACATCAGCGCGATCAGCGTCACCGCTGCGCCATTGGCATTGGGCAGCATCAAGCCGATCGGCTTGCCCACCGGCGCGAGCGGCATCAGCTTCTCGCCCAAAATGCGGGCGCCCATCAACAGCTTGCGGTACGACAGTGCACCGGCGACCGGATCCTCGACCGCGACCCGCCCCATGCCATGGATGGTCGCCGCCTCGATCAGCGCATCCGGCACGGTGCGCTCGATCGAAGTGGTGCGATAGACGAGGTTTGACATGATCTCATGCAGCGCCGCGCCGGCCGCGAGCCGGCGGTGCTTGCCCTTGAGCGCGGGATCGACCTCGAGCTTGACCGGCTCGAGCACCGTTACTGTCACCTTCGGAAACCAACGCCGCCGCACCTGGGCGCGCGACAGCCGGGTGAACGGCGTGTATTCCAGGCCGGCAAGCCGCACCGGCACGACCAGCGAACCGGTCTTGTCGGCGATCAGACCGGCGCCGTCATAGACCTTCATCAGGCTGCCGGTGACGGTGATGCGGCCTTCCGGGAAGATGATCAGCGGCTCGCCGGCTTTGACCGCATTGATCAATGTGCGGGTCGCCATCGGCTTGGTCGGGTCGAGCGGCATGGCGCGGGTGAAACGCAGGAACGGCTTCACCCACCAGTTCTTCGCCATGGCGCTGTCGATCGCGAAAATCGGATCCTTCGGCAGCAGCGACAACGCCAATGCGGCGTCGAGGAAGCTCACGTGGTTGAGGGCGATGATCGGATTGGGACCGGCGTTGAGCAGGTTCTCGACGCCCTTGACCTCGACGCGATAGAGCGCGCGGAAGACGATCGACAGGAAATCCATGATCGCGTTGGCCGGCATGGTCTTGGCGATCACCACGGCGCCCGCCGCGGTGCACAACCCGATTAGGATGAACAGAAGCGGCGTGGTGGCGCCGAAGGCTTGTAGCGCCGCGATCACCACGGTGCCCGCCACCATGAAGGCGGCGTTAAGCACGTTGACGCCGGCAATGACGCGGGCGCGCCTGTCGGCGCCGGCCCAGGCCTGCACCGCGGCAAATGTCGGCACGATGTACAGGCCACCGGCAATCGCAAGCCCGGCGAGGTCGATCAGCACGCGCAACCCCAGGCCGGAGGAGAACATCTCGCCGACGCCCTTTGGCACCAACGCGAGCGGCACGCCGAGCGTGGCCCAGCCGAGATCGATCGCAAAGATCGCCAGCAGCACGGCGCCGACCAGCGTCGGCAGAATCACGATGCGGCCGGCCGACAGGAAGGCGGCAAGGCCGGAGCCGACCGCAACCGCGATCGAGAACACCGCCAGGAACGCGGTGACCACCTCTTCGGTGCCGCCGAGCACGGTTTTCACCAGCGGCGGCAGCAGCGACAGCACTACCGCCCCGACCAGCCAGAACCAACTCGTGACCAGCGCACCCCACCACAGCCGCCGGTCGGCGCGCAGATGACTGAGCAGCCGGGCCGTGGAGGCGACGATGTTGACCGAGATCTTAAGATCGGGCGCACCCGAGCCGACGCGCGGGATGAACAGGCTCGACGACCAGCACAACAGCGCGAACACCAGCATCAGCCCGGCAAACGAGGCCGGGTCACCGCCGTCCTTGGCTGCCAGGCCGCCCACGATGGTGCCGAGCAGGATTGCCAGAAAGGTGGCGCCTTCGACCAGCGCATTGGCGGCGGGCAATTCCGAGCGCGGCAGCAGATCGGGCAGGATGCCGTATTTGATCGGACCGAACAGCGAGCCGATGACGCCGAAGCCGAACAGCGCGACGAATAGGATCGGCACCGAATGCTGCACAAAGCCCAGGACCGCGATCAAGGCGATGGCAATCTCACAGAGCTTTAGCCGCTGCGCCACCACGGCCTTGTCGTAGCGGTCGGCCATCTCGCCGCCGAACGCCGAGAGGAAGAAGTACGGCGCGATGAACACCGCGGCCGCCAGAGTGATCAGCGACTCGGCCGCGCTGCCGCCGATCTTGAACAGGATCAGAAAGACCAGCGCATTCTTGAGGAAGTTGTCACTGAACGCCGAGAAGAACTGGCACCAGAACAGCGGCGCGAAGCGGCGGGACATCATCAGCGAGTTGGACATCGGACTGGTCCTTGAGTTCGCGCTTCGGTTCAGTTGAGCCCCGGAGCCGGACGGTCCCCGGGATTTTATGCGAGGCGTGCCACCGCGTCAGCCGGTACAGCGTGGCGGTTAAGCCAGAGCATGATCCCAAAAAGTGGCAACCGGTTTTCGGAAAAGCATGCCCTAGGGCTTGACCCGAGGGATCATGCTCAAACAAGAAACTAGATCGGGATGACGATTCGAAGAAAGTCATCCCGATCTAGGGCTGCCGGGGCGACGAGCCTTGGTCGATGCCCATGAGGAGGCGTTCG
>Ga0310810_10007802_pt1 | contig 12259 bp, 9 predicted proteins | sample NCmetagenome_FD_207641 | JGI IMG/M metagenome (GOLD analysis project Ga0310810, IMG submission 207641) | Soil microbial communities from experimental microcosm in Duke University, North Carolina, United States - NC | ecosystem: Engineered > Artificial ecosystem > Soil microcosm > Unclassified ... | reverse complement strand
CCAGCGGGAGACGACGACCCGATGGCGTGAGCACGACGCGCTGCGCCGCGGGTCCACGTGCCGCGACCGCTGCCGTATTGAGCACCTGCCCGATCGTGAGCCACGGCTCCGGTTCGGTATACCCCGCCAGGTGACGCACGGCCTGATGAATGAACGGGAGGAACACCGGCTTGGTTGGCAGGTCGCTCCACGACACATCGAGCGTCGAGCCCCAGATGAGGACGCGACCGCGGCCAACGTGTCGTTCCAGCACCGCGGGCGTTCCGGCGTCGAAGCGCGCGAGCACCTGCGCGCCCTGTGCCGCCGTCAGGTTGCGGTAGCCGTAAACGGGGACCGCCGAGAAGTCTCCACTGCGTGGCGCGCGGAACGGCTCGAAGACCGGATGTCCGTATTCGAGCGCGCCGACGCGAGCCGCATCGCCGCGTGTGCGGTCGACCGGCGGTCCGATCGTGGCCGGCAGCGTATCGACATCCTGCGGCCAGCGCGCACGCGGTCCGGCCGCCACGAACATCCCGCCACCCTGCTCGACATAGCGTGTGAGCCGGCGGGCCAGCGGCGCATCGACCTCGACGTCGTTCAGCACGACGACGGCGCTTCGCCGCAGGTCGTCGTCAGTGATCGCGTCGCCCTGGCGAAGCACCGCTTCGAATTTCGGCGTATCACCAATCGAGAGCACACGCGTGAGGTACAGCGCGGATGCCGCGTTGCCGCGATCGACGACGGTGATATGCACCGGCTCGATCGGCGAGACGACGAAATTGAATGTGTTGTCGGGGGCGAGTGCGTCGGGAGCGAGCTTCACGCTCGCGCGCATGTTGCGTCCGCTGACGGTGAAGGCATCGAACACGACCGCGGTGCTGCTGCCGCCCTCGACCGCCACGGGCTTAGTACCAATCGTCAGGCCACCCACTTCGAGCGTGATTGAACTTCCGCTGACCGGCCGGTCGCTCCGGTTCGTGATGCCTGCCGTCACGACCATGCGCTGCTGATCGGAGAACGACGAGCGCGCGAAGGTCACCCCTGTCACGCTGAGATTCGCCTTGTCAGCCGGATCCTGAATGGGGACCGGGGTCAGAGTGGTTCCTTCGGGGAGCTTCGCACCCTCTTCACCACGCCATCCGCCGCGCTGGAAGTCGCTGATGATGACGACCTCGCGCTTCGGCAGCGTCGATTCCGCGAGGATGCTTCCCGCAACCTTGAGCGCAGGCGCGAACCTCGTTGACGACGGGCTTGGCGTCGCAGCGTCCACCGATGCCTGCAGGCGCGATCGTTCCGCAGTCGAACGGAGTTGGATGTCAGCACCCGATCCGAACAACACCACCGAACCGCGATCCGACGCGGCCAGCCTGGCGATCTGATCGCGAGCCGCGGCCTGCGCGCGCGTCCAGCGGTCGCCGAATCCCATGCTGTAGCTGGTATCGAGGAGGATCACCAGCTCGCGCGCGGTCGCGCCAGCGGTGGGCACGCTGCCGGAATCGAGCAGCGGCCTCGCAAACGCGAGAATGATCATCGCGAGGGCGGCCATCCGCACCATCAGCAGCAGCCAGTTCTGAATCTTTCGGCGGCGCACCGACTGATATGGGATGCGCCGGACGAACATCAGCGAAGGAAACCGGATAATCTGCTTCTTCTCGCGCTGCGTCAGGTGCAGCAGCACCGGGATAGCGAGCCCCGCAAGGGCAGCGAAGAAGAGTGGCGCGAGAAATTGCATGGTGTCCGGCCTACCGCACTTTCATCATCTTGGCTCGACTACCGAGATACCGGTAGAGCGCAAAGTCGAGTGGCTTTGAGATGTCGAGCATCGTGTAGTCCACTCGCACGCCGGCAAAGCTCCTCGTCAGCGCGTCGATATGCGCGGTCACGAGGGAGCGATACTCCTCACGGAAGGCCTCAGGCACGACCGGCATCTGCTCCCCGCTCTCGAGATCCTCGAACGGCTGGGCGTCGCTGAAACCGAACTCCAACTCGGTCGGGTCGAGCACATGGAAGGCGATGAGGTCCTGCCCACGGAATCGCAGCGGCGAGACCGCATCGAGGATCGCTTCAGGCTCCTCGTAGAAGTCCGACACGATGACCACGACGCCGCGGCGTCCGAAGTGCTCGGCCAGCTTGTGCAGCGGCTTCTTCAGGTTGCCCGGCCGGCCAGGCTTCAACCTGTCCAACACGTGCAGCACGGTCTCCATGTGCTTGGCAGACGGCGGCACGTACTCGACGACCTCGTCGTCGAAGGCCACGAAGCCGACGCGATCGCGCTGGTGATGTACGAGGTTTGTCAGGCACGCGGTCAGGATCCGCGCGTACTCGAACTTCGTGATGCCGCGGCTGCCGTAGTCCATCGACTTCGACACGTCCAGCAGCACCGAGAAGTTCATGTTCGTCTCGGCCTCGTACTCCTTGATGTAGTAACGATCCGTCCGCGCCCACAGCTTCCAGTCCATCCGGCGAACGTCGTCACCGGGCACGTAGCCCCGGTGCTCCGCGAAGTCGACGGACGCGCCGAAGTACGGGGCTTTGTGCAGACCGTTGATGAAACCGTCCGCCACCGCGCGCGAGATGAGCTCGAGGTTCCCGATGCGCGCGAGCACAGCGGGATCCATGAACTGAGCGCCGGGGACGGCGTGTGTCTCGCGCGCCATCACATACCCGATCGCGGGAGCGGGACCGACTCGAGCAGGCGATCGACGATCGCGTCGGTCGTCACACCTTCTGACTGCGCGTGGAAGTTGGTGATGATGCGATGGCGCAGCACCGGGTGCGCCAGCGCGCGAATGTCGTCGAAGCTCACATGATAGCGGCCGCTCGTCAGCGCACGGGCCTTGGCGCCAAGCACCAGATACTGCGCCGCGCGGACGCTGGCGCCGAACGCCACCCACTTCTGGATGTAGTCCTTCGCATCGGGGTTGTTCTTCGAACGGGTCGCGCGGACGATGTCGAGCGCATGGCGCATCACCGGCTCAGCCACCGGCACGCGCCGCACGAGACGCTGGAACGAGACGAGATCCTCGCCGCTGATCGGCCGCTCCAACTGCGGGTTCTGAATCGCCGTCGTCGTTCTCACGACTCCGAGCTCCTCGTCGTACGGCGGGTGCTCGATGATGATGTGGAACATGAAGCGATCGAGCTGGGCTTCCGGCAGCGGATACGTGCCTTCGAGCTCGATCGGGTTCTGCGTCGCGAACACGTAGAACGGCTCGGCGAGGTTATACGTCTTGCCCTGGACGGTTACGCGATGCTCCTGCATCGCTTCGAGCAGCGCTGACTGCGTCTTCGGCGGCGTGCGGTTGATTTCGTCCGCCAGCACGATATTCGCGAAGATCGGTCCGGGCGCGAACACCATCTGCCGGCGTCCCGTCGTCGAGTCTTCCTGGACGAGGTCCGTTCCGGTGATGTCCGACGGCATCAGGTCGGGAGTGAACTGAATACGGGAGAACTTGAGGTCGAGCACGCGCGCCATCGTGTGGATGAGCAGCGTCTTGGCCAGACCCGGTGCACCGACGATCAGGCTGTTGCCACCGACGAACAGCGTGTTCAGGACCTGTGTGATCACATCGTCCTGCCCGACGATGATCTTCTTCAGCTCGGTGACGATCTGCTGACGGCCCGCATTCATCTTGTCTGCAAGCGCGATGTCGTCCGGCGACTGCAGATCAACCGTGTCACTCACCATCGGGTTCATCGAGACCTTCCTTCGTTCGTCAACTCCCAACTGCCAACTGCCGATTCCCAACTCCCAAATTCCAAATCAAAACCCCGAACGCTCCCCGAAGTTCTGTTGGGAGTTGGGAGTTGGAATTTGGGAGTTCGGAGTTTACTTCCCTTCTGCCGCTCGAATCTCACGGGTTTTGAGTGCGATGTCCGTGACCAGCTTTTCGAGCTCCGAACTGTAGCGCGCCGGGTCCATGCTGTCTTTCAGGAGCCGGAGCGCCTCGACGCGACGCTCCATCTCGCGTCGCTCCAGGTGAAGGGCGCGGAGTTTCGGATCCGACGGCAGCCCGTCTTCGCTCGCATCGCCGAGCGACAGCACGGCTGCCACCTTCCCATCGGCACCGGTCGCCGTCGGATCTGGGCTCCCCTTCTTATCCCCGTTGTCGTCGAGCATCGGATGCTCGGTGGCGAGCAATCCTTCACGCTCGTAGGCGCGGTTGACCGCGGCCTTGGCGTAGAGAAACGCTTCGAGCACGCTGATGCGCTTGTTCTTGTCCGCATCAGCCTCGGGTGAACTCAAGGCGTCCACGAAGAAGCCGCCGAACAGCGTCGTGTAGTGCTCGGCACCGCTGCGTGTCGCCGACACCATCGTACGCCCAGGCCCCGAAAGGGCCTCGAGAAATGGAGCGCTCGCGCTCGCCGTGTTCACGAACACGAGTTGCTTCGTCTGAAGCTTCTTCAACAGCGGCTCGAAATCCTCAGGCCCCATATCGGGCCCAGGCATGTTGAATTTGGCGGCGCGCCCGTCAAATGAACCATGACCGATCAGCGCAATGAAGACCACGTCTTCCGGCCCGGCAGCTCCGGCAAACTTCGTGAGCGCTTTGGTCACCTCTTCCTTGGTCGCGCGGCCGGAGACGTTCTTGTCCCCCTCCACCGGTTCGCCCACGAGATACACCAGGCGGTCGGGAGGCACCCCAAGACGTTCAGATGACTCGGCGAGCGTGTTACTCCAACGGTGAAACGTCTTGGCAGTCTCGGCGTCCCCGCCGAGACCCACGACGATGAGGAGGAAGACCTTCAGCATCTCGACTCTGACTCAGGCCAGTCCGACGAGGCGGCGGTAGCCCCACTCCGCGCAGACCAGACCCATGAGGGAGATCAAGATGATGGGCATGTTCCACAACTCGCGTTCTTCAACGGACGTTACGCCGCGGCCGGCATAACGGATGTCCTCGGCAAGGCCCTTGGCGGTGTCGGCGGTGTAGAAGCGACCCCCGGTTTCTTCCGCGATCCGGCGCAGCGGCGCGCCGTGCATCGTGGGATCGAAGAACTCCGCCTCACCGGGGCCCACCCGCACGAACCCCGATCCGCTGCCCACGGCCTGTCCGCCCGATCGGGTGGCATCGACGGCCACCTGATACGCGCCCGCTTCGGCACTGACGAACGTTCCGCGATACTCACCATCGCGCTCGCCATTCCACTGCAGCGGAATCGTCATCGTCGTGCCGCCCGGCTTCGTCACCTGCGCGACGACGGTCGCGTCGTTGAGCTCGACGAACTGCTTATCAACGATCGTGGCTTCGATCGTCACCGGGTCCCCTGCCTCGACACGATCCGGCACTCGCACGTCAACCATGCTCGGTACGCCTTCGACCAGCCATCGCAGCATCTGACGCCAGTAATGCTCGTGCGTCTGATCCTCGAGCGGAATCGACACGTGCATCTGCCACTGCCACGTATCCTGGAGCGTCAACGCGATCGCTTTGCCCCGCCCGAACCGCTGCGACGCCAGCACCACGCGCTCGCGTCCTCGCTCGTCGGTCCCGTTGAGCATGACCGTCGCTCCCGGCTTCACGGGCAGGTCTTCATTTATAGACGTCACGAGCGGCAATTGTGGCCAACGTGCCACCGACGCGCTCTCTGAATCAGCGATCTGCGTCACGGCATGCGCCTGTCCGGCGCGGGTCGGGCTGACCTTCAGCCGGACGAGCGGCGCAGGGTCCGACGCGCGGCGTCGCGGATCGATGAGCAGAGGAAGCGCATCGGCCACCGGCGTCCCGCCGTAGCCGCCCTCGCCGAACGATCGCGCACCGCCGAGCATCAGCAGGCCACCGCCGCGACGATCGACGAAGTCCGCGATCATCTGTAACTGGTCGCCGGAAAACGCACCGGCCTCGACGCTGCCGATAATCAGCCCGCGGTACGCAAAGAGCTCGTCACGCGTCTTCGGGAAACCGCCGACGAGCTCCTCGGGATCCGGATTGGAGCCCAGGATCCGCATGTACTTGTTGTCGGCGGTCCGCTGGAGCGCAACGATCTCGAGATTCTTGTCGTCCGCGACGGCGCGCCGCAGGAACTTCATCTCGAAGCGCGGCTCACCTTCGAAGTAGAGGATTCGCTCCTTGGCGTCACGCACGTCGATGAGCGCTTCGCGCACGTTGTTCTGCGGAACCAGTTCGCCCTCGACGGGCGCGACCCGGAAGGTGAAGAGCCGCGGACCCGATTCAGCCGCCGTCGCGCGCACACGCACCGACGCCGGCGATCCGTCAGTGGGGAGCTGCACCTTCTCCGATCCGACGATGCGCCCTTCGTCCTCGACGTCAACGGTCACCGTACGCCCGTTGTAGCCGGTCTGCCGGACAACAACGTCGAGGAGGAGGGATGCGTCCTTCAGCACAGTTCGTGGCGTGCTGACGCGGTCGATTTGAATGTCCTTGGGCAGCGATTCTGCGCCGACGCCCACCGTGAACACCGGAAGCTTTTCTGCCTTGAGCGCCAGCAGCGCCTCGTTCAGCGCCGTATCCCCGGTGTCCGCACCGTCCGACACGAGGACCACTCCCGCGACCGGAAGACCGGCAAGCTCGTCACGCACACCGTCGAGAGCCGCGCCAAGCTTGGTCTGAGAACCGCTGAAAGTCAGCGCGTTACCGGAGGCGACGCGAGTCGCGGTGGACGAAAACCGGAACGGGCGGACGAGAAAACGATCCGACAGCGCCTTCATGATCGGGCTGTCGGGAGCGCCGAACTGGTCCTTCACGAACGTCCCGCGTGCTTTGCCACCGAGATCGGGAATCTGCATGCTGCGCGAATCGTCGAGCAGCACGGCGACGACGTTCTGCTGATTGACGGCCGCACGGACGACCAGGGTGGGACGGAACAGACAGAAGAGGACGAGCGCCAGAGCCCCGACGCGCAGCACCGTCAGGACGATGCGGTCGCGCAGACGTCCATCCGCGACGTGCACTCGCCGGTACGTGAAGATCGCGGCGGCGACGACGATGCCGACGAGAAGCGTGGCGACGAGTGAAGCACTCGTCACGTCAAAACGGAAGTCGCCCTCTCGAAAGACGACCGGCCGATACGAGAACAGTGCCTCGAACAGGGCGTCGAACATCAGGGCCCTCAGGAGAAGGAAAGCACGGATTGTACTAGAGAAGCCGGATCACCAGCAGCGCCGCCACCCCTGCCATGGTCCACCGGGCCAGGGTCGGATGGGCATGTTTCAGCCAGTGCCAATACCATCCCAGCGCGGCCATCGACACCAGCACAAACAGCACGCATAACAGGGTGGCCATGGGACCCAGCGACGCGGCGTACCACACCGCGAGTCCGCTGTTCCAGATGGAGCCGTACACGATCATCAGGTGGACAAAGTAGATCAGCAGCGTTTCCTGTGCCACGGCGGCGAAAAAGCGCGGCAGACGCGTCACCCGCTGACTGGCTCGCGCAATCGCCGCGAAGATGACCAGACTGGCGCCGATGCGAATCGCCAGCTGAATCGGCAGGAAGTTCCACGCGTCCGGCCCCCACGGCGCATCCTCGATCTGGGAAAGTCCCCAGCCCAGAGCCGAGAGGACGACACCCGGCACCAGCAAAGCGTACATCGCGTAGCTCGATAGCCGTGCCGCTCCCCACCCGACATAGATTTGTCCTAATCCCGCCCCAAACAACACATATGTCGCCCACGGGAAGAGCGGGAAGAGGGACCCCCGAGCCGGTGACAAGTACGCCGCGAGCCATCCAGGCAGTATCTGCCACCAATCAATCACCCAAATGGGGTGGGTGAGCGCGAGGACCGCAATCGCCAGCACAAAGACGGCAATGGTGAACGCCCGCCGTGATTTCACGAGGAAGACCAGCGACTGGACGATCAGGAAGGTCGCGCCAATCAGTTGCAGCACGTCCACTTGCGTGAACGATCGCCACTGCTCGTCCGTGAGCGTCGTCAACTGGCTGAACCGGGACACGGGGAAATGAATCGCGTATCCGAGCAGCAGGAACAGGGAGAAGCGGCGCACGCGCTTGAACACCGCTGGCGAGAACGACTGATGCGAACCCCATCGTCTGCTTGTCGCGATGCTGAACGCGAATCCCGACAGCAGCAGAAACAAACTCGACGTCAGGCCGCGCTGGAAATTCCAGACGTCGAACCACGTCCCCTGTTGGTACTCGGGCGCCAGCAGCGCACTGACGGTGTGGCCGTACAACATGAAGACCAGCGCCAGGAAGCGACCCAGATCGATGAAGATGACGCGGTGAGCATGCGCTCCACCCGTCCCGGCGGGAGGGACCGTTGTTGTCACTATTTGTGGCGGGGTCAGACCCCTTCACGGAGTTTCACATGTGAAGGGGTCTGACCCCGCATCTTTGACCTTTGAACTTCGGCTTCGAACTTCAGTGCGTCATCGCGTGGAGGAGGACGTTGACGCCGACCGCATATCCATCGGGCGAGAACTGATAGAAGAACGCAGGATCTTCTCCTTCACGCTCCCAGGAATCTGCGATGTCCGTATTGTGGGTCATGACGACCATGATGCGGCCGTGATCGTCACGCACGGCGCGGAAGTGGGGCACGGCGCTGTCAGCGCCGCGCTCTGACGTCTCCTTGCCGCGGGTCATGCGCCAGAACTGGATGTTGGTGATCTGGGGAACCTTCTCCACGATGAACTGAGACTTGAAGATCGGGTCGTCAATCGAGACGTCCTGAATCGGGAACTGCTCAGGAGGCAGGACTTTGCTGAACTCGTGCGTCCACTGCTCCCACGCCAGCGGGCCCCAGAAGTCGTCTACCCAGAGGAACCCGCCCTTGAGTAGATAGAGTCGCAGACGCTCGGCCTCGTCATCCGTGAGCCCGATCGTCCCGACGTCCGAGGCCATCGTGAACGGGCACTGAAACAGCTCATCGTCGGTGAGGCGCACGACGTAATGATTGGGTTCGCGTCCGCCTGACTGGCTGACCGGCGTGCGCGTTAGCTCAGAGAATCGAATCGTCAGATTGATTTCGCCGTAGGGATAGTCAGTGCGCCACCCGCCGCCGGACGGCTCGCGACGCACGGAGGTATACATCAGGCGGCACACAACGAAGTTGCGATCGGGAAATTCGCTCGGTGCCAGCCGGACCGGGCTGCCGAAAAACCCGCCTCGCCCGAACTGTGCGAAGGTCAGGCTGGCCGACACGACCAGCAGCGCCGCCACCAGAAGCACCCTCGTCTTTACGCCGATGCGATGGAGCATCTCTTGAAGTATGCGGTAGGCGGCAGGCAGTATGCCGCGATTTCGGCGCCACCGCCTACTGCCTACTGCTTACGGCCAACTGCCTACTGCTTGCGGCCTACTGCCTACTTCATCGGCGAATAGTCCGTCGCATTCATGAAGACTCGCTCGACTTTCGCAACGATCTTCCCGTTCACCTGTGACTCGTTGGCGACCTTCTGCCATTCCGGGTCCTTCTGGAACGCCGCCCAATCCTGATCGGCAGCTTCACGGCTGGGATGCGCGATCAGATAGATCAACGTGTTCTGGGACAACGGGGCATCCATCGGCGCGAAGTACGCGATGTTCTCGATGTTGTGCTTCTTGAAGATCCGCATCGTGTGGTTCTTGAATCGTGCGTGCAGTTCCGCGAGCTTGCCCTCTGGCGCCGTATACGTGCGCAGCTCGAAGATGCGAGCACTCTGCGCATGCGCGACCGGCTCGACGGGAACGACACCGCGCGCCACAAAACCCAGAACGAACGCGGCGCCAATCGCCACCGCACCATACAGCTTCTTCATGACACGCTCCTTCGATAACAGGTGTAGCGGCGGGTCCCTGGGCCCGCCGTCGAACATCAGACATTCGGTGGCAGCGGATTCTCGGCATCGTTGCCAACAACCGTGGTCCATTCGCGGACACGCCACTTCGTGACAATGCCGTTCCGCACGTAGGGGTCGGATTTCGCAAAGGCTTCTGCCGCGGCAGGTGACGCTCCCTTGAAGAGCAGCACCACACCGTCAGCCGGCTGCGCCAAGGCGCCACCCAGCACCAGTTCCCCGCGGGCAACGGCCTCGCGCGCGAGACCGATGTGTTCGCTTCGATATTGCGCCCGTCGTTCGACGTAGTCGTGGACGACGTCATACATGAGCAAGTAATGCATCGGGCGCGGATGGTACCACGCCGCACCGCGACGAGCTAAGCTAGGATTCATGCGATATCGCCTGCTTTCGTGCACGCTTCTCCTGGCGACGACCGTCGCCTGTAATTCCAACCGCGAGACGGCACCCCCGCCTGCTGCGGCGCCCGCCCCGGCAGAAAGCAGCCGCAAATACCTTCTCGAACAAATTGACGATGCGTCGGTGGTCCAGGTGTATGCGGACCAGTTCGCGGCCCTGCCGCTGCGGGAAAAAACGCTGGTGTGGCACCTCTCGCAGGCCGCCATCGCCGGGCGAGACATCTTTTACGACCAGAAGCATCGCAACGCGCTCGAAATGCGGCGCGTGCTCGAAGCCATCGTGTCGCATCCGACCGGCATCGATCCCGCGACCCTGTCCGAGATTCAGCGTTACACGAAGCTGTTCTGGATCAACACCGGGCCATACAACAACCTGACGGCGCGCAAGTTCGTGCTGAAGATCACGCCGCAGGCGCTTTCAGCAGCAGCCAAATCAGCCGCAACCGCTGGCGCGACCTTTCCGACACAACCCAACGAGTCCGTGGACCAGTTGCTGACGCGACTCGGCCCGATGTTCTTCGACCCGAACGTCGACCCGAGCGTGACCAACAAAACGCCTGGGGCAGACAAGGACATCCTGAGCTCGAGCGCCAACAACCTCTATTCCGGTGTGAGCATGGCCGACTTGCGCGGCTTCAGCGAGAAGTACGGGCTCAACTCACGGCTGGTGAAAGCGAACGGGAAGCTCGTCGAAGAGGTCTATCGCGTCGGTGGACGGTACGACAAAGAGATTCGGCAGGTCATCGGCCATCTCGAGGCCGCCATCCCCTTCGCCACTGAACCGATGGCGAACGCGCTGCGCGCGCTCATTCAGTGGTACACCACCGGCGAGAACGCCGATCGCGTGAAGTACGACATCGCGTGGGTCGCAGACAAAGCGTCGCCGGTGGACACGATCAACGGCTTCATCGAGGTCTACCTGGATCCGCGCGGGATCAAAGGATCCTGGGAGGCGCTGGTCTTTTACGTGAACAAGGAGAAGACCGAGCGCATCAACAAGTTCGCGAGCAACGCACAGTGGTTCGAGGACCACATGCCCTACGACGCCAAGTACCGCAAGACCAGCGTCAAGGGCATCGTCGCCAACGCTATCGACGTGGTGATCGAGACCGGCGACTCGGGTCCGGTGACACCGATCGGCATCAACCTGCCGAACGATCAGCGCATCCGCGAACAGTACGGCAGCAAGTCGGTGTCGTTGTCCAACATACGTGACGCGTCAGACAACGCGGTACCGACATCGATGCGCAGCGAGTTCTCCTGGACGCCAGAAGAAGTCCAGCGCAGCGAGAAGTTCGGCACACTCGCGGCGGAGTTGCTGACCGACATGCATGAAGTGATCGGCCATGCGTCGGGTCAGCAGGCGGCCGGCTTCAAGGGCACGCCACAGGAAGCGATCAAAGAGCAATTCTCGGCGCTGGAAGAAGGACGCGCAGATCTGATCGGCCTGTACTTCATGGGCGATCCGAAGCTCGTCGAGCTCGGCATCATTCCCGCCGCCGACCTCGAAGCGGTCATGCAGGCAGAATACGAAGCCTACACGCGCAACGCGATCGTGCAGTTGCGGCGCGTGCGCGAGGGGACGCAGATCGAAGAAGACCACATGCGCAATCGCCAGATGGTCGTTCGCTGGTTGATGGCCAACACCAAGTCGATCGAGCAGCGGACCCGCGACAACAAGACCTACCTCGTCGTGACCGATGCGAAAGCGTTCCGTGACGGAGTCGGCAAGCTGCTCGCCGAAGTCCAGCGGATCAAGTCAGAGGGCGATTACGCTGCGGCGAAGACCTTGTTCGAGACACACGGCATTCATTTCGACGCCGCGTTGCGCGACGAGATCGTCAAGCGCGTGGACAGCCTGAACCTGCCGTCGTACCAGGGATTCGTGATGCCGAAGCTGACGGCCGTGAAAGGGCCCGACGGCTCGATCACCGACGTCCAGATCTCCTATCCGATGGACCTGACGAAACAGATGCTGGAATTTGCCGCAGCACCGCCGAGCGCGGTCAGCAGTTCAAAGTGAACGATCGGGTCGCTCGGTCGGGCTGTTCGCTCCGGGTCCGGGTAGCGGCGGATTCTCGCCTCCACCAGCCTCGCTCTCGAGCAGGTCGTCGACCGACG
>Ga0310810_10007801_pt1 | contig 12259 bp, 9 predicted proteins | sample NCmetagenome_FD_207641 | JGI IMG/M metagenome (GOLD analysis project Ga0310810, IMG submission 207641) | Soil microbial communities from experimental microcosm in Duke University, North Carolina, United States - NC | ecosystem: Engineered > Artificial ecosystem > Soil microcosm > Unclassified ... | reverse complement strand
GAGGCAGGTCCGCCGCCCAGGCACCAGCGTTGATCGCTGCGGGCAATGAATCCCCCGAGCGCATCGCCCGAGGCGATGACCTCGGCCTCGGCGCCACGTGATCAGCGGCCGTTCATCGCCCAGGGCGATCGCGCCGACGGAACCCGACGGCGCCGGGCTGACCCTCGGCGGGAATCACTTGCCCAGCGGCACCTGCTTCTTGGCGTCGAGGAACGGGATCGCGGCGCTGCGCGCCGGCCAGAGCGCGCCGTCGGGCGCGACGATCTCGAGCTCCGTGCCGGCGCCGGCGAGCTCGATCGGCAGCCAGACGTAGCCGATGTTCTTCTCGAGCCGCGGCGACCAGATGAGGTCGGTCACGGTCCCGACTGGTTCGCCGCGGTGCAGGGCCGGCCGCTTCTCCGCCAGCTCGAAGGGCAACGCGTCTCCCGGCGCCTCGATCCCGACGAGCTTGCGCGATACGCCCTTGACCCGGATCTCCTCGAGGGCCTGCTTGCCGATGTAGTCGGCCGCCTGGGGCTCGACGAGCCGCTCGAGGCCCATGACCTCGAACGGGTTGTTGGCGATGGTCATGTCCGAGCCGTAGTTGAAGATGCCAGCCTCGATCCGCCGAGCCTCCACCGGCGCGACCGCGCGGATGCCGTGGGGCTTGCCCGCCTCGAACACGCGATCCCACAGCTCGCCGCCCCGCGACGGATCGCGCAGGTAGATCTCGTAACCGACCTCGCCCGTCCAGCCGGTGCGACTGATGACGACCGGGATGCCGTCGAGCTCGGTGGTGAGGGTCCAGTAGTACTTGATCCCGTCGATCGCGTCGCCGAACAAGGTCCGGAGCGTGTCGCGCGACTTCGGCCCCTGGACCTGGATCGGATAGACCTCGGGCTCGCGGACCGTCACGTCCAAACCGGAGTTGACCGCCACGCCGCGCGCGTACAGGCCGGCGTCGCTGTCCGCGAGGGCGAGCCACCAGCGATTCTCCTCGACGCGGAGCAGGACCGGGTCGTTGACGATGCCGCCGTCGTCGGCGGTGATCAGCACGTACTTGCCCTGGCCGACCGCGCACTTCGTCAGGTCGCGGCAGGTCAGGCTGTTGGTGAACGCCGAGGCGTCCGGCCCGGTGATCTCGACGATCCGCTCGACCGACACGTCCCACACGGTCACGTCGTTGAGCAGGGCCCAGTACTCCTCGACCGGGTCGGCGTAGTAGCCGGGCAGGTACATGTGGTTGTAGATGTCATAGGCGCTGGCGCCGTGCTCGAGGGTCTTCTCGAAGAACGGCGAGCGGCGATACCACGGACCGAAGTACAGGGTGCTCGACGTGGGCTTCGTGGCCGGGGGGGTCGCGAGTGCGGCCATGGGTGGTTCCTCCTGCGCGTTGGTGGACGGGGCGGGCTCAGGCACCGTCGCGTCCACCGCCAGGGTCCTCGTAGTCCCAGTCCGGATCGCGGACGTCGGCAACGATCAGGGCGTCGACCGCGACGACGTCCCTGCCGGCGATCACCGGATTCAGGTCGACCTCGCGCCAGGCCGGGTTTGCCTCGAGCGCATGCCCGAGCGCGGCGATGAGCTCCGCGACGGCGGTCCGATTGACGCCGCGACGACCGCGCACGCCGTCGAGCAGCCGCGCGCCGCGCAGCTCCGCGAGCATTTGACCGGCATGGCCTGGATCGATCGGGGCGATGCGCACGACCACGTCGTCGAGGACCTCCGCGAGGACCCCGCCGATCCCGACCAGGACCAGCGGCCCGAACTGCGGATCCCGCCGCGCCCCGACGATCAGCTCCACGCCGCCCGTGGCCATGGGCTGGATGAGGACGCCGTCCGGATCGTTCCCGCGACCCGCGGCGAGCACCTGCCGGAGCGCCGATTCGAGCGCCTTGCGGGTGCCGACTCCCAGGACCACGCCGCCCAGGTCGCTCTTGTGGGCCAGGCCCGGTGCGTCGAGCTTGACCGCGACCGGCCAGCCCAGCTCGTCGGCGGCCCGGGCGGCCGGTTCCAGCATCGTCCTGGGATCCACCCCTTCGATCGCGACCGAGGCGACCATCGGCAGGCCTGCCGCGCGGAGCAGCTCCAGCGACTCGCGCTCCGGGATGACGACGGGGGCCCGACCCGCCGGCCGCGGGGTCGTCGTCGTGGGCGTCGCCGTGGCCATCGAGTGGGCGGCGTCGTAGCCCCAGGCCGGGACGCGCTGCGCGAGGTCGGACCAGATCGCCCGTACCGGGCCGGACGTGCGGCGCCGCTCGTGCCGACCCTCCCACCAGGCCAGGCGTGGGATCGCCGCGAAGCCTGCCGTCGCCCCGCGCAGGGCCGGGATCCCGCCGGCCTGATCGAGGTACTCGAGCACCTCCGGGGTCGCCTCGCCCGAGGTCAGCGAGACGAACGCGGGGAGGATGTCCGGCCTGTCCGCGGTCGCGGCGACGAGCTCGGCCGCGAGCGCTCCGGCGAGGGCGGTCTCGCTCGTCGGCGAACCGAACGGGAAGTCATGCACGAGCGCAACGACGTCGTACGCACCCGAGCCGGCGAGGGCATCGAACGTCGCCCGGTAGGTCGGCAGGTAGTCGCCGGCGCCCCATGGGTCGATCGGGTTCTCGATATGGGTCAGCGTGGGCATCGCCTCGAGGATGGCGGCGCGTGCCGACGCCGGGATGGGCGGCAGGTCGAGCCCGGTGTGCGGCGCGAGATCAGCGACCAGCGACGCCTCGCCCGTCGACACAGTGACCGCGGCCGTCCTCCCCCGCCCCACCCGTCGTCCGAGCTGGCGCGATCGGCTGACGAGCGCCGCCGCCTCGAACAGCTCGTCGAGGTCGTCGCACAGGACCACGCCGGCGGCTCGCATTGCTGCCGCAGCGGCTCGGGTGTCACCGGCAAGAGAACCCGAGTGCGACACCGCGGCGGCCTGCGCCTGGGCGCTGCGGCCGACCTTGATGGCGAGGACCGGGATGTCCGCCGCCAGCGCCCGGTCGGCGAGGGCGAGGAACCGTTCAGGACGCTTGAACCCCTCGACGAACAGAACGATCGAGCTCGTCTGCTCGTCGTCGAGGGCGTGGGCCATGTAATCGCACACGTCGAGCATCGCCTCGGAGCCGCAGCTGATCAGCCGGCTCCACCCGATGCGCGTGCCCGCGTTCATGAACGCGTTGGTGACGCTGCCGGACTGGGCGATCCCGACGGCGCCGCCCCGGCGCATCTCGGGCAGGTCGTCGTAGTACGTCGCGCTCGGCACGTGCAGGTCGATGACGCCCATGCAGTTCGGTCCGAGGAGGGCGATGCCGGCCTCTGCGGCGATCGCCGCGACCTCCGCCTGCATCCGGGCCGCGGGTTCGCCGCCCTCGATGACGCCGCCGCCCGGGATGATCACGGCGGGCACGCCCAGCGCGGCCGCGTCGCGCATGACGGCGGTCGCCCGCGGAGGGCTCACGGCAGCGATCGCGATGTCCGGCACCTCGGGCAGCGCAGCGAGGGCCGGGTAGCAGGGCGAGCCGTCGATGGTGTCGTACTTCGGGTTGACCAGGTGGCAGCGGGTCGCCGCGCCGATGCGCTCGATGTTGCGCCGGAAGATCCCGACCGTGTCCGTGTTCGGGGAGGCGCCCACGAGGGCGATCGAGCGCGGGGCGAACAGCGGCCGAAGGTCGATCGTCGAGCGAGCAGCCTCGGGCTGCTCCCCCGGGGGCTGCTCCCCCGCGCGTCGCGGCGTCATCGCCACCGTCACCCGACCACCCTGTCCACGCCGCGCCGCTCGAGCGATCGGGCGATGATCAGGCGCTGGATCTCGCTGGTGCCCTCCCAGATGCGGTCGACCCGGAGCTCGCGCAGGTAGCGCTCGGCCGGGTTGTCGCGCATGTAGCCACGGCCGCCGAAGACCTGCACGACCCGGTCCGCACAGATGAAGGCGGCCTCCGAGGCGAACAGCTTGGCCAGCGATGCCTTGGCGTGCACGACCTTGCGGTCGGCGCCGCTGTCGGCCAGCCAGGCTGCCTCGCGGGTGAGCAGGCGCGCGGCGGACGCGTCAGCGGCCGAGTCGGCGATCGGGAAGCTCACGCCCTCGAAGTCGAAGATCCGCTCGCCGAACTGGACACGCTGCGTCGCCCAGTCGACCGCGAGGGTCAGCAGCCGTTCCATCGCCCCCGTACAGCGGGCCCCGATGTGGATGCGCTCGGTCACGAACCACTCGTTGGCGAGGTCGTCGGCGGCCCCGATGTCCCCCAGCCGCGCGCCGTCCGGGACGCGGACGTCCTCGAGCACGAACTGCGGGTGACGGTCTGCATAGGTATGCATGTAGTCCGGATCCGCGGCCATGCGCACGCCCGGCGTGTCGTAGTCGACGAAGAACAGCGTCGGTTTCCGGTCGTCGCCGTCGACGACCATCGCCTGGACGACCATGAAGTCGGTGTTGTCCGGGCCCGTCACGAACCACTTCTCACCGTTGATGATCCAGTCGCCGCCGTCCCGGACCGCCGTCGTCGACAGTGTTCGCGCATCGGACCCGGCGCCCGGCTCGGTGACCGCATACGCGCCGAAGCGGTCGCCGCGGAGGCTCGGCTCCAGGTAGCGCCTGCGTTGCTCGGGCGAAGCGTGGACGAGGACGTCGTAGGCGCCGGGCACGAAGCTCCACAGGCCGCCCGTGACCTGGCCGTACTGCTCATGGACGAGGACCTGCTCGAAGACCGTCCAGCCCTTGCCGCCCACCTCGACCGGCAGCTCGCCACCGGCGAGGCCCGCCTCGATCGCGAGGCGGCGCAGCTCCGTGCCGCGCGCAGGTGGAAGCCTGCCGCCGGCGCGCTCCAGCTCCTGCTCGACCGGCTGGAGAACCTCGGTCACGAACCGCCGGGCGGTATCGCGCAGGGCCTCCTGGGCCTTGGTCAGGGCGAGGTCCATGCCCTCGGCAGCCTCAGCTGCGAGCGGCCGCAGGCGCGGCCGTGCGTCCAGTCCCGTTGCCGGCGCGCGCGCCGGCCCGCACCCCGCGCAGCCGGCCGCGCTCGCGATCCTTGATGATCGCCGCCGCCGCGAGCTTGCCCGGTGCGCCCATGACGCAGCCGCCGGGGTGCGTCCCGGAGCCGCACTGGTAGTAGCCCTCGATGGGCGTCCGGTAGTTCGCCCAGCCGATCGCCGGCCGCATGAACCACATCTGCGGCGCGAGGAACTCGCCGGCGAAGATGTTGCCCTCCGACAGGCCCACCGTGCGCTCGATGTCGAGCGGGGTCCGGACCTCGCGCTGCAGGACCAGCGAGCCGAAGCCGGGGAAGAACGACTCGAGCGTCGCCTGGACGGTGTCGCCGAAGCGCTCCTTCTCCGAATCCCAATCGCTCTCGCGCAACTCGTACGGCGCGTACTGGACGAAGCAGCTCATGACCGCCTTGCCCGGCGGCGCCATGTCCGGGTCCACCGTCGACTGGATGGCCGTGTCGATGTACGGCCGCTTCGAGTACCAGCCGTACTTGGCGTCGTCGAAGGCGCGCTCGAGGTACTCCATCGACGGACCGATGTTGGTGAACCCGCGGAACTGGTCGGTGCGATCGCCGAGGGTCGGGAAGCGCGGGTACCCGTCGAGCGCGAAGTTGACCTTGGCCGAGGTGCCCTGGAAGCGGAACCGACGGATCTCCTCGACGAGGTCGGTCGGCAGCTCGCGCGGATCGACGAGCTCGAGGAAGGTGTGTCGCGGGTCGACGGCCGAGACGATGACGGGCGCGTGGAGCTCCGAGCCGTCGGCGAGGGCGACGCCTGTTGCCCGGCCTTCGCTGGTGACCACGTGGTCGACCGGCGACTCGAGCCGGATCTCGACGCCGAAGGATTGCGCCGCGCGGGCGAGCACCTTGGTGAACCCGCCGTTGCCCTGCTTGTGGAACGCCCACGCGCCGAACTCGCCGTCGTGCTCGCCGAGGAGGTGGTACAGCAGGACGAGCCCCGAGCCCTGCGAGTACGGCCCGACCTTCGTGCCGATGATCGCGGACGAGGCCATGTAGCCCTTCAGGATGTCCGACTCGAAGTAGTCGTCGAGGAAGTCGGCGGCGGACCCGGTGAGCAGGCGGATCGCGTCGTGGAGCACCTTCCGATCCAGGCCGCGGAAGCGCGAGGCCATTGCGGCCAGCCGGATCAGCTCCTCCGGATCGTCGCTCCAGAAGTCGGGGGGCGCCTCGTCCATGAGCGGCTTGATCGCCTGCAGGACCTTGTTGACGTCGTGGTTGAACGCGTCATAGGCGTCGGCGTCGTGCTTGGACTGGCGCTCGATCTCCTTGTGGTTCTCGCCATGGTCCTGGCCCAGGAGCATGTAGTCGCCGTCCTCCTTCGGGCAGAAGGTCGTGGGCATGAGGATCGGCATGAACCCGTGCTTGACCAGGTCGAGGTCGTGGATGATGTCCGGGCGAAGCAGGCTCAGCGCGTACGAGAACGTCGTGAACCAGAAGCCGGGTCGCAGCTCCTCGGTGATCGCCGCGCCCCCGAAGATCGGCCGGCGCTCGAGGACGACCGTGCGCAGGCCCGCCTTCGACAGGTAGGCGGCGTTCGTCAGCCCGTTGTGGCCGCCGCCGATGACGATCGCGTCGTAGGTCCGCCCTTCGCGCGTCGAGCGGCCGTTCGTCGGCTTCGTGACCCGCTTCGCGCCGTTGGTCTTCGCCATGTCAGGCGGTCCTCCGCTGCGGGTTGAACAGGGGCAGGCGGGCGACCTGCGCGTCGAAGTATTCGTAGCGGTGGCTGACCGGCAGCTCGAGCTTGACCCGCGAGCCCGGCGTCGCGAGCGCCAGCGGGACCCGCGCCAGCGCGATGTGGCGCTGGAGCATCGGCGAGTACATCTGGCTCGTCGCGTAGCCGAGCTGGTTCAGGGAGTCGTCGTAGACGTAGTACTCGTCCTGGATCGGCGTGTGGTCCTTGGGCGGGATCAGGCCCGCGGCGTCGTAGATCCGGTCGTAATCGCGCCAGTCGACGACGATCCCGGTCAGCTGCCAGCGCGAGGTCCGCTCGCGGAGCTCTCGCTCGATCGCCTCTCGGCCGATGAACGCGCGATGCGCGCCGTTCGTGCCGTTCGTCGGGGCGGCGCCATTGCCGCCGGCCGCGGCGGGCGGCGCGAGATCGCGGAACATCCAGCCCAGCCCAAGCTCGATCGGGGTCGTCCGGTCGGCATCGGTCCAGGCGAAGCGGGCCGAGTGGAAGTCCACGTCGAGGAGCACGAGGCCGGCTTCGATGCGGGCCATGTACAGCGCGGTCATCCCGAACGGGATCACGCCGCGACCCCTGCCCGCCGCGGCGACCGCGTCCCAGACGGTGATCGCGTCGGCAGCGGGCGCCCAGATCTCGAAGCCCAGGTCACCCGTGTAGCCCGTCCGCGAGACGAGCACCGGGACCTTGGCGATCTTCGTGCGCGTCAGCCCGAAGTACGGCAGATCCTTCGAGGCCGGCGCGACCGCGCTGAGCAGGTCGCGCGCGTAGGGGCCCTGGACCGACAGGACGCCCCAGTCCTCGGTGACGTCCTCGACCGTGGCGTCGAGCCGGCCGAGGAGCGACTCGAAATAGGCGAGGTTCGGCTCTGCGGCGGTGAGCATGTACTCCTGGTCGGCGACGTGGAGCAGGACGCCGTCCTCGACCACGAAGCCGCGGTCGTCGCACCACAGGGTGTACTGGGCGTGCCCGACGGCGCACTTCCGTGGGTCGCGCGCGAGGACGCCGCCGAGGAACCGCTCCGCGTCCGGGCCGCTGATCCGGTACTTGTACAGGGGCGACGTGTCGAACAGCCCGGCCGCGTTCCGGATGGCGAAGTACTCGAACTTCTCGGACATCTGGTAGCGCTGCGCCACCAGGCAGTTCGACCAGTGTTCCCACAGCCCTGTCTCGTTCAGGGCGCTCGTCCGCTCGTGGAACGGGGTCGTCCGGATCATCGAGGCCGCCTCTCCCCTGCGCCGTGCCGCGGCGGGCATGGTACCCCGCTATTGGACACTTGCGCAATATCGGCTACAGTGCCCGGCGATGGCTCGCATGTCCGCCGAGCGACGCCGGGACGCGATCGTCGACGCCGCGCTCTCGGTGGCGCGGCGCAAGGGCCTCGCCGCGACGACGGTGCGCGACGTCGCCGCCGAGATGGGCAGCTCGAGCGGCCTCATCCACCACTACTTCGAGACGATGGACGACGTGGTCGCGGCCGCGTTCGAGCGGGTCGCCGGCCGGGACCTGGTCGAGACCGAGGCCCTGCTCCAGGACGCCGGCAACCCGACCGCGGTGGTCCGCGGCTTCCTGAGCTCGTACGCCCCGGTCGGCGAGGACTGGGCCTTCCAGCTCTGGCTCGACGCCTGGGCCGAGGCCGCGCGTCGGCCGGCGCTGCGCGAGGTCTCGAGCCGGCTGAACCGGGCCTGGGCGGCGATGCTCGAGCGGGCGATCCGGGATGGCGTCGCGCACGGCGAGTTCCGCAGTCCCGACCCTGCGGGCGCGGCGTGGCGGATCCTGTCCGTGGTCGACGGCCTCGCCCTCCAGGTCGTCGCGCACCAGACGATCGTCGACCGGTCGGACATGCTGGCCTGGGCGTCGCTCGCCGCCGAGCGCGAGCTCGGGCTCGCGCCGGGCACGCTGGCCGTCGACGGCGCCTCGAACGGGGCTACGCCACCTCGCGCTTGATCGTGCCGCTGGCCAGGACCACGAAGAAGAGCGCGATCCCGAGGAGCACGGCGAGATCCGTCTGGACGACGCTCGACGTCAGGTCCGAGCCCTTGAGCATGACCTCGCGGAGGCCCTCGACCGCGTAGGTCAGGGGCAGCACGTGGGCGATCGCCTGCAGGACGTCGGGCAGGCGCTCGATCGGCCACAGGATGCCGCTGAGCAGGGCCTGCGGCACGATCACCAGCGGGATGAACTGGATGACCTGGAGCTCGGTCCGGGCGAAGGTCGACAGGAAGATCCCCAGGTTGACCGCGCCGAGCGACAGCAGCAGGGCGATGGCGAAGGCGAGCAGCGGCGAGCCGGCCGAGTCGACGCCGAGCCCGATCGAGAACGCCGGCGTCGAGTAGTCGCCGATGGGCCCGAACGACGGCACCTGGATCGAGTTCAGGATGAACAGGGTCAGCACGACCACCTGGATCGTCGCGAACGTCCCGAAGCCGAGGCTGTAGCCGGTCACGATCTCGAATCGAGTGACGGGCGTGGCCAGCAGGCGTTCGAGCGTGCCCCCGATCCGCTCGCGCAGGAAGCTGATGCCGGTCAGGAGGAAGACGAAGAAGTAGCCGAAGAAGCCGAGGAAGATCGGGGCGAGCACGTCGACCTGGCTCGCGTCGGGCGACAGGTACACGGTCCTGCGCTCGACCTTCGGGATGATCGGCGGCGTGACGCCCGGCGGCGCGAGCTGGCTGGCGATGTCGGTCAGGGCGGACTGCAGCGTCCCGAAGCGACCCGACTCGGCCGCCGGATCCGTGCCCTCGCTGATGACCGTGAGCGTCGGCCGATTGCCCGCCAGCACGTCGGTGAGCAGGTCGGCCGGAATCACGATGCCGATGTCGCCGCTGCCATCGCGGATCTTCGCGATCGCCTCGTCCTGAGACCCGACCGTCGCCGCGATGGCGATGTTGCTGTCGGGCTTGGCTGCCGATTCGGTGAGCGCCGTGACGATCCGATCGCCGACGGCGCCCGCCTCGTTCACGAGGACCACGTCGACGACCGTGTCCTTGGTGTCCTGCAGCACCCAGCCCAGCAGCGCAGTGACGACGAGCGGCACGACGAACATCAGGCCGAGCGTTCGCTCGTCGCGCCGGAAGCCCTGCGCGATGCGGCGGGCGATTGCCAGGATCCGGCTCGGGCTCACAGGACCGCTCCCGGCCTGCCGCCGCCCGCCATCGGGCCACCGCCACCCATCGGTTCGCCCCCAGTGGCCGATTCAGCGCCGGCGGCCGGTTCGCCCGGCGGCTGGCCGCCACCGGCGCCTGGCGGACTGATCGGGTTGCCCTCCGGGTCAAGCCCGGAGAAGACGAGGAACGCGGTCTCGAGGTTGTCCGTGCCGGCCCGCGCCCGCAGCTCGGCGCCCGTGCCGCGGGCGATGACCTTGCCGTCGCGCACGAACACCAGCTCGTCGCAGCGGTCGGCCTCGTCCATGACGTGGCTCGCGACCAGGATCGTCGTGCCCTGTGCGGCGAGCCGCCGGAAATGCGTCCAGAACTGGACGCGCAGGGCCGGATCCACCCCGACCGTGGGCTCGTCGAGGAACAGCACCTTCGGCTCATGGACCAGCGTGCACGCGAGCGAGAGCCGGCGACGCATCCCGCCGGACAGCTCCAGGGCCGGCGTGCCCTTGCGCTCGCGCAGCTCGACGAGGTCGAGCACCCGGTCGATCGCCGAGCGTTCGGCGCGGCCCTCGAGGCGCGCGAAGAAGCCGAGGTTCTCGCCGACCGACAGCTCCGGGTAGATCGCCTCGGCCTGGGGCATGTAGCCGATCGACGCGAGCGCACTCCGCGACGGCATCCTCGTGCCCAGGATCCGGGCCTCGCCGCCGGACGCGCGGGCGAGGCCGCTGAGGAGCCGGATGAGCGTCGTCTTACCCGAGCCGTTCGGCCCGAGCAGGCCGTAGATGCGGCCGGGCTCGAGGGCGAGGTCGATGCCGTCGACGGCGTGGATGCTGCCGAACCACTTCTGCAGTCCCACGGCCTCCACCGCGGGTGCCTGCGCCGCCATCGCGCTCACGCCGTGAGCCCTTCGAGCCCGGCGATGACAAGCTCGTCGACGGCCGCCTGGTGGTCCATGGGCAGCGGGACGATGCGCTCGATCATCGGGCGGGTCATGAGGTGGAAGAAGATCGGCCCGACGAACGCCTGGAGGGCGAGGATCGGGTGCATTCGCCGGATGCGGCCGATCGCCATCTGGCCGGTGATGTAGGTGGCAAGCAGCCCGAGCGTCTGCTCGAAGAGCGGCGCCATCTGGGCGACTGCCGGCCCGCCCGCGGTGACCTCGTGGAAGATCGCGCGCATGAGCCCGAGGCGCTCGCCCGCCACGCCGACGATCGCTCGCCCGATCAGCGGGAGCACGATCTCCGGTGGATCCTCGCGATGCTCCGCGACGATGCCCCGGATCGCCTCGAACGGCGAGTAGGTTTCGATCAGCTCCCGCAGGAGCGCGCCCTTGCCCGGGATGAGCCTGTACAGGGTGCCTCGGGAGACTTCGGCGGCCTTGGCAAGGTCGTCCATCGACAGCTCGGCGAGGCTCGTGCCGACGAGCATGTCCTTGGCTGCCGCGAGAATCCGCGATCTGGCCTCGGGGCGCGGTTCGAGCTCGATGCTCTCGAGCAGCGAATCACGGGATCCGAAGTGGCGGTAGAACGTGGCGCGTGAGACTCCGGCGCGATCTGCGATCAGGGCGACGGGCGCGCCGGCGTCTCGAGCGAGGATGTCCCGCGCCGCGGACATGACCTGACGCCGGATCGTGGGATCGGCGGCCAGGGCGGGCATGACGCGAACCTAGATGTGACGTCTTGTCCCGTCAAGTCTCACCCTGTCGCGAACCGGCGCGACGTCGCCTGGACGTCCGCTGGGAAGGTCGAACCGTCGCGGTGCTGCCCGGGCTGTCGCCACCTGCGGCAGCGCGCGGCGGGGCGCCAAGCCCCTTCACCTCGGGCGCCTTGAGGAGTCGTGCGCGACCGGATCGCAGCTCGCCGAGGCGCACCGGTCCGATGCGCACGCGGACGAGCCGGGCGATCGGCGCGTCGACGGCGCCGAACATGCGCCGGAGCTGCCGCTTCCAACCCTGGGTGAGCGTCGCGAGGTACCAGGCGAGCCCGGGCTCGAGCTCAGGATCGAGGACCTCGGCGAGCTTGCGGACCTCCCCCGCCGGGGCGGTTCGCAACGGCCCGACGAGCCGGGCCTGACCCTCGTCCAGCCGGATCCCGGCGTTCAACGCAAGCGCCTGCTCGCGGGTGAGCGGCGCGCGGACTCCGACCGCGTACTCGCGCTCGACCCCGAACCGCGGATGGAGCACGCCGTCGGCCCACCCGCCGTCGTTGGTCAGCAGGATCAGGCCTTCCGAATCCTGGTCGAGTCGCCCGACCGGGTAGAGGCGGGTGCCGTCGGGCACGAGCGCGGTCGGGATGAGGTCGAGGACGGTCGTTGCCGCATGCCGGTCGCGCGTCGTCGAGGTCACGCCGGCCGGCTTGTGGAGGGCGACGTAGGCGCGGGCGGAGCCGATCCCGACCGGCCGGCCGTCAACCTCGATCGTCGAGGTCGTCGCGTCCACCTTCTGGCCGATGCTCGCGACGCGGCCGTCGACCTTGACGCGCCCTTCCGCGACGAGCCCTTCCGCGGCGCGGCGC
>Ga0310810_10007800_pt1 | contig 12261 bp, 12 predicted proteins | sample NCmetagenome_FD_207641 | JGI IMG/M metagenome (GOLD analysis project Ga0310810, IMG submission 207641) | Soil microbial communities from experimental microcosm in Duke University, North Carolina, United States - NC | ecosystem: Engineered > Artificial ecosystem > Soil microcosm > Unclassified ... | reverse complement strand
GCGGCGATTGCCGCTTCGACGACGCGGCAGAGGAAGTCGCGATCGCTGCGGGTCGCATCCTCAGCCGAGAACTCGATGTCCTCGACGAGATTGCGGGCCCGCTTGATGCTCTCGACGACCGCATCGACACACTGCTCGCGTGTGATGCGGAGCTTTGCCTGCAGGTGCAGATCCGAGGTCGCCAGGAAAGTGTGAATGCGTTTGCGTTCCGCGGGCTGCAGCGCCTTGGCCGCTTCGTCGATATCGAGCGGACGGCAGCGGGCGAGCGCCGCGATGATCGGCCGTCGCACCTCGATCGCCACCTGGCGCGTAGCCTCCGAGTCGGCTGGCGAGGCAATCGGGAACCCGGCCTCGATGATGTCCACACCGAGCGCGTCGAGCGCACGCGCCATGGTGAGCTTCGACGGCACGTCCATGGAGAAACCGGGGGCCTGTTCGCCGTCGCGCAGGGTGGTGTCGAAAACGACAACACGGGATGAATCGTGATTCATGGAAGTCAGTTGTAGCGTCGGGAACATTAGAAGTCAAAGCGATAATAATTACGTTACAATAAGCGTAATTTATGGACCTCACGGCACTCCGGATCTTCCTGGCGGTCGCGGAAGAGCGCAGTTTCTCGAGGGCTGCGGCCAAAGTGCATCGAACACAACCTGCAGTCAGCCAGGCCGTGAAACGGCTGGAGGACGACCTCGGTGAGCAGTTGTTCGATCGCTCGTCGAAGAGCGGAACGCTCACCGACGCGGGCCGCGTGCTGCAGAACTACGGTCAGCGGCTCGTGCGCCTTGCCGAGGAGACCGAGTCCGCTATGCGTGAGCTGCGCGACCTCCGCCGTGGCCGCGTCCTCATCGGTGCCAACGAAGCAGCTATCCATACACTGCTGCCGTTGATGGCGCGCTTCAGAAAGAAGGTCCCCGAGATTGCGGTCGACGTCCGGCGCGTGCCTGCTCGTCAGATTGCCGTCGAGGTGCAGCAGGGAAGTCTCGACTTCGGTGCGCTGACGTTTCGGCCTGCCGAGCAGGGCCTTCTCGAAGTGGACGTCGGCAGCGATGAACTCGTGTTGCTCCTGCCACCGGCCCACCCGCTGGCAAAGCGCAAACAGGTATCGATGGCGGACGTCGCCACAGAGCCGGTCGTCGCGCACAACGATCCGTCGCCGGCCAGGGAGCGCGTCCTCAGGATGTTCGAGGAGCAGCACATCGCGCTGAACATGGTCATCTCGCTGCCGAGCCTCGACGGCATCAAGCGCGCGGTGGAACTCGAACTGGGCGTCGCATTGCTGCCGCGCCGCTGCGCGATCACCGAGATCGCAAGCGGTCGGCTTGTCGCCGTTCCAGTTCAGGGCATTTCGCGCAAACGGCAACTGACCCTTGTCTGCCGCAACGCGCACCGGTCGCACGCCGCGAACGCCTTTCTGGAGGTGGCGCGCGCCGCGGCGAAAGAGGACGCCTGACGCCCCTGGAAATCCCTCTGATCACTCATAAATTTCAAACGTGCAGTGATATAGCCCAGGCGTATACTGCCGCGCATGAAAGGCCGACTGGTTCTCGCGTGGTTCGTTCTCGCGGCTGCCGGCCTCTCCGCCGCGCAGAACGGTTCCACTCTCGCTTCGAAAAAAGATCCCAAGGACGAGAAGACCTGGCCCGACGCCGCGGCGATGGAAGCAAGCCGTCTTGCCGCGGAGCGTCGTCCGCTTTTTGCGACGTCTGAACCACTGAGATTCGCGCTGGCCGCTGACTTCGGCCAGGTGCAGCGCGATCGCGATCCGGGAAGCGAGAAGAACTATCCCGCGTCCATCGTGCTCTCGCAGGGAACTTCGGCCGAACAGACCATCGCCGTTCGAGTCCGCACACGCGGCCATTCGCGGCTGAAGCCGGACTTCTGCACGTTCGCACCGCTGCGGATCTTCTTCCCGGAGAATCCGAAGGGCACGGTGTTCGAAGGGCAGAAGACACTCAAGCTGGGTGTGCACTGCCGCGATGTTGGTGAGTACCCGGAGTACACACTCCGCGAGTATCCGGTCTACCGGATGTTCAACGTCCTGACGCCGAACTCGTTTCGTGCGCGACTTGCCGAAGTCAGCTACGTCGACTCGAAGTCGTCGAAGACGACGGTGCGCGGAGGTCTGTTCATCGAAGACGATGACGATGTCGCCCGACGCATGGGCGGACGCATCTCGGACTCGAGCGGCGTGAACGCCGGTCACCTGGACTTCGGAATGACGACGCTGACGACGATGTTCGAGTACCTGATTGGCAACACGGACGTCTCCATCCATTCGCTTCACAACATCCGTATCGTCATCAAGCCGGACGGCACGAGGTACCCGGTGCCGTACGACTTCGATTTCTCCGGGGTCGTCGACGCTCCGTACTCTGCGCCGAACCCGATGCTGCAAATCTCGACCGTGCGGGAGCGCCTGTATCTGGGGCCGTGCCAGTCACCTGCGGTGCTGAACGTGTTTCTCGCGCGGTTCCGCACGGCGCGGGAGTCGCTCCTCAGCGTCTACGACACGGTGCCGATGTTGAAGCCGAAGTACCGCACGGACGCCCGGAATTACCTCGAGGAGTTCTACAAGAAGACGGAGGGGACCGGAGGGGTGAAGCACGCGTTCATCGATGGATGCGGAACGCGGCCTTACATGTGAGTGTTTCAAAGCTGGCCCGTCTGGCGGACGTAAAGGTCCGCGGCTACGTCAGGCCGGTTTTGAAACGCTACCTTTAGAAACCCGACACGTACGGCAGCGCCGCAGCCGTGCCCTTCACCTGCTCGAAGTCGGCGAGCAGCATCGACGTCGGATTCCACTTGTCGGTCACAAACGCGTCACGCGCACCCGCCGGCAGGTGTCCCTGGATTCTCAGCGTGCCCGCAGTGATGACGCCCGTGTCGACGCGTGCGTGGATGACGGTGTCCGGTGCCGCCTCGATCAGCGTCTGCAGCGCGTCGATCGACGCCTTGTCGGCAGTGAAGCACGGCATGCCGAGCACCGACGAATTGCCGAAGAAGATCTCCGAATAGGACTCGCCGATGATCGCCTTCACGCCCCAGCGGATCAGCCCCTGCGGCGCGTGTTCGCGTGACGAACCGCACCCGAAGTTCTTGTTCACGACGAGGATCGGCACTCCCTGGTATGCGGGGTTGTTGAAGGGGTGCTGCGGGTTCGCCTTGCGGTCGTCCTCGAAGACGTGACGTTCGAGCCCTTCGAAGGTGACCGCGCGGAGAAACCGTGCGGGCATGATGCGGTCGGTATCGAGTTCGTCGCCGCGCAGCGGAAGCCCACGGCCGGAAACAGCGGTAATCGGTGCCATTGTTCGTGTCTGCGATGTAAATGGGCGCGCGGGTTACGCGTGCACTTCCTCGAGCATCTGCCTGGCGTCGGTTACGACACCGGCAATGGCAGCCGCTGCCACCATCACGGGGCTCATCAGCAGCGTGCGCCCCGTGGGGCTTCCCTGACGTCCCTTGAAGTTGCGGTTCGACGATGACGCGCAGACCTGGCTGCCTTCGAGCCGATCGGGGTTCATCGCGAGGCACATGGAGCAGCCGGCGCCGCGCCATTCGAAGCCCGCCGCCGAAAAGATCTTGTCCAGCCCTTTGGCCTCGGCCTGCCGGCGCACTTCCTGCGAGCCCGGCACGACGAGCGCCTTGACGTGCGAGGCGACGCGCCGCCCCTTCACGAATCGTGCGGCTTCCTCGAGGTCCGACAGGCGCCCGTTCGTGCAGGACCCGATGAACGCGACGTCGATCTTCGTGCCTTCGACCTTCTGTCCGTTCGCGAATCCCATGAAGGTGAGCGCTTCATCGTCCTTCGTCACGATCGGTTCGGTGATGCCGACCGATTCGCCGGGATTGATGCCCCAGGTGACTGTCGGTTCGATCGTTGCGGCGTCAATGACGACGCGGTCGTCGTACTTGGCGTCAGCGTCGCTGGCCAGCGACTTCCACCACGCCACAGCGCGATCCCACGCCTCGCCCTTTGGCGCATACGTGCGCCCTTTGAGGAATTTGAATGTCGTCTCGTCTGGATTGACGTAGCCGACGCGCGCGCCACCCTCGATCGACATGTTGCAGATGGTCATGCGCTCGTCGATCGTCATGCGGTCGATGGTCGTGCCGCCATACTCGTACGCGTAACCCACCCCGCCGTTCACGCCGAGACGGCGGATGATTGTGAGGATGACATCCTTCGCGTAGACGCCAGGCTTGAGCGTGCCGTTCACGTCGATGCGACGCACTTTCAGCGGGTCGAGCGCGAGGCACTGCGAGGCAAGCACGTCGCGCACCTGCGAGGTGCCGATGCCGAAGGCGATCGCCCCCAGCGCTCCGTGCGTCGAGGTGTGGCTGTCGCCGCAGGCGATGGTCATGCCAGGCTGTGTCAGGCCCATTTCAGGCCCGATCACGTGCACGATTCCCTGGTGGCCGGCCGCGTCATCGCCAGGAGCGAACAGCTGGATGCCGAACTCGCGGCAGTTCTTTTCGAGCGCCGACGTCATCTGCTCAGCCGTGAGATCGATGAAGGGACGCTTCTGGGAACTGGTGGGGACGATGTGATCGACCGTGGCAAAGGTGCGTTGCGGAAATGGAACGCCCCAGCCGTGCTGGCGGATCATGTCGAACGCTTGCGGGCTCGTTACCTCATGCACGAGGTGGAGACCGACGAACAGCTGCGTCTGGCCGCTTGGCAGCGTGCGCACGGCGTGCGCGTTCCAGACCTTTTCAAAAAGGGTTGGCATGGGAACCCCGATGATAGCCCGAGGGACCCTTCCGGCTCCAGTTCGCTGACTGGCGCTGGACGGCATTGGTTTCCTGGAGAATCGCTCCGTTCAAGGCGTCGATGATGTATGCGGTGCCGCCTTTGATAGAAAAGGCCTCAGCGCTGTAAACCAGCCGGAAGCTGTCGCCAGCGAGGAAGACACGAAGTGCCGGCATGCGTTCGCGGCCGAGCGTGACGCCGCTGTGCGTCTTCACAATCGCGGCGGCCTGCTCTGCGCTGAGCGTCGGAGTGACGTCGATATCGATATTCGAGTACGTCGTGCCGTAGATCGAGACAGTCGCGCCTGTCGCATCGGTCTGCCGCGTCAGGTCGGCGCCGATGATCGGCACGCCGCGATGGAGCTGCACGAGCCGTGTGACCGTCCGTCCAGGCACCAGTGTGTCGCGATCGGTCCTCTGCACTTTGAGATCGCCGGACCGCAACATGACGTCGAGCGTGGCGTCCCAGGCGCGAATCGTCGCGGGGTCGGAAGCGACAATCGTATTGACCCTGGGCTGGGCCGACGTGGACTCCGCGGTCAGCGCCATACCCATCCAGACCAGGATTGATAGGCGCAGCGCTCTGTTGGTCGCTGTCACGGACCCTCCAAAGGTGGGGTTCGGCCACTATATCGCAGCGCAATTCTGGCCATGGACGAGCCGCTTGAGGAATCCGTGATGAGGGGGCCTCTTCGTTGCTGCTGGCCTTCATGCGGCGTATGATCGCGACAGGCATGACAGTGCGATCGGGGTCACGGCGCTACCGGCAGCTCGCCTACCTGGCGCTGGCGCTTTTCTCCGTTTTCCTCCTGACATCGGAGCTCGAGCATCACGACATCGCCTGTCACCTGAAGACGCCGCAGCACTGCACGGCGTGCGCGCAGAGCCAGCTCGGTTCCGACCCGCATACGCCTGCCTCTTTCTCCCAGACCGTGCTGGCTGATGCCGGCTACGCCCTGCCTGATGCGGTTCTGCTGTCAGGGACCGTCCTCCCCACTCGTTCGTCCGGCCGATCACCCCCCGCCGCCTGAACTCCCAACAGTCGATCGTTTGTCCTTGTTGGCAGTGGTCTGCGCCGTCGGTGCAGCACCAGGTCGGAGGAAATCATGGTGGTCTCCCGTCGTGGAGCGCGCGCAGCGTTGGTTGCGGCGTTAGTGGCGATCGCGATCCCGTGCACGGCGCAGCCGGCGCAGGATCCGGCTGCTGCACAGGCGCTTCGTAGTGAAATCGATCAGTTGAAGCAGGACTTCAACGCGCGGCTCTCCGCGCTCGAGTCGCGGCTCTCTGCGCTGGAGGGTACGCAGCCAGCCGGTGCAGCGGCCGCACCCGCGGCCGCGCCGCCTGAAGCGGCTGCTGCGGCTCCCGGGAGCACGCCGACCGCGCAGGTTCCGCCCGGTGCCGAAGCCGGCGGTCCGAGCGGGGCGTTACCGGTGTACGGCAACGCAGCGGCCGGGTCGAAGGTCTTCAATCCTGACATGGCCGCGATTGGAAATTTCGTCGGCGCTGCGGGCGACAACACCGTCAATCCGCTGCCCGCGCTGGCGCTGCCTGAAACGGAAGTCTCGCTCCAGGCGATCGTCGACCCGTACGCGAGAGCCGACTTCTTCCTGTCGTTCGGTGAAGAAGGCGTCGCCGTCGAAGAGGGATACCTGACGTTCCCTGCCCTGCCCGGCGGTCTGCTGATGAAGGTGGGCCGGCAGTACCAGGCGTTCGGCAAAGCGAACACGTTGCACGCACACGTCCTGCCCTGGGCCGATCGTCCTCTCGTCACGACCAACCTGCTTGGCGGCGACGAGCCGCTGGCTGACGCCGGCATATCGGTGGCGCGGTTGATTCCCAATCCGTGGATCTTCCTCGAGGCGATCGGACAGGTGTCGCGCGGCAGCGGAAATGCGGTCTTCCAGGGGACCGAGCGCAGCGACCTGAGCTACGTCGGGCATGTGCGCGGTTATCACGACCTGAGCGAGTCGACGAACATCGACCTCGGCACGTCGTACGCGTTCGGGCACAACAGCTCGGGCGTCGTGGACGGAGTCGACCAAGGTCGCAATACGACCTCGCTCTTCGGCATCGACGCCACGCTCCGCTGGCGGCCGCTCCAGCGTGCGATCTACCACTCGTTCCTCAGCCGCAGCGAAGTGATCTGGAGCCGTCGCGATCAGCCGAACGGCCGGCAGGATGCGAACGGCTTCTACATCTCGGGCGACTACCAGTTCGCCCGCCGCTGGTTCGGCGGCGTCCGGTTCGACCACTCGGAGCGGGCCGTCGATGCGAGCCTTCACGACACGGGCCAGTCGCTCGTCGTCACCTACTGGCCGAGCGAGTTCAGCCAGGTACGCGGGCAATACCGCCGTATCACGTATGCCGAGGGTCCGACCGCGAACGAATTCCTCTTCCAGTTCCAGTTCGCCATTGGCGCGCACGGCGCGCATCCGTTCTAGATGGACACGGGCGCCTCGAAAGACGCTGTGAAAGGGTTTTGTATGACCGTGAAAAAAATTCTGCTGCTGTTCATTCTGATGTTCCCGCTTGCGAGCCTCGCGCACGCGCAAGGCAAGCTGAATGTCGTGACCTCGACTGAGGACCTCGCCGCCATCGCCACAGAAGTGGGCGGCGATCGCATCAGCGTCGAGTCGATTGCGCGGGGCTACCAGGATCCGCATTTCGTCGAGGCGAAGCCGAGCTTCATCCTCAAGATGCAGAAGGCCGACCTGCTGATCGTGGTGGGACGCGAGCTCGAAATCGGCTGGCTTCCGCCGCTGATCACGCAGAGCCGCAACGCCAAAGTGCAGGTTGGCGGCTCCGGTTACCTCGACGCGTCGATGCAGGCGCGGATCCTCGATTTGCCGACGGGCCAGGTGACGCGCGCGATGGGCGACGTCCACCCGCTCGGAAATCCGCATTACTGGCTCGATCCGGAGAACGGCAAGCTGATCGCGAAGTCGATTGCCGCCAAGCTCGAAGAGCTTCGGCCGAACGATAAGGCCACCTTCGAACAGCGGCTCGCGGACTTCACCTCACGGCTCGATGCCGCCGAGAAGCGCTGGCTTGCCCAGCTCGCGCCCTACAAGGGCGTGAAGGTCGTGACCTATCACCGCTCCTATCCGAACTTCGCCGAGCGGTTCGGTCTCGATGTGATCGGCTACGTCGAGCCGCGGCCCGGCATTCCGCCGACACCTCAACACACGCTCGACCTGATTGGCGAGATGAAGCGGCAGAACGTCAAGGTGGTGATGGTCGAGCCTTACTTCGACCTGAAAACCCCCAACTCCATCGGCCGTGAGACGGGAGCGCAGGTGCTCGTCGTGCCGCCATCGGTTGGCGGGGTGAAGGAAATCACCGACTACTTCAAGCTGTTCGACTACGACGTCAACCTGCTCGCGAACGCGCTCAAACAGGTCACCGGAAAGTAGCCTGACGATGATCCTCGACTCCAGCATGCTTCAGTTCCTGTTCGCGCCGTTTGTGGCGAGCTTGATCCTCACGGGCATCCACTCCTACCTGGGTGTGCACGTGGTGCAGCGCGGCGTGATTTTTGTGGACCTCTCGCTCGCACAGATTGCCGCCTTCGGCGGCACGATTGCGCTGCTGATGCCGTTCAGCGGGGGAGACGCGCATTCGCCAGCGGTCTACTGGGTAAGCCTGGCGTTCACTTTCGTCGGTGCATTCGTCTTCGCAACCATTCGCAGCCGGCACGCGAAGATCCCGCAGGAGGCGATCATCGGCATCTGCTATGCCGTCGCCTCCGCGGCGTCGATCCTGGCGATGAGCAAGGCGACCTCCGAGAGCGAGCACCTGAAGGACATGCTGGTGGGCAACATCCTCGCGGTCTCATGGCCGGAAGTCGAGCACACGGCACTGCTGTACGGAGCGATCGGACTGTTTCATTTCATATTCCGTCGCCAGTTCCTGGCCATCTCGCGCGACCACGACGCGGCCGAAGCCTCGGGCTTGTCGACCAGGCTGTGGGACTTCCTGTTCTATGCATCCTTCGGCTTCGTCGTCACGTCGTCTGTGGCGATTGCCGGCGTGCTGCTGGTGTTCTGCTACCTCATCGTGCCGTCGGTCGGCGCGATGTTGTACGCTGAAAGCATCGGCAAGCGCCTCGCCATCGGATGGACGATGGGAACGGTGGTGTCTGCGCTGGGCGTGTACCTCTCGCTCATGCTCGACCTTCCGACAGGCGCCACGATTGTCTGCACCTTCGGGCTGGTGCTCATCGTGATGGCCCTCGTCAAGCCCCTGATCATCAAGCGCGCGCATGCAATGTCGTAACTGCGGGACCGAGATCGCCGACAAGGCGCTCATCTGCTACCGCTGCGGAACCGCAACTACCGAAGCCAAGTACCAGCCCTACGTCGCGCCCAAGGGCCGATCGTCTTCGACGCTGGTGTACGTGGTCATCGCCATCGCCGTGCTGGTGCTGCTCGCGTGGTTCTTGTTACACTCGTCCGGCATCCAGGCACCCCAGTGAATTCTCCCGATATCCGTCACAACTGGACTCTCGCCGAGATCGAGTCGATCTACAGCGCGCCGCTGCCCGATCTCGTCTTCCGTGCGCAGGTCGCTCATCGCGCATACCACCGGACCGACGAGGTCCAGGGCTGCATGCTGCTCAGCATCAAGACCGGCGGCTGCCCGGAGGACTGCGCCTACTGTCCGCAGTCGGCGCACTACAAGACCGACGTGAGCCGCCAGGATCTCGTGTCGCTCGACGAGTTAACCGACGCGGCCACACGCGCGCGCGAGCAGGGCGCCGTCCGCTTCTGCATGGGCGCGGCCTGGCGCGACGTGCCGAACAACGACCGGTTCGATCGCGTGCTGGACATGGTGCGGGTGGTGCGCGGGCTCGGCATGGAAGCCTGCTGCACGCTCGGCATGCTCACGCAGGAGCAGGCCGACCGGCTCGCCGAGGCAGGCCTCACCGCCTACAACCACAATCTCGACACGTCGCCCGAGTTCTACGGGAAGATCATCACGACCCGCACCTACGATGAGCGCCTCGAGACACTTGCCCGCGTGAGGCAGGCCGGCATCACCGTCTGCTGCGGCGGCATCATCGGACTCGGCGAGGATCGGCGCGTGCGCTACGGCTTGCTCAAGGAGCTGTCATCGCTGGATCCGCATCCCGAGAGTGTGCCGGTGAACATGCTGGTGAGGGTCGACGGTACTCCGCTCGCCGACGTGGCACCCGAGGATCCGATCGAGCTGGTGCGCACCATCGCAACGGCGCGCATCCTCATGCCGAAATCGTTCGTGCGCCTCAGCGCCGGCCGCATGCAGCTCACCGACGAAGCGCAGGCGCTCTGTTTCATCGCCGGCGCCAACTCCGTGTTCCTCGGCGATCGGCTGCTGACAACGCCGAACCCCGGCGAGTCGCACGACGAGCAGCTGCTCGACAAGCTGGGAATGCGGCTGACGCCCGGCGAAGTCGAGGCAGTCAATGCCGGCGGATAAGGATCTCGAAGCCCGCGTTCGCTCGCGCCTGTCCGCTCTCCGCGCTTCCGGCCTTCATCGGACGATGCGCTCGCCTTCCGGGGTGGACCTGTCTTCGAACGACTATCTCCGGCTGTCAGTCGATCCGCGCGTGACGGCGGCATTCGTTGCCGGCGTCCAGGCAGAAGGTGCCGGCAGCACGGGATCGAGGCTGCTGCGCGGCGAACGGCGCGCCTTCGCGGACCTCGAGCGGCGGTTCGCCGAATTCAAGCAGACCGAGCGGTCGCTTTTCTTCTCGTCCGGCTACCTTGCCAACATCGCGCTGTTGACGGCGCTGCCGGAGACCGGCGATGTCATTTTCTCCGACCAGCACAATCACGCCAGCCTGATCGACGGAGCGCGCCTGTCCCGTGGCAGCCGGGTCATCTTTCCGCACAGCAATCCCGCAGCACTCGCACGACTGCTCGACGCCACCCCTTGCTCAGGCCATCGTTTCGTCGTCACCGAGTCGCTCTTCAGCATGGACGGCGACGAAGCGCCGCTGCAGGAGTACGCCGCCATTTGCCGTGAGCTCCAGGCAAGCCTGATCGTGGACGAGGCGCACGCGGTCGGCGTCTACGGTGCCCGCGGCTCCGGGCTGATCGAACGATTCGGCGTCGAGACAGATGTCGTCGCGTCGATCAATCCGGCCGGAAAGGCGCTCGGCGTCGGCGGCGCCTTTGTCGCCGGTTCGGCATGGGTGATCGAGTATCTCGTTCAAAGGGCCCGTCCGTTCGTCTTCTCGACAGCCGCGCCGCCGGCGATGGGGCACGCACTTATGGCGAGCCTCGACGTCGTGCGCGACGATCCGGCGCGCCGACAGCGCCTGCGTGCGAATGCCGCGCACCTCCGATCGCGCCTTCGTTCGTCTGGAATCGATGTGGAGAAAGGGGAGTCGCACATCATCCCGGTTCACATCGGTTCGAACGACACCGCGCTCGCGGTTGCGGCCGCTTTGCAGGTGGAAGGCTTTGACGTCCGAGCGATCCGTCCGCCGACGGTGCCGGAAGGCACAGCGCGGCTGCGCGTGTCCGTGAATGTCGGCGTCAGCCGTTCGATGCTCGACCAGTTCGCCCGGCTGCTGGTCTTCGCGCTGAGGGAGGCTGGCGTCTGCTCCGCGGTGTCTTCGTAACAGGAACCGACACCGGAGTTGGCAAGACGGTAGTGTCCGCGGCGCTGATGTGCCGCTTCGGCCCGACGCTCCGGTACTGGAAGCCGGTGCAGACAGGCATCGAAGTCGACGATGACACGGCCGAAGTGCGGCGGTTGAGCGGCGCATCGCCGGACCGGCTGCTCGATCAGGGTGTGCGCCTGCCGCGGCCTCTGTCGCCCCATCTCTCAGCCTCGCTTGCACGACGGCCGATTTCGCTCGCCCCGCTCATGGACCTCGCGTGGAGTCAGCCGGACACCGATCGCTGGGTGGTCGAGGGGGCGGGCGGGGTCCTCGTGCCGTTGAACGAGCAGGAACTCATGGTCGACCTTGTGACCGTGCTGGGACTGCCCGCACTCATCGCTGCGCGCAGCACCCTCGGTACGATCAACCACACGCTGCTGACCATTGAGGCGCTTCGATCGCGGGCAGTGCCGATAGCTGGTGTCGTGATGGTCGGACCGCCCAATCCCGACAACCGCATCGCTATCGAGACGCGGGGCCACGTCACGGTGATTGGCGAACTGCCTGCCCTCGATCCCCTCACGCCCGAGGCTCTCCGTGTGGCTGCCGCCAGACTGGCCGTTCAGGGCGAACTCGACGCATTCTGTGTCTGATGGCTGAGAGACCGTCGGAGACCCGGCCGATGGCGGGCGCCAAATCGGCTTCGCTCGCGACGCGGGATGCCGCTTACCTGTGGCATCCCTACACGCAGATGCTCACGCGGCCCGAGCCGCTGGCGATCGTGCGCGGGGAAGGCGTCTATCTCTTTGCCGAGGATGGCCGCCGCTTCCTGGACGGTACCTCGTCGTGGTGGGTGAACATCCACGGCCACTCACACCCGAAGCTGAACGCCGCGCTCGCCGCGCAGGCGGGCGAGATCGAAC
>Ga0310810_10007799_pt1 | contig 12261 bp, 10 predicted proteins | sample NCmetagenome_FD_207641 | JGI IMG/M metagenome (GOLD analysis project Ga0310810, IMG submission 207641) | Soil microbial communities from experimental microcosm in Duke University, North Carolina, United States - NC | ecosystem: Engineered > Artificial ecosystem > Soil microcosm > Unclassified ... | reverse complement strand
GCTGATCCTGATCCTCCTCGTTTTTGGTCCTTACTTCTGGCTCGTTGGCCGATCGTTCGCGGGCGTCGGCCACGTCCACGCCGGGACCCAGTTCGCACTCATCACGCTCTTCTTCGTCCTCGAGATCGTTCTGCACATCGCTATCGGCGTCCAGTCGCCACGTGATGCACGCGCGCCGAAGGACGAGCGCGAGATTCTCATCGAACTGCGAGCGACTCGAGTCGCGTTTTACGTCCTCTTCGCAGGCGCGCTGTTCTCCATCTTTACGATGCACTTCCGGCTCACCGTCTGGATGCTCTCGCAGTTCGTGCTGCTCTCGATCGTGATCGCCGAACTGGTGAAGTTCGCGAGTCAGATCGCCCTCTTTCGCCGAGGTTTCTGACGTGGGCGCGTGTGCGGTCCGGAATCAGATTCGAGAGTTGCGCTTCAACCAGGGCGAGATGACGCAGCAGCAACTGGCCGATCTCATCGGCGTGACGCGGCAAACGGTCAACGCGATCGAGCTCGGGAAGTACTCGCCGTCGCTCGAGGTCGCATTTCAGATCGCGGCGGTGTTCAAAGTGCCGCTCGATCACGTGTTTCAGTACGAGAAACGAGGCAAGGGCTCGGGCCTGGATGCGAAGCCCTCGACTCGTTGACAGCGTCTGCTTTGGCGCGCTTCGCGCGCCGGTGAGGTAAGTGATGTTCGATTTCTTCAGGTACGACTTCAATTACGACTGGCCATGGACTTACGGACATCTGATCGCGGCGGCTGTGTTCGCGCTGGTTGCATGGGCCGGCTACTGGCTGCGATGGACGAAGCTCAGTGTCGTGGCAGGCGTGCTCGCGGCGTGGGGGTTGACAGGAGCCTTCATCATCCACGGACCAATGCGATTCAGCCGTCCAGTGGCACTGCCAACAGAGAAATTCCTTCCGTCGGGCTCCGGCCGCGTACTTGATGCTGGCGCGGGGTCAGGCCGCTCGACGCTCATGGTCCTCCTCTCGCGCCCGCATGCCACGGTCGTCGCGCTCGATCGCTTCACCGGCTACTACGGAATCGTGGACAACACGCCGGATCGGTTGCGAGCGAACGCGAAGGCGGCGGGGGCTGACGCCCGGGTGGAGGTCAAGGTCGGCGACATGCGCGACATGCCGTTCTCCGACGACTCCTTCGATGGTGTGGTGAGCGTGGCGGCGATCGACCATCTCAATCAGGAAGGCATTGCGAAGGCGCTCGCGGAAGTGACAAGAGTGCTGCGGCCGGACGGTCAATTCCTGCTGGAGGTGGTCAACCCAGACATCTGGACGAAGATCGCCTTGCCGTTCCTGCATGGGCACGGGTATTTCGGTGCGAAGGCGTTTCCCGATCGATGGCGATCGCACCTGACGACGGCAGGACTGACCGTCGTCGAGGAAGGCACGCAGCCGGCGGCGCTGTATTTCCTGACGCAGAAGCCGGGACACCACGTGCGTCGATGACGCGTGTCCGGCACTAGGGGAGCGCGAACACGTAGATCGCACCGCCTTCGGGCACTTCCGGATACTGCCCGGGGAAAAGGCGATTAAGACCCTGGTTCATGCCGCGAGGATCGCCGCCCCAGCCACTGTGCACCGCGACATACTGCTTGCCATTCACCGAGAACGTCGTCGGTGGCGCAACGATGCCCGACGTGGTGACGAACTCCCACAGCAGCTTTCCAGTCGCGGCGTCGAACGCGCGAATCTTGCGATCGTTGGTGCCGCCGCTGAACACGACACCGCCCGCGGTCGCCAGCATCGCACCCCATGTCGGACTCGTCGGATAGGGGAAGGTCCAGACCTTCTGGCCAGTATCGACGTTCCAGGCCTGGACCTCGCCGATGTGATCGACTCCTGGCGCCGTGAACTGACCACCTGACTGTGATCCGGAAAACGATCGACCCGCTTGGTATTTGACGGGCACTCCAGTCAGCACACCGCACAGCCCGGAGTTGGCAGGGATGTAGATCATCCGCGTCTGCGGGCTGAACGCAATCGGGGGCCAGTTCTTGCCACCGTGCGGGCCGGGGCAGAACTCCGCGCGCTTCCCGGTGCCAGGCTTGCGCGCCGGATCGACGTCGGGCTTGCCGGTCACTGGATCCAGGCTGCGGAACACGTTCTGGACGACGAAGGGCTTGCCCTCGACGAAGCGGATCGGCCCGGCACTCCGTTCGAGGAACCAGAGGTAGCCGTCGCGAGCAACGTTGACGAGCCCCTTGATCGTCCGGCCGTTGCGCTGATAGTCGATGAGGAGCGGCGGCGAGACTTCGTCCCAGTCCCACGACTCATTCGGGTTGTACTGGAAGTAACCTTTGATCTGTCCGGTCGCGACGTCGATCGCAATCGTCGACGCGACGTAGAGGTTGTCGCCCGGCCGTTGATCGCCCATCCACGGGCCGCCGTTGCCGGTTCCCCAGAACGCCAGGTTGGTTTCCGGGTCGTAGTTGCCCGTCACCCACACGGGGGCGCCGCCTGTCTTCCACTGGTCGCCCTTGGGCCACGTTTCGCTGCCCGGCTGGCCGGGTGCGGGCACCGTGAACGTGCGCCACAACTCCTTGCCGCTGTCCGGATCGAATGCGGCGACGAATCCGCGCACGCCAAACTCACCGCCGGACGCGCCGACCATCACCTTGCCGCCGGCGACGAGCGGCGCGAGCGTGATGTAGTACGCGGACTTGTTGTCGGCCACCGTCTTGGTCCACACCTCTTTGCCCGTGCGCGCATCGAGCGCGACGAGCACCGCTTCGGCTGCCGCGTAGAACACCTTGTCGCCGTACAGCGCGACGCCCCGATTCGTGTCGTGCAGCACGAAGACATCCTTCGGTCGTGGGCGCCGATAGCGCCACAGGATGTCGCCGGTCACGGCATTGAACGCCATCACCTGGTTGTTGGGGGTCGAGACGAACATCACACCGTCGTTGACGACGGGAGCGGCCTCGTGGACCTTGAGCTCGTCGGTCGGAGCCCGCCACACCTGGCGAAGCTGGCTGACGTTGTCTGTGCTGATCTGAGTGAGCGGACTGAACCCCCATCCATCGTACGTGCGCCGGATCATCAGCCAGTTCTGTTCCTCTGGCTTGAGCAGGCGCTCCGCGGTGACGGCGTGGTAGTCGCGGCGGGGTTCGGGCGCGCTGCCTTGCTGAGCGACAAGTGGTGACACGAGCAGGGCCGCGGCGAGCGCACCCACGCCCATCCGCGCAAGAACAGTAGACATGGCGGGCAGTTTAGCCCATACAGACACGATTCACGGTGCCGATGGTCTAACCCTCAGGTTCCTGTGAGAGGACATACAGCGTGGGGGCGACTTTGATGAAAGCGTCCACGACGGCCGGATCGAAGTGAGATCCGCGCGATTGAACGATGTGCTCAATCGCCTGATCGTTCGACATCGGTTGCTGATAGAGCTTGCGCGTGGTGATGGCGTCGTAGACGTCGACGACTGCCATCACGCGGCCGGGGATTGGAATGGCCTTGCCGCTCAGGCCTTCGGGATATCCGGAACCGTCCCACCACTCGTGATGTGTGTAGACGATGTCTTTCGCGATGCCCAGCGCGACATCGTCGCGAACTCCAGCGGCGCGCTCGGCGTTCTCGATCACGTCGCGTCCATACTGCGGATGCCGCCGCATCTCGATGAGCTCCTCGGCCGTCAGGTGCCCGGGTTTGTTGAGCACCCGGTCGGGCACGCCCACCTTGCCGATGTCATGGAGGGGTGCGAGGCTGGCCAGCAACTCGACGCGTTCGGGGGTCAAGTAGTCCTGGAAGTCGGGATGTCTCGACAGCTCCTCCGCGATGACGCGGGTGTACTTCTGTGTGCGCTTGGAATGCCGGCCGGTCTCGAGGTCGCGAATACCGGTGAGCGAGAGGAGCGTCTGCACCATTAACCGATGTGACTTCTCGGTCTCGATGCCGGCGCGATCGGCGCGGCGGCGCTCGACGAGGAATCCGGCGATGGTCATCGCGGCGAAGCTCACCACCAGGGTCATCGTCGGATAGAAGGGCGAGAAATACGCACCGTCGGTAGCCAACAGCGACTGCGATCCCATCCACGACGCGATCACGAATGCGAAGGCCGCGATCGTGCCCCACACCAGGCCGAAGCGCGCAACGATGAGTGCCGCGATGGCGCCGAGACCGATGACGGCCTGGGTCTCCAGCGTGACAGCATGCTCGGGGCGATACATGAAGTCGCGCTGCAGCAGGTTGTCGGCAACCGTGGCCTGAACTTCAACGCCAACGAAGAGCGTATCGAGTGGCGTCGCGACGACTTCGCGCGTGCCGAGCGCCGTCGTGCCGACAAAGACAATGCGATCGCGGAATTCGTCGGGGCTCACGTGTCCGTTGAGGACATCGACGGCCGAAATGTACGGGAAGGTCCTCTTCGAGCCGCGGTAGCGCAGCAGCAGATTGCTCTTCCCATCGAGCGGGATCGTCTCGCCGTCCAGGGCCAGAGACGCCGTGTTGACGTTGGCGACGCGGAGCACCATGTTTCGCGCATCGGCAGCAGAGCGAACGGCGGCGAGCGAGAGGGCGGGGTAGACGCGACTGCCGTACTCCATCAACAGCGGCGCGCGCCGGAGGATGCCGTCGGGATCCGGGGCGGCGTTGAGAAATCCGGAGGCCTGCGCGGATGCGGTCAACATCGGTATGTTGCAGACCGCGGTCGTCGCGTTGAAGAACGGATCGTCCGGTGGCGCCGTGGCGCTGCGGATGATCGGAAGGCCGAGGGCATGCTGCAGGCAGAGCCTCGGGGGATCGTTCGTGGGCTCGAAGAGTAATCCGTAGCCCAGGATCACGCCGCCTCGCCGGAGGCTGTCGGAGAGAATTGCATCGGGTGAGCGGCCCGATCCTTCGTATCGATCGCTCTCAGGAAAGATGATGTCGAGCGCCACCGCCGCGGCACCGCGATCGCGCAGGCCGTCGATCAGGTGACTGATGACGTCTCGCCGCCACGGCCACTGGCCGACGGTGGCGAGGCTCTTCTCGTCGACATCCACGATGACGACTTTTCCGCTCGGCGCGCGCGTGGGCGTCCAGCGCACCAGAGTGTCGTACACGAAGTACTCGAGATTCAGGAGGAAGCCCGGGCGATAGAGCGACAGAACGGCGGCGACGAGCGTGGGAAGCAGGCCGCAGAGCAGGAGGATCCGCCGGTACCGCGCGGTCATCGCACCGTGATTTCGACGCGGCGATTCCTCGGTTCCGAAACTTCGTCCGCAGTCGGGACGAGCAAGGTGGCTTCGCCGTGTGAGGTGACGTTGACGGCCGAACCGTCCAGGCCGCTGTCGATAAGGAGCACGCGAACAGCGTTGGCGCGCCGCAGGCCGAGCTCGACGTTCGATGCGGCGGTGCCAATCGTATCGGTGTGTCCGATGACCGTGACCTGCGGCGCCGGATAGGCCTTGACCGATTGTTGAACGTCGGCCACGAGCTTCCGGCTGTCATCCGTCAGTTCCTCGGAATCGAACCGGAAGAACAACGTGAAATGGATCGGGGCGGGTGGCTGCGCGGCAATCGCCGCGCCGAAGAGCCGGGTGACGTCGGCTTCGCTCATCTCGGTCACGGGTTGCGGCGCTTGTCCTGGCGCCACACGTGTTGACGCCCGCGCTGTTCCGAGCTCGACGGTGCCCGACGCATTGGATACGGTGGCGCGCCCGACGCTGCCATCGGACTCAGGGAGGAGAACGACCGTCGCTTGTCCCTTTGGCTGGGGAGTCCGTGACCTGAAAGGAGCGCAGGCCGTATGCAGGCCTGCGACAACCATCAGGACGAGAACTCCTCGCGCCAGTCTCATTCGGGTACGACTTGGATCGCTAGTGACGTTCCGCGGACGCCCACGATCGCCGATGGCGTTTCGAGACGGACGGAGTCGGGCGCCAGCTTCGCGATCTGGCCCGACACGTACATCGCGACACCGCGGAGGAACTGCATGGCCAGCCCCACGGAACCCTGAGCGGGCGCATACCGGAATTCGTTCAGACGAACCTCGCTGTTCGGACCAAGGGACAAACGGGTATCGTCGTCGAACGTCACGCCGATGCGGCCATCGTCACCCGTGCGCAGACTATCCGATACGAAGACGGATTGACCGACCTCTGCCCGGACTTCCCCCCCCGATCGAACGACGTAGGCCGTGCCCGACACCACCTTGATGCGGCCGGCAGGAGATTCCTGCTGTGCCAAGGCGGGCGCTGCCGCGATGAGGAACGTGATGGCGACGAGCGAGTATGAACGACCCTTCATATGACGCTCCATAACACTCGGGGGCAGGGTTCTACTCTGCCAGAGACCGGTGCAGAGAACAAGGACGACGTGGGGGTTTGACGGTGTGCTATTTCGTGCCGACCAATATTGAATGCGGGTCGCCGAATCTGTAAGAGCGGGCGGCCGCCAGGAGTTAGTCTGCGGGCAGATTGCCATCGCGCAACGTGGACGCGTCCTTGCTACCAACCCGAACGCTGTGGATACGCCCGTTCGGCTGCTCGTCGTCGATCTCGATACGACCCACCTCACGCCGGTGTCGGACATCGCGGAGGAGGAGGGCATCGACATCCGGACGGCCATCGATGCGAACGGGGCCATCCGGCAATGCCGTCTCGAGTACCTCGATCTCGTCATGATCAACGCGGGCATAGACAATGCCTCCGGCGTTGACGTCCTCGAAACGATCCGGACGCTGCGGCCGACCGTTCGCGCCGTCTTGATGAACGGCGCTCAGGTGCCGCTGCGCCAAATGCTTCGGGAGCTGCGGAACGAGCCACGTCACATTCCGTGCTTCGACGAGTTCCAACCGGGCGCGCCCGCGCTCGCGTTTCACGCCCACGCCTAGGCATCGGTTCACGCGAACGCCCGCAGCCGTCGGATAGAATGCCTCGCACCTGTTGAGAGGTGAGGCGATGAGCGGCGAACGTGTTGACCTGAAGACGAACGACGGCGTGCTGGACCTGCATGTGTTCACCCCCGAGGGTGTGGGCCGGTGGCCGGCCGTGGTGCTCTACATGGATGCCTTCGGCGTGCGGCCGGCGCTCGCCGGAATGGCTCAGCGCCTGGCGTCGAACGGTTATGTGGTCGCGCTGCCCAATCTCTACTACCGCACTCCATTCGCGCCCTTCCAACCGAACGTCGTCGCGACCGAAGGGCCCGAGCGCGAGCGCTTCAAGGGGATGGTCGCGTCAATCAATCACGCCATGGTGATGCAGGACACGCGGGTCGTGATCGATTGGCTCGATCGGCAGATATCAGTGAGGCCGGGGTCGCTCGGCGCGTTGGGGTACTGCATGGGCGGCGGGTACGCGCTGAGCGCAGCAGGGACGTTTCCTGATCGCGTCGTGGTGGCGGCGTCGTTTCACGGTGGGTCGCTGGCCACCGACAAGCCCGACAGTCCACACCGGCTCGCACCCCAGATGCGAGCGCGTGTATATGTCGGTGCGGCCGAGATCGACGCGAGCTTTCCGCCTGAGCAACAGGCTCGTCTGGAGCAGGCGCTGACCGACGCCGGTGTGCAACACACCATCGAGATCTACGCAAAGGCCAAGCACGGCTTCGCGGTCACTGGCCACATCGTGTACGACGAGGAAGCCGCAGAGCGGCATTGGCAACGGCTGCTCGAGTTGCTGCGGTCGACGTTGTAGCAGGGAATCTGGCGCAGTATATAAGAGTGAGTTGAAACGCTTCAGGAGGTTTCATGAGACGCGGATTGGTAGTGATGATGGGCGCGCTTGCGATGGTCAGCGCGGTTTCGAATGCCCAGGCGCAGGGCCGAGGGCAGGCGCCGGCGTGTACGACGGTCGCCTGCGATGTGCAGGGCGATTGGGGGAGAAATTATGCGCTGCTCATCGGCGAGGCCGAGGCGATGCCGCAAGACAAGTTCGGCTTCAAGCCCACGCCACCGCAGCAAAGCTTCGGCGAGCGTCTGATGCACGTGGCCGGGATCGACGTGAAGCTCCTGAGCACCCTGGGCGGCAAGACGCCGACTCCCAACGTCAATGTGCAGGCCACATCGAAGGCCGACATCGTCGCCGCACTTCGTCAGGTGAGTGACTATGGCTCCGCGGTGCTCAAGGAGTTCAACGATCAGCAACTGTCCGAGCGCGTCACGTCGCTGCCGTTCATGGGCCCGACGGCGAGCCGCCTGCGCATCGTCTACTTCTCGATGACGCACAGCCAGGACATCTACGGTCAGCTCGCTGTCTATCTCCGTCTCAGCGGCATCACACCACCGGCCAGCAACAGGCCGTAAGAGCATCGACTCCCAAGTCCAACTCCCAAGATCCAACTCCCAACTCCCAGAGGAACCCGGAACCTCGAAATGTGGGAGTTGGAAATTGGGAAGTCTTTGATTAGCGCCTGCGACTGCGGGGCGCGATGTGGGCCACGCACGCCTGCCGGTCCGGTCGGCGCCGGCGCTGCACGCCGGAAATCGGTTTCCGCTCATACGCGTTCGGTGCCGCGGCGAGTAGGAGGTGACGCGCGGCGACATACGCCCCCCGGCTCAAAGTGCTCGAGCTGCCTCGCCGCCACCAGAACGCACGGACGGAACTCGCCGCGAGGAATCGCTCCACCCGATTTCCTGCTGCGCAGTGTTTCGCCTCCGCACGGCTGTGGCGCTGGCGCAGGCGCCGCCGTCCCGGCAGGACGTCCGTGGCGCGTGCCTCGGCGAGTCGCCTTGCGTGCGCGCGGACAGCGGTGGTGACGACGGCGGTGCCCTCGAGGCGGCGCGATCATCGCAGTGGGTAAAAATGCAGCCGCAGGCGAACCATCTGGCCACGGCGTGGCGTCCTGGCACGGAAGGTAAACGTGGGCCGCGGATCGGCAGCCGGAGGCGCATTTTTTCCGCGCCGACCTCGGGGCCCGCCAGCGTCAGCACCCTGCCCGGCCGCACCGTCAACAGCGAGATCTCCGCTGCCCGCTAACCATTGACATTGGGAATTGGAAGTTGATTCACCGCGACGAAGGAAGCGCAATCGGAGTCTGCGTGATAGCGGACGGGTCGCCCTCGTAGCGGACACGCTCCAGAAACAGACCCGACGCCGGCGCCGTCAGTTTCGCCGGCAGGTCGGAATCGCTCGTCAGCATCGCCACGGCCTCATCGGGCGTCAGCTCGCCGCGACCGACTTCTACGATGATGCCAACGAGCCGGCGCACCATCTTCCAGATGAAATGAGAGCCCTCGATCCGGAAGAGAAGCAGGTCGCCGGCCTCGTGGATCTCAACCGCACTCACACTGACCTTCGTCGACTTGCGATCCGGATCGTCGTCTGAGAACGATCGAAAGTCATGAAAGCCCGCCAGCCGCACGGCGAGATCCCGCATTCGAGCGAGATTGAGATCGTCTTTGACCCACCAGACGAATGGTTTCGCAAACGCGGTACGACGCCGTGCGACCTGGTAGACGTAGCTTCGACTGCGCGCGCTGTGGCGGGCATGAAAAGTGTGCCGCACTTTCTCAACGCGCAGGATGTTGATATCGGACGGCAGCTCCTCGTTGATCCGCCGCATCAGCGTGTCAGGCGGCAGCGACGTGGTGAGGTCGAGGTGTGCGACCTGCGCCAGGGCATGCACGCCCGCGTCGGTGCGGCCGGACCCATAGAGCTCGAAGTCGCGCACGCCGGTCACCGCGGCGATCGCGCGCTCGATTTCGCCTGCGACCGTCCGGGCGTTCTTCTGCACCTGCCAACCACTGTAGCGAGTTCCAGCGTACTCGATCGTCAGCTTGAAGCGCACTTAGTAGACTTCCAACTCCCAGATTCCCAACTCCCGATCACGCGTCAGGATTCGACCTCGGGGCTGGAAGTTGGTGCACCTGTCATGGTGGGGGGTGTCAGCGAGTCGCCCGCATCCGCTCGAGCACCTGACCCAGTTGTCGCAGTTCCTCGCCGTAGGTCGCCCAGTCGCCGCTTCTTTGCGCAGCGACAGCGCGGTCGTAGTGCGCCTGCGCTTGGGTCGTCAGCGTCGCGAGGTCTTGACCGGCCTGCGGTGTCGCCGCCGCGGAGGAAGGCGCGTTCGATGATGCAGGAGCGGACGTCGAGGACGGCGGAGCCGTCGAAGGCGCCCTGCCGCCGAAGAGCTCTACCAACCCTTTCTCGAGCGTCTCCTGCATCACGATCCGATTCTCGTACGCGACGATGACTCGCGTGAGCTCGGGAATCCGTCCGCCTGACGCGCGCAGATACAGCGGGCGCACGTAAATCAGCGACTCCTCGATCGGGATCACCATCAACGTGCCCCAGATGACTTGGGAGCCCTGCTGGTTCCAGAGCGTGATCTGGGGCGAGATGGCTTGATCCTGTGCGATGCGCGCAACCACCTGCCGCGGGCCGAATACGAGCTTCTGCTTGGGGAACTCGAAGGCCAGCATTTTGCCGTAGTGGGCGACGTCGCTGCGCGCCACCAGCCAAGCCGCGAGATTGTCGCGCCGGCGCGGCGTGAAGGGCAGCATCTGGATGAACTCGGCGTCGGCCTCTCCGGGGAGCCGCATGATCGTGTAATACGGCTGCATCGCGCGGCTCTCGCCGTTGTCGTCTACGTTCGGCACTTCCCACTGATCTTCACGGTTGTAGAACACCGCCGGCTGCGTCATGTGATAGGTCGCGTACACCTGCGACTGCAGCGCGAAGATGTCCTCCGGGTAGCGGATGTGCGACCGGAGGTTCGGCGGCATCTGATCGAGCGGCTTGAACGTGTCAGGAAAGATTCGCGCGAGCGTCGCGACGATCGGATCGGATGGATCGGCGAGATACGCGGTTGTCGTGCCGTTGTAAGCATCGATGACGAACTTCACCGAGTTGCGGATGTAGTTCACCGGACCCGAGGGAGTCGAGTACGGGTACGACGTGCTGGCGGTGTACGCGTCGTACAGCCAGAAGAGACGGCCGTCGGCGACGACAAGGTAAGGGTCCTGATCGAAGAAGCGCAGGTACGGCGCGAGTGCGCTGATGCGCTCGCGAATGTTGCGATTGAACAGGATGCGGCTCTCGGGGCCGATGTCGTCGCTCAGCACGATCTGATACGCGCCGAAGCGAAGCGCGAAGATCAGTTTTCGCCAGAACGACCCGAGCGACACACCGCCGGTCCCGTCGTACTGTGTGAACACGTTGTCGTCGCCGCGCGGGTAGTGGAACTCGCGCGTCCGCGTGCGGACGATTGCGTAGTCGCTCGACCGCTCGCCGAAGTAGATGCTCGGCTCGTCGATCTTCAGATCGACGGTGCTCTGCGGCGGCAGATCGCGCACGAACAGCACCGGCAGTCCCTCGCTCGTCACCTGATTGACCGGCCCAAGCGTCAACCCGTAGCCGTGGGTGAAGGTGAGACGCTCGTTCACCCACGTGCGATTCGGCAGGCTCGCCGAGTTCAACTCGCGCGCGGACAGCATGACCTGGCGAAGCGCGCCGTTGATGATGTAGCGATCGTTGTCCACCGAGACGAAGTCGTAGTACGTGCGAATCTCCTGGATCTGGCCGAAGGTTTCGAGCAGCGGCTGATGATCCCACAGGCGCACGTTCTCGAGCGTCGATGCGTTATTCGCGACGTCGCGCGTGAGCAGCGCATCGCCCGAGAGCGGCCGTTCCTCGACCTGCTCCAGCCCGAATGCGCTTCGCGTCGCGGCGATGTTGTGCTCGATGAACGGTGTCTCTCTGACCTGCTCGTTGGGTGTGACGATGAAACGCTGGACGACGGAGCTGTAGACCTCGCCGCCGATTGACACCGCGATGAAGAGACCAACCGCGACTGGAATTGGCCAGTTCCGTCGATGGAACGCCTGCCAGATTGCAAGCGCCGCCCCGATTGCAGCGGCGATAGTCAGCAGGAGCGCCGCCGGCATGCGCCCGTACACGTCGGCATAGCTCGCGCCATAGATCAGGCCCGATGACTCGGTCAGGTGCTCGGTTCGCTGCAGCCAGGCGCCCCACGACAGCAGCAGGAAGAAGACGGCGGCCTGCAACGCCAGATGGCGGCGGGCCGTGAGTGACATCGAAAGCCGGGCAGGAAAGCCTGACGTCAACTGACCGGACACGAGGTAGATTGCGCCGGCGCTCAACGCAGAGAGGACGACGAGCGTTTGCCCGATGCGATGCACGAGTCGCAGGAAGGGCAGCGAGAACACGTAGAACGCGACGTCCCGCCCGAGGATAGGATCCTGGACGCCGAAGGGCACACCGAATCGCCACATCAGCCAGTCCTGCCAGCGACCAGCCACGAACAGACTGATCAGTGCCGCAAGCAGCAGGGCCGCGGCGAACGCCAGCGTTCGGAGCTGAGGTCCGG
>Ga0310810_10007798_pt1 | contig 12261 bp, 8 predicted proteins | sample NCmetagenome_FD_207641 | JGI IMG/M metagenome (GOLD analysis project Ga0310810, IMG submission 207641) | Soil microbial communities from experimental microcosm in Duke University, North Carolina, United States - NC | ecosystem: Engineered > Artificial ecosystem > Soil microcosm > Unclassified ... | reverse complement strand
GAACAGCCGGCGATCGGCGTCTTGCGCGGCCCAGTGCCTTCCTGTGCGGCGACAATGACGCCGGCGAGCACAACAGCCGCTGCGAGCACGAGTGACACACGCATGTTGGTCCTCGTCCGGGCGGGTCGGGCGGGTACGGCAGGTAGGGCGAGTTGGGACTTTCTTACCCGCCTCACGCGCCCCAGTAGCCCTACCCGCCTCACCCGATTCACCGCTTAGAACGTAATATTCGCGCCGAACTGAATCAAGCGCCCTTCGACGATTGTCGTCGGCACCAGCCAGCGTGGACCGTAGACGTTCGTTCCCGTCAGGATTCCGCTGCCGTTCAGGACGTTGTAGGCATCGATATAGCCGTCGGCGCGCAGCCGCCGCGTAATCGCGAGGCGCTTGCTGATGCGCGCGTCGAGCCTCGTGATGCGTCCTTCGAACATCGTCCCGAGCGGAACGAGATTCGCGGCCACCGGCGCCGTCCGTGCGTTCCCAGCCAGATTACGTCCGAGCGTGGGCGCAATCTCCGCGTTCGTCGCCGAGTAACTGGCGTCGATCTCGGGCCCGGACATGTTCTGGAACACACCGCTGACGAACACCTCGCCCGGCAGCCGGTAGCTGCCGTGCAGCTTCAGCTGCGTCTGCGCGCCGAACGGGGTGACCACCTTGCAGTCGCGAAGCTCCTGCGGAGAATCGACGACGAAGCAGCGTTCGCTGAGCGATCGTCCAGTGTCGATGCCACCACCGACGTCGAGGCGCGATCCGACGCGCCCCGTGAACGTGAGGTTGAGGAAATCGTTCACGCGACGCTGCTTGCCGAAGTTGGACGCCTTGGTGACGAGGTTGTTCGACAACCCGAACTTGGTGGGCGTGACGTCGGCGAGACCGCAAATCTGCTGACCACCACCGCCAGGAAGGCGGGAATCCGACGGTGCCTTGATGCAGTACTGGTCGTAATCGGACGGCGTAACGGCGAGGTTGTCGGTGACGCGGAAGTTGCCAAACCAATTCCTGTAGTAGCCCGCGCTGACCGACATCGTCGGCGTGACCTGGCGCTGGATTTCGGTCGAGAAATCCCAGTTGAACTCCCGCCCGCTTCCATGCAGCACATCGTCTGCCCACTTGGTCGTCGGCTGCAGACCGCCGAAGTTCTGATTCGCGAGCGGACCGCACTCGCCGTTCTGGGCGCGGTTCAGCAGATCGCAGTCGGGGATGTAATTGCCGTTCGAGTCTGTCCACGAACGATTGACCTGGTTCACCGACGTCGCGACCGGATTGTTCGCCTCGGGCACGGCAAGCGTGTTCTTCGCGACGTAGCGACCAAGCGAAACTTTGAGCGCGGTCTTGCCGTTACCGGAGAGGTCGTACGCCGCGCCGAGCCGCGGGCTGTAGTCCTTCCAGTTCGGAACGTCGTACACGGGCGCGAAGGTGCGATCCGGAACGAAGCGCGTCGCGGGAATGTGCTGCGCCGGAATGTAGGCGTTGAAGTAATCGAATCGGATCCCGTAATTGAGCGTGAGACGACGGACGGTCCACTGATCCTGCGCGTAAATGCCCATGTCCGCCTTGACGCGCTCGTGGTTGTTGTACGGCGTCGCGTACTCCGTGATGCTGACAGGAGTCGGCAGGCTGTTCGGCGTCGGCGTGTTGAACGTATACGACACCTCGTCGGCATTGGCGACCACGATCCGGTCGGCGGTGCTCTTCTCGAGCTGCACGCCTGCCTTGAACGCGTGAGAGCCCGTGACATACGAAGCGGAGAAGCGCGACGTGTAGCGATTCAGATCCCACGGAATGCTGTACGTGGCCGCGGCGTTGTAGCGCATCCCGGTGGACTGCTCCAGGATCGACACATGGCTGGGCAGCACGCCGGGTGCGCGGTAGTTCACGAACGACGAGATGATCACGCCAACGCCGGCGTCGAACAGCAGCTTGCTGTTGACGGGTGCGCTCCAGGCTCCCTGGTACACACCCGACGGCCGGAAGTGAAAGGCGGTGATCGACTCCGGCGCCTGACCGATCGCGGTCGAGGACCGGCACACACAGGTGTCCTGCACGTCCGCGAAGGCGTTGAACTTGTGGATCTTCGACGCCTGCCATGTCACGCGCACGGCCTTCGACTCGAACCAGTTCCGGCGGTCGGAGGGACGATCCAGATCGGGCGTGTAGAAGGGCGTGCCCTGCGTCTTGTTCCACCACAGACCCGCGTCCGATTTCGCATTGCCCCATTCCCGCAGCGAGCCGAAGAACCATACCTTGTCGCGCTTGATCGGACCGCCGAGCGTGAGCGTGGCGTCGTAGACGGACAACACTTTGTTCACGGTCGTGAGCTGCCGCGATCGCAGCGTGTCGGTGAGGTTGTCGCTCTGCAGGCCGGAGCCGCTGTAGTACCCGGACATGCCGCCGGCGAAGCTATTGCCGCCGGCGCGCGGCACCATGTTGAATAGCGGACCGTCCGCGTTGCTCTCGGCAGAGATGCCGCTCGTCTGCATCGTGACTTCCTCGACGAGCGCCGTGTTGGGTTGCGGCCCGATGTCGCCGCGCGGCTGCTGCAGGTTCATGCCGTCGAACTGAATCTGCGTGTTGCCCTTGCCGTGATACGGACCGCCGACCTGCGGAAGATGGCCGGCGATCACTTCGGCGTAGCCGCTGACGCCAGGCGTCAGCGACACGAGGCTGTTGACGTTCTTGGTCGCGAGCGGGAGCGTCTGGAAGTCTTCCTGCGACACCTGTGTCTGCCGGCGCACGTTCTGCGTGTCGACGAGCGGGGCTTCGCCGGACACGGTGATCGTTTCCTCAACCGCGCCGACCTGCATGTCCGCGTTCACCGCTGCCGTAAAGCCGGCAGTGATGACGATGCCTTCGCGCTTGTAGACGTTGAAGCCCGGGAGCGTGAACGTCACGGTGTACGTTCCTGGCGGCAGGTTCACAACGTTGTACCGTCCTTCGCCGTCGGTCACGGCCGTGCGGACCTTTTCAATCAGCGCCGGGCTGGAAGTCTCGACGGTGACGCCCGGCAGGACGCTGCCGGACGTATCGCGCGCGAGGCCGGCGATGCCGCTGGCCTGCTGCGCGGATGCGGCAAACGGAAACAGCAGTATGAGTGCAAGAGCTCCCGAGAGAAACCCGACCAATGTCCCTTTCATGACGTCTCCTGATTAGTTCCCCGTGACTTGCGGGTGCCAGTCCCAGTCGTCCACACCGTGTCGGCGCACGGGTCTCCCTCCGGGAGTTGCTCCCCGATGCGGCCGAGGACCGCGGACGGATGTGTGATCTGAACGGCGGCGAAGTATTTCCCGAGCAGGTACAACCCGTCAAGAAAGGCGGTGTCTTCCTGCGTGCCTCTTCCGTTCGATGTGGCTGCGCCGTCGCGTGTCCGTGGCACACTGAGCGATCGCTGACGCTCGCGCGATGTCCCGAGGTCAGTCGAGGTTCGTGAAACGTCCGGAGGTATGCAATGAGTGTTGCCACATCGACCTTGCTCGGCCGCCCGCTCTGGTACGAGCTGATGACGACCGATATGAAAGCGGCCGAAGTCTTCTACGGCGATATCGTCGGTTGGAAAACGGCACCGTTCGAGAACGCACGGCACCCCTACACCGTCTTCAATCGCGCCGGGTCTGTCGGAATCGGCGGCGTGATGGCGAAGCCGCCCGAGGTGAAGGCGCCCCCGTTCTGGGCGATGTATATCGGCGCACCGAAGCTGGAGGAAGTCGCGTCACATATCATCCGACTCGGCGGCAAAGCACATACCGAGGTACTCGATCTTCCCAACATCGGTCGCGCGCAATTGATGATGGACCCGCAGGGCGCGGCGTTTTACATCTTCGAACCCTCAAGTGAGGAACGGCGTCCGGAAACCGCACCCGAAGTCGGAGACGCGTCCTGGCTGGAGTTGATGACGACGGACCTGAACGCCGCGATTCGGTTTTACGAGCAGGTGTTCGGTTGGGAACCGACGGAGTCGATGGACATGGGCGCCATGGGCAAATATCAGATGTTCAATCGGCCCCACGGAATGATTGGCGGCATGATGAACAAGCCGCCGGAAATGGCACACGTGCCATCGAACTGGCAGATCTACTTCCGCGTGCCTGACGTTCACGCAGCTGCCGAGCGCGTCAAGGCAAAGGGCGGGAAGGTGCTCAACGGTCCGATGGAAGTTCCGGGCGGCGATTGGATCGTGAACGCGACCGATCCGCAGGGCGCCGCGTTCGGCTTGCATGCAAAGAAGGCGTAGCGAGCGTCACGCTTCCGGGTGCTCAATTCTCTGTTCGTGTTCAGTTTCACGTTCGGTTCGTGTTCCAACGAACGGAGAACCGAGCACCCGGAAGCGTGAACAGCGATTATTCCTGTGGTTCCACCTTTATCAGCGACGCGCCCAGATTGTTGCCGATCCAGAACGCCGGCGGATTGCTCCCGTTGTCGACGTTCACGCGGCGAACGTTGGTCATCCGCGGCAGCAGATACTCGACGACCTCGCCTGTCTTCGTGTTCACACGGACGATGCGGTCGTTGTTCATGCCGCCGGCCCAGGCGAAGCCGGTCTTGTCGCCGATCGCGTCGTAGACATTGGTCCACGGCGTCGGAACGGACCATTCCTGGAACTTCTCGGTCTTGGTGTCGAACATGCCTATCTTGTTGGCGCGGAATTCGGCGAACCAGAGACGGTCCTGCGCGTCCATGTGGCCGCGCCGGGGCCCCGCGTTCGGCGTCGGCGTCGGGTACGGCGTCACCTGTTTCGTCTTTCCATCAATCTTGATGATGTAGGTGCCGTTCAGGTTCATGCCGTAGAAGTTGTTCTTGGAGTCGGATGCAACGCCGTAGGAGCTCAGTTCCTTGATGAGCGCCTTGTCCTGCAGGCCGACGCCATAGTCCACCGTCTTCCACTCGCCGGTGTTGACGTCCACCTGGTACTCGTTATCGCCGCCGATCCAGACCTGGCCGTCGACGTCGGCGTTGATCGGCATCACCATCGCGATGCGCGCTTCGTCGCGGTTCTTGAAGTCCGGCGAGCCCCACGTCTGGAAGGTTTTCGTCTTGCGGTCGAACTTCGCCAGGCTCCCCTGGTACATCGTCCCCATCCAGATGTTTTCCTGCTTGTCGAGCACGAGGTCGAGGGAACCCAGCGGCGCGCCCGGCTTGGTAATCGGCAATGGGTATTCGGTCACCTTGCCCGTTTTCGGGTCGAGCATCCCGAGCACGTGCGAACCGAAGTCCGCATACCACACGTTGCCCTGCGAATCGGCCGCGGCATCGTGCGGAAGGGCCTCTTTGCGCGGCAGGTCGTATTCGGTGATCACGACGCGCGACGCTTTGCCGCTCGGGCGCGGATACGTCTTCAGCGGGTAGGTCCACGCCGTGCGTCCCTCGCTGAGATTAATGGTCGCGAGGTACTTCGCGGCGGCGCCGACGCGATCCTTCATCACCGGATCCTCGCCCTCGCGACCGCTCATGCTTTGCTGCATGATCGGGTTGTTGTTGCCGCCGCCATGTTCGTGGGGACGAAGCTGCGGCCGTTCCGGGGTGCTGCCCTGGGCGTAGCGCCCCATGCGCTGCAGCACCTTGACCCACTGCTCCGCGTCGTGCGTACTGCGGGCAACGCGCTCGAGAGTGTGGCACTGCGTGCAGTTCAGCAGGCCGTTCTTCATTTCGGTGGTGCCCGGCCAGCTCAAGAACCATTCGCCGTTGGTAAGCTGCGCCGCGAGATCCTTCGTTTTCGCGAGCTTCAGATCGAGCTGCGCCGTGCGTCCCGCCGCAACATCCACGCTTGACGGCCCTTCGAGGTCGTACCCGGTTGCGCGGATACGAATGGCGTAGGTGCCCGGCTCGAGCCGGTTGGCCGGAAATGCGAACCGTCCTTGCGCGTCGGTCATGACGCTCACGGTCATGGTCGAGCCCGAGCGCTTCGTGCTGACGACCACGCCCTCCATCACGCCTTCGCCGGACGAGGAAACGATGCCGGTTAGGGCGTTCGAGGCTTGCGCGGCTGAGCGCGTCGTGCCCGCGACCATAGCGACGGCCGTCAAAAACGCAACGGAACCTGTGAGAACAACCGTCCGTATCACGATGCGCCTCCCCACTGCGCACTGGGCATTGGCTGCCTTGCGCATTGTGCTGCGAGCCTTCAGTCCAGAAGCGCCACATGATGGACCCCAACGCCGCGTAGGCGCAAGGGCGGCACTATATAATCCCCGCACCGGAAAAACGGGTCTCGGTCGACCTGGAGGGATGTGATGAAGAAGTTTGCTTGGCTGCTGCTGTTCGGTGGAGTCGTCGGGCTGTCATTGTCGCTGCATGCGCAGCAGACCCCCGCGGACATCATTCTTACTAATGGAAAGATCATCACCGTCAACGACACGTTCCAGATCGCTCAGGCCGTCGCCGTCCGCGGAGCGCGCATTGTCGCCGTCGGCAGCAACGCTGACATCACGCGCCTGGCGGGCCCGAACACGCAGCGCATCGACTTGCGCGGCAAGTCCATGGTGCCCGGCTTCATCGACAACCACGCGCACTTCCAGGAGGAAGGCGCCTACTGGACGATGGAGCTTCGCTTCGACGGCATGGACACGCGCAAGAAGGTGCTCGACGCAATCGCCGCGAAGGCGAAGGCGACACCCAACGGCGGATGGGTCTACAACCTCGGCGGCTGGTCGCCCGCCCAGTTCTCGGACGACAAGCGCGAATTCACCCGCGAGGAGCTCGATAAGGTCGCGCCGAACAATCCGGTGTTCCTGCAGTTCACGCGCTGGGCGCAGTACCTCAATAGCAAGGCGATCGAGCAGCTCGGCCTCGACAAGATGACGGAGGCGTGGATCGAGCGCGACGCGAGCGGCCGGCCGACGGGCATCACCCGTGTTCAGGGCCGCAACATCCTGTTCAACAAGGCTGGCTTCCTGAAGACCGAGAACGGCGGCAAGGCCGAACTGCCCGCCGACGTCATCGAGCGAAATCAGAAGATTATGCTCAGGGATTTTGCGATCGCGGGCCTGACGGCATCCGGCGGACAGTGCCTGTGGGACGACCTCTATCGCAAGTTCGAGCGAGACGGCACGGCGAGCATGCGGTTCTTCTGCTTCAGGACGGTGGAAGCCGGCGGGCGCGGCGCGGGCGTGTTCGAGCGGCAGCTGGCGGAAGTGCCGAAGCTCCGCTACCACGACGGCAACGAATGGATGGACAACTCGAATTACGGCGAGCGTTTCCCCGGCGGCGGTGGCGGCGACGTGCTGGCCCCCGGCCCGGAGCCGATCGCCTCGCAGGAGGCGTGGGATCAGTGGGGACGCTTCGGCCTCGAGGTCGCGAAAGCCGGCATCCCGGTGCAGCTGCACACGGTGACCGAAAAAGCGATCGACGCGCAGCTGGATCAGACCGAAAAGATTGCCAAGCAGGTTGACATCCGGCCGCTGCGCTGGGCCTTCATGCACATGGAAGCGGTGACACCGGCGCAGGTCGAGCGCATGAAGAAGCTGAACATGTTCCTCGCCGTCAACCCGAGGGAAACCGTGTCAGGCGGCCTGCTCCATCAAATCCAGGGTGACAAGGCGTTCGGGATGCCGCCGCTGAAAGAGATCCAGGACAGCGGCATCATGTGGGGTCTCGGGACCGATGCCTTCGAGGTCAATCAGTTCCGCCCGTTCCAGACGCTGTACTGGGCCGTGACTGGAAAGATGGTTGGCGGCACAGTCGTGAACACGCACACCATCAGCCGCGAGGCCGCGCTCATCGCGCACACGCGCAGCAACGCGTACTTGTTCTTCCGCGAGAACGATCTCGGCTCGATCCAGCCCGGACGCTTCGCCGACCTCGTGGTCACCGACAAGGACTACCTGACGGTTCCCGCCGAGCAGATCAAGGACATCAAGTCCGTGCTGACGCTGGTCGGGGGCCGCATCGTGTACGACGCGTCAAAGGACGCGCCGTCGACATCCACGAAGTAATCGGCAGTGGGCAGTACGATCGTAGGGGCCGGCTTTAGCCGACCCGTTCGTCATAAGGAGAGTCAGGATGAACGTTCGTAGCAATGTGGGCGTCGCGCTCGCCATCGCGGTTGCCGCGGCGTCGCTGGCACAGACACCAGCCGGCGCACAGGGTCAGGGACGCGGCGGTCCCCCTCCGCAGGCCGTCGAAAAGGCCACGCCGGAGGTGATGAACCAGGATCCGCAGATCGAGGACCGGACGCAGGATCGTGTCGGCTTCCCCGCTCACAAAATCATCGGCAACCTCTACTACATCGGCACGGTGACGCTGTCGTCCTTCCTGATCACCACGCCGCAGGGGAACATCGTCATCAACAGCGATTACGAAGAGACCCTGCCGCTGATGAAGAAGGCGATCGAGTCGCTGGGCTTCAAGATGGAAGACACGAAGATCCTGCTCGCCAGCCACGCCCATCCGGATCATCAGACCGGCGACGCGATGTTCAAGCAGATGACGGGCGCGCAGACGATGTTCATGGCCGAGGATGTCCCGGCGCTCCAGAACATGAAGCCGGGCGGCAAGGAGCATCCGATCGACCGAACCCTGCACGACGGCGACAAGGTGGAGCTCGGCGGGATGACGCTGACCGCCCATCTCACCCCTGGTCACACGCTCGGCACGACGACCTGGACGTTCCCGGTCCGTGACGGCGGCCGCACGTACAACGTGGTCATCGTCGGCGCCGGCCTCCCCGACGACGCGCGAATCGTGTACAACCAGCAGAATCCGAAGGCCGCCGAACAGTGGGCCGAGTCGATCGCGAAGCTCGAGAAGATGCCGTGTGACGTGTTCCTCGGCGCACACAGCTGGTTCTTCAACCTGACCGGCAAGTACAAGAAGCTGCAGGCGAATCCGAAGAGCAACCCGTACATCGATGCAGCGGGCTACAAGCAGTTCGTTGCGGACATGAAGACGACGCGGGAGAAGCTGATCAAGGAACAGACGGCGGCAGGTCCGCCGCCTCCGCGCGGCGGCGGTGCTGGCCGCGGCAACTAGCCCGGATTTCAGAGTGCCGTGGCGCGAACCCTATGGGTTTGCGAAGCGAGCCTGAGAAGGCTCGCTCCACCGCAACGCGCAATTTTCGATCATGAAGCGCAGCGAGCAACGGCAATCTCGCCGCGCTTCCGCTTGAACGCCTCCACCCACTCTGCTGTGCGATTGACGCCAGCCACCTCGAACAAATCCTGCAGCTGTCGATCCGACAGCTGCATCAGCAGGTCTGCCAGAAACTGACGCCCCGCCTCGCTGATGCGCGGGCTTTCGAGTGTGCCGGTCAGAGACTTGCTCAAGCGGGCGACGCACACCTCCTCGTCCTTCCACACCGGAGTTGCCGCCCACTTGTCCAGATCGACGCTGGCGGTGTCGGCAGAATTGAACGTGTTTGCCCGCCCGAAGGTCAGTCCGACATCGTGCACCATCAGAAACGGCTTTTCACACTGCCCGTCGCGCAGCCCACCCGGCAGGCAAAGCAGACGCTGCTGCTCGCGTTTACTGTCCGTGTGCTGCATGAATGCGGCGAGCAGTTTCAATGCGTCCCGCTGCGCGACCGTTGCTCCGCCGACACGCTCATCGACCAGATCCAGCTCACGCCAGCTCCATCCCGTCTTGCCCGATTCGTCCTCGAGCTCCTGTCCGTCGAGATGACGTTCGATGACGGCGGGTGCGAACAGGTGTTCGCCTTTGCTGCGTTCCGGATGATGCCAGGGGTCCGCGGAGCACCCATTGCAGCGCACTTGCACCGGATAGACACGGTCGGCGCCGAACCCAAGCGCCCAGAGCAGTCGGGTCGCGATCACCGCCCCCTGGACCTCTCTGTTGCGCGATCCGTAGCGCACCTTCGCGACATCGTCGGGGCCGATGGCGCAGGCGAACTTTCGATTCGATCCGTGCAGCTTGCCCTCAACGTAATCGCAGGTGACGATTGCGTTTGGTGGAAACGCGCCCCGGCCACCGGGACCAACGCGCAGATCCAGCGACGGAATGTCCGTTGGCGACCAGATTTGCGCGGCGCGAATCAAGGACGTGCGGGCGTTGTCGTCGAGTCGCAGCGCCTCTTTAGGGGTGCTTCGCTCCTGGGCGATGACTTGTGCTGAGCAGATCACGCCGACGACGAAAACGCCCCACATAATCAGCGTGTGGCACTGTTTCGGCCTCATGCCCTGAACGGGGCAAGGCATCTGCCGCGGCGCGGCGCACGGTTGCGAACGAGTTTGGAGGCGGTTGCCCGCCGCCGTCTCACCACATTTGGTCGGACCAGGGCGATGCGTTGGATAAATCGTGGTTGAGTAAGAATGCCGCAGCGTGGAGCGTACCGCACCAGACATTCATGGCCGGGCAGCCCGCGTTTCGCTCGGATTCGCCATTTCGTTCCTCGTCCTCCTCAGCCTCCTTCAGGTGCTCGAACCGGAGCTGAGGATTGGTCATCTCATCGGCGAGTTCGAGCGCACCCCCCACGGCTGGCTGATGTCGCTGGCGTTCCTGACGCTCGGCATCAGCTCGGCCACGTCCTACCTGGCCATCAGACGCGCCGTCACCGGAGTCGGACAACTGGCGGCGCGATGGTTGTGCGTGATCGCTGTCGCCTACGCCGGAGCGGCGATGTTTCCGCCCGACAGCGCCGACGGTTTCCTGATGCCAGCACCTGTGACGCCGAGTCCCGCCGCCTGCCTCCATGATCTGTGCGGACTCCTGATCGTGGCGACGTCTCCAATCGCCTTCACGATGCTGAGCCGAAGCGTTGCTCACGATCGAAGGTGGCACATCGTGTCACGGCGCGTGGACGCAGTCACATTCTTGTCGTGGTTCGGCCTCGTATCATTTGTCGCCGCTCTGGTCGTATTCGGTCTCACGCAGCCGCGCACACTCATCTGGATACGCGCCGTCGTCTTTGTCAGCGCGGCGAATCGCGTGTTGATCGTGACGTACTGTCTATGGCTGATCGTGCTGGCGCTGAGTGCGCTCGATCTGGAGCGCGCCCCTTCGTCTCGTTAAGACAGACGCGTCACGACGACACTCGGGCACGTCAGCTCGAAAACATCGACCGCGCGACGAACATCAGGTTCGCGGGACGCTCGGCGAGACGGCGCATGTACCAGGGGAACCACTGCTCGCCGTAGCTGATGAGCACTTTCACACGGTATCCCTCACGCGCCAGCCGAACCTGCTCCGCGCGATGAATGCCGTAGAGCATATGAAACTCGAAGGCATCGCGTGACACTCCGGCCGCGTCCGCGTGGCGCTGGATACGCGCGATGAGATGCTGGTCATGGGTGCCGAACACGCCGCGGAGCCCGGACGAGCGAGCAGACGCGAGCAGACGGGTCGCCAGCGTGAAGTAGTTCTCATCCACGTCGCGTTTGCGTGGATACGCGATCTGTGGCGGCTCGTGGTAGGCGCCCTTGACGAGTCGAATTCCACCGGCGAGCGGCATGAGCGAGGCAAGGTCGTCGTCGGTCCGGCGGAGATACGCCTGCAGGCATACGCCTGCATGCGGATACGCGCGAAGTGCGCGCCGCATGTCCAGGGTTCGCTCGACATAGACGCTCTGCTCCATGTCGATCCAGAGCTTGATGTTGCGGCGGCTCGTCTCGTCGGCCAGCATCAGCAGCGTCGCCTGACAGCGTTGGGGATCGATGTCGAGGCCAAGCTGCGTCAGCTTCACCGAAATGTGACCGTCGATGCCACGCCGCTGCAGCTCGCTCGCCACGGTCACGTAATGCGCCCCCGTCTCGTCGGCGGCGCTCCCGTGCGTCGTGTTCTCACCGAGGCGCGTCAACACCACGCCGATACCGGCGCGCTGTAGTTCCGCCGCGGCGGCCAGCGCATCGTCCAGGCGCTCGCCGGGCATGAAGCGGCCCACGGCACGCCTCACAAACGGGAGCGTGGCGACATGCTCCCGCAACCAGGCGTTCTGGGAGCCGACGAGAAGCGCACTGCGAACTACCCCACGAGCACATTCTCCTTCGAGTTTCCGGGCACGCGTGCGGCCTGGACCGCGATCGACGCATCCGCGCGATTCGAGGGACGTTGGCCTGCAATCGACGACGTGGTCCGCAACAGGTCTCTACCGTATACGTAAAGCACCCTGCTGCCGCACCTCACGACCTGCTTCGGCGCGCCGTTCATCTTCGTCAGGTCGTCGGAGGATATGTCGAACGTCGATTCGGCGTTCGTCGACAGAATCGCGAAGTCATAGCGCTGCCTGAAATATCGCCGCGACGTAATCCACTTCGTTTCCGTGAGATCGTCCGAATACTGCGCAATGTTGAGATCGAGTCGGCTGAATTGCTGCAGGTA
>Ga0310810_10007797_pt1 | contig 12262 bp, 6 predicted proteins | sample NCmetagenome_FD_207641 | JGI IMG/M metagenome (GOLD analysis project Ga0310810, IMG submission 207641) | Soil microbial communities from experimental microcosm in Duke University, North Carolina, United States - NC | ecosystem: Engineered > Artificial ecosystem > Soil microcosm > Unclassified ... | reverse complement strand
ACCAGAGTGGGAGTGCATCTAGCACCGTGCTTTACTATAAAGTTGCCAGAAGCGGTAGCCTTAACATCAAAGATGCGTGAAGGCTTTCCAAATCCCACCTTGTCAGATTTAGTTGCTGATTACTGTGCGTCCGCAGCTTATTCAGCCAGGATGCGTTCGAGGGAAGGAGGTGTGCATCTATTCCGGTTTCGGCTGTTCAGGTGTCCAGTTCGCGATCACGAACAGCGGCGCGTTGGCTGAGCCAACATACTCGTTCACTAGAAAGTGTTTGCCACTCACCACATCATATTCCGCTCCGTCTGGAAGCCGAAACAAGGAAACCGGCTTACCGAAGCGACCCTGCTTGAGGTCAACCACTGGAACAGCAACGATGTGCCAGTCATTGGTTCGATAAAAAAGTTCCTTGCCGTCGCGGCTCCATCGAGGATCGTGACCGCCCCCGATAGAAACCTGGGTACTGCGCGCGGCACCCGGTGCGAAAGGCCGCACCATAATTTCGACTGGGCCGAACTCATTCGATGGCAGCGCCACCCAGCCGCCGTCTGGCGACAACCTCGGCAATTCGTCTTCTACCGCGGGGCCAACCAAGAAGGGCTTCCCGTCGATCAGCGACTGCCCGACGGTTTCCGCCTCGTGCTGATACAAGATTGAATTGCCATCAGGCGACACATCACTGATGATTTTCGAGCCGTCCAATCCAGTCTGGAGCATCCGCCCGTTATCGCTGCTTTCAGCATTCTTGATGAACATTTCGTGGTGGGTACTTAGAAGCACCGAGTACACGATTCGCTCGCCATTTGGCGTCCATGTTGCCCCCATGTCCCCCGGACGATCGTGAAAGCTCTCGCGTCTTCTCGCACCATGTTCCAAGTCAAGCGACCATACGTTTCCGGCGTGTGTTCTAGGATTGAACAACGACACGAGAACGTGGGTTTCCTGAGCGTCGAGGCGAGGCCCACTTGTATATTCCGGCCCCCCCAAAGTTTTCAGCACCTGTCCTGACCGGTCGTACCATCGCAACAACCTTGGTGGCTCACTTTGTTCTTTCGCGGAGATGAACCCATTCCTGGATGCATCAAAGGCCGCCCACCCAAATGCTGCGTAAAAGTTCAATTGATTGGGGTATGCCAAGAACGGTTCCCCACTAGTAGTTTTCGATTTCGCCTCAAACCTTTGCGCCATCAAGTACCCGTCGCGGCTGAAAAGGATGTAACCGGCGGTCACGTATTTTGGATAACTGCCATTTCGGATCAGCACTCGCGTCTTCGGGTTGTTCAATGAACCGAGTAGGACGTCATAGCGCTTGTCTTTGCGTACGACAGCAAAAAGGAAGTAATTACCGTCCGGAAGAAAATGAGGGTACCCGTAAGCCGATCCCGGAGCGTCTGAGGGCGACTTGTCGTGGAGGGTACAATCGTCTGCCGACGCGCTGAAGATCTTAGTTGGTGGCGCTGTCCATGCCAGGATCGTACCGTCACGGTTGATCGTGCTTGGCGCTGCGTTAAAGTTCTCGCACAGCAGTTCGTTCGCGCCTCCTGTGGCCGAAAACCGCACCAGTTTTCCGTTCACCAGCGCAACTACGGCTTTGCCGTCAAGTGTCCACGTAAACGAGTAGTAATCCTCAGTGCTCTCGCTTCCCTCCAGCAGCCGCGGCGAGAGTGACTCGAGGCGACGCACCCACAACGACCGCTTTCCCTTGGCGTTAGTGACGGCGTAAGCGACCATGGCTCCGTCTGGTGAAAGCGCCGTTGCTCCATCTTGAATCAGGTATCCCGGCGGAGGCTCCACGGTGAACATGATCTTCCGCTGAAGCAGCGAAGAGGCTTGCAAGTACCGCATTACTAATGTTGTTGCTAAAGCGAGGAGCAGAAACAATGCACTCGTCCACGCTATAAGCTCGCGAGTAATTCGACGCCGGCTTTTGACTTGAGGGACTCCCGCCTGCGAACCTGCATCTCTCATCCATTGCAATTGCAGGCCAACATCATGGGCGGTCTGCCAGCGCTGATCCGGGTCTTTGGCCAGACAGTTTCGTACCAAACGGTCGAGCGCTGGCGGGGATAGAGGCTGAAGCGCGCTGATCGACACCGGTTCGGAGCTCATGATGGCTGCGATGATGCTCGCTCGCGACGTGCCATCGAAGGCGTTCCGGCCAGTCACCATTTCATAGAGAAGAACGCCCAAGGCGAAAATGTCGGTGCGACAGTCTGTGTCCTTGCCTTCCAGTTGCTCAGGCGCCATGTAGCGAAAAGTGCCGACGATGACTCCTTCTTCTGTCAGCGATTTCGATAACGTTTGCGTGTCCCCTGCCGCAGCCGAGGCCAAGGCCGGACTTGGTTTTGCAAGTCCAAAGTCCAACAACTTGGTGCCGGTCTTGGTCAGCATCACGTTGGCCGGTTTGAGGTCGCGATGAACAATGCCATATCGGCGAGCGGATTCGAGCGCGGAAGCGATATCTGCGCCAACTCTCAAAACTTCTGAAACCGGCATCGGACCTTTCGCCAGGCGGTCTGCGAGGGTTTCCCCTTCGAGGTATTCCAATACGACATAGCGGATACCATTCTGGTCGCCAAGGTCGAAGAGGGCGCAGATGTTTGGGTGTGAAAGGCCGGAAACCGTGCGGGCCTCGCGTTCGAAGCGGGCGAGGCGTCCCGGATCAGAAGCCAGATGCACGGGCAGAATCTTAATTGCTACCGTGCGGTCCAGGCGTGTATCACGTGCGCGGTATACCTCACCCATGCCCCCAGCACCCAATGCCCCCAGGATCTCGTAGGGCCCGAGCTTGGTTCCTGCCGTTAGAGCCATAAGTGTTTCGAATTATAAGACTGGGCCATGCCTCTCCCCAAAGACGCCAGCGCAGATGGGGCGTAAACAAAAGGCCGTCTAGAACTACTCCAATTTCCGCTAACGAGTTATGCAAAATTCTACCGGCTGTGTACATGACCTATGCCAAGGATCTGCCGCACACGTTTGAGGCGCTTCAAAAGGATCAGTGCCGCCCAGATTTACACTTGATTCCTAGAGGGCTTGGGTTCAAAAGCCGTCTGACTCTAACAAACTCCCGCCGGCGACGGCAGCGGCAGAAAGCTCAGTCTTCGTTTTCAGTATGCACTCATCACCAGCATCCTGCTGAACCCCACAGCGCAGTTCTTCTGGACCTGCGGATACTCTGACCTATCAGAAGCTCAGCTTGAGTCCGAACTGCAGATTGCGTGGGCTGAAAGTTCCCCCAGCCTTTCCGAATTGAGGGCCATTCAAGCGATTACTGCCGGTGGGCCCGACGTTGGGCACTCCTAATTGGAAGTTGGTGTGGTTGAGAATGTTGAACGCTTCGGCGCGGAACTGTAGTCGAAAGCGGTCGGAGAGTCGAAAGTTCTTGAACAGCGATGTATCGAGGTTCAAGTATCCCGGCCCCACAAATGTATTACGGCCCAGGTTGCTGACACAGGCCAGGCAAGGTGTGGAGAAGAAATTGTCAGGGAGGTTGAAGCCGTCGGCCCACTGCTCGTGAGTTGCATCCACGTGGTTCGCGATCGCATTGGGACGGTCATTGGCGACCCCGTCGAGGTTGTAATCTGCGCGGATGTTCACACAGTGAGCTGGGTCGAACGTGATGGGTTCACATGCGTCTGGGAAGCTGGTGTCAGGCTGCAACTTGCTAAGTGCGGATCCTCCTCCCCGATAAGGAAACCAGTGGGCCCCCGTCTGCCGTGAGAAGATTCCATTCAGCTGCCACCCCCCCAGCATTGTGCCCACGAAGTCGTGCCTGTCCTGCAGAAACGGCATCTCCCAGACAAAATTAAAAGTCAGCCGGTGGCGAATATCGAAGGTGGAGTTGCCACGGTCGAGTTGAGGCAACGTCTGATCAGTCGAATAACCGTCGCCCCCCCCAAAACCATTGGCAGTGGTTAGGCCGCTGTGCCAACTGGATCCAGAATCTATGGAATGGCTCCAGGTGTAGTTGCCGCCCAACTGCAGGCCATGGCTCAGTTGCTGTTTCAGCGAGACTTGCAGGCCGTTGTAACTGGAGTTCGCAACATTCTCCCACACCCGCAAGTTGCCGTAATTGGGATTCAACACTCCAAAGGGGTTGTTGTCGTTGATCTGGCTGCACAGCCGTCGGCCGAAGGTATCGTGTACGCAAACGCCCTCCGGTAAGGCCCCACCCGGAACCCGGTTGACGCTCTCGGCGCGCACCAGCTTGTGACCGGCTGTGCCCACGTAGTTGACTTCCACCGAGAGCTTGGGCCGGATCTCGCGCTGCACACCCAAAAACCAGTTCTCCACATAAGGATCTCGAATGCCCTCCGGGAAAACAATAGAGGTCAGTGCTGCGAGATGGGAATTGGAGGGGTCCCAGCCAGAAATATTTCCCGTCGCTCCCACCTTGGCGTGCTGACCGGGGGGGGGCGGTCCAAGGAACGTGGGGGTGCCTCCTCCCACCGGACCGTAGACGATGTTGCCACCTCCACCGCCCAGCGCGTTTTGCGCCTCATCAAGAGAAAAGTAGGGCGGGTTCCAGCGAGTGTTGGAAAGCGGGTTATATAGGGTACCCTCATAGGAAACGCCGAAGCCACCGCGCAACGAAGTCTTGCCATCGCCCAGCACATCCCAGGCAAAGCCCACGCGGGGACCGAAGTCATTGTGATCCCCCTTGCCTAAGCTCTTGGTTGGCGCAAAACCTCCCGGCCCGCACTCGCCAGCAAGAATCCCGCGCTGATCTTCCGGACAGGGAACGTTGGCGCTTTGAATCTGACCTGCTCCCGTTGAGATGTTATCAATCAGGTCCTGTCCCAATCCCTTACGGAAGGTCGTCGCCAGATTGTTCAGCTCGGTGTGGCGGGTGTACAGATCATAGCGCAGCCCGAGGTTAAGCGTGAGACGCCTGGAAACCTTCCAATCGTCCTGGAAAAAGAATCCGTACTCCCAGTTCCGCCAATGCCGGTTGTTCGTTGCCAACTGCGCGGGCTGACCGCTTATAAAGCCCGGATCGACCCCGGCAAATTCGTCATAGGGTTGATCAATCGCGAAGAACAGCTGGTCGAAAAAGTAGTAGGACGGTCGCCCAACGTCCCAGTCGCTGTTCTCTATGTTCCGCCGAATCTCCGCCCCCCCTTTCAAACTGTGCTTGCCGTGACTCAAGGAAATCACATCCACGTAGTTATAGATGTTTTCGTGAAAGGTCTGTGGGTACCCGCTGTAAGCACCGAAGCCAACGCTCCCGTCATCGAATTTAATGTCTGGCACTCCAGGAAGGCTAGCCTGCACCGAGAAGTCGTTACCTGCGTAGCCTGCGCGGAATTCGTTCAGCAGCGTGGGAGTGTAAGTATGAATATAGCTGAACTGGAAATTGGGGGTGGTGGTAGTCGAAGGGGTGTAGAAACCGCGAAGTTGTGTTGGATTGCCACCATAAAACCGATCGGCAGCCGTCGACCAGTTAAGCTGACCAAACAGTCGATCGTTGCTGCTCAGGTTGTAGTCCAGACGGAGGGACGCCTCATGCCCGTTGAACAGGTTCTCGGCTACCTGCGACTTGCCGACGTTCAACACATTCACCAGGAATGGGAGGTCACGCCCAAATGCCCCCGCCGCCGGCGTAAAGTAAGGTGAACCACTCGGGCAATTGGCCGTCTGCTTCATGTAATCGATATCCGCCTGCTCCACCCCAAACAAGGCAGCAAATTTGTTGGACATTACGCTGGTAATCCCCAAATCGCTGTTAGGGCACAAATAGTCGCCGAAGTTGGCGAAACCGGAACCAGAAAACTGCCCTCCGGTGACGTAATCGCGCAGCGTAAAAGCGGGGCTACCCGAGTTGGAGGGAGCGAAGTTGGAATACAACAGGCTGGAAATAGAATCGGGGAAAGACGAGATCACTGCTCGCCGAAAATCTGAGGACTCCGCCAGCACTTGTCCCGGATTGGAGATGATAAACCGGTCCCCTTGGTAGGCAGCAAAAAAGAACAACTTGTTCTTAAGAATGGGCCCGCCTACCGTTCCTCCGAACTGGTTCAGGTGCAGTGGTGTCTTCTGGCGCTGCGCTGGGTCGGCAAAATGATTGGCGAAGAATGGATTGGCATCGAGCGCATCGTTGCGAAAGTATTCCCAAGCGTTCCCGTGGAGATTATTGGTCCCCGACTTGGTCACCAGATTCGTGATTGCTCCCGCGCTGTTACCAAACTCGGCAGAGTTGTTCAGGGTCAGCAGTTGAAACTCCTGCACCGTGTCTTGAATCGGCTGGGTGACCGGCCCTCCACTTAACCCCTTATTGGAAACCCCATTAATCACGAAGCCGTTGAAGTTCTCCCGCACTCCGTTGACCACGGTATTCGCGCCATTCTCGAATATCGTGCCCCGCATGTTAGTCGCACCCGGCGAGTACTGGATCAGGTCATAGACGTTGCGTCCGTTCAGCGGAAGATTGGCGATCTGCGTGGAATCTACGGTCTGGGCCACGCGGGAGTTTTCACTATTGATCATGACGGGCGACTCAGTCACTTCTATAGTCTCCCGTCGCTCCCCGACTTGCAGCTTGAAATCCACACGCAGGACCGTTCCCACATTCACCTCTACTCCGCTCGAAGTGGCGGTCTTGAATCCCGCAGCTTCCAGCGTCAGTTTGTAATGGCCCACCGTCAGCTCTTTGGCTGTATAGATTCCTGCGCTGTTCGTCTGGGTCTGGATGTCATACCGTGTACTCAGATTTTGTAGAACGATCTTTGCGTCTGGGACTACGGCTCCAGATGGATCAATGACGGTGCCGGTTATTTCACCGTTCTGTATTTGGGACGAAGCTGAGACGGCGAAGATGATCAACGCCAGGATGCAAGAACCGCGGAGCACCAGGTGACTCATGGCCCCTCCTGCCCGGGAAGATTCAGGCTCGGCCGGCGCCAAAATCAGCCCCGGCGTGAGGTCCAATTAGCGAGACCGAACAACTTCTACACTGGATCTTCCTCGTGAAACAGGACTATACACTCATTTCTTCATTTTGTAAGTCGCTGAAAGCTGTTTCGCTAGTTCATCCGCAGTCCATTTTTTTAGACGCGGAGTTTGGGGACGCCAGTTCCTCCTGAATTGACTTGCAATCCTCCTGGGCCTAACATCCGCGACCATGATCGGTCGAACCATCTCCCATTACCGGATTCTGCGGAATCTGGGCAGTGGCGGCATGGGCGTGGTGTATGAGGCCGAGGATACCAAGCTGCGTCGCAGCGTAGCCCTGAAATTCTTGCCAGAAGAACTCGCATCCGGTCACTCGGCACTTGAGCGTTTTCAGCGCGAGGCCCGAGCCGCCTCCGCCCTGAACCATCCTAATATCTGCACGATTTACGAGGTCGACGAGTGCGAAGGGCAGGCTTTCATTGCGATGGAACTGATGGAGGGGCAGACTCTTCAGAGTCGCGTTGCAGGAAAGCCCGTGGGAAACGAAGAAATGTTGGAGTTGGCGATTCAGATTGCCGACGCACTTGATGCCGCACATTCGAAAGGTATCTCCCATCGTGACATCAAGCCTGCAAACATTTTCATAACCGCCCGGGGCCAGGCGAAGATTCTTGATTTCGGGCTAGCCAAGAAAACCGACCGCGCCGGAGGTGCGGAGGCGACGGTCGGCGATGCCGACTCGCTGACTCGTAGCCTGGGCGATGAGAACCTAACCAGCCCGGGCATGACCATGGGCACCATCGCCTACATGTCTCCCGAACAAGCCCGGGCTGAGGAACTCGATTCTCGAACGGACCTGTTCTCCTTTGGGGCAGTCCTGTACGAAATGGCCACGGGTCGGCCTCCGTTTGCCGGCAATAGTTCGGCGGTAATTTTTGACGCGATTCTGAACAAGCATCCGCCTCCTCCAGCGCGTCCTGAACTCCCTGATAAATTCGCCGAGATCATCGACAAGGCGCTCGAAAAAGATCGCGATATGCGCTACCAGAGCGCTGCCGAGATGCGTGCCGACCTGAAGCGACTCAAGCGGCAAACCGCATCGCATCCGTCATTGGCGCTGCCCAGATCTGGAGCTGTCGAGTCGCATCGGTGGCTGCATCTACGGTGGCTCGCCCCGCTGGGCCTGCTTGTGAGTGGGATTGTGGCGCTAGGGTTCTGGTTTCTAGCGCCTCTGCCAGCACCCAAAGTGCTCGCCTACACGCCTCTAACCCACGACCGACAGAGGAAGTTTCCTCCGTTACTTACAGACGGTTCCCGCTTGTACTTCATGATGCCGAAAGCGACCGGATGGACGATTGCGGAGGCGTCCGCAACGGGTGGGGAAACGGCGGCCATTGACTCGCACTTCGATGACATTCAACTGGCTGACATCTCGCCAAGTGGGTCAGAGCTGTTGATTGGGCAATTCAGTGGAACGGATGTGCCTATTTATATTCTGCCCCTGGCGGCTGGCTTGCCCCGACGCGTAGGAGACATTCTCGCCCATGATGCCAGCTGGTCGCCGAACGGAGAACAAATCGTCTATGCACGCGGCAACGAACTGTTCTTGGCAAAGCCCGACGGTAGCGACTCCCGCCAGCTCGTGACTTTGACAGGTCCCGCTTCGCGGATACGCTGGTCGCCTGATGGGAGGGTATTGCGGTTCACAATTGACGATTCGTCGCTGTGGGAGGTAGCTTCTGACGGGACCGGCTTGCGCCCCTTGCTGCCCGGTTGGAACAATTCGCAGGAACACTGCTGCGGCAACTGGACCCCCGACGGGAATTACTTTGTCTTTGAGTCCGATCGAGGTCACAACGAAGCTACTCTTTGGGCAATTCGAGAAAAGAGCGGACTACTTCACCGGCGCAACCCAGCCCCTGTGCCGCTAAGCACGGGCCAAGGCAGCATGTTCAGTGCGGTATCGAGCCGGGACGGGAAGAAGCTTTTTGCGATTCAAGGAGCTACTCAGGGCCAACTCGTGCGTTACGATGCTAGGTCTGAACAGTTCGTGCCCTATCTTTCAGGTATATCCGCGATTCGATTAGCATTTTCGAAAGATGGGCAATGGGTCGCCTATAGTAGTTTCCCGGATGGAACTCTTTGGCGCAGCAGAGTGGACGGAACGGAGCGGCTTCAACTTTCTCCTCCTTCCATGGTCCGCGCCGGTGCGCCCCAATGGTCCCCCGATGGTAAGCAGATTGCATTCTCTGCCAATCCGGGCACAAAGAAGCACATTTATATCGTGTCGGTAGATGGTGGAGTCCCCAAAGAAGTGACTAAAGGCGAGCGCGTCGACTTTTATCCCAACTGGTCGCGGGACGGCAATTCGTTGTTTTTCGGCAGCATGGCCGCGATCGCCATTTATCAGCTGAATTTGAAAACTAACCAAGTTACGACTTTGACAGGGTCTGAAGGCATGTGGTTTCCCAGCCTTTCGCCGGATTACAACTACATCGCCGCTCTTTCTAGCACGAACCATCTCATGCTGTTTGACCTGAAAACCCAGAAATGGACAGAGCTGACCCAAACACAGGCGGACTACCCCGCATGGGCGCATGATGGAAAGTTTGTGTACTTCAGCTCCACGGCTGGAGGTGAGCCAGCGTTCTATCGGGTGCAAATCAAGAACCATAAGCTGGAACGTGTGGCTAGCTTGAAGGATGTGAAGCGGCCAACATCGGGAACTTTCGCCTCCTGGACCGGCCTAGCTCCTGATGATTCTCCGCTGGCTCTGCGCGACATCAGCACTTTCGATATTTACGCGTTAAAGTGGGAGCTTCCGTAGCCGGCTTAGGTTATCTAGAGCCGAATTGAAACCATAGCAAACTGGCTGTCACAAGGAACCCTAAGTGGAACCCTAGTCGATCTGAAAGTAACCTGGGCGAGGCGACAACTGGAGGTAGATCGCGGGCCAGGCTGGAGCAGTTCGATGTTGCTCAGCTTCAATGCGTCGGTACCTCATGGCCTTCGAACGGCAAACAAGGCTGAGCCGGTGGTTGAAAAACAGGCGATGCTCGAATTGCTCAACTCGCGAAAGAGGACTTTCGTGGATCGAACAGTAAGGACCTCACGCTTCTCGACGTCATGCTGCACAAGAGCGTGGATCAGGCGAAGGCAAAAGCCGGAAGCAACTCCGGCCGCTTTCTGAGCGGATGAGCGGCGCAGCCTCGCAAACACCGCCACATGTCACCTTTCGGGTGTCTTCATTGGTAAAAACCCGCAGCATTGTGCCGGTCAAAAAGTGGTACAGAGGGTCTCCGGCTGCCTGTACAGATTGGGCATTGCATTGTTCGCGCTTGAGAATCCGGAAAAGTGTCTGCTGCGCGGTGATTCATGGATTTTTGGCTCGCCTGCGTATCGGATCAAGCTCCATTCCTTCCTTCTCTTGTTGAAGAGCTTCGTCCGTTCGCTCCAGTCTGCAGAATGAATGAATGCACGCACATGGTGTGCTTCGGCGATGGGCATGAGAAAAACCACAACTTTGACAGTAGAGTTTTTGCCATCGTTCCCCCACATCCTACTGTGGCGAACGGTTCCGGTTTATTAATGCTCAACTTGTGCGATGTCCATACCGCAGCGCTCGATGCCATCGCTGCGCGAAGGTACAGTTCTGCGTTGCTTCACGCGTTGCTTCACGGTCAGCCTTTTTTCAATTCCTCCACATCGCGCTCTTGTTCTTGCTCAGCCTGCGCAATAGCCTTGTTGATTGAGATGGGAGCGTCGTGGCGCATAATCTCTTCTGCGCGAGCGACTATGGACGTGCGTTTTCCGCCCCCGCTCTGTCTCTTTTTTTTGAGATTTGGATATCGGTCGAGAAGATCGAACAACTCGATATTGAGCTTTACAAAGTTGAATGTACTGCGGGCGAGCGAAAGATTGAACTCTTCGCGCGACCCAGGATCGCAACTTCCCGTCTTTAGCGCGGCAATGATCTCGTCCAAAGTCGCCCCCTTGCCGCGGCACTCCAGATAATCCTTCGTAGCTTCTTGCGGAGTCTTACCGAAATACTGACCAGGCTGGAGCAGTGTAGGAGTGCAAGCGTTTTCCGTCAGCGTGGGATCAAGTCCGAACAATTCGCTCATGCTAGTCCTCGGGATGTTCTCGAGATCTTCCAAGTTGTTGAGGTCCGAGTGGAGCTTCAACAGGGCTGACATTGCAGGACTACTCTTTACAGCTTCGACCCGATGTCCAATCTGCGCTTTCAAAGATTCAATAATAGAGACGGTCATGGTTCTATGTACCTCGTTTGCGATACTTGGAGGAGGGGGGAGGGGTGATACCGGCATTCCGACCACCCGCCGGGGCCCAAACTTTGCGGCCCAACATCTACGTCGAGTTTAAAAGATTAGTGAAACATTTCCGAACTTAGGGAGATTTAAACGGACGGTTCTTCGCGTTGTAAGTGCTCAGGGTGGGGCCGCCTCCTCCCCCCCCGGCGGAGATCGCCCCTAAATGCTCCCAGGGTGAACGGGATCGAATCTACGGGGAGCCATACACGCCTGTCTGACCAAAATTAGACACTTTTTTAAATTTTTACGTGTGCGGCTTGGAATGCCGTGGCACGGGAACGAGAGCTTTATTTGTGTCCGGTATGCAATGCCCAAGCAAGGTGGGGAATTACAGCACCGAAGGTTTCATTCTCGGATCACCGTCGGGACTAGAATGATGGTAGGAGCCCTGTTGGAATTGCCAAGAAAAATCGTGAATTCGACCCGGAGACGCTGCTGGCCACAATCGGCGAGGCAAGGAAAGCCATGCTTTTTGCGAGGAAACAGGCTATTTTCGCGCAAGGAAATCCCGCCGACGCTGTTTTTTTATCTCCAAACAGGAAAGGTCAAGCTCGCAGTTGTTTCCAAGACCGGCAAAGAAGCAACGATTGGCATTTTGGGCGACAGGAGCTTCTTCGGCGAAGGCTCGCTTGCGGGACAGCCACTCCGTATGGGAACGGCGACCGCAATCACCGACTGCGCAGTGCTGCGGATTGAGAAGAAGGCTATGATGGAGGCGCTCCACCGGGAACAATCCCTTTCCGACATGTTCGTCGCCTACTTGCTGGCGCGGAACGTCCGCTACGAAGAAGATTTAGTTGACCAGTTGTTCAATTCCAGCGAAAAGCGGCTGGCCCGTGTCCTTCTCATGCTCGCGCGTTTTGGCAAAGAAGGAGTGCCGGAGAGTGTGGTCCCTAGGATCAGTCAGGAAACCCTGGCCGAGATGGTGGGGACCACCCGTTCGCGTGTCAGTTTTTTCATGAATCGGTTTAGAAAAATGGGATTCATTCATTATTCCGGGGGAGAAGATGGCGGACTGCAAGTCCACAGCTCACTCCTCAATGTAG
>Ga0310810_10007793_pt1 | contig 12265 bp, 11 predicted proteins | sample NCmetagenome_FD_207641 | JGI IMG/M metagenome (GOLD analysis project Ga0310810, IMG submission 207641) | Soil microbial communities from experimental microcosm in Duke University, North Carolina, United States - NC | ecosystem: Engineered > Artificial ecosystem > Soil microcosm > Unclassified ... | reverse complement strand
CTCGCCGATGGATGAACTTTGCATCTGGTCGGTCGCGCGCTCGCCGCACAATCCTGACTTGATCCTCACCGGCACGCGTCCGCCGGCGATCTTCCGTTCGACCGACGGGGCGAAAACCTGGCAGCGTGTCAAAGCGCCGCTGCCGGAAACCTGCCCGGCAGTCATGAAGCCGCGCGTGACGCAGATCGTGTTCGACCCGGACGATCCGAACCTCGTCTTCGCCGGCCTCGAGATCGGCGGCGTCTGGCGCTCGACCGATGGTGGGAAGTCGTTCCAGAGCGCGTCCGGGGGGCTGGTTTCCGAAGATATCCACGGCCTCGCGATCGTGCGCAACGGCGCACGGCTCGTGTACGCGACCACCAACATGGGCCTGCATGTCAGCAACGACGACGGCGACTCGTGGCAGGTGAAGCCGCTCGACTCCGCCTCGCAATACACACGAGGCGTGACGCCGCGCGCGGACCGCAACGGCGTCGTGCTGCTTTGCAACGGCGACGGACCGCCGGGCTCCTGGGGCAAGTTGATGGTGAGCCGCGATCATGGGGCGCGTTGGGAAGACGCCGGCCTTCCCGGCACGCTCGAAAGCTCGGCCTGGACCGTCGCGACCAACCCCGCTGATCCGAAGCTGATCTTCGCCGCGACCGCGCTCGGGCAGTATTTCCGCTCGCAAGACGGCGGCGAAAGCTGGACCGCCCTGCCGCGCCGCCTGACCGAGACGCGCGCGCTGGCGTGGGTGCCCGCATGATCCCGAAAAGTGGGAACCGGTTTTCGGATAAGATCATGCGGAATAAAAAAATCTAAGGAATCGTCATGGATTACCCCGACAAGCCGATGCGCTACGATGGCCCGCTCGATCTTCCGCGCGCGCACACGAAACTGAATCATGTGGTGAAATCGGACGAAGCCTTCACGCGCGATGGGCCGCGTGCGGACAACGAGTACCGCGACCTCGGCCTCGCCGCCGCATCCGGCGGGCGCATCGGCGCGAAGCACATCCGCGCCATCACGCCGTTCGAGCACCCGACCGGCTGGCACTGGCACGACATGACCGGGCACTTCGTGATCGTGCTGAGAGGCTGGATCACGTTCCGCTTTGCGGGCGTCGACGGCGACGTCACCGTGAAGGCGGGCTCCTGCCTCTCCCAGCCGGCGGGCGTCGCGCACAACGTGATCGCACGCTCCGACGATCTGGAGCTGATCGAGATCAACCTGCCGGCCGAGTATGGCACCAAAGACCTCGGCGACCCGCTCGACGCGGCGCAGCCCTCGTGAGCATCGCGCTCGACCAACCGGCCGCAACGCGCGGCGCGAGCCTGACTGCCTGGCTCAAGCGGCGCGCGGCGCCGCTGATCGTGTTCGCGCTCCTGTTCCTGCTGTGGGAAAGCGCCGTGCACCTCACCGGGATCAAGGAATACCTGCTGCCGCCGCCCTCGAAAGTGTGGGCGGAACTGATCAAACGCTATCCGACCGTGATGGACGGCGCCTGGGTGACGACGCAGGAGATCATCGCCGGCTATCTGCTCGCCGTCGTGGTCAGTATTCCGCTGGCGCTTGCGGTCGCCTACTCGCGCTTTGTCGAGAATGCGATCTATCCCGTGGTGGTGTTTCTGCAGATCATCCCGAAGATCGCGATCGCGCCGCTGTTCATCATCTGGTTCGGCTTCGGCTTCACGCCCAAGCTGCTGCTGGTGTTTCTGCTGTCGTTCTTCCCGATCGTGGTCGCGAGCATCGCGGGCTTCAAATCCGCAGACCCCGATATTCTCGATTTCGCCCGCACCACCGGCGCAGGCTCATGGAAGATGTTCGCCAAGATCCGCCTGCCGCAGGCGCTCCCGGATATCTTTACCGGCCTGAAGGTCGGCGCGGCGTTGTCCGCCACCGCAGCGGTGGTCGCCGAGTTCGTCGCGTCGGACCGCGGGCTCGGCTACCTGCTGCTGCAGTACAACGGCAATTTGGAAACGCCGATGGTATTCGCCGTGATCGTGCTGCTCAGCCTGATCGGCCTCGCCGTCTATTACGTGGTCGAGATCATCGAACGCATCACCATCCCGTGGCATGTCTCGCAGCAGCCGACGGACGTGACCCTGACATAAGAAAACCCGAGGGAGGACGATATGAAATTTCGATCAATCATGGGCGCGCTGGCGGTGCTTGCCGCGTCCGCCACCATGGCAACCGCACAGGATGCCGTCAGCCTTCGCCTCAACTGGTATTTCGGGGGCCTGCACGTGCCGTTCTATTACGGCAAGGAGAAAGGCTTTTACAAAGCCGAGGGCATCGACCTCACCATCAACGAAGGCCGCGGCTCGGCCAACACCGTGCAGGTGGTCGCGGCAGGCTCGGATACATTCGGTCTTGCCGATTCCTCGAGCCTGATCGCAACCGCCGCCAAGGGCGCCGAGGTCAAGTCGGTGATGACCGTGCTCTCGTCCACCGGGTATTCGGTGGTGTCGCTCGCCTCGGCCGGCATCAGGACGCCGAAGGATCTCGAGGGCAAGAAATTCGCGGTGTCGCCGGGCGATCCGCTCGGTCAGCTTTTTCGCGCGATGGCGGCCTACAACAAGCTCGACATGTCGAAGATTTCGTTCGTGCAGGTCGATCCGGCCGCGAAGGTGGTCGCCGTGCTGGAGAAGCGCGTCGATGCGCTGCTCGGCGGCGCCGACGATCAGTTCTTCCTGATCAAGTACAAGGGCGAACAGCCGGCCGCGCTGCGTTATGCCGACCACGGCGCCAACATCGTTGGCATGACCATCATGACCCAGGAGGCGACGATCAAGAACAAGGCCGACCTGGTGCGCCGCTTCGTCAAGGCGACCGTGCGCTCCTGGGATGAGACGAAGAAGAATCCCGAGGCCGCGGTCGACGCCACCATGAAGGTGAAGCCCGATCTCAATCGCAATTCGCAGCTCGATCAGCTCAAGGTCGACATCGAACTGATGGACTCGGCGAACGTGAAGGGCCGCACCGGCTTCGGCGCCGAGAAGGACTGGGAGCAGACGCTCGCCCTGCTCAAGGAATACCGCGACGTGCAGACTGACAAGCCCTGGACCGCGTTCCACACCAACGAGTTTCTGCCCGCACAATCGAACTGACGTGGGCGGCGCGGCGCTTCGCGTGATCTCGGGCGCGCAGCCGGAGCGCGCGGCCGCGCGCCCCTACATCGAGGTGAAAGGCGTCAGCCAGATCTTCCGCCGCGGCGGTTTAACCACGCATGCGCTCGACCGCATCGACCTTGCGGTGCCGACGGGCGAATTCGTCGCCATCGTGGGCCCGTCCGGCTGCGGCAAGAGCACCCTGTTGCGCATCATTGCCGGGCTGCTGCGCCGTACGGACGGCCGCGTGCTGCTCGACGGCCGCGAGGTAACCGGCGCGCAGACCAGCCTCGGCATCGTGTTCCAGAGCCCGGTGCTGCTCGAATGGCGCAACGTGCTCGGCAACGTGCTGCTGCAGCTCGAGCTCCGCGACATCGATCCGAAGCCGTACGTCGCGCGCGCGCACGATCTGCTCGCCAAGGTCGGACTTGGCGAATTCCACGACCGCCGCCCGCGCGAGCTCTCCGGCGGCATGCGCCAGCGCGCCGCCATCGTGCGCGCGCTGATCCACGATCCGCCGCTCCTGCTGATGGACGAGCCGTTCGGCGCACTCGATGCGCTGACGCGTGAGCAGATGCGCATCGATCTCGAAGAGCTGTGGATGCAGACGGGCAAGACCGTGCTGTTCATCACCCACTCGATCGACGAGGCGGTGCTGCTTGCCGACCGCGTGATCGTGATGTCGCCGCGTCCCGGCCGCATCGAGCAGGTCTACGACATTTCGCTTGCGCGCCCGCGCGGGCTCGCCGCGCGCAGCCATCCCACATTCATCGCTGCTACGCAGAAGATCACAGACCTTTTCTTGTCGAAGGGGATATTGAGGGGGGACGCAAGGCCGTCACCGTAGTGTGGGCAAAGCACAGCCTCGCGATTGCGAGGCGAAGCGTGCCCACCATTCCCGCAAACAAAGTCCGCGTGGGCGCGGCGCACGATGTGCGCCTTTGCCCACCCTACGGCGCTTATGCGTACCCCGGCGTCTTCATCCGGCAGTACTGCAGCGAATAGAGGCCGCGCTCCATCTCGGGCCGCGCGCCGTGCTTCGCGAGGTCGCCCGCCAGCAGTCTGTCGCAGGCTTCGTCGCAGGCCTCGGCCGTGCCGCCCTCGATCAGGATCAGCCAGCTCGGGATGCCGTCGACCGGCCGGCCTTTCTTTTCGGCGGTCTCGATGCGGCTCCCTGCCTGGTCGGCGATCGCGAGGTGCACGCCGGTCACCTGCACGATGTCGGCGAGCGGCGGCAGCGCGGTGTGGCGCAGATATTTCTCCAAGTCGTCCTCGCGGCCCTCGGCGGCGCCGAAGCGCAAGGTCAGGATCCAGCCGCCCTGCCCTACGCCGAGCGAGAGCTTGACGCGGCAGATACCGCGCGACGTGTCGCGGAAAAAGGTTGGCGGCACGCGCTTGGTCCATGGCGTCGGGTTGTTCAGCCGGTTGAGGTAATCCTGCCCCACCAGCACCTCGGCCGAGTCCGCCTCATAGAGCGTGAAGAACTCGGGGTGGCCGTATTTGGCGATGTAGCGGCGGCCGCGCCGAAAACCCGGAATGCCGACGCGCTCCGGCATGTGCTCGCGATTGTGCCACTCGTAGAACTCGGTGCGCCCCTCCTCGGCGATTCCGTTCCAGATCGCCACCACCGCCTGACCCGCGAGACTCATTGCTCCATCCACTTCGGCTTGCGCTTTTCCAGAAACGCCGTGACCCCCTCGCGTCCCTCCTCGCCGCGCAGGCATTCGGCGAACGCGTCCGCCGACTCCTCCAGCAATTCTTCGCGCGGCATCTTGCGGCTCGCCAGGATGAGCCGCTTGGTCACCGCGTTCGCATGCGGCGAGCACCGCGTGATGCCGGCGAGCACTTGCGCGAGCGCGGCATCGAGCGCCGCCGTTCCCTCGCACGCCATGTCGACGAGCCCAATGCGTTCCGCCTCGCGCCCGTCGAAGCGGTGAGCCGTGAGCGACAGGCGCCGCGTGCGCGACACGCCGATGCGCTGCGCCACGAACGGCGCGATCTGCGCCGGGGGCACGCCGAGCGTCGTCTCCGAAATCGAGAACTTCGCGTCCGCGGCCGCCAGGACCACATCGCCGCCGCACATGAGGCCAAGCCCACCGCCGAAGGCTGCGCCTTCGACCACCATCACGATGGTCTGCGGCAGCGCCTCGAAGCGCGCCATGATTTGACCGAAGCCGCGATTATGCAGCGCGACCCCGTCGCGCGCTCCGGCCGCCGGCAGCGGGGTCGAGAACAGCTCCTTGAAACCGTTGATATCGCCGCCGGAGCAGAACGTCGCGTTGGCGCCGCGGAAAACAGCGGCGCGGATCTGCTGGTGCGCCGCGAGATAATCCACCACCGCCGTGAGATCCCGCACCATCGCGCGGTTCAGCGCGTTCTTCGTCTCAGGGCGGTCGAGCGTGACATGCAAGATGCCGCGCTCGGTCGCAAGCTTGAGCGTTTCGCAGGCGGGAAGCTCGTTTGTTTTTTCGTTGGGCATGATCTTCGTCGATCTATCCGCGACTGCGAAGCTCGTTACAGCGCCCTCTCCCCTTGTGGGAGAGGGCTACTCCGACATTCAACATGGAATGTCGGGTGAGGGGTAAGCAACCCCTCACCCGACGGAGTATGTTGAGACTCCTGCGACGCCCTCTCCCACAAGGGGAGAGGGCAAATAGGGCAGGCGCCATCGACTCGATCCTAGTTCACCTCGCTAATGGTTCTTTCGCTGCCCCGGCAGGATGCCCATGCCCTTCGAAATGATGCCGAGCATGATCTCGTCGGCGCCGCCGCCGATCGAGGTCAGGCGCGAGTCGCGGTACATCCGCGAGATTTCGCTCTCGGTCATGTAGCCCATCCCGCCCCAGTACTGCAGGCAGGAGTCCGAGACCTCGCGCACCAGCCGCCCCGCCGTCAGCTTCGCCATCGAGGCGAGCTGCGTCACGTCGGCGCCGGCGAGATATTCCTCGACCGTGCGATAAACGTGCGAGCGCAACAGCTCGACCTTGGTCTCGAGCTCGGCGAGGCGGAAGTGCACCACCTGGTTGTCGAGGATGCTCTTGCCGAAGGCCTGCCGCCCCGCCGTGTACTCGATGGTCATGCGGATCATCCGCTCCATCTTCATCAGTCCTGCCGCGGCGGCCCAGATGCGCTCCTCCTGGAACTGCTGCATCTGGTAGATGAAGCCCATGCCCTCCTCGCCGATGCGATAGCGCTGCGGCACGCGCACATTGTCGAAGAAGATCTGCGCGGTGTCGGAGGCACGCATGCCGAGCTTGTCGAGCTTGCGTGCGATCTCCACGCCCTTGGTCTTCATCGGCAGGCAGATCAGCGTCTTGTTGCGGTGGACCGGGCCTTCGCCCGTGTTGGCGAGCAGGCACATCCAGTCGGCCTGCGTGCCGTTGGTGGTCCACATCTTGCCGCCATTGATGATGTAGTCGCCACCGTCCTTCTTCGCCGTGGTCTTGATCGACGCAACGTCTGAGCCTGCGCCGGCTTCCGAGACACCGAGGCAGGCAACATAATCGCCCGAAATCGAGGGCTTGAGAAACTCTTCGCGCAGTTCGTCCGAACCGTTCTTGGTCAACGCCGGCGTCGCCATGTCGGTCTGTACGCCGATCGCCATCACGGCGGACGCGGACTTTGCGGCGCCGAGCGCCTCGCAGAACGCGACCTCGTAGGAATAATCGAGCCCCTGCCCCCCGAACTTCTCCGGCTTGTGGATGCCGAGCAGACCTTGCCGACCCATTTTGCGAAACAGCTCGTGCGCCGGGAAAATGCCGGCCTGCTCCCACTCCTCCGCATGCGGATTGATCTCGGCCTCGACGAATTTCGTCACCGAGCGCATCAGCTCGCGGTGCTGTTCGGTGTAGATCATGCGTTTAGCGTCCTTGGCCTTTAGCTTGACGTAGCATAAGGCATCAGCCAATGCTTACCAAGCATTTGCTTGGTACGCCGCAGAGCCGCATGACATCGTATCGATCGGTCTTTCGCGACGGCCTCTTTGCGGGTCAGGCCGGCATTGTGACCGGCGCCGGCAGCGGAATCGGGCGCTGTACGGCGCATGAACTCGCGGCGCTCGGCGCCAAGGTCGCGCTGATCGGGCGCAAGCCGGAGAAACTGGAAAGCGTCGCGCGCGAAATCGCGGACGCAGGCGGCACGGCACGCTGCTACACCGCCGACATCCGCGAGGAGGAGCGCGTGGCCGAGGCGGTCCGCGCGGTGTGTGCGGACTTCGGCCGCATCGATTTTCTGGTCAACAATGCGGGCGGGCAGTTCTCCTCGCCGCTGGACAAGATTTCCGCGAAGGGCTGGGACGCCGTGGTGCGCACCAATCTCACCGGCGGCTTCCTGATGGCGCGCGAGACCTACACACAGTGGATGAAGGCAAACGGCGGCGCGATCGTGAACATGATCGCCGACATGTGGAACGGCATGCCCAACATGGGCCACTCGGGCGCGGCGCGCGCCGGCATGCTCAACTTCACCGAGACCGCCGCGCTCGAATGGGCGCCGGTGCGCGTCAACGCTGTGGCGCCGGGCTGGATCGCGTCGTCCGGGCTCGATCACTATCCGCCGCCGATGCGCGAGCATATCCGCGCGCTCCCCGGCAAGGTGCCGCTTAACCGGCTCGGCACCGAATCGGAAATCTCGGCCGCGATCGTGTACCTGCTCTCGCCTGCGGCCGCATTCATCACGGGCTCGTGCATCCGCATCGACGGCGGCGTGCCGAACGTGAAGCCGAACTACACGCTGCCGCCGCGCGGCACCACGCAGGCGTTCGACGGATTTCATCTGGCGGCGAAGCCGAAGGTGCTGGAGTGAGAACTTTCAATTCCGCTCGTCCCCGCGAAAGCGGGGACCCAGTCCTTGGCCAAGAGCTGGATTCCCGCTTCCGCGGGAATGAGCGGGAGAGGTAATCGTGCCCGCCATTGAATCCCGCATCGATGTGAACGGCGAGCCCTTCGCGCGCAATCGCGCGCACATGCTCTCGCTCATCGAAAAGCTGCGCGCGCTGGAAACGCGCGCGCGCGAGAAATCCGCACAGGCCAAGCCGCTCTTCGACCGGCGCGGACAACTGCTGCCCCGCGAGCGCGTCGCGCGCCTGCTCGACATCGGCGCGCCCTGGCTGGAGCTCTGTTCCATCGCCGGCTACGGGCTCGATACACCGGACCTCGACAAATCGATTCCCGGCGGCGGGATGATCGCGGGCGTCGGCTACGTCTCCGGCGTGCGGTGCCTGGTGGTCGCGAGCGATAGCGGCATTGATGCCGGTGCAATCCAGCACATGGGGCGCGAGAAGCTGCTGCGCGCGCAGGACCTGGCGCTGAAGAACAAGCTGCCGTTCATCCATTTGGTCGAATCCGCCGGCGCCAACCTGTTGCGCTACCGCGTCGAAGGATTCATCCACGGCGGCGCGATCTTCCACAATCTGGCAAAGCTCTCCGCGGCCGGCGTGCCGGTGATCACCGTGGTACACGGGTCATCAACCGCGGGCGGCGCCTATATGCCGGGCCTGTCCGACTACGTCGTCATGGTGCGCGGCCGTGCCAAGGCCTTTCTCGCCGGGCCGCCGCTGCTCAAGGCTGCGACCGGCGAGATCGCCACCGACGAAGAACTCGGCGGCGCCGTGATGCACACGCATGTGTCCGGCCTCGGCGAATATCTCGCCGAGGACGACGCCGACGGCGTGCGCCTCGCACGCGAGGTGATCGCGCGGCTCTCTTGGGGCGCGGTGGCCGCGCCGCAGGGCAAGCCGCCCCGGTATGCCGCCGAAGAACTGCTCGGCATCATGCCGCCGGAGCATCGCACAGGCGTCGACATGCGCGAGACGATCGCGCGCTTCGTGGACGATTCGGATTTCCTCGATTTCAAGCCGGATTACGGCCCCGCAACCGTGTGCGGCCAGGCGGCGGTGCAGGGTTTCGCGGTCGGCATCGTCACCAACAACGGCCCGCTCGATCCCGACGGTGCGACGAAAGCCACGCACTTCATCCAGGCGTGTTGCCAGGCCGGGCTGCCGATTCTCTATCTGCAGAACACCACCGGCTACATCGTCGGCAAGACGTCCGAAGAAGCCGGCATGATCAAGCACGGCTCGAAGATGATCCAGGCGGTGTCGAACGCGAATGTGCCGCAGATCACACTGATGTGCGGCGGCTCATTCGGCGCCGGCAATTACGGCATGTGCGGGCGCGCCTACAATCCGCGCTTCCTGTTTTCCTGGCCGAATGCGCAGACCGCCGTGATGGGCGCCGAGCAAGCGGCGCTCACGATGGCGAACGTGATGGAGGCGGGCGCGCGCCGCAAGGGGCAGGAGCCGGATGCGGCGCAGATCGGCGCGCTGAAACAGAAGATCGTCGACAATTTCGAGAGCCAGAGCAGCGCCTTCGTCACCTCGGCGCGCATGCTCGACGATGGTATCATCGATCCGCGCGATACGCGCAACGTGCTCGGCTTCGCGCTGTCGATATGCAAGGAGGCGGACGCGCGCACCTTGCGGCCGGTGCAGTTCGGCGTGGCACGGCCATGAAATCGCTGCTGATCGCCAACCGCGGCGAGATCGCGCGGCGCATCATGCGTACCGCGAGGCGCATGGGACTGCGGACGGTTGCGGTCTATTCCGATGCGGACGCTCACGCCCTGCATGTGCGTGAGGTGGACGCGGCGGTGCGGATCGGCGGCGCGGCGCCGCGCGAGTCGTATCTCAACATTCCGGCGATCATCGATGCGGCGAACCGCGCGGGAGCCGACGCGGTGCATCCGGGCTACGGCTTCCTCGCCGAGAACGCGAAGTTCGCCGAAACCGTGATCGACGCCGGGCTGACATGGATCGGCCCTCGGCCTCTCGCAATCCACATGATGGGCGACAAGGGGTTAGCGAGGTGCATCGCGCGCGAAGCCGGTATTCCGGTGATCCCCGGCTACGACGGCGAGGAACAGGACGATCCCGCGTTCCACGAGGCGGCAGGCCGCATCGGCTATCCGCTGATGATCAAGGCCGCATTCGGCGGCGGCGGTCGCGGCATGCGGGTCGTTCGCGATCAGAGCGAGTTCCAGGCCGCGCTCGATGCCGCGCGTTCTGAAGCGGAGCATGCATTCGGGGACGGCGCCTTGCTACTCGAACGCGCGCTCGAAGGCGCACGCCACATCGAGATTCAGGTTTTCGCCGACCAGCACGGCAACGTCATTCATCTCGGCGAGCGCGACTGCTCGGTGCAGCGGCGGCACCAGAAGCTGATCGAGGAGAGCCCCTCGCCGGCCGTTGATGCAGCGCTGCGCGAGAGGATGGGCGCCGCTGCGGTCAAGCTCACGAAGGAAGTGAATTATGCGGGCGCCGGGACGGTCGAGTTCCTGCTCGATGCCGACAGGAACTTCTATTTCATGGAGATGAACACGCGGCTGCAGGTCGAGCACCCGGTGACCGAGGCGATCACTGGCATCGATCTGGTCGAATGGCAGCTGCGCGTCGCCATGGGCGAGCGCTTCACGCGCCAGCAATCGGACATCCGGTTTCATGGGCACGCGATCGAAGCGCGGCTTTGCGCCGAAGACCCGGCGCGCGATTTTCTGCCGCAGGCGGGACGGCTCGCGCTCTGGCAGCCCGCACCAAGCGTGCGCACCGACCATGCGCTTTATTCCGGTGCCGAGGTTTCACCGTTCTACGATTCCATGATCGCCAAGGTGATCGCGCACGGCGCAACGCGCGACCAGGCATGCGAGCGGCTCGCGGACGCGCTGGACGATACGATTGCGCTGGGCTTGCCAACCAACAAGGCCTTCCTCGCGTCCGTCCTGCGCGATGAGGAATTCACCGCGCAAGGCGCCACGACGGATTTCCTTGGCCGCCGTTTTCCGCGCATCGTGCCCGCGAAGCCGGACATCGCGACACTCGCCATCGCGGCTGCACTGCGCGCGAAAAATGCCGGTTACGGGGAATGGAATTGCTGGAGCAATTCCGATCGCGCGATGCATGTGCGGTTCGGGGAGAGCGACGTCACTCTGCGCTCGTTAGGCGACAGCTATCGCGCCACAGTCGGAAGCGCCGATGTGAAAGTGCGCGTCATGCAGACAAATGATCCTTCCGCGCGCATCGCCGTCGAGGGCGTGGAAGAGAAGGTCACGTTCGCGATTGAGAACGGCGCGATCCATCTCGCCCGCGCCGGCCAGAGCCACACGCTGGTAGACACCTCACACGCGCGGCCCACACGCCGCGCCTCGGCGGCATCAGACGGCCGCCTCGTCGCCCCGATGAATGGCCGTGTTGTGGCCGTCAACGCCAGGGCGGGCGAAACGATCGAGGGCGGCAAAGCGCTCGTCGTCCTCGAAGCCATGAAGATGGAGCACGCGCTGAGCGTGCCGCAGCGAGCGCGCGTCAAAGCCGTGCACGTGGTGCCCGGTGCGCAGGTTTCGCCCGGGCAACTGCTCGCGGAGCTGGAGCCCGCATGACAGGGCGCGCGATGCGACACCGCGTGGCGCCGCGGTCTGGAGGGTGACCATGCAACCGGCTGAAACGATCGAAAACAGGATCAGGCGGCTGTTCGAGACGACCGTCCCGTTCAATCAGGTGCTCGGGCTGAAGGTGCATTCGATGGACCCGTCCGCTCCGCAGCTGCGCTTCGACATGCGCCCCGACCTGATCGGCAACCCGCGCCGCCAGATCCTCCATGGCGGCGTCATTTCGGCCGTGCTCGATGTGGCGGCCGGATTTGCCATTCACCTCGCCGCCGCCAAGAGCAAGGGGGAGTCGGCGGAGGGGCACTTTCCGTCGATCGGCACCATCGACCTGCACGTCGACTATCTGCGGCCGGGCCGCGGCAACCATTTCATCGCGACCGGCCGCGTGGTGCGGCTCGGCAACCGCGTCGCGGTCGCGCACATGGATTTGGTGAACGATACCGGCGAGCTGATCGCGACCGGCGGCGCGGCATATATGGTGGGGTGAGGTGTCCCGGGCGCAGCGCAGCGCAAGACGCTGCGCTGCAGACACAGGGATCGCCAAGCACATCTGAGTCTCGGGCGATCTCGCATCTGCGGTGCACCGCTGACGCGCTGCACCGCGTGCGGGACACGCTTCGCTAGTTCGTCAGATACTCCGAGACCGACTTCCAGCGGCCGTCCTGAATCTGGCACAGCATCGCGCGGTCGGTGCCGAGATGCTTGGTCGGGGAGAACGTGTTCTCGTCGGCGCCGAA
>Ga0310810_10007792_pt1 | contig 12265 bp, 7 predicted proteins | sample NCmetagenome_FD_207641 | JGI IMG/M metagenome (GOLD analysis project Ga0310810, IMG submission 207641) | Soil microbial communities from experimental microcosm in Duke University, North Carolina, United States - NC | ecosystem: Engineered > Artificial ecosystem > Soil microcosm > Unclassified ... | reverse complement strand
AAGCGGCGCTGCAGGCGGCGAACCGCGGCAACGTCACCGTTCACGTGCTCGACCCGCGGCCGCTCGGTTCGGCGCCGTTCGGCGGCGCGGAGTCGCTGCGGCGGCTCTCGGCCGAGACCGGCGGCCGCGCCATCGTCAATACCAACAACCCGGAGCAGGGGCTGAAGGAGGTTCTGGCCGACGCCAGCGCCTATTATCTCGTCGGCTACGCGCCGACCCGGCAGCTCTCGGACGGCAAGTTCCACAAGATCAGCGTCAGGGTGAAGCGCTCTGGCGTGCGCGTCTCGGCTCGGCGCGGCTACTGGGCGCCGAGCGAGGCGGAGACCAATCCACCGCCCGAGGCGCCGGCGGATCCGGCGCTGACCGGCGCGCTGCGCGAGCTCGTCGCGCCCGGCGCGCCTGGCGGACCGGACCTTCGCGTGATCGAGATGTGGGTCGGCAGCGAGCCGGCCGACTACGGGCTGTCCACCGTCCGCGTGGCCTGGGAGGCGGTGAATCGCAGCGCTCCTGAGACGCCGGTCACGGTCGAAGTGGAGCCGGTGACGCGGAGCGGCGCCTCGCTCTACCCGGCGCAGACGATTCGGACCGGACCGAAGGAAGGCGACGTGCCGAGCGTCGCGTCGTTCAACCTGAAGCCGGGTCCAGCCGCCCTCAAGGTGACGCTGCGATCCGCCGGTGGAGCGGTGATCGATCGCTGGACGCAGTCGCTGGCAGTGCCGAACTACGCCGAGGCGTCGCTGAAGATCGGAACCGCACGCGTATTCCGGACCCATACGCTCGCCGAGTCGAAGGCCTTCGACGCCGACGCGGACCCGACGCCGACTGCATCGCGCCGCTTCCGCCGGACCGATCGTCTGGTGATCGACGTGCCGTTCACGTCGGATCTCGGCGAGCCGACCGTCGAAGCCAAGCTCACCAACCGTGACGGCAAGGAGCTGGCGACGCTGCCGCTCGCGAAGGGAGGGCCCGGTGGCGTGGCCCGCGTGATCCTTCCGCTCGCCTCGCTGGCGCCAAGCACTTACACGGTGCGCGTCCAGGTGAACACCGGGACGCACACCGGCGCGCAAGCGGTCGCCTTCACGGTGTCGCAGTGAGGCCGGGTGCTCGCGGCGCTCGGTTCCGCGAGCACGCGGTGGGCGGGGCTTCGCGCCGTAGGCCTGCGACAGGCGACGCTGCGCGTCGCGGGCCTGCGGTAGGCCGCCCTGCGGGCGGTAGCGGCGGCGCGTTGCGCCGTAGGAATCTGGTGATCGCGATCTGCATCGGGCTCGGGCTGACTGCGACGCTCGACGCACAGCGGCCGCCCATCGGCGAAGCCATCAAGCCGTTCCTCTCCGTGGACGCCCCGGTGGTAGCGCTCACCAACGCGCGGGTCATCGATGGCACCGGCGCGCCCGCTCGGGACGGACAGACCATCATCTTGCGCGACGGCCGGATTGCGGCGATTGGCGACGCGTCGCGCACCGCTCCGCCGGACGGCGCTCGGGTCATCGATCTCTCCGGCAAGAGCGTCATGCCCGGCCTGGTGATGCTGCACGAGCATCTGTACTACCCGGTCGGCCCGGGCGTCTACGGGCAGCTCGGTCAGAGTTTCGCCCGCCTCTATCTCGCCGGCGGGGTCACGACCATGCGCACCGGCGGGAACATGAACGGGTTCATGGACCTGAACCTGAAGCGCGGCGTCGATGAGGGCCGCGTCGCCGGACCGGCGATGGACGCGACCGCCCCGTACGTCAACGGGCCGAACGCCTTCCTGCAGATGCGGTCGATGGCCGACGCCGATGAGGCCCGCAAGCAGGTGGCCTACTGGGCTGACATGGGCGCGACGTCGTTCAAGGCCTACATGCAGATCTCGCGGGCCGAGCTCGCGGCCGTCGTTGCCGAGGCGCACGCGCGCAGGATGAAGGTGACCGGGCATCTCTGCTCGGTGACCTACGCCGAGGCCGCGGAGATCGGCATCGACAACCTGGAGCACGGCTTTTTCGCGGCCACCGATTTCGTGCCCGACAAGCAGCCGGACATCTGTCCGGGGCAGGCGCAAGGCCAGCAGACCGTCGCGGCGCTCGACGAGACCGCCCCCGCATTTCAGTCACTGGTGAAAAAACTCGTCGACCGCAAGGTTGCGCTCACGTCCACGCTGACGATCTTCGAGACCTTCACTCCCGGCCGGCCGCTGCCGCCCGGGCTCGACGTCCTGCTGCCGGTGCTCAAGGAGCAGTTCGAGCAGAACTACCGCCGCACCGCCGAGAACAAGGAGTCCGTCTACCGGACGCTCTTCCCGAAGGCGATGGCGCTGGAGCGCGCATTCGTCAAAGCCGGCGGGCTGCTGGTGGCCGGCACCGACCCAACCGGCGGCGGTGGCGTGGTCCCTGGCTACTCCAACCAGCGCGCCGTGGAACTGCTGGTCGACGCCGGTTTCAGCCCGCTCGAGGCGATCTCGATCGCGACTCGCAACGGCGCGCGCTATCTCGGTCGCGAAGACACGATCGGCACGATCGCGGTCGGTAAGCAGGCGGATCTGGTGGTGCTCGACGGCGATCCGTCGCGCACGATTGCCGACATTCGCAAGGTCGACACCGTCTTCCGGCTCGGCGTCGGCTACGATCCGAAGGCCCTGATCACCTCGGTGACCGGCCGCGTTGGGCTGTGGTGACCGAGCCGCTGACTCCCACCGACACGCTGGTGGCGGCGTTCCTGGCGAGGACTCTTCCGAAGCCGGAGTGGACGCACGTGGCGCATCTGCGTGTCGGCTTGTGGCACGTGCGCCGGTTCGGGGAGATCGGCGCGCTGACGGCGTTGCGCGAGCGGATCCCCGCCTACAACGAAGCGGTCGGAACGGCGAACACCGATTCCTCCGGATATCACGAGACGCTGACCGTCTTCTACGTTCGCCTGATCGCCGACTTTCTGGAGCGCGTGGGCGCCGCAGCTGACGGTGCTGACGAGGACCTTGAAGCCAGGTTGATCGCCGACTGCGGCGCACGCAAGCTGCCGCTCGAGTATTACTCGCGCGATCGTCTCTTCTCGGTCGAGGCGCGCCGGGGATGGGTCACGCCCGACCTGAAACTGCTGCCGAAAACTGGGACCAGATCACCAGATAGATCTCCAGATCACCAGATAGATCGCCAGATCTCCAGCTAGATCGCCAGATCGCAAGATCGGCAGATTGATCGCCACATCACCAGATCACGAGGTCGCCAAATTCGCGATCTTCAGGCCTCAGCCTCCTCAGCCTGACCCCGTTCCGCCTTTGCCGCGGAAATGATCTTCGACTGCAGGTGGCTGGGGACCTCGTCGTAGTGCGAGTACTCCATGTGGTACGAGCCGCGGCCGCCGGTCACCGACGTCAGGTGCTGCTCGTAGGTGAGCATCTCGGACATCGGTACCTGCGCTTTGATCACCGTCATGTGGCCGCGCGGCTCCATGCCGGAGATGCGGCCGCGCCGGCCGTTGAGGTCGCCCATCAGGTCGCCGGCGTAATCGCTCGGCGCGTAGACCTCGACGTTCATCACCGGCTCGAGCAGCGTCGGCCGCGCCTTTGACATCCCGTCCTTGAACGCGAGCCAGCCGGCGGTCTTGAACGAGAGCTCGTTCGAGTCGACGTCGTGGTACTGACCGTCGGTGAGGACGACCCGGAAGTCCACCACCGGATAGCCGGCGAGGTATCCGCGCAGCCTCGACTCCTGGATGCCCTTTTCGACCGCGGGAATGAACTGCCGCGGGATCGACCCGCCGAAGATCTCGTCCACGAACTCGAAGTCGCTGCCGCGCGGCAGCGGCTCCATCCGGATCTTGCAGTCGCCGAACTGGCCATGGCCGCCGGTCTGCTTCTTGTGCCGCCCGTGCGCCTCGACCCTGGCGGTGATCGTCTCTCGATAGGGGATGCGGGGTGGCTTCAGGTTCACTTCGACGCCGAAACGCCGCTTCAGTTTCGCGACCGTGACCTCGATGTGGAGCTGCCCCTGGCCGGCCAGCAGCAGTTCGTTGGTCTGCTGATCGCGGGCGTAGCGGATGGTTCCGTCCTCTTCCTCGAGGCGGTGCATCGAGGTGCTGATCTTGTCCTCGTCGCCGCGGCTCTTCGGCTCGATCGCGTAGGAGAGGACCGGCTCGGAGAAGGCGATTGGCGCGAACGTGATTCCGGCCGCTTTGTCAGCCAGGGTATCGCCCGTGCGCGTGTCCTTCAGCTTGGCCACGGCCCCCAGATCGCCCGCCTTCACCTCCGGCACCGGAATCTGGGTCTTGCCCTGCAACGCCACCAGGTGTCCGAGCCGTTCCGGAGCGCCTCGCGTCGTGTTGGTCACCGTGGAGTCGGACTTCAGCGTGCCCTGGTAGACGCGAAACAGCGTGATTCGTCCCGCGAACTGATCCGCTACCGTCTTCCAGACGAACGCGGCATACGGTGCCGATTCGTCCGCGGTTCGCGTCACGGTCTCGGCTCCGGCCTGGGCTGTGAACGGGCGATCGATCGGAGACGGCAGGTAGGCGAGCACCGCGTCGAGCAGCGGCTGCGCGCCGACGTTCTGGAGGCCCGACGCACAGACGAGCGGGAAGAGCTTGCCAGCGGCGGTCGCATTCTTCAGCCCGCTCACCAGCTCCTCCTGCGTGAGCGTGCCCGCCTCGAAGAAGTGCTCCATGAGGGTTTCGTCGGCTTCGGCGACCATCTCGACGAGCGCCTCGCGCGCGGCGGCAACGGCCCCCTCCATGGCTCCGGGCACCGGTCCCTCGGTCATCTTGGTCGAGCCATCGGCGGGGAAGGTGTAGGCCTTCTGGTTGACGAGATCGACGACGCCTGTGAAGTGCTTGTCCTCGCCAATCGGGAGCTGGATTGGAATCACGGCGCGGCCGAGCGTCTCGCGCAGCGACTCGAGCGTACGGTCCAGCGACGCGCGGTCGCGGTCCAGCCGGTTCACGCAGACGACGCGCGGCAGCGCGAGCTCGTCGGCGGCCTGCCAGGCCTTCTCGGTCTGCACTTCGACGCCAGCGACCGCGTCCACCACCACCAGCGCGCCATCGGCGACCCTGAGCCCGGCGCGCACGTCGGCGAAGAAGTTGCCGAACCCCGGCGTGTCGATGAGGTTGACCTTGGTCTTGTTCCACTCGACGAAGGCCAGGCTGGCCCCGAGGGTGTGCTTACGGGCGATCTCTTCGTCGTCGTAGTCGGTGACCGTGGTGCCTTCGTCCACCAGGCCGAGCCGGTTGACCATGCCGGCCGAGAACAGCAGCGCCGACACGAGTTGTGTCTTGCCGCAGCCGCCGTGGCCCACCACAGCCACGTTGCGGATGCTGGCAGCATCGTAGACCTTCATAGCCGTACACTCTCCTCCGGCCGCGTCGCACGTCCGGTTCCAACGCGCATCATATATGAGCGGCACCGGCCCGACGTCTGGCACCGTCGAGGCAACGGGCGATTCGATGGCCAGGTCAGGGGTGCCGCGGCACCGACCAAAGCCCGTTCAATGTGACCGGGGTGAGGTGAAAAGCTGTTCCACCTGGCCGAGGCCGGCAAGGATGTCGGCTTGCCCGAGGCGCCGCAGGGCATCGCTCGCCGGCCGCTCCTCGCCCAGCGGTTCACGGGACATCGTGAACGCGTCTTCTTTGCGGTTGACGAGGTCGATCGCGTACAGCAATCGGCCGTTGCGCCGAAGCGAACCGTAGCTCGCGCCGTAGCTGGAAACCACCAGGAACGGCTCGCGCCGGCGCGACCGAGGCGCGTCACCCGCTCCGACAAACAACGGCTGACCGAACCCCGGTCCCGCGTCGCGAAACGCGTAGCCCAGCAACCCGTACAACGTGGGGGTGATGTCGGTCAGGAACGCGAGCCCGCCCAGATCGGTCGTGAGCCGGGCCCTGAGCTTCGCCGGCACGCCGACGATCAACGGAACCCGGAGTATCTCAGGCCGGATGTAGAACTGGTGGCCCCAGCGTCCCTCTTCGCCCAGCGAATCGCCATGGTCGCTGGTGAGGATGATGACGCTGTCGTCATAGAGGCCGCGCGCTTTCAGGAAATCGACGAATTGCCCGAAGCAGCCGTCGATGCGCTGCAGGCGCGTCGCATACGGCGCGTAGAAACCGGCATACTCCGCCTTCGTGTCGCTCGCGCCAGACCGGGTGTTGAGGAGGTGCACGTTCATCGGGGCGAGATAGGCGAAGATCGACCGCGTGCTGGTTCGGCCATCGATGTGCGCCCGCAGCGAAGAGAGGTTCTGGCACAAATCCGTGTCGACGCTCTTGACCTCCGGGTCGAGGAAGGTCCGTTGTGCATCTGGACGGAGCAGGCTTGCCACCGTGAAATCATTGACCACGACGTCATAGCCGGCGTCGATCGTGAGCTGTTCGAGCGCGTTGATCCAAGGGAAGACGCCCGCCCACCGGCGCGTGACTGCGCTACCCGTCCAGATCGCCGGCATCGACAGCCACGTCCCACCGTACTGAGTGAAGGCGTTTCGGAACACGAACTGGTCGCTCGACCAGGCCCCGATCGCGGGCGTGAACGACACCGCCGGGTTGTAGGCCGACAGGTAGTCGCGGCGGAGGCTGTCGATGACGAAGAGGAACACATGCGGCGGTGTTTCCGTCGCTTTGCGGCGCGTCGTGAACGGCGTCTCGGGCGTTTCTGGCTCGAGGGTTGAGAAGCGCCGCTCGGCCTCGACCAGATCACCGTAAAAACGCGGGTCGCTCTCGCGCTGGGCGACGAACGCGGCCGCCGCGAGGTCGGTCAACGGATCCGCCGCCCGATAGCCATCGAGCAGCCGCTCCGGGTCGGCGCGGCCGTCTCCGGTGGCGTCGGTCACCGCGTGCGCGATCCGCGGAACCCCGTGCAGAGCGAGGACGATGACAAAGGGCGCCAGCATCAGCGTAAGCGTCAAGCCGGATCGCTTCCAGTCGCGCGCGCTCTCCAGTAGCAGTGAAAAGACGAGCGCCGCCTCGACGAGCGCCACGACGCGGACGAGGATCATCGACCAGTCCACCGGAGCGACGGCGCGAGCGGTGAACCAGGCCGCGAGCGGCACCCCGACGAGCAATGAGAGCCGTACTGCCCGAGCGCCACGAAATGCCGCCAGGAGGTCGAGTCCAGTGTCCACCGGAACCCGCTCCCGTCTGGTTCCGAGCCGGAGCCCGGCCAGCATCGATGCAAACGCGACACCGAAGGGAATGGCGGTCGCGATGGCATCTCGTTGATCGATCATCAGCGGAGGAAACACCAGCCGCCGCATGAACTCGGCGATGCCGCCGGCGAGCAGAACGAGCGAGAGACCGTACTCCCATCGCACCGGGTGGCGGGTGGCAGCGGCGATGCCGGCCGCCAGCGACAAGGTCAGCGTGATGGCGACGAACGCCGCCGCGTCGAGCGCCAGCGCCCAGCTGCGGGCGAGGCTCCAGGACAACGCGGCCATCGCGGATCCTCCGATCGCCTGGTCGATTGAATGCGCCGCCCACACGACCAGGGCGGAGGCAAGAGCAGCCAACATCACCCGCGACGTGGCAGTAACCGGCTGGCCGGATACATCGGACGCGTGCGGCCAACCGGTCAGGTGGTCAATCAGCGAGAGCCAGAGCAGTGGCACGAGGGCGCCAGGCACGACGAACCAATCGTGCCCGCCGCCGACGATGAGCGGCAGCCGGGGGTGAACCAGCAGAGAGGCTGCCGACGCGCCGACTACCGCCAGATACGAGATGCTCGCCCACCATGCCGCTCGCAGGTGGGGTGCTGACGCCTTCCGGCCCGCGGCAACTATCGGCACCAGCGTCGCCACGGACGCGAAGTAGGCGCCAAAGAACCAGATGTGGTGCCAGGTGACGAAGGATTCCAGCCATGGAAAAAGCCGTGGCTTGACGAACATGTCGAACGCGAAGGGGCTGAGCGCCGTGACGCCATATCCCCAGGTAACCAGCAGGACGGCGGCGCTGGCGACCCGCGCGAGTACCCACGCGAGCCGGGTGGCATTCATCGGGCCCCCTCCACCGACAGAGCGTCCAACTCGGTCAGCAGATCGAGTGCAGCACGCCGGTTGGGTTGCAGCTTGAGCGCTGCCTCGACGTGAGACCTGGCTTCCGAGGCGGCCCGGCGCTGCACGAGGAGCCGAGCGAGGCGCAAGTGGACTTCCGCGTAGTCCGCATCACGGTCCAGAGCGCGCCGGTAGGCGGCCTCGGCATCGACGGTTCGCCCGTTCGCCTCGTAGAGATCGCCGAGATCGGCCAACACCTCCACATCGTCTGGAATCAGCACCGTGCAGCGTTCGAGGGTTGCCAGTATCGCGGCCTGGCGCTCCGGAGGCCGATCAGCGATGCGCAGGCATTCTTCGCTCGAAGTCCCCCGCTCGACCCGGTCGATGTGGACGGGAAGGGCCCACCAGAAAACGATTACGACAGCGAGGAGGTACGCGACGGTTCCGCGAGGAGACGGGGGTTGGCGCAGGAGCAGACGTCGAACGGCCAGATGGTCGGATTATATACTCCGTGCTATTCGTAACGCAGCGCCTCGATGGGATCCATGCGGGCAGCACGCCAGGCCGGCAGCATCCCGAAGAAGACGCCGACCGAGGCCGAGAACCCGAGGCCCAGCGCGAACGACCACCACGGCAGCGAGACCGGGAACCCCGACAGGACATTGACCAGCAGGCCGATGGCGCTGCCGAGCAGGATACCGAGCACGCCGCCGATGCTGGTGAGGACCACGGCTTCGATCAGGAACTGGGTGAGGATCTCCAGCCGGCGCGCGCCGATTGCCTTGCGCACGCCGATCTCGCGGGTGCGTTCCGTCACCGAGATCGTCATGATCGCCATCACTCCGATGCCGCCGACCATGAGGGCGATCGAGGAGATGACGACGAGCGAGAGCAGCACTGCCCGCGAGATCTGCTCCCACACCTTCAGGACGGCGTCCTGCGTCACCAGGTCGAAGTCGTTGGGCTTGTCGAGGGTCAGCCCGTGCCGGATGCGCATCACCGCCTCGACTTCGCGCATCGCGTCCTCGCGCGAGACGTCATCGCGAGGGACCACCGCGATCATCACCGCCTGCCCGCCCATCGGCCCGCGGCGGATCCGTTCGTTGCCGAACTGCTTGCGGAATGCGGTGTAGGGAATGATTGCGAAGTCGTCCTGACCGAGGCTGAAGCCGCCGGCGGCGGGCCGCTTGTCGATCACGCCGATCACCGTGTACTCGAGCGCGCCGACGCGAATCGCCTTGCCGATCGGGTCGATCCCGCGCCGCTCGAACAGCGCCTGGTACGGCCCGTAACCGATGACGGCGAGCTGGCGCCGGCGCTCGACTTCCTGGGAGGTGAAGACGCGTCCGGCCAGCATCTTGGCGAAGTTCACGTCCACGAACCGCTCGCTGGTGCCCATCACGGCCGAGGGTCGGGTCCGTTCGCCCTTGTAGAACATCCGCTCCATCGTCGGTCCGGGCGGGCCGGCGCCGAGCCACGTGTCCACGATCTCCACGGACGGCGCCAGCCGGCGAATCGCCTCGCCGTCGTTGATGGTCAGCACCGGCCGGCGTACGAGCTCCAGGAACGACGCGCCCGACGAGAAGCTGACCGCGCCGAAGCGCTGGACGAAGATCGTCTTCGGGCCGAGCGCGGCGATCGAGTCGCGGAGCGACGTGTCGAAGCCGCGGATCAGCGAGGTCATTCCGACAATCGAGGTAACGCCAATCACGACCCCGAGCACGGTGAGCGCCGAGCGCATCTTGTTGGCGCGCAGCGTCTCGAGCGCCATCCGCGCCGTTTCCCTCACCAGACCGATCTGTCGTGTGAAGCGCATGGCTACTCGCGCCTCAACGCGTCGATGGGATCGAGCATGGCGGCGCGGCGGGCCGGATACCACCCGAAGAACAGGCCCACCAGCGCGGTGATCGAGACGCCCAGCACCACCGACCAGGCTTCGACGGACGCGGGCACCGGCGTCAGCGAGCTGATCAGCGTCGCGAACATCGATCCCATGGCGACGCCAAGCACGCCGCCGGTGAGCGACAGCGTGACGGATTCGGTGAGGACCTGCGACATGATGTCGCGCCGCTTGGCTCCGAGCGCCTTGCGCAGGCCGATCTCGCGCGTGCGCTCGCTCACGACCATCAGCATGATGTTCATGATCACGATCCCGCCGACGACCAGCGACAGGCCGACCACGCCGACCAGCACCACGGCGATGCCCTTGGTCGCCTGCTGGAAGATGCCGAGCACCGAGTCGGAGGCGAGCATCCCGAAGTTGTCGGGCTGCGACGGCTTCAGCCGCCGCTCCACCCGCATCGCGACGCGGGCTTCGTCCTTGGCCTGCTGAACGAGCGACGGATCCCGCGGCCGCACCATCAGCTGCAGCGACTGCCGGGCGCCGAATAGCTTCTGGTAGGCGCCGAGCGGGATCACGACGAATTCGTCGAGCGAATTGCCGAATGCCGATCCCTTCTTGGCGGAGACGCCAATCACCCGGAAGTTCACGCCGGCGACGCGGATCTGCTTGTCGAGCGGATCGGCGGCGCCGAACAACCGCTCGCCGATCTGGTATCCGATCAGCGCGACCTGCCGCTTGTGGCGGATTTCCACCGGCGTGATCATCCGGCCCCGTTCAGCGTCGAAAGTGGTGAAGTCCAGGTATTCCTCGGTCACGCCCTGGACCTGGACCGATTCGAGCTCCTCGTCGCGATAGGCGACACGAGTGCTCTGCTGGGCCTGTGCCATCACCGAGCCGATCGACAGCGCAAACCGCCGGACCGCGTGGGCGTCGTCGATCGTGACGTTCGGGTTGCTCCGCTGGCGCTCGAACTCATCCTCGTTCTGGGTGATGCCGGTGCGCTGGATCACGAACGAGTCGGCGCCGAGGTCCGACACGATCGCATCGCTCACCGCCCCGTTGACGCCGGTGATCAGCGCCACGACCGTGATGATCGACGACACCGCGACGATGTTGCCGAGCAGCGTCAGCAACGAGCGCAGCTTGTTCGCCCAGATGGACGACAGCGCCAGCCGGATGGACTCGACGATTTGAGACATCGGTCAGGTGCACTGGTGCATAGGTGCACGGGTGCACCGGCGTTTCCTTACCGTCCCGGTCGTGGCGGCGTATTCACGACGTCGCCTTCATACATTCCACGGACCGACTCGAACGGTCCGGTGATGACGCGGTCGCCTTCATTCAGTCCCGAGAGGACTTCGAGATAGCGCTCGCCGGCGATGCCGACCTTGACCTGCACGAACGTCGCCTTCCCGTCCCGGACGACGAAGACGCCCTCGGTCTCCTGCCGCTTCTGTCCCGGCAGCAACTCGGTCGTCGACGGCGTCGCCGCGTTGGCGGTGGCCTGGGGGCCGAAGCGGAACTGGAACCGCGGCTTCGGGGGCCGGTACTCGAGAATCACGTTCCCCTGCGCGTCGTAGAGCAGCTCGCGAACGGTCATCGCCTGAATCGGCACCGAGACGGCGTTGGCTCGCGTGGCGGTCGTGATCTCGGCCGTGCAGGTGAAGCCGGGGCGGACCTCGGGAATCTGCCCCTGAATCGTCACGGTGACCTTGAAATTCGTCGCCGTCCGCGCCGTGGACGGTGCGGCCTGGGCTCCGGTCTGCTGGATCGGGCTGTTGCCGATCTCGGTCACCTTGGCGCTGAACGTCTTGTCGGGAATGGCGTCGATCTTGATCTTCGCCGCCTGTCCAATCTGCACGAACGGGATGTCGGTCTCGTCCACCTCGATCTCGCCCTCGATCACCGACATGTCGGCCACGGTCAGCAGCACCGTGCCGGCGTTGTTCATGGTGCCGACCACGACGTTCTCGCCCTCTTCGATATTCCTTCGGGTGACGATACCGTCGAACGGCGCGTCGAACCGGACCTGCGTCAGGGTATGGCGGCTGCTCTGGAGTCCCGCCTCCTGCTGATGCAGTTGGGTCTCGCGGTTCTTGATCTCCTCTTCACGTGCGTGGAGATCGCTTTCGCGCACTTCCACCTCGGCCTGTGCCCGCTCGATGTTTTCTCGGGTGGTCAGCCCGCCGGCGTTGAGCTCCTGCTGGCGCTTGAGCGCCTGCCGGGCGAGCTCGAGGCTGGCGCGCGCGCTCTGGAGCGACACGCGCGACTGCTCGAGCGCGGTCCGCGCCCCGGCCACCGCGGCCTCGTCGCGCCGCACGGCGGCCTCGGCCACGACCGGGTCGATCTGCAGCAGGAACTGGCCCGCCTTCACCCGATCGCCCTCGTTCACGGCCAGCCGGGTGACGCGCCCCATGGTCTGGGCGCTGATGTTGACGGTCTTCTGCGGCTCGATCTTCCCGGACGCCGACACGATCGC
>Ga0310810_10007791_pt1 | contig 12265 bp, 13 predicted proteins | sample NCmetagenome_FD_207641 | JGI IMG/M metagenome (GOLD analysis project Ga0310810, IMG submission 207641) | Soil microbial communities from experimental microcosm in Duke University, North Carolina, United States - NC | ecosystem: Engineered > Artificial ecosystem > Soil microcosm > Unclassified ... | reverse complement strand
GATAATTTCCATTAACAAGAATTAATCGACATGTGACGGATTTCATTAAACTTGAGTGGACCTGTTGAGGTCTTACTATCAAATGAAACCAAACAACCATGTCAAACTTTTAGAGGCACATCAATGAAGTTATCACGAATTCTTGTTGGCGCGGCCATTGTCGGCGCATCGGTCGTCAGCGTGTACGCACAGGATAAGACACCCGTCGTCGATCAGCGCGAACAGAACCAGGAAAAGCGCATCGACCAGGGGATCAAGAGCGGCGAACTGACGAAAGGCGAAGCCGCGAAACTTGAAGCCCAGCAGGGCAAGATCAAGGTCGACGAGGCGAAGGCGAAATCGGACGGAAAAGTCACGGCGAAAGAGCGCGCAAAATTGAAACGCGAGCAGAACCACGCCAGCCGCAAGATCTGGCGCAAGAAGCACAATAACAAAATACAAAAGTAAGGTACATTACTCTCCTGAAGGCGGGGTGTCGAAACGATGCTCCGCCTTTTTCTTTTCCCTCAGTTGTTTTTTCCCTCCGACAGTCGTACTTTAGTGACATGCGCGACGTTTCGGGAAAATATAACACACTGCGGACAGCGAAAGCCACCGCAACGCTCAAGGTAAGCGCTTCCACCATTCAGGCAATCACCTCAGGTAATGTCCCCAAAGCCGATCCTCTCGGCGTCGCGCGGATCGCCGGAATACAGGCGGCAAAGAACACGAGCGTTATTATTCCTTACTGCCATCAGGTCCCGCTGGACGCCGTTTCCGTTGACATCACGTTGCACGATTCTTCGATTACCGTTACATCCCAGGTCAAAGCCATTTGGAAGACCGGGGTGGAAATGGAAGCCCTCGTCGCCGCTTCCGCGTCGGCGCTGACGCTGTATGACATGCTCAAGATCATCGACGATGAAATGGAATTAGAGTCGGTCCGCCTCCTGGAGAAAAAAGGGGGAAAATCCGCCATGAAGGAATCGGGCGAGCAGCTGACTGCTGCGGTCCTCGTCCTGAGCGACTCGGTGAGCCGCGGAGAATCGCAGGATACCTCCGGAAAACTACTTACGGAAAAGCTCAAAGAGCTCAAGTTCGATGTTACAAAAACCACCGTCCTGCCGGATGACGCGTCTAGAATCAAAGCAGAATTGCTCGAGCTCTGCGACCGGCAAAGGGTCGACCTCATTATGACGACCGGAGGCACGGGAATCGGGCCGCGCGATGTCACTCCCGAAGCGACGCTTGAAGTACTCGAACGCCGGCTGACCGGGGTGGAGGAAGCTGTCCGCAAGTATGGCCAGGACCGCATTCCGATGGCGATGCTTTCCCGCGGAGTTGCCGGCGTACGCGGCAAAACAGTAATTATCAACCTTCCGGGTTCCCGCGGCGCGGTCGAAGACGGAGTTCAGGTGCTCTTTCCCGCGATCATTCATACGTTCAGGATGCTCAAAGGAGGAAAGCACTGATCATGGCCCTCTTCGATCCGAAAAAAAGATTTGTCGAAGGGACCAACAGCTATGGCCTCCCCCGGACGCCTCCGGGACAGGTCGCGACGGTGAAGTTTCCCGTGCTCACATACGGCGACACGCCCAACATCCCGACAAGCGAATGGAAATTTCATATCTTCGGCAAGGTCGAACGGGAAATCGTTTGGACGTGGGATGAGTTCATGAAACTTCCCATGACCACGCTCCACGCAGATTTTCATTGCGTGACCCGGTGGAGCAGGTTCGACGATGACTGGACGGGAGTCTTGTTCAAAGATCTTGTACAGTTTATTAAGCCCAAGCCGACTGCAAAGTTTGTACTGCAGCATGCCTACGGTGGATATACGACGAACCTTTCGATGGAGATGATGTTGTCGGAAGATGTCATCTTCACGCATCTTTGGAACGGCCGCCCTCTTCCGCGCGAGCATGGAGGGCCCATGCGGGTCTTCACGCCCAAACGCTATGCCTGGAAAGGGGCGAAGTGGGTGAACGGCCTGGAGTTTCTTGAGAGAGACAGCCCCGGCTTCTGGGAACAAAACGGATATAATACTCCCGCAGATCCCTGGAAAGAGGAAAGGTTTGGATAAAAAACTCTATCTTGCAGCGCTTCTTCTCGTCGCGCTTCATTTGCATGCGTTCGCGCTGGAGGAGCGTAAGGGGACGATTCTACGGGTCACCGATCCGGTATGTAATCTCGGATGCGGCTCGTTCTACCTGGATCCCGATCCGCTGTATAACTTCGCCTATTTGCGCGGCTACGATTTCTATCCGTATCTCGGAAAGCATGTGCAGGTCATCGGAACCCCCGGGATGTGCGGGGGATGCAGAGTCCTCGATGTCGTCACCGTGACAGAGCTTTCCACGACGGACGTGAGCGAGAGCGGGGAATATATCCCCCGGGACATTGCGCTCAGGCAAAATTATCCGAATCCGTTCAATCCCGAGACGGAGATCGGCTTTGATGTCCCGGCGGTCCAGCATGTCTCGCTTTCTATCTATAATATACTTGGCGAAAAGATTGCCGAACCGGTGAACAGCGTCGAACAAATCGGAAGATATTCGGTAAAATGGAACGCGGAGAACTATGCCGGCGGGGTCTACTATTATTGCCTCGCGACGGCTTCGGGTACGCTGGTCAAACGGATGGTTCTCCTGCGATAATTCAGAGAGGTATGCTCCTTAAAGTTCATCCCAAAAATCCGCAACGCAGGCACATCGCCCGGGCAATCGAAGTCATCAGGAACGGCGGGGTCATTATTTATCCAACCGACACGGTGTACGGCATCGGGTGCAGCATTTTTGACAATCAGGCGATCGAAAGGATCTATCGCATCAAGCAGCAGGATCACAAGAAACCGTTCAGTTTTATCTGCTCCGATCTCAGCCACATCAGCGAATATGCAAAAGTCTCCAATTCAGCCTATCGCATGATGAAGCATCTTATTCCGGGACCGTATACATTCATCCTGCCGGCCGGCCGTTTGAAGCAGCTTCCGAAGAGTCTCATCTCGAAGCGCAAAGAGGTGGGGATTCGTGTTCCCGACAACCTCGTCTGTCATGAACTGCTGCGGGGCGTCGGGCACCCGATTCTCAACGCGGGCGTTGAAGACGGGGACGGAAACCTCATCAACGACGTTGACGCGATTTATGACCGCTACAAGAACCATGTCGATCTCATGCTGGACGGCGGAGGAAGTATCCTGACCTTATCAACAATCCTTGATCTCACAGACGACCGGCCCGTGGTGGTACGGCACGGCGCAGGCGATGTGAGCTCGGTTCTCGTCGAAGGGGAGGCGTAATGTATCTCAAACAACATTCTCTGTCCCTCTCCGCTGCCGAAACGTTCATTCACGGGGAAAAACTGGACGTCATCGTCGTGTACGCGGATCTCCGGGGGTTTGCGCAGTGGTCTCTCGGATCGAACCCCACGCAGATTACGCGCGTCATCGAAGTCGTCTATGATCGCGTTATCCAGCTCGCATTTTTCTACAAACACACGTTCCACAAGTTCCTCGGAGACGGATTTGTCCTCATCTGGGAGGTCAAGGATCACGGAACGCGGACCGAAGCGCTCCATTGGGCGATGGAAGCGGCGTTCGAAATTCACAAGCGGTACTGGTATATCGCGAAGGACCTGAAATTTCCCGCGCCCCTCGGCTTCGGCATCGGGATCTCCTGCGGCGAGGTCATCCGCATCGATCCTGAGACGTTTATTCCCGAGCTGAATGAGCCGGATTTTGTCGGCTACCCCATGAACAGCGGCTCGCGCCTGCAAAAACTTGCGGGGCCGTACGGCACGGTCATCGATCATGCCTGCGCGGAGATCGCCGAGCGCGATTCAACCCGTGTCCTGCGCGAACAAAACCCGATCCTTCAGCTGGAGCTTATTAAACCGCACAACAAAGCAGTCTCCCTGGCGAACACCATGACCGGGTTGAACGAACATGACATATTCGGATTCCGGTATGTCGTGTGGCCGTATGTGAAGAAGGCGCTCTGGATTGTGGACGGAAGAATATGAGTGAATTTGCTCGACGCAGTCTGTACGTTCGGTCCGGCTCCCGCGAACAGGTGATCTCACCCCCCGGGGCCGGCACGCGGCGGAAATTGCTGGCCTGCCTGCTCTGCGGTCTCTCGTTCTCGCTCATCGTGTTTACAGTTCAGAGCATTCTGGGGGTGCTGCATTGGTCGACAGGGTTCGCGATTCTGCTGTTTGGAATGACCATGTCGTGTACAACCTGGGGTGCGGAACAATTATGGTATGCCGCATTTCGCGGCTCGGGCGTCGAACCGTTTTCGACGGCGGGATTTCTCGCGCGCCTCCCTTTCTGGTACATGGCATGCGGCATCGGATACACGATCGGAATGCTGGCGGCCAAAAAACTCGGGCTCATAGGATTTTATGATGTGCCCATTTCCGCCGTCTTCAGGCTCGGCGCCCGAACCGGGCTCGCACAGCTTTTGATGATGCAATTGCTTCTGTCTAACTATAGAGTATAGCATGACGCGTGCTGAACAACATAACATGATCGAGTTGCTGAAAGATTACATGCACAAGATGAAAGGCCGCGATCTGGATGAATTCGAGATGATCCGAAAGCGCGATCGTGACGATGAAGATCTTGATAGGATAACCGTTCACCGGCTCTCGGAACTCTACCAGCAATACGTCCCGGCCCGGCTTCGGTAAGTCGACGCCATGCCGGTTCTTCTCGCCAAGCGATACTCGCATCCTCTTCATGACGTCGACTCGGAAATCCGCAAAAGGCTCCAATGCGGCGATGCGGATTCCTTTCTCTATGTCGTTCCCACGAAACGCAAGGTCAGGGAGCTTCAGCGCGAATTCCTGACGCACGTCCCGGGCGGGGTTGCGCCCTCGTTTTCGTTGTTCACCCTTGAAACGCTCGCAGAAGACCTCTACAAACTTTGTTCTCTCCCGCGCCAGGTTGTCTCGGGCCCCATGCAGGCGGTCCTCATGCAGGAGGCCATCCGCTCCGTGGAAGAACAGCTCCGGTACATCAGGCTTCGCGAGTCCGGGCGGCGGATTCCTCCGGGGACTTTCAAAAAGATCATCGACGTGATCAACCATCTTCGCGAGCGGGGCGTCTACAGCACGAGCCTCTACGCGGAGATCGAATCGTGCGAAGAGGGCGAACAGCCGAAGCTCCGGGATATTCTGGCAATTTATGAAGCGTACGAAGAACGGCTGGGAACGACGTTCATCGACGCGGCGGGGATCATGAAGGAGATCAACGTCACATGGCAGGCCTCGGCCGCTCCGGAACTCTTTGCGCGCCGGTTCCGGAAGTGCACGACCCTCTTTTTGTCGGGCTTCGATGAGTTCTCCGATCCGGAACTGACAATGATCCATCATCTTTCCGACATCCCGGGGATACAAACCGTCATATCGTTCGATTACCATCTCGATAACGATGACATTTTCGGCAATCTCAAAGACAACTACAGGAAGCTCCTGTCGATGGGATTCGAGAAACGCCGAGCAGGGCACGCGGACACGGAAGAATTCCAGGAATTCATCGCCGCGCACTTGTTCCGCCCGGACACCGCGAAACCTCTGGCAGCAGGAGACCGGGTAACGCTTCTCCGGGCGAACGACCGCGAACATGAAGTCGAGCTCATCGCAAAGACCATCAAGCACCTCGTGCATGAACATCCTTCGATCGACCTGAGCAGGATCTGCGTTTCCATGCTGCGGCCGGAAATCTACACGGCGATGTTTCGCGAAGTGTTTGAACGCTTTGGCATTCCCGCCAACATCACGGATCGGTATCACCTTGACCGGTCTCCGCTCGTCGTTGCGATCCTCTCCGTGCTGGAATTGCACGCGCATCATTACCGGCTCGTGGATATCATGCGCTCGCTGTCGACTCCTTTCCTGGATTTTACCAATAATGGCGACGCCATCGACCCCGGAAATCTCTATTCGGCAGCAGTTCAATTGAAAATATCCGCGGGGAAGAAGGCGTGGGCCGAACGTGGTACGGCGGAAGCGGCGCGGCTGGACAATGAGATGCAGTACGCCGCCGACGAGACCGAAGAAGGAAGGCTTCGCCGGCAAAAAGAAATGATCCTCAAAGCGCAGAAGGATTTTGGGCGGCTGGAATCGGTCGCGGAACAGTTTCGCGGTCAAATGTCCCCCCGCGAGTTCGCGTCGCGCCTGCATTCCCTATTCGCTGAGCTTCATGTTGTGGAACGATTGATCGACGCGCCGGGCATCGACATCGCAGAGCTGGAAATAGACACGCGCGCGTACCAGAAATTTGTCTCGTTCATCGAAGAGTTCGCCGAGGTACTGTTGTTTGAGCTGAAGGAGGACTGTGAGAAGCCTTTGTCGTTCTATCTGGACCGGCTGAAAATCGCACTCGGAGAAGTCCGTTACAACGTCCGGCAAAAATACGGGTATGGCGTTTACGTCACCTCGTTTGACGAGACCCGCGGCCTCAGTTTCGATGTCATGCTCATCGCCGGATTGGTCGACGGAGAGCTCCCGCCGCTTTACGCCCCGGAAATTCTTTTCAGCAGCAACCGTCAGCAGGATTATGAACGCAAGCATCTGCGCAAATACAGATATCTGTTCTACCAGGCGCTGACGAATTTTACACGTGAGGTCGTTCTTACATTTCCGTCACGGGACGGTGACCTCGAGCTCGTTCCCTCCCCGTTCATCGACGCGCTCTGTGCCGCGGTGGAGCTCACCGATTGCCGTTCCGGACTTCCGGATCATCTTCGCGGCTGTCTTTATTCGCACGACGAAGTGCTGGCGTTCCTCGGCGCCGGGGGAATCCTTGACCAGGCCGCCAGGGAATCAGTCAGGGAGGATTTCGAATATGTAGAGCGGGCTCTTCGTGTTGAGAACAACAGGCTCCGGGGAACTCCCGTGCCCGAATACCACGGCGTACTTGAGGGACACCTCGGCAGTGAAGCCCTCCGTGCGCTCGAGCGGTTCCGCAACCACGTCTATTCCGCAACGCAATTGGAAGTCTACGGCAAATGCCCGTTCCGGTTCTTCGCGGAAAAAGTGCTTCACCTGAATGTCACGGAGACGTTCGAGGAGGGGCTTTCTCCGTTGGAGCGAGGTTCTGTTTTTCACGATATCCTCTTCGAGTTTTATACGCAACGGCGGAGCCGCGAACTCCCGCCTATCCATCTTCTCAATGAATCGGAGTTCAACGAGGCATTGAACGATTTGTCCGGCATCGCCGCCAAAAAACTCGACGGGCTCCCGGCCTCTGGCGTGTTCTGGGACGTTGAAAAAGAAATGATCCTGGGGAATAAGGCCGGGGGAGGAGTGCTTCAGGAGTTTCTTGAGTACGAGCGGGGCCGCGCCTTCGACACTGCCCCCTCGTTTTTCGAGGTTGCCTTCGGCGCGGCAGGATCCGCGAAGAACATCGACAACCGGCTGAGAATGGAGAACCCGGTCAACCTTGGGAAGGTCCTGCTTCGCGGCAGGATTGATCGCGTTGACACGGCCGGCGGCATGTTCACGATCATCGATTACAAAGGCGGCTCAAAAACCTACAGCCGCAAAGAGCTTGACGCGGGGATGAGCCTCCAGATACCGCTCTATCTCTACGCAGTCGAGCAGATCATGAAAGAGTTGCACGGCGCGAAGGTCCACGGGGTCGCCGGCATCTATTATATGCTGCGATCGCCGGTGAAGGAACGTCTCGGGATCGGCATCAAAGAATTTAAAGGAAAAGCATTTTCCGAACGGACCAGGAGCAACCTTACGGAGACTGAACAAGAGCTCCGTTCGGTTATCGACAAGGCAATTGCATTTGTCAACGATTATGTTGATAGTATAGCGCGGGGGGAGTTTCCGGTGGCGCCGAAAGATCCGCTAACAGTGTGCAAGCACTGCGACTTTTCCACGATATGCAGGATACAACTTCAACAAGCGAAGTGACATGAAGCCGACGAAAATCAAACAGGTCCTGCCGGCAGAATTACTCATCGAGTGGGACGACGGGCACAAGGGACTGCACGTGCTGACGACGCTGCGGAAGTATTGCCCCTGCGCCGCCTGCAAGGCGGAGATGGAATCGCAGGAAGGCATCATCTCGCTGCCCATACTTAAGCCCGGCCAGTACGAACTCAAATCCGTGGACCCGATCGGATCGTACGCGCTTCAGCTTATCTGGGGCGACGGCCACAACACCGGCATTTATACATTCGATTACCTGAGACAGATTTGCGAATGTGACGCCTGCCGCCAAATGGCCGAAGAATAGCCCGCGGCCAGGCCCCATCTTGTTGCCCAATCCATGTCCAAACTTTCCAACATAGGCATCCTCACCGGCGGGGGAGATTGTCCCGGCCTGAACGCGGTTATTCGCAGCGTGGCAAAACCGGCGATGAAGTATTTTCATGCGGACGTTGTCGGCATCCTGGACGGTTTTGAAGGGCTCGTCGAGGGAAAAATGCGCCGGCTCTCGGCGATCGACGTCAGCGGCATTATCAATCTCGGCGGCACCATCCTCGGCACGTCCAACAAGGGAGATCCGTTTCACTACCCGGTGGAATCTCCTGCCGGCGTGACCATCACGGACTGTTCGGCGAAAGCCCTTGAAAATTACCGCCGCTGGAATCTCGACGCGCTCATCGCCATCGGGGGAGACGGCACGATGAACATCGCGTACAAGTTCTCTCAGATGGGAATGAATATCATCGGCGTTCCCAAAACCATCGATAACGATCTTGAAGCCACCGACATCACGTTCGGCTACGACTCCGCGCTTTCGGTTGCGACCGAGGCAGTCGACCGGCTGCAGACAACCGCCTCTTCTCATCATCGCGTCATCGTCGTCGAGGTCATGGGGCGTTACGCCGGCTGGATCGCGCTTGGCGCAGGCGTCGCGGGGGGAGCCGATATTATTCTCATACCGGAAATTCCCTTCAAATGGGATGCGGTCTATAACTGCATCCGTGAGCGGTCAAAAGGGGCAAGGTTCAGCATTGTCTGCGTCGCGGAAGGGGCCAAACCTGAAGACGGCGAAATCGTGATCCGCGAACGGGATGTCAAACGAACCGACCCTGTACGATTGGGCGGGATAGGCGCGCTCGTCGCGCAGCGCATTCATGAAGCAACGGGCGCCGAAACGCGGGTGACCGTCCTCGGGCATGTGCAGCGCGGCGGAAGCCCCACGGCCTTCGACAGAATCCTCGCGACGAAATTCGGATCGATGGCGCTTGAGTCCGCGAGCAAAGGAGAATTTGGGAGAATGGTAAGCCTGCGCGGTGACCAGGTCCTCACCGTGTCACTGAAGGATGCCGTCAGCAGGCAGCGCCTCGTCCCGCCCGACTCGCAGCTGCTCACCGCGGCGAGAGCCGTCGGCACATGTCTCGGAGATTAGTTTAATGGAACGCCCGCCTGAACCCTCCGAAGAACAATAGAGAAAACATCATTGAGGCCGACCTTCTCCTGGCCGCGTACGCCGCGGGATACTTTCCGATGGCGGACAGCGAGGACGGCGCCATCCACTGGTACTCACCCGATCCCCGCGCCATACTTCCCCTCGATTCATTCAACATCTCCCGCAGCCTGCGGCAGGTCATAAAAAAACAGACGTTTGAAATTCGCATCGATACTTCGTTCGAGGAAGTCATGCGCTCCTGCGCGGAGCGGGATGAAACCTGGATCTCGGAAAGCATCATTCAAAGTTACGTCGGGCTGCATACGCTGGGAGCCGCGCACAGCGTCGAAACATGGTCGAACGGCACGCTTGCGGGCGGGTTGTACGGAGTGGCGCTGGCCGGGGCATTCTTTGGCGAGTCGATGTTCAGCCGGAAAAAAGACGCTTCGAAAGTTGCGCTCGTCTATTTGGTGGAGCATCTTCTCGAGAGGGGATTTGAGCTTCTCGACACGCAGTTCATCACGCCGCATCTCAGCCACTTCGGCGCCGTCGAAATACCCCGAAGCGACTATATCCTCCTGCTGGAACGCGCCCTGAAAAAGAAGAGAACTTTTTGATTATATTTCATCCCGTAATCCATCGACCACCCGTTCCGGAGATTCCTCTATGAAAAAATTAAAAACATGCGTGATAGCTCTTGCGATGCTTCTCTGCGGCCAACTGGCGGTCGCCCAGACGCAGGCGCACAAGACCATTGCTGTGAAATGCGGCAAACTTGTCGACGGAAGAACCGACGAGGTAAAAAAGAATGTCGTTATCGTCATCGACAACAACATGATTACTTCCGTCGGCACTTCGGTTCCGTCCGGAGCCGAAGAGATCGACCTTGGCAGGATGACTGTCCTGCCGGGACTCATCGACTGCCATACGCACGTCCTCTTGCAGGGCGATATCACCAGCGAAGACTACGACAATCAGCTTCTCAAAGAATCGATACCGTACCGGACGATCCGCGGTGCAGTAGCGGCGCAGGCAGCCCTTCGCAACGGCTTCACAACGATCCGCGACGTTGAGACTGAAGGTGCGATGTACGCAGACGTCGACATCAAGAAGGCGATCAATAACGGAATCATCGAGGGGCCGAGGATGTTCGTCTCCACGCGCGCCCTGGATGTCACGGGGGCCTATCCGCTGCTTGGCTATTCATGGGAATTGCGCATGCCGAAAGGCGTCCAGGTTGTCGACGGCCCCGATGAGTGCCGCAAGGCGGTTCGCGAAGAGATCGAATACGGGGCAGACTGGATCAAGGTGTATGCCGACAGGAGCTACTTTATCGGCGATGACGGAAACATTCACAGCATCCCGACGTTCACGTTCGAAGAGCTGAAGACAATCTGCGACGAAGCGCACCGGCTTCACCGCAACGTCGCGGCGCACGCGGTCGGCCGCGAAGGCATCGAAAATTCACTGCGGGCCGGCGTCAACACGATCGAGCACGGAGACGGCTTCGATGACGCGATGCTCGCGCTCGCAAAAGAGAACGGCGCGTACTGGTGCCCGACGCTCTTTGTTACCGAATATGTCGCCGAAGGGCGCGCCGCAGAAGGAAGGCCGATTTACAAACAAATGATCGACCACCAGCGGAAGGCATTTGCCAAGGGCGTGACGATGGGCGTCAGGATCGCGCTCGGGACCGACGTCGGAGGGTTCGCGTGGGATATCAATCAGGCCGTGGAACTGCGCCGGATGGTCGATGCCGGCATGACTCCGGCGCAGACGATCAAAGCCGCAACCTCGGTGGCGGCTGAACTCCTTGGAATGAAAGGAAAGCTCGGCGAGATTGGGCCGGGGGCGTTCGCCGATCTTATTGCGGTTGAAGGAGATCCGCTGAAAGATATTTCCGCGCTGGAACATACGGTCTTCGTTATGAAGGACGGTAAGATTTATAAGAACTCTTTCAAAAAGTAGGCTCTGAAAATGACTTGATTCTCAGGTAAATGAATTCGATATTAGATTTATCCTGAAGCCAATTCCCCCTATTTTCTGTTCATATTCATGTATTTTTTTTCACCATCTTCACCTTCTTCCGGTGAGGAGAAAGCTTGCGTAACGGCATCATGAAAAAGTTAGCGCCGGTCCTCCTCGCTCTCCTTCTCTCGCACGCCTCGCTTTTCTCCGGTGATGATCCCAAATTCGATTTTTCGAAAAAAGGGGGTTACCGGAAAGCTGCGGTGCCGACGGCGTGGACAAAATCCATCCGGCAGGGGTTCGGAATGTCGGTCATCATGAGCAACGAGGCGATCCTCGGAAACCAGGCGATCAGCGACGTGAACGCGATCGGCTGGGATTATCCCGCGGGTTCGCGAACGGAACATCTCTTTGGCGGCGGGCCGTGCATCGGCGGTATCTGGAACGGCCAGCGAAGAGTCTCCGCCGCGTACTGGGAAGGGACACAGGAATTCAAGCCGGAGATCACCGATTCCGCGCGGGATCGTCTTTGGATCGCCGTCGCTTCCGACACGCTCTATGATCCGAACCGCCCGGGCTACTACAAACGGGGCATGAGCGTGCGTGGAGTGGATGACGACAACGACGGCAAGATCGACGAAGACGAGCTCGACGGGCTTGATAACGACGGCGACTGGAACGCGCTGACCGATGACATCGGCGCCGACGGTCTGCCCGACAGCCTCGAAGTCGGTTGCAGGGGCGCATATGACCCGGTCACCAACCCGGACCCTGCGTTCGATAATTACTTTCCACTGGGGCAGGATCTTTGCCATCAGAATCCCGACGGATCAACCCCGAGAAAAAACGACAAGGACAAGTACACCGAGAAAAATGGCCTGCCCGATCATGGTGAGCCGCACGTCGATGAAGATTACGGCGCGGTCTCGGATCACGACGTCTATT